>ENA-UENX01000016-UENX01000016.1-marine-metagenome-genome-assembly--contig:-NODE-16-length-78440-cov-3.725611_pt1 | contig 78440 bp, 55 predicted proteins | sample MGYA00237875_ERZ529327 | MGnify/ENA primary metagenome ERZ529327 (study PRJEB26372, sample SAMN05368347) | marine metagenome | biome: cultured habitat; feature: ocean water; material: water; isolation... | reverse complement strand
CTTCCTCGCTCAAAATTCGGGATGACTCATGTTTTGTCGTTATTCCTCTTCCTAGGGCACCGTTCTGCTAACATTATCATGCCGTCATTTTACGCTTCCCTCATTGAAACAATGGGTTCATGAGTTGAAAACGGTCGTTCATGAGTTGCCCCTGGATTGACAGGGCTTTTCTCTCTACATTTGAAGTGTACATAAGACATTCCATTACATACTTGCTAAATAAGAAGCTTCTCACTCACGCAGAGTAGTAGCCTTTGGATCAGGTGCACATGATTCTTAGGGAATGGATTGCTTTCCCTCTTCGGAGGGTAATCATCAACCATTTTTCAAACATGGTCTGTAAAGGTCAGCGACCTCTACAGTTCTCTAAAAATCTATTGTGTCATGAAAAAAGATCAAAAAGACATCACGATCGAAGACTTCTCAACTGTAGAATTGAATGTAAATGAGCAGAAGCAGGTTAAAGGGGGGGAGATAATTGAAGAAGATATTATTGAATAAGCGCTTTTTTGCATTCGAACCTAAAAAAGGGAAACCACTTATTTAGTGATTTCCCTTTTTTATTTCTTGAATCTTTGATAATAACCATGCTTTGGCATGTAAAGACTTCTCGGTGTTAATATCCTCTTCTAGCTTAATTGTAGCGTTTGGTGTCAATGTCTTTCCTCTGAAGTGAGCTGCTAAGTATTTAGCGTAATAATGAAACTTACTTAACCCATCAAGTTGTTTTTTAGGGTATGTTTTTTCGCGTTTTAATTTTTTTTCGAAGGCATCAATATGAAAGTCAAAGCGTTCATCTGTTCCAACTTCGTCTCTTTGATAGGCATCAAAAAGGATTTGTGTTATTAGCACACGGATCCTTAAGGAGAAAACCGTGTAGGATTTTGTGTGTTTCGACAGTTTTTGTGCCTTTTCTACCGTACCAGGACTATCTTGCCTATAATTAATTAGTAATTCTCCCCAATCCATTCCATCTTGTTTCATCACTTGCGGAAGGAAATTGCCATAATTGTTGAGGAAAGTTCTTGCAAACGCAAATTTCTCTTGTTGGCAAGCTATAGTTAGAATGTTGGCGAAAGAGTGCGGAGTAATTGTGTCATTTTCTATGACGATAGCCTGTTTTACTGCAAGCTCATTTAATAAGAAAATCTTGTCTAATACCTTGATCTCTCCAGCCCTTTTCAGTCTTGCGCCTTCATTTACCAATAGTAAATAAATAATCCTGCGATCCTTTTGAGGTAAATTAGGGAGGATTTCTTCAAATGTTTTTCGCAATCTATCAAATCTACGTAAGCTAGGTTTTCCTGCAGTTCGATGATATTTTGCATAAAATTGAATTGCAGACTGTTCCCTGACCTCCTGAGGGATTTGTTCATACCATGGGGCTTGATCGTTGTGTTCGCTTAGTAAGCTGCTTCTTTCCAATAGCTCCATAGCATTCCTTGCTTTAAGGAGTGCATAGTAGTGGTTTAGGTAATGATCAATCTGTAAAAAATCAGTTTGTTTATTAATATCACCGCTCTTTGGATTGACCAATTCTGTTCTAAACTGATAAGCCTGGATTAGGTCCTGTAAATCTTTAGATGATTTGACGGTTTTCGACTCGAGGGTTTCTATTTTATTTATGATTAATTGTTCCTCCTTGTCTGTCGCCGTCTGTCTTTCCTTCTTGATTTTTAATAATAGGTCTAATTTCAAATCAGGGTTAGCTCTCAAATGTCGATGTACCAAGAAGTCTTCTATCGAGGTTGATAGTTTGGATAAAAGGTTTAATATCTCTTTTTCACTGTAGGGTTTATTGGGACAGATGGATTTACGTAAATAGTCTTTTTTGATTTTGTCTTCGGGGAATTTGGGATGTAGATTACGCAAGAATTGGAATAGTTCATAAACACGTTTATTACTGTTTGACCAGCCTGGTTTAAGCCATTTGTTCAACTCAATGAGTTCTTTCTTATCCAGCGTTTTTAAGTTTTGAATAGCCCTATATTGATACATGTAATGATGTCTTACAGGGAATGAATTAAAATAATTAATGGAATATGTTTTGCCTTATTCCTTGAAAATGAGTAAGTAAGGCCCTTTTTGTCCGAAAGTTATTATGGAGATGTGTAAAATTGTATTTGCACAAAACTCACTTTTTTATGTTCTTTACCTTTGTCGGATATTATGTAGTCGACAACATACACAAGTCTTATCTAAACAGGAATTGATGAAGCTGCGGTAGCATCATCAGTAGTAGGATTATTTACTAAGATATAAAAATAGAAAGAAAAGTAGTTTTTCTTAGGAGATTGTATTGTCTAAATCTTTGACTATTAACTGAATATTGTTTTTAGGTCTACTTTTTTTTTATGGAAACCTCGTATTTTGTCCTATCTTCGATGACCCTATCTTGCTATCTTTAGAAACAATTATAAAGTTTGTTTTAACATGCGTGGGGGCCCGGTTGATCACCGGGTTCTTTTCACAGATACAGTTCTCTATTTTCGAAAGTATTAATTGATATGTTTCTTTCGACGGAACAACGTAGTTAGAGACATGCGCTATTTTAATTGCAGGCCTGCTTTTTTAGAAGGTATTAATATACTACTTTCTATTGAAATTGTGCCTCATGTGTCGTTCGTTAACATATAAACCTTGGAAACTGTTGCCGGTTTGAGAAGTGGCTATGTCATTTCAAAGGTCGGCAATAAGTACCTTATCACTCTCCTTGAGAACCCAACAACGCTGCAACTACTTGAGACGCCTCCTGTTTGGAAAGAGGGGCAAACATTCAGCCTCTGTTGGTTATAGTGTGGAAATAGTATGAGCTGCCTAGTGGTTCGTTCTATTTCCGCAGTATGCCATCCAACCTACTCTTCAAGTCGCCTTCCTTTTTATCTTAGCGGGTTTACTATGTGGGTTTAATAAAAAAAGAGCTGCCGTCAACACGCTTAAACGGCAGCTACAATTGTCAAAATTACTCTATGGTAAAACGCATATTAGTGGCAATACTGGTTCCTCTATGGGTAGAGGAAAGAAGGGAAACACATTCATTCAAGAAAACGAGTTACTCAAATATTCGGTTTCCCAATTCACTAGCGGACAAGGGTGACATCCCCTTTGAAAATTAAATTCACACCGTCAATAAACTCGATGTTCGCCGTGTAAACGTAAACACCGGGGTTCACGGGTTTTCCTTTATGTCGACCATCCCAACCAAATTGCGGATCATTGGGCTGAAACTCGTTCAATTCCATGATTAATTCCCCCCATCTACTGAATATCTGAAAAGACCGGACGCTCGCTACCTCTCCACTGGCATTGATAAAGAAGGAGTCATTGCTACTATCATTATTGGGCGAAAAGACATTGGGTATGTACACATTTCTTGGTTTGCCAACCAATACATCTACATAGTCTACGGCTTCACAGCCATCTTCATCTATTACGGTAATTTTATAAGTGGAGGAATAGAACGGACGTACCGTCGGATCAGGGCAGTCTGCACAGGCTTCGATGAACTCGCCTTCCCAACTGTAGTCTATCACCGGGAAGTTGGGGATCGCTTGTAGATCTATGCTTTCGCTTAGGTTAATCTTGAGATCGGGCCCGGCATCTACCAATAATTGTGGTGGTTCACCAACCCTTGCTTTCTGACTCAGGATACAGCCATTGGCATCTTGCAGGCTTACCGTGTATTCTCCAGCGGCAAGTCCCCCAAAGCTATTGCTTGGATAAAAGACATCATCTTTCACAGCGTGTAGGTAGGGAGGTGTCCCGCCACTACTGCTAATGTTCAACTGACCTTCTGCAAAGCCAAAACAGATATTGTCAACGGTTTCGGTGGTCATACTTAGTGGAGGAGGAGTATTGATTTGGATACAGTCACTTACAGTGCATCCAATGGCATCGGAAACGGTAAGACAGTACTCTCCTGCGGCAAGCCCATCCACAGTAGGGGTGTTGGCTCCATTACTCCATTGTACCTGAATGCCTTCCAGGTTATTCAATAGCGTAAAAGAAGCTGTCCCATCGGATTGGTTGACGCAGGAGGCATCTGTCTTGTCTACTTCGATTTCAGGTAAGCTACCTTTTTGAACCTGAATGTCTTTCTGGGCAATGCAACCATTCATGTCAGTTACAGTGACGCTGTAGTTTCCGGTGTTGTTTACAACAATGTATTGGGTATCGAGGCCTGTCGACCAATTGTATTGGGCAAAATCTTCACCTGCATTTAATGTAATGGATTCTTCTTGGCAGATGAAGACCTTATCTTCAATAGGGATTACTGGTGGTGGAGTAGGGTTGGGCAAGGCAATGCCTAGGCTCACCATGCAGTCTCCGAATTCTCCAGTAGTGAAATTATTGAAGGATACATGATAGAAAGCGCCAGGGAAAGGATCGTTGACCTCTATGGATCTAGTCGTTTCACCTGTACTCCATTCATAGTTATTGAAACCTGGGGGAGCGGTGATAGTGTAGCTGCTTGCCTCTGCACAAAAGGCGTTGGGATCTGCGCAAACCTCTTCATCATTGCAAGTTAAGCTCAGTTCCGCTACTAAGCACTCCGCATCGATATAGGCATATCCGAAGTGTCCACCTTTGGCACAGTCCACCGTTGTAAATCGGATGGTCACTTCTTGCCCGATGTATTGGGAGAGATCAAGACTTACGGTTGACCAATCTCTGTACCTGATGTCCCCTTGGGATTGAAAACCTTCGATTTCCTCGGCAGCGATGACAAGATAGTAGGTGCAGGGGATTAACTCTCCTGCTTCATCAAAGGCGGCAATTTCAAATCGGGGTTGCTCCTCAGCGGTATGATTGGGATCTTCTAAGATAACCGCAAATTGGTACGAAAACAGTGTGTTATAGGGAGTCACCTCAAAGGAGGTCGTAAGTCGATCGACCTCATAGTCAGTGCCATCATTCCCGAGTTTAACAGAATAATTACTGCCTGGAGCTACCGTAGAGATGGTGGGGACTATCGGATCAAATCCAGCTCTTGTAATGGTGTGTCTGCCCTCCGCAATTCCCTCGTCAGTTATGGCACCATCTATACCCGTATATCCGACCCAACCACTGAAGTTGTTCTGTTCAAATCCAATATTATCGCAGGAATTAAGAGGTGGTGATGCTAGCTTGTAAGGCTGATCAAGATGCGACTGATATGGAATGGTAGGATGATGGTGCTCCTCATGATTATGCGAAGTACAACGCATTTTCCGAGGATGGAAGTATCGGTGTTTACTCACCTTTTCATTGGGATGATTCGACGAGGTGGTCCTTGCTACTGCAAGGGCGAAAGGCAGACAAAGGAGGAGCATAAGCATAGGGATGCCCTTCCTAAATTGGCGTGTGGATGTCATCGGTTTTCGGTCTTAAAATTTAAAATAATCCATAGGTCGACCATGGTCAATGGATGCATGTATTGACTAAGTCAGCTCAAACTTTCGGGCGATAGGTACACTTAATAGGCAGACATTGTACTCCATCGGAAGTTTTGGACCAAGCATTAGCCTAACATGTCAATTTCCATGAATTGACCCAATTTTGATATGTGCAGGGATAATTGAAGTTTATTTTGGATTGGGGGTTCGCTTGTACAATTAAGCTTAGGAGTTGGTGCTAGCGATCAAGTAATATACCATCGAGAAATGGTATCACCGAGGTGATGAAATACTACAGCATTCTAGTTGAACAAGTTTAATTGTAAAGCAGTGACTATGGAAGCAAGCTGGGGGTCTTGCTGTTATATTAAAGCTAATTATATAGGGTAAATTTTTCCAATGTATATATTTTAAGATTTTCTTAACACTTTGTTGTTTTTGTAGGTTCTTTTAGGGTTTTAGCAGGATTTTAATGGCTTTAATACGAAGAGCTTCGTATTTTATTCTTGTTTACTGCAACCATTTAATTGGCTTGCCCGTCCTTCGAGAGGGAAAGCTTTTGCGTTGCCCAATGCTAGAGGGGGTTTTGCTGGCTCTTTATTTAGCGATTTCTTTTTTGGCATATCACCTAAAAACATCCGACATGTTAAGTAATTACCTGACCATTGCCTTGCGCAATTTTCGCAGGCAACCCATCTACACCTTACTCAATATTGCTGGTCTGACGGTAGGCATTGCTGCTGCTCTGCTGATCATGCTGTTTATTACGGAGGAGAGCCGTTTTGATACCTATCACGAAAAGGCGGATCGGATCTATCGCGTTTCAGCTGATATAACAGAACCAGATAACGCTTTCAAATGGGCCGTCACCCAGTCTCCCTTAGCGATGCAGCTGAAGGAGGACTATCCAGAGGTCGAACAATATGTCCGATTTATTCCCAACGGCAGAACGAACCTCCAATACAAGGATAATTTCTTCTTTGAGGAGAAAATATTCCTGGTCGATTCAACTGTCATGGAGATCTTTGATTTTGACTTTGTGATTGGAGAGGCATCCAAGGCTTTGATTGAACCCAACTCCATAGCCTTAAGCGAATCTGTAGCGGGTCGGATTTTTGGAAAACAAAATCCCATGGGGGAAGTCCTCATTACTCCAAGTGGCCGAAAATACAATGTGACCGGTGTTTATCGAGATATGCCGCGCCACTCCCATTTGATCGCCAATGCAATGATCTCTAGCAATTCGATTCCACAATTAGGCAATCCAACGGCTGGGGCATGGGGAGGCTTTAGTCTCTACACTTATGTGCTATTGAAAGAAGGGACTGACGCGGAAAACTTTGCTGCCAAGTTGCCAAGTGTTGTAGAAAACTATGTGGCAGTCATATTCGATCAATTTGATATCAAGGTTAAATATGAAGTTATTGCATTGACAGATATCCATCTGAAGTCTGACTTTGAAAATGAACCGGAACCGCTAGGTGAGCTTGGGTTCCTATACATTTTTGGAGCAGTGGCTTTGTTCATGATTTTGTTGGCCTGCATCAATTATATGAACTTATCTACCGCTAGGGCCACCAAGCGAGCTATGGAAGTGGGAGTCAGAAAGGTGTTGGGATCTGAGCGTAGGCAGTTGATCTGGCAATTCATGATCGAGTCCTTGCTATTTACCGTGGTAGCGATAGCCTTGAGTTTTATACTAGTTCTGCTCGTTTTACCGCTTTTTAATCATTCCTTTAATCTGAATTTGAATCGTGCCTTATTGTGGTCGAAGCCGGTGCTACTGGGTGCACTGGGATTGATTGGTTTAACTGGGGTTTTGGCGGGTAGCTATCCGGCCTTCTATTTGTCTGCGTTTAAGCCAATCACTGTTTTGAAAGGGCAATTAAGTAGAGGCTCAGGCAATCCGGTGCTTCGTAAGGTGTTGGTTTCAGTTCAATTTGCAGTGACCTTATTCATGATTATTGGAACAGGAGTGATCTATGATCAGATGAGTTTTCTGAGAGATAAGGACCTGGGTTTTGACAAAGAACACGTCTTGACTTTTTCCTTACAAGGACGTAGTGCTCGGGAAAAGTATCCTGTAATTCGAGAGCGCATACTACAAAATCCAAATGTGCAGCAGATCGCCTCCACTTCTGCCATCTTAGGAGAGGGAGTAGGAAAGCAAGTGATGAACGTAGAGAATAGCGAAGGCGTGATGGAACAATATGGAATCGATGGCTATGCAGTTGACTTTGATTTCTTCTCTACGATGGGAATTGAATTCGTAGAAGGCCGGGATTACAGTAGTGAATTTGGCGCTGACAGTACCTTGTCTGTCGTGGTAAATGAGTCGATGGTAGAACGTATGGGGTGGGATGATCCAATTGGTCGTCGAGTTCAATTTGCGCCAGTTGATACCTTGCCCATGGCGAAAGTGATTGGTGTGGTCAAGGATTTCCATCAAAGGTCACTGTATGATCCGATTGAGTCGCTGATGTTCTATCCGCGCTTTAATAATCAGAGAGTGCATGTACGCATGTCCCCTCAAGACCCAGAAAGCTTGCGTGGCACAATCGCTTTTGTGAATGAACAATGGCAAGAGGTATTTCCCAATACGCCCTTTGACTTTGATTTCCTGGATGCCTCTTTTATGGATTTATACGAGCGAGATCAGGTTAGAGCTCGGATTTTTACACTCTTTAGTGTACTGATGATATTAGTAGCTTGCCTGGGGCTTCTTGGTTTGGCCTCTTTTACAGCCGAACAGAAAACGAAAGAAATCGGCGTGCGGCGAATACTGGGAGCAAAGACAGGAGACATTATATATCTACTCACTCGAAACTTCGTCATTCTGGTTGCGATTGCTACCATTCCTGCCTTCTTAGCTGCCTTTTATTTTATGAACCAATGGTTGGGAACCTTTAGTTATCACACTCAAATGAACTTTTGGCTGTATGGCTTGGCCTTTGTGCTAGTGGCCTTGATCACCCTGCTTACTACTGGGTATCACGCGCTCAAGGCTGCTCAGGGTAATCCTGTTGAAGCTTTACGCTATGAATAATAGAGGATAAGCGATCGAATTTCAGTAGACCACATAAATAGCAACGAGCTTGAGTCATGCATTGACAGGACTCAAGCTCGTTGTTTCAATAAAGGAGTGAGCTCAGGATTCTACCTCCAATAATTCGAAAAGCTCATCCAATTCATCAAAAGACTTATAACCCACTTTTTCTTCAGCTCCTCCCTTCACACTTAAACCGAGCGGGCTAAGCTCCGTCATGAAATCTGCCAACTCAGCGGCTGCAACAGGCATACTGATAAGTACTGGGAAGCTCTTGCACAGCAGAATTAATTCTTCCTTGCTGAGACTGGCTCCTTTTCCTAAGTCAGCAATATTTACATCGTTTTTCTCAAAATTGAGGACAAATGCCTTCACATAGGGTGCAAAGTCGGTCATGTGGTCCCGTATACTTGTCTCAGTCGTCTCCTTTTCGACTACAATTTCCTTGAAGAGCGTCGTTGCGTATTCCAATTCCTGAAAGGTTTCCAAGGAGGTAAACATACCCAGCTGTGCGCCATCCAATCCTAAGGCTTGTGCCATATCGTTGATGTGATCTGCCGAGGCAAGGTCAAATTCTCCTATAATTTTTACGCCATCTACCCACTCTTTAATAGCTTTGACAAGGTGTGGTTCGATATAGTCTGTTGAACCAATATTCAAGTTGAATCCCAGCCACTCAACCTCCCAAGCTGCAAAATATCGGGCATCTGTGAGGTTGGTAATCGAACTGGCTTTTACTCTAGTTGTTAGCATAGGACAAAGGTAAGCAATGCCTTCAAATTTGGAATAAAATATGACCTTCTTGGACAAATCTCGTGGACAATCATAAAATGAGATGAATAAGCGCCTACTGACGATAACTGTCAGTAGACGATAACTGTCAGTAAAGTGTTGCATTTTATTTTGAGTGTCTCGGAACGCGAGATTTGTTTAAGAATCAAATACGAATATCAGTATGGCACTACCCAATTATTATGAAATGGTATTTGAGGTAACTCGACAAATACCCCATGGTCGCATAAGCACTTATGGCGCTATAGCCGATTATCTGGCTTTAGGCTCCGCTCGAATGGTTGGATGGGCGCTGAATAATTGCGGTGGACATGGTGTTCCCGCTCATCGAGTGGTGAATCGCAAAGGCGAATTGTCTGGCCGCAATCACTTTCCTACACCTACTATGATGCAGGATCTTTTAGAACAAGAAGGCGTGAAGGTTGAAGATGATAAGGTGAAAGATTTCAAGAAGTTATTTTGGCATCCAGAAGAGCTGGATGGCTATTAACAGACGCTATTGGAGGCTAAGTTTGGTGAAAAAGTGACAACAATTTGATTTTCAGGATCGTTACTTGATTGGCAAGGTGGAGGTGGTGAGTGATAGGCCTAAAGTTACTTTAAGCTGCATCAGTCGTCTTACTTTCTGACTCTTGTTTATTTCATCAGTAACTTAAACTCCTTGTATAATGAAGAAAATTTGTTTTAGCGTAATCCTATTTTTAGGTTTTGGTGTTTATCTAGCTGCGCAGGGACCTGTGGGCACGTGGAAGACGATTGATGATCAATCTGGAGAGGAGAGGTCCTATGTGGAGATCTACGAGCAAGGTGGAAAATACTTTGGTAAGATCACTAGCTTGCTACAGGCTGATCCTAGTACTTTGTGCGATAAATGTAAGGGAGACAAAAAGAATCAACCGATTTTGGGTTTGGTAATCATTGAGAATATGAAGCCACACAAAGACTTTTGGAAAGGAGGATCTATCCTCGATCCAGAGTCAGGGAATGCTTACAATTGCAGTATTTGGTATGGAGATGAGAAGAAGGAAGTATTGAAGGTAAGAGGAAAGCATTGGTCCGGCATATACCGTACACAAACTTGGTATAAAGTGAAAAGCTAGAATGGAAAGAAAGTAGTGCCAGTAGAATAGACTTGCTGTTCTACTGGCCTATTCCATCCTGACTTCCTTTCCTTTTGAGTGTCTTGCCTGATTGCCCATCTCTTTTCTTGGCAAGAATTGTCTGCTCCTGAAATCCTTTTAGTACTGTTTTTTCTTTACGATTCTATTGATAAGCTTGAGTAGGGCTTATGAGTTGAAGAAATAGAGAATGCAATAAATGTTTGTGAATGGAAGTACAGGAGAGTAAATGACGGTGCAGAATCAGTTTATCCAAACTTTATTTGACCGACAAGAAAAAAATCAATCTGTACGCAATATTTTTGATTAGATAGTTGTTTTATTGGTGTAATTTATCTACACAACTAAAAGTTCTTTATGAAGAAAAACTTTACACCTAATCAGCTTATTCAGTTCTTGTATCATGAGACCTCTGCATCAGAAACACTAGCAATTCGTGAAGAATTGCAACAAGATGCAGCTTTGCGTCAGGAATTTAAAGCACTTAATAGTGCTTATCAGCAATTACCTAAGGTTACTTTTAGCCCTAAAGGTAGTAGCATCCAAAACATTTTGCGTTACAGCGAAATGACAGCACAAGAAAGCTGCTGTAAATAATACGACACTGAATGAGTCCAAGTGAAGCCCTTAGTGCGAAAGTGCTAAGGGCTTCTCTCGTCTAGAGAACCAACCGATTGGCATTTCCCTATACATAGAAAAGAGTACTTTCCCTTCATCTTTTCTGGTAAAATATAGAACTAGATGGCGTAAAAGTAGCAACAATAGATAAACAAATCTTATTTTTGGATATTGAGGAGAATGTCGAAAATTAATCGGTTTTTTCCCTTTCTGAAAGAAAAGACCGCTGTCCTTTTTAGCTAGTACCGATTCTTTTAGTATATGATAATGAGTTGTTTAAGAAGTGTTTGTTGACTGCCGCCAGGATGGTCAAAAAGAATCGGATTTTTAAAACAATTTCGAGCAAGTAATAAAAAAAGTGCAAACTTTTTGTTGATATAGTTGTCGAAAAGCAACAAAAAATTTATATTTGCGTAGAGTTAAAACTAAAAGTTGATTTGCACGGATGAAAAAGCAAACGATAGTCGATTAAACGCCATGGCCCTTAATTTGTTTTTCCCTCCTGCCTAACGAGAAAATTTCCACTCCATGTCAAATGATAAAGATGCTAAATTAAAAGCCCTTCAGCTTACAGTTGATCGTTTAGAGAAAACGTATGGAAAGGGTACTGTAATGCGCTTGGGAGACAAGCAAGTCATTCAAGTAGAAACTATTCCTACCGGCTCATTGAGCCTTGATATAGCCCTTGGAATCAATGGTTTTCCAAAGGGGCGGATCGTTGAAATTTATGGTCCAGAATCTTCTGGTAAAACGACACTAGCTATCCATGCTATTGCCGAATGTCAGAAGCAGGGAGGTATCGCAGCCTTCGTGGATGCGGAGCACGCCTTTGATCGATTTTATGCTGAGGCTTTGGGTGTAGACACAGAGAATCTATTGATTTCTCAACCAGATAATGGAGAACAAGCACTTGAGATTGCCGAGAATCTAATTCGTTCCGGTGCAATTGATATTCTAGTAGTGGATTCTGTTGCAGCCCTAGTGCCTAGAAGTGAGATCGAGGGTGAAATGGGAGACTCTAAGATGGGCTTGCAAGCTCGATTGATGTCTCAGGCGATGCGGAAGTTGACGGCTACTATAGGCAAGACGGGAGCTTGCTGTATCTTCATCAACCAGTTGCGTGAGAAGATTGGTGTGATGTTCGGTAACCCTGAAACGACTACCGGTGGAAATGCTTTGAAATTTTACGCTTCCATGCGTTTGGATATCCGTAAAACCGGAGCTGCTATTAAAGATAAAGAGGGTAATGTGGTAGGTAATCACGTTAAGGTGAAAGTGCAAAAGAATAAATTGGCTCCTCCATTCCGCATTGCAGAGTTTGATATCGTTTACGGAGAAGGTATATCGAAAAGCGGAGAGATTGTGGATCTAGGAGTAGATCATGATATCATCGGCAAGAGTGGCGCTTGGTATTCTTACAATGATGCTAAAATTGCTCAAGGTCGAGAAGCTGCGAAATTGTTCCTGCTGGATAACCCAGAGCTGGCCCTTGAAATTGAACGTAAGATTAAGGCGAAGATCACTGGGCAAGAGGAGCCTGAACCTGAAAAGAATGGCAAGCCCTCGAAGAAAGATGCAGCTAAGATGGCAGCCAAATAGACTTACAAGCTAGACGCATTTACAATAAGGTTTTACTTTGAAATTATGAAAGGAGAAGCCTGTCGAAAAATCATCGACAGGCTTCTTTCATTTAGACGGGTAAACTTCTTGTAATCACAACGGTCAGTTCAGAAACCGTTTAGTTTAAGGTTTTAGGTGAAAGTAGTATGCCTTATAAGTCCAGGCTTAGTCCTTATTGAGCTTCTGCTCGGCTTTGGCTAGATTTTCTTTGAAAAGATCCGTATTGGGATCCTTATGCACTTCTGCGAGCTTTACGGCTTTTCGGAAGTTCTTTACTCCCATTTCCAATTTCCCATTCATAATAAGAGCCTCTGCATAGCTATCATATACATTGGGAGAATCGGGAAAAAGAATGGTGTTACTTTTAAGAAGAGCTTCCGCTGCAAAGCTATTATTAAAGTCTTGCATGTAGATATATCCCAGTAGGTTGATGTCTCCTTCCCCTACAAGGTCTGCCTTATAAGCCGCCTTTACTTGGGCCACAATTTTGTCTTGATCAGTATTTGCATCGGCTTTATTAAGCAACTTTACCATGCCTAATAAAAGATCCTTTCCATGGGAAGTCCTTTTGTTTCGGTGTGCTTTGGCTTCAGCTTTCGCTAGTTCCAAGGCCTTATCCAAGGCATCTTCTGCACTTGTTTTGACCTCAGGGACTACACCTACCCCTTCCCAATTGGTACCAGTGACCGGGTTGACAGCAGCTCCCGTCGGAATGAATACGGTCAAATCAGGGTTGATATTGAATCCTCCGCCAGGGTTGGCGCCTCCTCCGGTGGTTTCTCCGACAAGCGTGGCTCGTTTTCGTGTCTGCATGTTATACGAAAATTCTTCAGCACCAGAAAACGTGCGTGAACTAGTGAGAACGAATAATGGAACATTTGGAAGCTTCTTTCCGCCCACTTCATCTAATGTCCAAAATTCCTGGGTACGATCTCCTTGGCGCCAATAGAGGCTATTCAGATGAACCCGCTCGTCGAAGAAATAGCTACATAAGTATTGTACCATAGCCGGACTTCCGCCACCATTTTTTCGAAGGTCGACTATAATGGCATCAGAAGTAGATAACAAATTCATGTATTGGTCAGCAATTGGCGCTCCAATTATCAATGGCGCAAATTCTCGTAAATCAAGATAGCCGATGTTGCCTTCCAATTTTTTGGCGGCTTTAAATCCTCCCACCATCGAACGCCCCCGCTCCAATCTGCTAAGGTGCTCCTCTACTAGACGCTCTGGTGTGTTTTCAGGAGCTTCATAAGGGGGAGTAGGGCGGATCCGCATATGTTTATCGTGATTGACGGATTGCACCTCCTTGGTCAAAGCTTCAGCAAAGCTGGAGAGATCTGTTTTGGAATCAAAAGCACCAGCCTTGAGCTGTTTATTCAGATGAGCTTTGGTCTTAAGCGCTACATCTTTAAATACATAGTTGGCTTCTAGCAATTCATTCAAACGCTGAATCACTTCGGTATGATACTTCTTGTCAATGGTTTGGGCAATGCCGAATTGACTAAAAAGTATACATAAAAGTAGGATCGCAAGTTTGTTGATACAGTCGGGTAACTTCTTCATAAGCAATTGATCTAAATGATTTTGAGGTAAAAATAGGAGGACTGGCGCGATAAAAATTGTAAAAAAGTAAAGCCTATGCGGAGCTTTTCCCGATACTAGGTTCTGGGGTCATAAAGGTTAGAAAATCGACGGTCAATAATCTCTTGAGAGATCTGTAGGAGTTTACTTTGAGATTGTAGTAAGCGGTGAGGACTATAAGGGAAGAAGCGGTTAAATTCCCTTATGAAATGAGCCTGGTCGTAATACCCTGCTTCTAGGGCTAGATCGGTGAGTTTGCTGGTTTTTGTATTTCGCTGGAGTTGAAGAAAGTAATTGAGTCGCCAAATTCTAGACACCTGTTTAGGGGAAAGCCCCATTTTATTTAGGAAGTGTTTATGAAGGGTTACTTTACTGACTCCAAATGCTGAAAACAGGTCTTGTATCTTAAGGATGCCTTTGCGGTCAAGAATATAATTCAGTTGCTCTCGAAATTGTTGATCGAGATAGTTCAATTCATCAAAAAGAGAAAGAATCAAGGATTCTGCATTGCTTACTCTGTCATCTAATTCTCTGCTAGCTAGAATGCCCTCGATATAAGAATTTTCCTTGGTGGTAATCTGAAATAATTGCTGCAGAGGCAAGACTTTATCCGTCAACTCTTTAGGGGAGACAGGGAAAAGATGAGCTAGTGCAAAAGGCTTAAAACGAACCCCAAAAATCCGTTGCGGTTCTTCTGGACAGAGGTAAAGCCCAGTAGTTTTTTGGCCGATAAAGTGAGCGCCGATTGACATTCTGTCCGTACAGGTTTGCCCAACTAACGAAAAACGAAGTGGAGCAGAACAGAATAGTAGATCGAAGGTACAATCGGGAACCAAGAGCTCACAAGGACGCTGTGCTTCATCGGGATGAAGTTCCAATTCCCAAAAGCACTCAATGTGGCGGGAAAAGTGAGGTTGTGCAGCTTGTTCCTGATATCGCATGATCTAGTTCAGTATCTACAATAAAGATGCATTAGATATCAGATAGATGCAAAATAGAATTATTTAGTTGTGTTAAAATATCGATAAACCTGGTGTGGTCCGAAATCCAATAGTTCGATCTCTTCTTCAGAGGTACCGCCTAATCTTTTGGCAAGCTTAGCGGAAGCAATGTTTTCCTCATCAATATAGCTGACTAGGGTTTCTCTCCCTAGTTCAGCAAAGGCGAATTGCTGGGCCGCCTTGGCCGCTTCATAGGCATACCCTTTTCCTTGGTAGGCAGGAAATAGCCAGTACCCTAGTTCCAGCTCCGGCCATGGCGTGGAATTCCATAAACCAATACTTCCGATTAGTTGGTTAGTACTTTTTTCTGCTACGGCCATGTAGCTATAAGAGCGCAATTGATAATGGCCGATGTAGGCCGCGATGAGTCGCCAAGTTTCCTCTGCGGATTTTTCTCCTCCTAGATAGTGAACAGCAAGGGGATCAGCAAAGAACTGTGCAACAGGTGCGAAATCTTCTTCACGCCACTCCCTAAATCTCAATCTTGGAGTTTCTATGTCTTTCATATCGAATAGCTTGTTTGTCCTTGTTCTGGTTGGATGGCTGTTTGAGCGTAGCCAAGGTTTCTTCGATTAATCGTATACTCTTTTCCTTCTTCTTTACTGCTCCATCTAAACTGTAGCCATCATCCATTAGTTTCTTAATCAAAAGAATCTTTGTTTTGAAACTATAGGTAATCTACTATTTGTGCTTAAAACCTGCAATAGGACTTAGAAAGGAGGAACCCGATGTTTGATGGGATAAGGCGATTTGCAGGGAGCAACAAGTCAAAATAAACCTTATGATCATAGTTATTGTAGAACATTTTTTGAATGAAGCTGGGCGCGGCTATTTTCCAGCTTGGGTAGAAGGGGTGGAACAGGTCTTGCAGCAGTGGCCTGGTTTTATCAATATACAGCCTATTAAGCAGGTAGAAAAGCCAGGAACCACTTGCCTTTTACTGAGGTTCGAAAATTTGCCCTTGCTGCGCGCTTGGGCAGCCTCTGAGGATCATCAGCAAATCCTTGACCAACTCGCCCCATTCCAACAGCAGAAACAGCGCTCTCAAATCTTTGAATCTACTAACTAATGACTAATAGGCCCTGTTTACAACGGTTTTGGTTCTCCATGGACTGTTGTCTGGCCTACAATTCTTGATCAAAGGTAATTTTGAAATCTGCTTTAGAATGGGGATCTTCAATAGGAATCTTGGGCCTTATTGCCTAACCTATTAAACTCTAAAGCAGGCCTGCCATGGTACATGTGATCATTACCTTTACAATTGATCCCGCAAACTCCCTAGAGGATGTGAAGGGGATCATTCAGGAGTTCATCGTTGCCATCAGACAAAACGAACCAGATACACTTCTGTATCGATCTTTCCAGGAAATGGAACGTCCTTATCACTTTTATCATATCATGACCTTTGTTAATGCGGAGGCACAGCAGCTGCATAGAGATTCTACTTATTGCTCTCACTTTGTAAAGCAATTATACCCCTTGTGCATCGAGGCTCCGGTAGCCAAGAGTTTAGCAGAAATCCCACCAATCTAATCTTTATGGTAGACGTAAATACTGAAATAATTATCAATAGGCCAGTAGAAGTCGTTTCTAGTTATGCCATGAATCCGGACAATGCTCCGGAGTGGTACGTGAATATTGATTCGGCTGAATGGCGCACCACTAAGCCATTAACTCAAGGATCACAGATTGCATTCAAAGCGCAATTCATGGGGAGGACCTTAGCTTACGTCTATGAAATAATCAAACTCATTCCCAATGAGAAGTTGATCATGCGCACGGCTGATGGTCCTTTTTTAATGGAAACGACCTATACCTGGATTGCTATTGATGATAATAGGACCAAAATGACACTCCGAAACCGAGGGGAGCCTACTGGTTTTTCTAAGCTTTTTGCCCCTTTCATGGCCCTGATGATGCGCAGAGCCAATAACAAAGATTTGAGAAGTATTAAGTCTATATTAGAAGCAGGCTAATACTGCAGAAGCAAGATTTTGGCGAGCTTGCGCAACGATATCACCTTAAACGGTCTTCTCTTCTAAAACAGCGGTATTGTTCACTCTTAAGATGAGATAGGGTTGAGTGGATTGTGTCTCCTTTATGATCAACCAAAATGGCTTGTCGAAGACTAAACGCTTAGGCTGGTCCATACCTCCCCTGGTAAATACCATAACCGCCTCGTTTTCTACCGTTGCGCCGATGTAATTTAGGGAAAGTCTTATTTGTTCTTCCATTTTAACCAACCTGAAGCCATCCAAATCATGGCCTTCGGCTACTAAACGACTATCAATCAGTTCGTGGTAATCTCGAGTCAACCGTAGTGTAATATTAGGGATTTGTATGATGTCACCTTCTTTCGGAATCGAACCTCCTGCTGGTGTACTGATGAAGTGAAGAATCTCTTCCATATTAGCCGTCTCATTCCCCTTAATTAAGATGATCTCATCCTGCTTTGATTTGGATAGCAGTGCTAAAACGAAATTGTCATCATCATCATAGTCCAATATTTCGATTCCATAAGAGGCGGAAGTCTTAGGGGCGAACCCTTTTACCTTAGACCCTAGAAAGGACATCTCCACTTCTTTGAACAGACTGAAATGTTGAAACTTCTTGAGGAGGTAACTGAAGCAGATTAGATCATCGAGAGCTGGAGCTAGGCCTCCTAAGGTATCCGTAGTTCGTTCTGGGAAATCTTTGGCTAGATCCTCCTGGATAGTTTTGATAATCTGAGGCCCGAAACCAGCATTGGTGTATAGGCATTCAGGAGAAACAGCAGATTGATCGAAGCTTTTTTGATTAAATAATTCAACTAGCTGTTGGTGCGCTTGTCCTTCTTTTGTCAGTTGCACGGGGCCGCCTATGATATCATCAGATAACTGATTCCAGCAAAGCTGCATACCAATTGCCCATATGTAGTTTTCTTTCCAATAAGTCCCAGTTAGAGGGTGCGTATCGAGCGGTTTATTCATGGTAGCTTTTACTTCCATTGGAAGGTCTCTATCATAGTCAAGAGATCCTCTTTAACAAAGTCATAAATAGGGGCCAAGGAATCGGGTTGAACTTGTGTATTGAAGTAGAGCGCTGCTCGCAAGAAGTGATCCGTACTATCCGTTAAATAAAATTGGAAGGGGGAGGCGGCAGGACCACGAATATCAAAAGCAAAACCGCTCACGCCATTGGCATTGCGGATGTTGATTTCTTCAATATAGTTGGCACGCTTATTATGCCAGTCTACTAGGCGAAAGGATTCATCCTTGAGATCCTGAAAAGTCTGCTGGGGAGTGATGGGGGAGTAGGTACAATGCAGGCGGCTATCGAATTCTGGAATGTAGAGATCGAACCAGCAGGAATGTTGCGGCAAATCCTCAAAAAAGCTAGTATCCCGAATCACTTTGGCGTAGGTGGGACTGGTAAAGCTAAAAGGACAGCTTTCCTGGTCAAAAGATTGATAATCTCGAGTTGGGTATTCGACCTTTGGGAAGGCACGTGGTTTAGGCGTGTAACTAAGCTCGCTACCGCAGGCGGTAAACAGGCATATTGCCAAAACAAAATATAGAATTCGCATGATTGGTGTTGATTTTATCCCCTTTCGGCTAGTAACAGGACTTTAAGGCATTAGCCACCGTCTCGGCGTCATTTTTTCTTTTGAGATAACCTAGAGAGCGGCTTATTTATTGTCTTCCGTGGCCTCTTCTGCTTCTGGTGTCACGATAACTATGATCTCTTCAATTCTTCGCTCATTGACGGAGCTGGTTTTAAACACAAAACGATCGTAGGCTAGGCTTGATCCTTCTTCTGGCTGTTCGCCTAAAACTTCCAGGATTAAGCCAGCCAAGGAATTGGCTTCCCCCTTTACCTCATCGAAGGTGCTCGTGCTGATCCCGATGACTCGACAAACGTCGTTCAAAAGGGTTTTTCCTTCAAAAGCATATTCATTATCGCTTATCTGTTTGTAAATGACCTCTGGTTTATCATCGAATTCATCTTTAATGTCTCCGATGATTTCTTCCATGATGTCCTCTAAGGTTACGATCCCGGAAGTGCCTCCGTATTCATCGACCACCACCGCCATATGCAGGCGCTGCAATTGAAATTCTCGAAGCAGGTCATCAATCTTTTTTGCCTCAGGTACAAAGAGTACATTAGTTCTGATTAGCTCTTGCCATTCAAAGTTGTTGTCCGCATGTAGATGACCTAGCAGATCCTTGACATAGAGGATACCAGTAACATTATCAATATCTTCATCATAAACCGGGATTCGCGAAAAGCCAGAGTCTTTAATAACATCTATTAAAGCCGCATAATCGAAGCGAAAATCTACTGCGATGATATCAAGGCGTGATCGCATAATTTGCGTAACCGAAACCTCTCCAAACTTGACGATACTCTTTAAAATATCGATTTCCTGGTCCGCATCTTGGGTATTACTTACCGTTAGTTCTATAGCTTCATCTATATCTTCTCTGCTGGTCAAACTACCCGTTTGAGTACTACTTTCTAGCCGGTTTTCTATCTTATTTGTCCAGCTAACCAAAATGCGACTAATGGGACTGAAGGCTCGCATCAAAAACTTGAGCGGGCCAGACATGACCCTAGCCAGATAAATATTATTCAAACTAGCGTACACCTTCGGAGCTACTTCTCCGAAAAGTACCAAAAGGAAGGTTACGCCAACTACAGTAATGAGAAAACTAAAAGTGCGAGCAGTGCCAGCTATACTAAAGTAAGGCTCGTACAAAGTCGGAGAAAGGCTACTGCCAGCCACCATTTCTCGAAGGCTAGATGCCCACTGCTCAAAAAGCATATCCGGCAAGAGTTGCCGGAGTACAAATTCTGAGATAATGACAATAGCAATATTGATGAAATTATTGCTAATCAATATCGTCGCTAGTAAGGTCCTGGGATGGTCCTTCAAAAACAAGATGCGATCACTACTGCGATTATTGTCGCTATCGAGTTTCTCTAAATCATTTTCCGTCAGGGAAAAATAGGCAACCTCTGAGCCCGAAACCAGGGCAGAGGCAAGTAACAGCAGTATCACTGTTGCAATGCCAAGAAAGATTTCTCCGCTTGGGAGTACCAAAAGAAACAGAATGGAAAGCAAGCTGTCAGGGTCTGTATCCAAGGGATTGGTGGTTATAAGGCATATGAATTATAAAATGCCGATTGCCAAGGAGCTATTGCTCAAATTAGAATGGCAAATCATCATCTGCGGGAGCACCGGCCTCTTGATTAGTTGTTGTGGGGGCAGGTGTAGTTGTAGGAGCACTTGGTGCAGAAAAATTAGTGCTAGGTTGCTGCTCATCGTTCGCGGAAGGGAAATACCCACCTCCTTGATCTCCACCTCCTCCGCCTTCACGTCGACCGATCATTCTGAAGTAGTTAGCTACTACCTCGGTTGTACGTCTATTATTACCCTCCTGATCTTGCCAGCTTCTATGCGTCAATTTACCCTCTAGATATATCTGAGCTCCTTTTTTCAATTGTTGTTCTGCTCGTTCTGCTAGCGAACGCCATACCACAACATCATGCCACTCCGTCTGCGTTTGCCATTCTCCACTTCTGTCTTTGTAGTTTTCATTGGTGGCCACCGAAAACTTGGCTACTACTGCACCATTCTCCAAACGGCGTACTTCTGGATCACGCCCCAAGTTTCCAATCAATATCACACGATTTACCATTATTTTTAATTTGATTTTGGTTCAATGATGAATCCGGAGTTTCCTCTTTTCTCATAGGGAAAGACCAATGCTGAAAGGCTAGATTTTCCGATCGCCACAGCTTGAATTCTGGCTGATTTCGGTTAACCTAAAGCAATTTTAAATATAGCGAATTATCCTTTAAATACAAATCTATGATTTTTGGGAAGGCGAATTTAGTCAAGTTTTCTCTTTCGGTGATGAGAAATTCTGGAGGAATACTTTTTGGGGGTGTTTTTAAAGATATTTTAAAGAAAAAGGCGTGGATGCGTTGATGGGTCAATTCTTGTTTAAAGGGTCTGGAGAGATTCCAATCTCCCAAGTTAGCCTGTGTGATCCAATTGGGCCATTGCTCTTGCTGTCGTAGCTCGGCAAAGGTACTAATGAATTGCTGGCTTTCTATTAAAGGGAACTGGTATAAATGAAGCCAAATATCTTTTGATTCACGTTTTTGAACAAAAGTGGAACCCTCATGGTCAAACACCAAAAAATGAAAGAATCTGTCCTTTTTGACCAATTTCTTTGACTTGATGGGATAGCGCTGGACCTGATCTTCTTGAAAAGCCTGACAGCAATCTTGTAATGGGCATTGTTTACATTTCGGAGACTTTGGTACACATTGCACGGCCCCAAAATCCATGATTGCCTGATTATAACGTCCTGGCTGGGTGGCGTCGAGGAGAGTTTGTGCTAACTCAGCAAAGCGTTTTTTACCTTGAGTTTGATCAATAGGGGTGTCGATGCCAAAATACCGGGCTAACACGCGGTAAACATTGCCATCTACAACAGCATGCGGGAGGTCAAAAGCAAAGGATGAGATAGCTGCAGCAGTGTACGGCCCGACTCCTTTTAAGGATAGAATTTCTTTATAAGTGGTCGGGAATTTTCCGGCTAGTTCTTCACTAATGTATTTTGCGGTCGCATGCATGTTTCTGGCTCGAGAGTAGTAGCCCAGGCCTTCCCATAATTTCATCACCTCATCAGCAGGAGCATTTGCCAAACTATTGACATCTGGATAATGGGCTTTAAATTTTTCAAAGTACGGCAAGCCCTGTGCTACGCGGGTCTGTTGTAGAATGATTTCAGATAGCCAAATCAGATACGGATCTTTTTCTTCTTTCCAGGGCAACGGACGGTCGTTTTGTTGGTACCAATCCAGTAGCTGAGTTTGGAAGATATCCATTTCTTTCTTCATCTCTTGTTTCGTCATGGTAGCCCAAAAATAAAATACTCCTTTCCAAATTCTTGGAAAGGAGTATTCCTAAATCGAAATAGTAAAAAAGGGGACAAAAATCTTATATCTTATTCGCTAGCAGGACCAATCATCTTCAGATTTCTGGCCAACTTGTAATGCTTTCTGATTTGATCTTTCAACTCTTTTCTAGCAAAGAATATTCTGCTCTTTACCGTACCAAGTGGCAATGCCAATTCTTCGGCGATTTCTTGGTACTTATAGCCTTTATAATGCATGAGGAAAGGGACTTTAATGCTATCGTCCAGTCTTTCTACCATTTTAGTTAGTTCCTGCATCATAACATTGGATTCGCCACCATTAGCAATGGAATTACTTCCTGAATTCAAATAGAACAAATTGTCCGTAGAATCCATGATTGTATTCGCCTTGGTCTTTTTGCGATAGTTATTGATGAAAATATTTTTCATGATCGTAAAAAGCCAAGCTTTGAAATTGGTGCCTGGATTAAACTTTTCTCTGTTGGTTAGTGCTCTGTATGCAGTCTCCTGGAATAAATCCTTAGCGTCCTCCACATTTTTAGTGAGGTTGTAGGCAAATGCCTGTAGTAAAGACTCCATCTGATAAAAACGATCGTGAAATTCCAGTTGAGACATAATTCTTTTGTTTAACTTTTTAGTAGATGTTACCCTCTTTTGTTGAAACAAATATAGTAAAAAGTTAAACAAAGCGGAAATTTACACCCCTGTTCTTTTTTGATAAAATGGCGACATTTCTGATTTTGAACTAATTTTTAATTGATTATCAATGAGTTATGATTATTTGTCTGGAATATGAAATTTTCAATAAAAATTGAAAGAAAGGCGGTTTTGTTTAACTTTTTACACTTTATGGCTCTACAAAGTGGTACAAAAGCACAAAATTATGCTTAAAATCATACTCGCAGCACCAGATATAGCACTTATTGTTTAGTGATTTGCCCTTGTAGGGCCCCGTTTCAGAAGAAAAGCTAAACAAAACCACTGTAAGAGGAAGCACTAATTCGAACGATTGTATTTATAACCTACATCTGGCAAGGACTCCCTATCTCTTAGGTATCGATGAAACCAACTCGTGAGTTGCGCAAATACTTCATCACGGTGCTCTGCAATCGCATGCTTACCTTTATCAAACATGACCAGGCGATAAGGAATTAGATACTTCTCAAACTCTAAAGCTAGCTCTAAGATTAAATTGGCTTTCACCTTCCAATCCAGGTTGCCATGCAATAATAGTACAGGAACATCCCGTGGCAGTTGGTCCACCCAGTGTATTACAGAGCGCTGCTGTAGGGTGGAAATTCTGTCTTCTACATAACCAGGGACCCATTCTGACCAGTACTTATCGAGAAAGGGGGTGTTTTTGGCAATGGCTAGGTAATCCGTGCCTGCCCCTCCCACAGCTGCTACCTTTATTTTATTGGTTCGTTTTAAGGTTTGGAAAGTCATGGCTCCGCCACGACTCCAACCAAAAATTCCGATCCTAGAAGTGTCAGCGACAGCAGAACTAGTCAATAGAGGAATTAGGTTTAGTACGTCGTTGATTTCTGCTCCACCATACTCCTCTTGCCCTTCTCCACCACCATTACCTCGATATTGACTGGCGACGATTAGATAACCAGCGGAAGCTAGCCGAGCTAATTCTCCTAGGCCAATCGAGGAGACATAGTGCGTAAGAGTCCCGTAGTCAAGACTTCCTCCACGATTGTAAATAATGCAGGGATAGATCCCGGCTTCTTTTGGCTGTAGCATGAAACCTTTGACTCTGAGCCCATCACTCCGGTAGGTTATGCCGAATACATCGACTTCTTCGAAATGGCGAAAACGCGCTGGGTCTAGATAGACGGAATCTCTGCCCTCTGTACTTTGGATATAAGCCAGCAAGGCTTCAAAGTTATTGATCTTGGTTTGGCTAAGAATATCACCGTCCTGTTGACAGTAGATTAATTGTGTCACACAACAACATAGGAAAATTAGGTACTTCTTCATTTGGCCTGAATTGAGTGAATTTGGTAATTGATTTCGTCAGATTCAATTTCGCCAAAGGAAGTGTACTTTGCGTCTGTACTTTAGTAAGTCGTGAAAGGTGTTTGGTGATTTGTTGCCTTATTTAGTGGAAGGAGGGCTAGGCTTGTTCTGCCAGTTCCATCCAGAGCATTTCTTTTTCTTCGATTTCTTGATTGATCTCGTTCAGCTCCTTGCCATATTTCTCTATGTCGGCCGGACTGAGTTCTGTATTGTTAAATTTGGCTGTTACCTCTTTCTTTCTTTCCTCAAGTTTAGAAATGGAACGCTCTAGCCTTTTAACCTCTTTCTTCTGTTCTTGTGTGAGGCCAACTTGAGGCTTATTAGCTTCAGCTTGTTCTTTTAATTTTTTCTCTTCAATTCTCTCTTGCTTGCGTTGTTCTCGGTCCCAAAGCTTTTGTTCTTGCCGATAGGAGGTGTAGTCTCCGTTGAAATCCTTAACCTTTCCATTCCCTTGCATGATGAAAAGATGATCCACCAGTTTGTCGAGAAAGTACCGATCATGCGAAACAATGAGAATACAGCCTGGGAAGTCTAGCAGAAATTCTTCCAGTACATTTAAGGTGACAATGTCCAGATCATTGGTCGGCTCATCGAGGATAAGGAAATTCGGATTCTCCATTAGGATGGTCAACAGATAAAGCCTTCTTTTTTCTCCACCACTTAATTGGGAGACATATACCTGCTGTTGCTTACGATCAAACAGAAAGCGCTCTAGTAATTGTGGGGCCGTTAACTTTGCCCCTTTCTCTAGCGGTATGTATTCTGCGATATCTCTAATGACATCAATGACCCTCTTATCTTCTTTCAGACGGATACCATCTTGCGTATAGAAGCCAAAAACGGTATTGCCTCCAACGACGATCTTGCCAGTGTCGGGTCGAATTAAAGTGGTCAAGATATTGAGGAAGGTCGATTTTCCAACTCCATTTGGCCCTACGATACCTACCCGCTCTCCTTTTTTGAATTTATAATCGAAACCTTCAACAATTTTTAAACCCCCAAAGGACTTGCCCACATTATGCGCCTCTAGAATCTTTTTACCTAGTCTTTGGCCCTTAAGGTCAATCTGGATTTCTTGTTGCTGGATTTTCTTGCTTGCTTTTTCTTTGATACCGTCAAAAGCATCTACTCTGGATTTGGCCTTGGTACCACGGGCTTTGGGCATCCGTCGAATCCACTCCAGTTCTTTTTTCATTAGTTTCCGGCTCTTCTCCAGTTCAATGGTCTCATTTTCGTGCCGGAGCGCCTTCTTTTCCAGGAAGTCGGAATAATTGCCGCTGTACTTGTACAGGACTCCTCTTTCAAGCTCAACAATCGTATTGCATACTCGCTCTAGGAAGTAACGATCGTGCGTTACCAGGAATAGCGTGAGATTTGGACGTTGAAGGTATTCCTCTAACCATTCGATCATATCCAAATCTAAATGGTTAGTAGGCTCATCTAGAATGAGGAAATCAGGTTCTTCAAGAATCAGTTTGGCTAATGCTAAACGCTTTTTTTGGCCACCAGATAAGGTTTCTATCTTTTGATCAAAGCGGGCGATATTGAACCGTGTCAAGATTTCTTTGATCTTCGCTTCAAAGTCCCATGCTTTGAGATCATCCATTTTGTTCAAGGCTGCTTGCATAGCATCGCCATCATCTGGCTTTAGCATGGCTTCTTCGTACTGGATGATGGCTTGTATTAAAGGGTTGTCAGAGTCAAAGGCAGCTTCTAGGATGGTTTGATCAGGCAAGAAGTCAGGAGCCTGCTCTAGTGAACCAATCTTGATATCGCGTTTGATTTGAACCTTACAGGTTTCACCTTCGCCACTTTCGATCCCAGCAATGACACGTAGAAGGGTAGTTTTGCCGGTACCGTTCTTGGCAACTAAGGCCACCTTCTGCCCCTTGCTAATTTGGAGGTCAAGGTTTTGGAAGAGCACTTTGTCTCCGTAGGTCTTCGTCACATTTTCCAGCGTAAGGTAATTCACGGTACTCAGTATTTATAAGCGATTATCAGGAAGCGAATTTACAAAAAAAAGGCCTTCTATTCTGGTAGAAGGCCTTCCCGAGATTGCGGATCTCTTTTTCTTATTGCTGTTTGATCAGATCATGTATGATATTCAAAGTTTCCTTGATGTAAGCATCCTTTGACACATCTTCGATGAAATCTTTATTTCTTGCTTCTTTTGTTTCATTACCAGTATAAGCTGGAATATCAACTTCCAGATTCTTCACGCCTCCATTGATTATATTATCAAAGATTCCATTGTACTTTTTAGCTTCTGCACTTCGATTTTCCACGAAGTTTTGGTAGGAAGTCAAGCCCAATGGATATTCACTCTGATCGCGCTGTTTTTTAAAGCGTTTAGCATTTTGCAATACTTTCTGGAAGACAGGACTAGCATCCACACGATTTGCACTATTATCTGCTAAGGATCGCAAGTCGTCGCGTGAAATCCGTAGCACATTTTGATTGTAGTTCACCGCATCAATTTCCGACCACTTCATGGGGTATTTTTCCTGCTTCTCTCCCGTTTTGATATAGTGGAAATTGTCAGGAAGAATAATATCAGGCACTACTCCTCTAAGCTGAGTGGAACCACCATTAATTCGATAGAATTTTTGGGTCGTAAGCTTCAAGTTACCCAATGGCTTGTAGTCTTCGTATCCACGGATGGTACGATCTAGGTCTACAAAACGCTGAACCGTGCCTTTCCCGTGCGTTGAGTTACTTCCTACGACAACAGCTCTTCCATAATCCTGTAGAGCGGCAGCTAGGATCTCAGATGCTGAAGCACTAAAACCATTCACCATAACCACTAATGGGCCGTCGTATTGCACTCTATCATCAACATCGACTAGAACCTCGGCTTTCTTGGAGCGAGATTTTACCTGTACAATTGGACCTTCCTCGATGAAGAACCCAGACATGCGAACCACATCTCTCAAACTTCCTCCACCATTATTTCTAAGATCCAAGATGATGCCATCAACCTTCTCTTCTTTTAGTTTTTCCAGTTCCTTCGCTACATCTGGAGCACAGAATCTACCATCCTTGTTCTCAAAATCAGCATAGAAACTAGGAAGGTATAAATATCCAATTCGCTCTCCTTCTTCAGGTCCGTCAAGAATCAAGGATTTAGCGTAGCTTTCTTCTAAGTACACAATGTCTCGAACAATCGAGATCACTTTCTCTGTCCCATCAACAGACTTAACGGTTAAACGAACTTCAGTGCCTTTCTTACCGCGCACATATTGTACCACATCATCAACTACCATTCCTTTTACATCGATAGGTTCTTCCTCTCCTTGAGCGACTTTGGTAATGATGTCATTTTCCTGCAGTTCCTTCCCTTTCCAGGCTGGACCCCCAATCACAATATCTACTACCTTGGTATAATCTCCATCTGTTTGTAGACGAGCACCAATCCCTTCCAATCTACCGCTGAAACGAATATCGAAGTTTTGCTTATCTATTGGCTTCAAGTAATTGGTGTGTGGATCGAAAATGCTAGTCAGAGAATTAAGGAAATCACTTAAGCGATCTTCTCTTTTCAGTTTATTAATTCTATCATACCATTTATCGTATAGCTCCATGACCTTTTCGCGAGCTTCCGCCTCAAGTTCTTCTTCAGACTTGATCTCCGCTTCCTCACCTGCCTCTTCCTGGTCCTTCAAAGCTCTTGCGTAGCGAGTCAAGGTCTCATATTTGAGGCTTCTGCGCCAAAAGTCCTTTAGTTCTTTATCATTCTTGGCAAATTTGCGTTTCTCGCTATCCATCTCCACCGCTTCTTCCTTGGAAAAATCAAACGGCTTTGCCAAAATCTCTTTGTAGTAGGCTTTGGTTTTCGTGACACCTGCATCCAGGAGATCGACAGATAGGTCAAAAAAGGCCAATTCCCCGTCTTGGATATTATCGTCAATCTGAGTCTTTAAAGCTTCAAGTTTATCAACGTCTTTCTGCGTCAACCATCTGCGACCGCTATCTATATTATCTAGGTAAATCTCGTAAGCTTTTGTAGCGAATTCGTCGTTAAGATCAGCTGGCTGATAGTGCATATACTCTAAGCCGCGCATCAATGTTCGAACCAAAATAGACTCCTTGCCTGAACTATCGGTTTGTGGCAAATAAGCGGCAACCAGTACTAAGATGGCACTCACAGAAAGTAATATCGGGCCTTTAATTTTCATATCGTCTTTGTTTTTCTTGCATTATTCCGGGATTCGGAAGGAATTAACTGCTCGTTTGAACCAGTATATGATTGGATTGTAGAGAAAACCACAAGGAATAGGATAGAGATGAAAAGGGTTCGCCTTGATTTCGATTTTTTCTACACACATTCTGCATTCATCACTATTAACGAGATTATATACAATAAAAATACTTTTTTTTCAGAAAAAAGTTCTACCAAGATCGTGCCAGGGCTATTTTTTAACAGAACCTTATATTTTGGGTTCTCTCACAACTTTTCTCTTCTAGTGTCAGCGCATTAGCTAGAAACCTAGCTGCTGTTGATCCCTACACTCCTTGCTGAAATACCAGCCAAGCAGAAAATGCTTGGAGAAGAATCTCCTGGGCTTTGGATAAAGGATATGTGATTGATCTATTGGTCTGTGGCCTCGATTAACTCCTTAACCTTGTCCATTGCAAGGTCTTTCTGGTCTATATAATCTTGAATTTGATATTGAATGGGATAATCTGGAACAGCTCCTCTATTCTTTAACTTGGTTTTCTGAATGGCGTAAGTAGATTGTAGGAGATACCTGGGTATGCCAACTCGAATTTTGGTGTTAGGTAAGGTTACGTATTGGGTAGATCCGGCGGCAAACCCTTCGTATCTGCTCCCTGGTTCTTGCCCGATGACGATGGCATCACCGAATTCCTTTGCATAGATGGTCACAATGGAACCATTGGAAAATGTTCGCCAATTGGTGAGGACATAGATCTGTCCATCAAAGGCCAATTTCTTAGCTTTTGGGAATTTCTTTTGCGTGGTTCTTCCTTTCCAAGATTTATCTCTTTGAAGTGGCCCACTGTAATTCTTTTTCATCAGATAGGGGAGCAGGTGTTTCGCATATTCTCGTCGGCCCCCGGTATTATTTCTAACATCCATGACGAAGTGTTTTACTCCTTTCTCTCGTAATTCCTTAAAGATCTCTTTGTATAATTTTTTGGGCTTGATTTTATATTTATCCTTGAGCTGTCGGTTGAATGTATTTAAGTCAAGCACAGCCGTATTTCCATCTATGGAAAAAGTATATACTGTTGAGATATCCTCTTTACGAGGTTTTGGCTTCCCATAGCGACGATCTCGCCAGGCAATCATGGAATCTCTTACCATTGCTGGTAGGGTCACCTCTTTAACTCCTGTTCCTCCGGGCGGGACATATTTGATTTTAAAGGAGGCTGGTTTTTCCAAAAACCAATAGTAATAACTTACAAATCGATCAATAGCTTTTTCAGATTTGTAGGTTTGAATATCGCCATCTGCGATGACGAACTTGGAAAGGTGCTCTACGATTTCCTCAGTAGTTCGATCATTGATACTCAGTATCTGAGCGCCACGTTCTAGGGTGCTATCTGGGCTGAAATTGCTCCAGACATAGACTTTGTCGGAGGCTCCCTGGACGGAGATGGGCAGGTAGGCGAATTCATTTCTGAAGAACCCTTGAAAGATCTGAGTCACAGTATCGGATCGTACAAAGGTATGTCCCTCCCTAGTTGCGGCTCCTAATTGCATGACGTAGGGGTAAAATTCTACGTCGCTTAGCGGTTGGTCTAGTTCAGCATAAAGTTCTTGGTAGCGTTCTTCGAATGATGTTCTGGGGTGAAAGATGCCCAGGGCTGGATTATAGGTGTCAAAACTCTGTTTAAGAAAACGAAAATCCTCTTGTATTTGGGAGAGAGAAAATTCGCGTTCTTGGCTAGTTAAGTTTACGGTTAGGCAAATGAATAAGAGTACAAGGAAGTTTTTTTGCATAGCTAATCTATTCTTCAAGTTTTGTAACGAATGACTATTCGGAGAAGTAATGGTTGCAAACCATTTTTCAAAATGTCTTGAGAAGACAGTTGGGATTCTCTAATAGAAACGACTGGCCAAAACTACTAAAATAGATTAGCTCAGGACGGAGCTGAAAATTACTTAGACTAGTCTGCCTTTTTTGTCGAAAAAGGCGGGCGTGAGGATGCTTCATCTACCAAAATCTTGTACCACCGCCCCAGCTTAGGAATTTTTTAAATATTGCTCATAAATCCAGACCGCAATTCCAATTCGAACCAAGGGTTGTAGGTAGGGATAAACCCAGCGATAGCTAAAGTCTACTGGAGGATTCAGGAAAGAAACGCCCAAGTAATACCGGCCAAAAGAGGCGAGGCTCAGCAAGCCGATAAATACAAGAGCTCCTCCTAGATAGCGGCCCCAGTTTTGCTCCTTCAGCATGGCCCAACCAAACAACAGACTACCCATTCCAAAGGCGTAGATGACGACAAAGTAATGACTATCATTAATGCCACCCATCCCTTTTATTAAGGTCCGGTACATGTGACGTTGATCATCCTCTACCTCTGCCAGATAGTTTGGTCGCCACATCTGATTCAAAGCATCAATTAAAAAGGCTTGTTGGCGCATTTCCGTGTATGCCCAACAGGCTAGAAACAAGCTGCCTATGATAATGGCCCAAGGCTTTTTCTTGAATAGAAGTAGCCCCAGCCCTAGGCTCGCGATCAGGTTAAATTGTGGATGAAAAAAGAGGATCCACAATTTGGTAAGGTACAATTGATTTTGATGTAATAGCACCTGTGTCTCAAAATCTGGAGCGGAGGTTTGAGGGAGAAATATCAATAATGCGGTAGTCGTTGCCCCGAGCAAAGAACAAATCGCCGCCAACTTGAAGAAGGAGGCATAGGACGCTAGATTCCTCATGGATAATGTGCTTTTAGCACAATGATCCGAAATCTATAATCGGCGAGCGCCGAGTAGGAACAGTAAAGGGCTAAGTAGCGAATTGTACAGTATGAGCTGCGGACTCCTTGTCTAGTTATTTTAGTTTACTTTGTTCTTTTCCTATTGTTTTCGACAGTTGGATGTATCATTGGTTCGAAGAGGTGATAAGATTGTGCACCTATTCGACTTTGAAATTCGGCTTTGATGGCATGCTGTAGGCCCTTATTTCCAAGGTAATCTACTACGCTTGAACAAATTAATTTGGCGGCGTACAGCATACCCTTTCCTCCAAAGGACTGAAAGGCCATTTCAGCAGCAACCGCTTGGCCAATTGGGACACCTCTTGGATAACACGTAACTACGAAGGACAGGGTTGGTGCCCACCAACTTACATCTCCAATATCGCTGGCATATTTCCTAAGAGTCTGTGAGTTAGTGTAGGGCTGAAAGGGGAGAAGCTTAGCTTGTAGCCCTGAGGTAGGTAGTTCTAAACGACTTTGTATTGCTTTCGCTTGATTTTGTTCTTGAGTAGTGAATGATATGGGACCTAGATCATTCATGTTTTCAGCTACCATTTTCATTCCTGTGTTATTGGGGAGGAAAGCGTGGATAGCTCGGAAGACTGAGATACCTACAGTGATTTCATTTCTTTGAAGGGCTTCCGCTTTATCCTTCACAGCTTGATAAAGCTGGTTGACTGTTGCCTGTTCTACGGCCTGAATTCTGATTTTCACCTCAATATTATCAGTGCTATAGTTGTAAGAGGCTTTGGGAGATGCTAAGCTATAGTGCAGGTGAATGGTGGAATCCATGCCCATTTTTAGGCGATCCAAAACTTTAGTGAAGCTCAATACTTTTTGCAGTAAGGTCGAGGAATTGGGAGGAGTCTCAATGACTTTGACTTGTTCCTGATTGAATTGAATCTCAAGATCGAGTAAAGCATCCCATGGGCGTGTGCTAGCCCAAGTAACGGGACTTGGGTGCCAGAATATAGCTAAGTCAATCCCCTCGAAAACGTTCCTCCTGGCCAGATGAGCTCGGCCGCCGAAGCCCCCTTCTGCAGTGCTTCCTACATAGACAATACGTGCCTCAATCTCTCCATTATCAATCAATCGTTTCAAACTCAAGGCTGCTCCCAGGCTCCCCACACCCAGCCAATGATGCCCAGAGGCATGCCCTTTTGTACCGTTCTCAAATACATCAGCATCGTACTCTCCCAGGAGGGCAATGCTTGGGCCATCCTGACCGTATTGTGCACTAAACATGGATGAAATCCCTCCTAAATTCTCTTCTATTTGAAAGCCAGCTTTAGACAAGGTTTCTTGTAGTAAGGCTTTGGTCTTGTATTCTTGCAAGGAAGGCTCTGCCCAGGCTCCGATGCTGTCCTTTAGGTTGAGGAGCAGTGGGGTTAATTCGGCAATGTGCTCATGGGCTTTTTCTTTCAGACTGCTTTGACTCCAAATGTGAAAATTGACGAAAAGCAGGAATAAGAAAACGATTCTAGTTTTCATCGAATAAAAGTTATTTGCGTGAAATGAGGAGTAAATGATCCCTTGTGCGGGTATGAATAGAAGAGATAAAAGCTATCATCAGGATTTGCAATCAAGCCACAATAGTCTCCGCCTTGTGGCCATGCGGTTTTGATCCAACCATTAGCATCATCGGGGCAAGCTAATTGCCCAATTTCATGACTTTGCAACTGTTGAGTTTCATGAAATAGAATGCTAATCATTCGTTGATAACAACCTTCCTTCACCTTTTTAGCCCAGCTGATAGCCACTTCTTGCCGAGCGTTGATGGTCATGGCCGAGAGATCTACGGATTTCTTGTTTGCACTGTCTTGGTGGATCCAGATGGGGGCAGTCCAGGAGGATCCACCGTCATGACTCTGGAGAAGCCCGAGTCTTTGCTGATTAACATCTGTGAAGGCAAAATAAAGGCGCTCAGGATCTTGACTATTGGATATAAGCCAATGATGTTTTCGGCCACTAAGCTTCGTCACGAATGATGGGGTTCCAAGAGTGGCTCCATGATCATAGAAGGGATATAGCCAGGTTTGCATTTGTGCGAAAGGGTGGGGAGACTCCTCTTTTTCGAAGAAGTATCCTCTTAAGGAGATTGGGACCAAGAGAGTACCATTGGGATGGAGATAGGCTTGTTTAGCATTGAACTCAACCCCTTTGACTAAAGGGTGGAAGTGTCTTTTTGGAAAGCTACGACCACCATCCCGAGAATGTGCGATCAAAACACGTGTTTGGAATTGTTGTTGATCGCTTTTTATCTTCTGTGTAGCGATCAGGTATACCGATTGGGAATCAAGACCGGGAAGTAGCATGCAATGATCAAATCCGTAACCGAAGGATTTGGGAGCTGCCCACTCCTGAGATGCAAGATCGAAGTGAGAGACTTGGAGGTGGAATTTCCTTCCCTCGCTGATATCTGCAATCAGGGAGGCACTATTAGTTAGTAGCAAGCCCCAAGGATCAGCTGCCTGAGGCAGAACAGGGTAATGCTGATCTTGCCAACTTTGTCCTCCATCTTGTGATTGCCACACTTTTGTATGATAGCTAGGGCTAGCACTACTCGGGTCTGCAACGAGTACAGTAGCTAAGAGGATATTGCTGTTGCTTTGACTTAAAGTACATTCACTGCTTACATAATTAGGGGTAAGCGATAGTATAGTGGGAGGAGAAACTTGGATTTGTTGACCATGTAGACATAGTGGAAAAAATTTAATTGCAAAGAGGGAAAGAAATGAGATTTGTAAGTGCTTCAACTTTTTCATACCCAAGTCTACAATCTTCGCCTATGCCTAAGGTTCGAGTTTCTTAAATAGAACTCCCTTTTCTGGATTTTTGTCTTTTGTTATCGTTCAATGGGGTGAATGGATTAAGATTGTCGTCTTTTGGTAATTTTGTTGGTATGCTTGAGTTATTGTGGATAAAGAGTCTTTTTGATTTTGCTGCCTTTCTCCTAGGGGGATTCTTTGTCTTGTATTTGAAGACAAAGTATCCCCGACCGACACTGTTTACTAGAATGTTGATCGTATGGTTGACTTGCAAAATCGTCATTGACTTCCTTGGGTTCATTCAATACACCACTTGGTTACGAGATCTATTTGAATTGCCATGGCGACTTTCAGATGTGGCTATATTCTTTCAGTTGTGCTTTGCTCCTGTACTCTATTTTAGCTGTAGAGCTGCAGGCCATGAACGTTTCTCTTTTCGGGCACAGCACTGGTGGCACGCCTTACCAGCTTTTATCTATGCATTGGCATGGTTGGTTGATTCGGGGGGCATGGGAAATATTAGGACTAAGCTGCTCTTATTCGTAGAAGGGCATTTTATTGTATATGCCATACTTTCTTGGATAACTGTAGGGAGAGAAACTCGCTTAGAACAATTGTTGAGACCCGTTTTGGGCGGCTTGTTGATTTGGCGTTCTATTAGAGTCATTGAGTACCTACTCTGGTTGCAGTTACAGTGGATTACCGAGCCCGTGGCATGGGGTTTATATATCCTTAGTGAGTTGGCGTTTTTGGGAATCTTGGGGTATTTTTTCCTTAAGTTGATCCAACAGCCCAATATCATGCAAGGGGGGCAGCAGTGGCTGTTGTCTCACGCTAGCCGCCAGAAAATTGAAAAAGGCTTACGAAGCCTGGTAGAGATCGAAAGGATTTATCTAGATCCATTGCTATCATTGGATCGATTGGCGAAAGCCCTACACGTTCCGCCCCATTACTTGAGCCAATATTTGAATCGAGAAATGAAGATGACCTTTAATGAGTGGGTGAACGCACATCGGATAGAAGAATGTAAGCGCTTGATAAGCGACCCAGGTCAGCAGGATACGACCATCCAGAGTTTGATGTATCAGGTCGGGTTTAATTCAAAATCAACCTTTCATACCGCCTTTAAAAAAAGTACGGGAATGACACCTACACAGTACCGAAAAACGATGTTGCTTACCTAAGGATAGAGGAACAATAAGTGAGTGCTAATTCTAGGAACAAGCCTGCTTACTTACCACTGGATTTAAGCTAGATCTTTCAAGTTTCGCAGGAATCCGCCCTGCCCGGCGTCCTTCATCCGTTTCTGGAGTTGCTGCGCTTGGCTTTTGGAGCTATAGGCCCCGACTACTACTTTATAGACGGTCCTTCCGTTTAGCTCGTTGATACTTACCACAGTCTTTTCTCCAAATTTACGCCGGAGTTTTTCGACTTGAATCAGCACGTTGCCATATTCATAGAAGGCACCGATCTGGACGCCGTAGCCCGATGGAGTTTGCTTCTGCACATCAAATAGAAACAATCCCTGTCCATTGGAAACGGTATTTTCCACTTCCTTGGGAGGGGCCTTTGTTTCCTTGCGGCGTAGGGCTTCTGCTACTGCGCGACCAGCATTGACGCGACCGTAACCATATTTGACAGAGTGACCATTGCGGTATTCACTAGGAGAACCAATCTTATCTGCCGTTTTTTGCAGGATATCTTTGACTTCTTTGGCGGTTAGATCAGGATTGGCGGAAAGGATTAGCGCACAGATACCGGCCACCAAAGGCGTGGAACTTGAGGTTCCACCGAAGTGCTTATAGTGTTTGCCTCGAGAGCGGCCATCTCTCCAATATTTATAATTGCCAGATTCCCAGTTCAAGCCCTCATCCCACCAGGCTCTAGCGGCAAGGATTGGCCAATCCCCATTAGAAGGAGCGCAGATAGATACTTCTCGGCCTCGGTTTGAGTATGAGGCATAAGAATCTTGGCTAGTACTGGCAGCAACAGCTATAACATCTGGGTGAGCAGCATAGAAGTTCACGAAGTCCAAATCATCATTTCCCACGGCATAAAGGATAACACAGCCTTTCCCCTTGCGCCCTTTTCGAGCCGCTCGAGCAATGGCCTCTTCCTTGATCCGGTTGAGACGGAAATTGGCATCCGTTGTACCCCAACTACAGCTGATGATATCAGCTCCTTTATCAATACAGTAGTCAAACATTTGTTCGGTGGATCGGGCACTAAAAGAAGTGCCACTAATTGGCATAAAGCGCGCCTGTGGAGCGGCGCCGACCATACCCTGACCGTTCGAAGCAGCTAGTGCCACACTGGCACAAGGTGTACCATGTGTAAAGCGACTATCTCCTTGTAATAGGCTAGACGATTGATTCCAGAGGTCAAAAGGTTTCGTGACTTTTCCTTTTAGGTCAGGATGTGTCAAGTCAAAACCATTATCGATTACGGCAATAGTCACCTTGTTGGAACCGGTATTGCCAAGACGACGCCAGGCATCCACAATCTTGGCATCCGCTCCTTTCCGCAAGCGATAATCTACATCTGCCACAAAGCCATTGTTTTCAAGGTGCCATTGGTGGTCTACCAGATCGTCATGTGGAGCGGTAAAGGCATATTCATCCAACATAGTATCTAGGTCTGGCTCAGCCATTTTGACCAAGGAGATGGCTTGAAGGAAATTGGCTACTTTGATCGGATTGGGAGAATTTGCGGTTACCTTGGCAATGATTCGGTTATCATCACGACGCTCAACTAACTCCAATGCGTATTCCTCCAAGACAATTTTTTGCTCACTTTCGTCCACTCCCTCTTCAAAAGTAATATAGATCTCACCAGTAGGAACTAGTGGTCGATTACTTCCCTCTGTAAAGTAAACATGAGTTCCTAATTCCACTTCATCTTTACCTCTCACTTCATCAAGTGCATCGTCGAGGTTGTTCTCGCCTTGATTTAAGGTGACAACTTCAAACCCGCCCAAATTTTTATAGATGTGCTTATCAACAAATTCTTGGTCTTTGTCTTCTTTGGTTTTTAGTCCAACGAGGCTTTGGCTTTTCTTTAGGGTTAATTCCCCGTTACCATTTTTGATGGTTAACTTGCTCATATGTTCGGTTACATTTTGTGGGTTGGGTCAACTTCATCTCAGAAACGGCAGGAAGCTAGGCTATATTTTACTATTGAGCTTGGTTCACTACATTTTCATAGATGAAGATCCTACGAATGTACTTGATTTGTAGTGCAATATATATTTTTTGAGGGACTCTGTGTTGGTGAACAAAGAAGTGCTCGCCGGAAAAACCAACAGTTGGAGGATTAGGAATATCTAACTATTGCTAGTCATTTGTGAACTTTGAGGAGTAATCAATGACAAAATTTCAGGGAAAAGATTCTAGGAACTTGCCTTCACCTTTATCCATCCGCTTTCACCCCGATCACTAGCTCGCTACTCATTGTTTTTTGCATGAAAAAGTACTGACTTGAGATGAATACGCTCGTTCAATCATAATTTGGACTATTCCGGTTCGATGCCTAGAATCAGATTTAAGGTTCCGTAGTTGCCCCAATTTTGGCCGCTTAGATCGGGGCGATCCAATCCAAAGCCGTAATCCAACCCGATCATCCCCAAAAATGGCAGTTGGACTCTAAATCCTAATCCTACCGCTGGCCTTAGATCTCCTAGACTGAATTGACTACTACTTTTCCAAACATTACCGGCTTCCCCGAAAGCCAATAAGAAAGCTCGCGTGGATGCGGAATTGACTATTGGATACCGAAGTTCAGCGGAGAATTTGGCAAAGGACGCTCCGCCTCCATTTAAGGTTCCTTCGAGATAGTCTGCTGGATATCCCCTCATGGAGATTAGGTCATTACCGGCAAAAGCCAACTGCTGGGTGTTCGTTCCATTCCCACCCACTTCAAAACGTTCAAAGGGTGGAATACCAATGCTCTGATCATAAGCACTCAGCCATCCAGTTTTGCCACTCAATTTTACAATCCATTTTTTGGTAATAGGAGCGTACCATTCGGCATTCACTCGCCATTTGTGATATTCCATCCATTTAAAAGACTGACTGGTTTGATTGCCGACAAGGGAATAGGGTGGGGTAAGTTGCCCAGAGAGCTGAACTTTCAGTCCTTTTGTCGGGAAAAACGGATCACTAAGGGTATAGTAAGTTAGACTTTGTTTGAAATATAAGTTGTTGAAGTTCCCTTCGCTAATCGTGCTGCCATCCTCCAATAAAATATCCTCCAGTCCATTTAAGTCAATGTGCTGATAACTTATTTCCGATGTCGCGATGAAATTGCCATCTAACCAATTTAGCCTTGACCCCAGCTGCAAACTACCTCCGATGGTACTCATGGATGCAAAAGGGGTTTCCTCACTCACACTACTGCTATTCGTGAATCTTTGATAGAAAGTGGAAAAGGTTAGGCTATTGGGCTTTTTACCACCTAACCAAGGTTCAGTGAAGGAAAAATTGAGGCCTTGAAAATCGCGACCAGTAGACTGGGCTCTCAGGGAAAGGGTTTGACCGTCGCCGATCGGCATAAAGGTGCCTTTGTCTTTCTGGAATAGCTTGCGGAGAGAGAAATTATTAAGGGTGAGACCGATGGTACCTACCAAGCCGCCACCTTGATCACTGGCGGCGGGGTTCCAGCTTGCGGATAACTCGTATTTCGAAGAAGGTCGTTCTTCTAGTTTGTATTCGAGGTCAACGGTACCATCTTCTGGGTTGACTTTCGTGGTCATGTCTAAGGTCTCCGGGTTAAAGTACCCCAGGTTGATCAGGGCTTGTTGGGAGCGCAGGATATCGGCACGACTAAAGGCTTTACCTGGCTGGGTGTGCAAGGCTCGACGAATTACATGCTCATGCGTTTGTTCATTGCCGGTGATAGCAACTTCTCCAATTTTAGCGAGGGGACCTTCAGTAAGTTGGATTTCTACATCTATTTCATAGTTCTCCATATGGGTAATAACGGGCTTGATATCAAAGAAGAGATACCCGTTATCGAGGTATAGAGCACTGATGTCTCGACCTTTGGGATCAAAACGGAGCCGTTGTTCAAGTAGTATGGGGTTATATACATCGCCTGCTTGTATGCCTAGTACCTTATTCAAAATGGTTTTTGAATAGACCACGTTTCCTTTCCAGCCGATATTTCTAAATCGATAGGGGGAACCTTCTGTGATCCTGATATTGATATGCAATTCAGTACCCAATGTATCAATATGTATCTCCTCGATAGAGGCATCTAGGAATCCTTTGGTTTGGTAGAACTGAATGATAGCTTTTTGGTCGGATTCGAGAGTTGTTGCGAGGAAGTTTTTTCTAGAGAATAGGGCGTGCTTATCCTTGGTCTGCATTTTTTTTCGCAAAGTCCGGTCTGATATAGTGGTATTGCCCTTAAAGTTAATCTCACTAACCTTTACCTTTTCTCCGAGATCTACTTGAACGTCCAGCTTGAGCTTATTGCTCTTTCGCTCTAGAGATGAGATTATTTCTACTTGTGCAAAATAGTATCCTCTAGCCGACAGCCATTCCTGTACGTTTCTTTTAGTCCTGGTTTTGGCTTCTTGGCTTACACTAGCGGATATTATTAGATCTTGAGCAATAATCTTTCTTAAAGGCTCTTGCCATTTACGTTTTACTCCTTGGAGGTAGAAAGCGGCAAGTCTTGGCATTTCCTGCACAAGGATCTTCAAGAAAATAATATCCCCCTTACGATCTGTTTCCAGGATTTGTATATCACGGAAGAGTTGAAGTTTCCACAAGGCTTTGATTGCTTGTTGGATTTTGGGCCCCGGCACTTGTATCCGATCTCCAACCCTTAGGCCAGATATCGTGACAATAGCTTTATCATTAGCTTCTTGGATGCCTTCGACCACAATACCTCCAATTTCCAGCTGTTCTGCGGCAGCGTTTAAATCTTCTTCATTGCTTTGGGCACATAGGAATCCCGTGAGCAAGATGCCCAAGAGAAGGCATAGCTTGGTTTTTTTCATAGATCTTAGTACACGTTAAGTGGGATGGTGTAGAAAATGCCATAAACCAACTTCCAGACAAGCAGGCCTTGCTGATATCGATAAGTATTTACGGCTTATCCCAATCTAATTAAGACAGATGTGTTGGCTTCGAAGAATGATGTAATTGAACGCGTAAAACCAGGGAGCTCCCCAATAAAAGGTATACGCAAACGACCGCTATGGGTCTATACTTTAAAGACTTCAATTGAGGGTAAAGGGTTGGTTGTCAACTAAGAAAGTTTGGATCTTGTTTGTCGGGAGAGCGATAAATAACAATGCCTCCATCTTGTGCGTACAAAATGGAGGCATTGTCATTTTTTAGAAGGACGTATTCCTTATTCTGGTTCGAAACCAAGTACGATATTGAAGTCTCCTAGATTACTAAGTGTTCTCGCTCCTGGTTTATCAAATCCAAGGCCATAATCAAACCCGATCGTACCGAACATAGGTAGGAATACTCTTAATCCCATACCTACCGATCTTTTGAGGTCAAATGGATTGAAGTCCCGTAAACTTCTCCAGGTATTACCACCTTGCGCAAAGGCTAGTACATAGATGGTTGAACTAGGGTTTACAGAAAGTGGATATCTCAGTTCCAGTGTGAACTTGTCGAATACTGGGGTGGGAACGGTAGCAGAAGAACCATTTGGATCTAGGTTAGCTTCTAGCTGATTCTCTTCATAACCCCGCAATGAGATGATATCCACACCAGCAAAACCAAATTGTTGATTGTTGATACCATCACCACCTACCTGGAATCGTTCGAATGGAGAAGTTCCAATATCTCGGTTATAGAAGCCGAGTATCCCGATTTTGGCCTGAGCTTTCAGTACTAACTTACCAGCATTACTACTTGGATCGTTTCCTCCTGCCAAAGTAGTGTACCATTCAGCATCGAAACGCCATTTATGATATTCTAACCATCGGAATCGCTCCTCCGGAGTCTGTTCGGCATAGTTGGCATTTCTATTGAAAATAGAGTAAGGAGGCGTCAACTGAACAGATAAGGATATCTTAGATCCACTAGCTGGGAAAAGCGGATCACTAACCGTAGTTCGAGCGATGGTTTGCTTGATACTGAAGTTATTGAAGCTACCAGAATTTACAATCGTTCCGTCATCCGTTCGGAAGTTGGTCCAATTGTTTAGATTCAGCGCTTGGACATTGATCGCTGTGCTAGAGATAAAGTTGTCATCTGGCCAGCGAAGACGTGTTCCTAAACTTACAGAAATCTGCGAAATATCGAAGCTTTGTCCCGTAAAGGCAAAACGGTTATAGAAACCAGCCACGGTAAAGGCATTAGGTTTTCTACCACCTAACCACGGCTCTGTCAATGACACATTATAGGACTGGTAGAATTCTCCATTGGTCTGAGCCCGTATGGAGAGTCGTTGGCCATCTCCCTGTGGTAGAGGGCGCCAAGCCTCTCCCTTGAACATATTACGTAGAGAGAAGTTATTGAAGGACACCCCTAGGGTACCAATCACTCGACGGAATCCACCCCAACCGGCAGATAATTCTAACTGATCGGATGGTTTTTCTTCTACAGTATATTCAATATCAACCGTACCGCGACTTGGGTTAACCGGCGTATTAATACCTAATGCTTCCGGGTTGAAGTATCCCAAGTTGACAATCTCACGTTGTGAACGAATGATATCAGAACGGCTAAATTTAGAGCCAGGCCTAGTTCTTAATTCACGACGGATTACGTGTTCGTGTGTCCGATCATTCCCGGCAATTACTACCTTGTCGATCGTTGCTTGCGGTCCTTCGAAGATTCTAATTTCCAAATCAATCGAATCCCCATCAATCGCTACCTCAGTTGGATCTACCTGGAAGAACAGGTAACCATTATCCATATATTGAGTACTCACATCACGACCATCCTGGCTAAATCGAAGGCGAGTCTCCAATAGCTCTTGGTTATAGATATCTCCTTTATTAATCCCTAAAACAGTCTGTAGCGCTTCGGTTGTATAAATGGTATTACCCTTCCAATCAATATTGCGGAAGTAATATTGAGAACCTTCAGCAATATCTAGATTGATCATTAGAAGACCATCATCGTTGCGCCAAACGCTATCCGCTGCTATCTGCGCATCTCGGTAACCTAATTTATTATAATAGGCGATCAATTGATTTTTGTCTTCTTCAAAGTCATCCTTGATCAGCTTGGAAGAGGCGAAGATTTTACGTTTCCGCCTTGTATTTTTCATCTGCTTGCGAAGCTTCTTGGCTGCAACGCTGCTATTTCCAGTAAAGGTGATATCGTCAATCTTCACCCTAGAACCGCGATCAATATCAAAAACGAGGAGGACGGAGTTGATTCTAGCCGTATCCTGTTCCTCTATGACATTCACCTTCACGTCTAGGAAGCCTTTATCTATGAAGAAGTCTTGAATGGCCTCAGAAGAGTTTACTTTGATATTTTCCGTAACGATACCTCCTTTAAGCAAGAAACGATTCACTTCATCATTAAGATCGTCATGATAGGATTTCTTTGTTCCACGGTAGGTATGACGAGATAGACGTGGTCGTTCTTGCAGGTGTACCTCTAGAAAGATCACATCTCCGATAATCTTTTCCTGAAGGATTTTCACATCGGTAAACAGCCGCAATTTCCACAGGGCTTTAATGGCTTTGGGGATTTCTGGCCCAGGGATCCGGACGTTCTCTCCAATTTTCAAGCCGGTCACTCCGATGATCGCGTTATCATCACTGAAATTAGCACCGACTACGGTGATACCTCCGATCTCGAAGTCCTTTGGTTCTCCGTAGGTCATGACACCAACCGTATCAGCAACCTGCGCTCCCAAAAACAGGGAGCTCAAACAAACGAAACAAAAAAGTAAAAGATTTTTTTTCATCCTCTTATTCTAATTAAAGCACGGGAGTTCTTCCATTAATTATGAACTCCAACTTCGTAGTGGAAATACACTTTTACGGATTATTTGACCGCAACTTTGGATGGCTGTTACAATTGATGTGGGTCATCTTAGCCACTACCAAAACGAACCAGATCATCATCTGTTGCCAGTAGAAATGCAATTTCTGGGACGCTTTGGTTCGAAACTTAGACCTCTTTGGCATGCTTCCATGATAAGTTTTGGTGGATAGACCGATCTTATCTCAGAAGGATACACAAAAGAAAGAGAGTAGGCGGTAAACAATGGTTGTATGCCTATACCAATTGCTCGCTAATTTTTCCAAAGCGCCTTTCTCTGTTTTGATAGTCGATAATGGCTTGGTAGAATTGATTTTTTCTAAAGTCAGGCCAAAATACCGGACTGAAGTACAATTCTGAATAAGCCAGTTGCCAAAGCAGAAAATTGCTTATTCTCCTTTCGCCACTAGTGCGGATCAACAATTCAGGATCTGGAATTTTGCTAGTGCTTAACGATTGAGCGAGGCGTTCCTCATCAATTTCCTCAGGAGAAATGACACCCTCTTGAACTTGTTTAGCCAATTTTTTGGTGGCTTGGGCGATGTCCCATTTACCACTGTAATTGAGCGCCAGAATGAGGGTCATTCTGGTATTGTTCTTGGTGTTTTCGATGCCCTTTAGAAGCGCGGAGTGCGTTTCCTTAGGTAGCAGGCTAATGTCGCCAATAGCCTGTAATTTGATGTTATTCTTGTTGAGGGTGTTGATTTCCTTGTGAAGTGTTTCGACCAGCAATCGCATCAATGCTCCAACTTCCACTTTAGGACGATTCCAGTTTTCCGTTGAGAAAGCGTATAGCGTCAGATAAGAGACCCCTAACTCGGCAGCCGCTTCTGTAGTCTCGCGAACAGCTTTTACTCCATTCCGATGACCAAAAACACGCGGTTTACCGTGTTGTTTGGCCCATCTGCCATTACCATCCATAATGATGGCAATATGCTTCGGGAGTTTTTCAGGTATTATCTCTGATTTAAGGTCCATTTTCTTGGCTTCGACGCTTAGCTTACCAAGCATTCTTACACCGCTAATATTTCGCTCGTACCATTGAGATGGTGGGGAATGGTCATAAGCTTGTTTACCAAAACTTTAGATCCATTAGAATCGCCACGCTACACCAACCGAGAGAAATACCCATGAAGGGAATTTGCAAGGAAGCTATCAGGTTCTCAAAAATTCGCACAAAGTTAAGAAGATTTATGTAAAATAGGCCACTTTGTTAAATCTGTCGTATTTTGTGCAGATTAAACGACACCAAATGAAGTTTGAAGAATATCAATATGAACGACCAGAAATGGTCGATTTCTCCACCCGATTTGAGTCTTTACTTAATCAATTTAAGGAAGCATCCGACCTTAGCACGCAAAACGAGCTCTTCAGCCAGATCAATGAGATGCGGACCGAATTTATGTCGATGTACAATATTTGCTACATCCGACATACCGTGGATACCTCCAATGAATTTTACGAAAAGGAGAATTCATTTTTCGATAGAGAAATGCCTGCTTATGAGGGCCTGAATACTCAATTTTACCGTTTACTTTTGGAATCCAAGTTTCGAAAGGAATTGGAGGCTAAATGGGGGAGTCAGTTATTCACCATTGCAGAATTAAGTCTAAAAACCTTCAAGCCCGCCATTCTGCAGGACATGCAGGAAGAGAATCGACTCAGCAGTGAGTACGTCAAACTGAAAGCCAGTGCTAAAATTGATTTTAACGGCAAAGAACACAATCTATCCTCGATATACGTCGAGGAAACGGGGCCAGATCGGGATTCTAGGGCTGCTGCTGCCACTGCCAAGTGGGCGTTTTTCGAAGCCAATGCGGAGGCTTTTGATTCCATCTTCAATATGTTGGTTAAAACGCGGCACGGGATCGCCAAAAAATTAGGTTTTCAAAATTTTATTGAGCTAGGATACGCGCGGATGCTACGTTCTGACTATAATGCAGAAATGGTTGCCCATTTTCGCGAACAAATTCGACAATATGTTGTACCTTTAGCCACGTCGTTATACGAACGACAACGAAAGCGTTTGGGGATTGAGGAGTTGAAATACTACGATGAAGAGTTTCGGTTTGCTTCTGGCAATCCAGCCCCGAAAGGAGATCCGAATTGGATTATCAATAACGCTAATGAAATGTACAGTGAGCTTTCAGAAGAGACCCATGAGTTCTTCCGCTTTATGCAGGATAATCAACTTATGGACTTGGAAACAAAGCCTAGCAAAGCCACTGGTGGATACTGTACTTACATAGGAAAGTTTAAGGCTCCCTATATATTTTCTAATTTCAACGGGACAAGTGGCGATATTGATGTATTGACACACGAGGCCGGTCACGCCTTTCAAGTCTATGCTAGCCGCAATATCGGGATTAATGAATACAATTGGCCTACCTATGAGGCTTGCGAGATTCATTCCATGAGCATGGAATTCTTTACTTGGCCATGGATGCACCTGTTCTTCAAAGCAGACACTAACAAATACAAGTTTGCGCACTTGAGCAATGCTATATGCTTTCTTCCCTACGGAGTAGCAGTGGATGAGTTTCAGCACTTTGTGTACGAGAATCCCGAAGCAACTCCCAAGGAAAGAAATAAAGCATGGAAAGCTATTGAACATAAATACTTACCCCACAGAGACTACGACGGAAATCAATATTTAGAGAACGGAGGATTTTGGCAAAAACAAAGCCATATCTACTCTTCACCGTTTTACTATATTGATTACACTTTGGCCCAAATTTGTGCGTTTCAATTTTGGCTCAAAGATCAAAAAAACCATAGACATGCATGGGCGGATTATCTGCGACTATGCAAAGCGGGAGGGAGTAAATCCTTTCTCGAATTAGTCAAATTGGCTAATCTAAGTTCTCCCTTCGAGGACAATGGAATAGCTTCCGTCGTTAAGGACATCAAAACATGGTTGGATTCTATAGATGACAGTGACTTCTAGCCCCACAATCTAGTCACCTGGATCGTGCTGATCGTAATGGTCAGTTCTTGTTGCTGTTTCATCGCCTTTAGCTTCTACCCGTAAGGGTATTAGCCTGGTGTAATTGTGAATCACAATCTCTATACTGATGGACGTAATATTACTTAGTTTTTTGACTGCTTTCACGCTGACGTATTTTGCCATTCCCTCGATCATTTTCTTGGCAAAAGAAAAGAGAATATTTGATGAACCTGGGAACCGTAGCTCACATAAGGTAAGCACCCCTTCTTTGGGGGGTATAGCGATCTTTGCTGGAGTCCTTTTCTCGATTGTCCTGTGGACACCCTTCGGCGAATTCAATCAATTGCAATATATTCTTTGTGCTTTTTTGATCCTGTTTTTGGTGGGAGCAAGAGACGATGTATTGCCCATGGCAGCCAACAAGAAAATGTTCGCTCAGATACTGGCTGCTAGTATATTGGTGTTTAAATCGGATATCGAACTGACTAGCATGTACGGTCTATTTGGAATGGACGGTGAGCTGCCTTATTGGCTTTCTTGTTTGATTTCCATCTTCACGATTTTGGTTATCGTGAATGCATTCAATCTTATTGACGGTATAAATGGTCTAGCTGGTTCGATAGGATCTTTGATTGCTTCTACTCTAGGTTGTTGGTTCATTTTGACAGAGCACTTCGAATATGCTATCGTAGCTTTTGCTTGTGTAGGAGCGATCGTAGCTTTCCTAAAATATAATTTCACTCCAGCCAAGATATTTATGGGAGATACGGGCTCCCTTCACATTGGGCTGGTGTGTGCCATTCTGGTTATCAAGTTTATTGATATCAACTACCATTTGCCCGAAGGGGCCTTGTTTAAGTTGGGCGCTTCTCCGGTAGTAGCAATCGGAATTATGATCATTCCTCTATTTGACACTATCCGAGTTTTCATTACCCGTATCATCAGAGGATATTCACCTTTCCATCCGGATCGTCGACATATCCATCATCTATTATTGGATTATGGCTGCAGCCACATGCGAGCTACAGGAATTCTATTATTTGTGAATGTAATTTTTATCTCTTTTGTCCTCGCTTTTCATAGTGTAATCGAACTACACTTGTTATTTTGTACCGTGCTAGTAGCTGCGACAGCCTTAACTTATTTTCTGCATAATGCAGTGGTAAGAAAGAAATGGCAACAGCAGACTAGCTTGCCCCCAAAGCGGAAACCACAACCCACGGAATCAGCGGTATAAATGCTACAAATTGCACTTGTTTTTTTAGGTGGAGGACTTGGGAGTTTGTGTCGGTACGGGATTGCACGAATGCTTTCAAGTCAGGCCTTTCAATTCCCACTAGCAACACTATTAGCCAATATCATTAGTTGTATTGTATTAGGCTATTGCACTGGCCTATTACTTCGAAATGATATTTCTATGTCAGCTCGTCTTCTGATTATGACAGGGTTTTGTGGAGGATTTAGCACTTTCTCCACCTTCACAGGCGAGACATTCCTACTCATGCAGGAAGGCCAACACCTACTGGCGCTCCTAAATATCGCAGGATCAATCCTAATCTGTTTGGTTTGCTTTTACCTTGGTATGGTATGGGCAAAATAGTATAAGCTGGTTATACGGTCATGGCACTATCCAACATCACTAGATCATAGACGGCATCGATGATATCATCTACACTAGGTTTAGAAAAATAATCTCCATCATCTCCAAAAGGAGTGCGGTGCGCGGTAGCCGTGAGTGTCTTCGGAGGAGCATCTAGGTACAAATAGCCATTTTGTTTCTCCAATACCTCCTGCATCATAAATGCGGTAGCCCCACCTGGAACATCCTCATCTAAAAACAAGATTCGATTGGTTTTCTTTAAGGAAGCAGAGATACGATGTTCTAGGTCAAAAGGAAGGAGGGTCTGGACGTCAATCAATTCGACGGAGATGCCAAGATCTGTTAATTGCTCTATTGCTTCTGATGCAATTCGACAACAAGAACCATAGGTAACTAAGGTAATATCCGTTCCTTCATGCAGTACTTCAGGAACACCAAGCGGAACCGTAAAACGGTCTAAATTGGAAGGAAGCACTTCTTTTTGACGGTAGCCGTTCAGGCATTCTATTATGATAGCAGGATCATCCGATTGCAGCAAAGTTTGGTACATGCCAGCTGCCTGCACCATATTACGAGGCACTAAAATATAGATTCCTCGCATAGAATGGAGGAGCATGCCTAGGGGCGAACCGGAATGCCAAATACCTTCTAAGCGGTGGCCTCTGGTGCGGATAATAGTAGGAGCTATTTGAGTGCCTTTGGTACGGTAACGCAGGGTGGCCAGATCATCCGTGAGTGGGGAGAAGGCATAAGCGAGATAATCTAGATATTGTAATTCAGCGATGGGGCGAAGGCCGCGCATGGCAAGTCCAATACCTTGCCCAACGATGGTCCATTCCCGGATGCCCGTATCGAAAATTCGATCTTCTCCGTACTTCGCTTGTAGTCCGGCGAAAGCCTGGTTCACTCCACCGATCTGCCCAACGTCTTCTCCAAAGGCTAGCAGATTGGGGTATTGCTCTAATGCCCTATCAAAGAATTGATTGAGCACCTCATGTCCATTCAGACTGGGTGAGTCTGCTGAGTACTGTGCGGCTATAGGAGTAATTTTCAAGGCAGATTTGGAGGTATCGCTATGCAAATAAGTAGAATAGCGCACCTGACCTTCCTTTTGGGTTTCAGTAATCCAGTGATCTAGATTTTTTTGACTCGCTAAAGTTTGACCTTGAATGGCTATTTGCATTCGGCGAGCGTTGTCCAGGATATGACTCATCGCTGGATGCTTTAGGCTGCTTAATTCTTGTGCTATCCCCGCTAGGGAAGCATCATTATTGGATTGCTGAAGCAGATCCTTGTAAATTCCGGAAACCGCTCGCTGCATTTTTTTTACTGGCTTACTGTAAGCATCCCAAGCTTTGTCCCGGCAGGTCGCCGCCTCTGCTTTGGCGGCTTTTTCAAGGTCTTTCAGTTCATCTGGGCTCGCCCATCCCTCAGAAATGATCCACTGCTCAAAATGTTTATTGCAGTCCATTTTCTTCTCCCAAGCTAGTCTAGCGGCAGGTTTATAGCGCTCGTGTGATCCAGAGGTGGAGTGCCCAAACTGTTGTGTACATTCTTGGATGTGGAAAATGGCTGGAATATGGGTTTCTCGAATCTTAGCAATTCCTTCCGCAAAGGTGTCGCAAAGAGCTTGATAATCCCAGGCCTTGATCGCATAGATATCTAAACCCCTGCCTTGTTCATCTGCTTGAAAACCAGCCAAAGCTTCAGAGATGTTTTCCTTGGTCATTTGATATTTGGCAGGCACGGAAATACCATAACCGTCATCAACAACAATGTAGGCAATGGGGACTCGCATCACGCCTGCTGCGTTCACGGCCTCAAAAAAGACGCCTTCTACGGCAGAGGCATCGCCAATAGTACAAAAGATAACCTCATTCCCTCCTTGCGAAAATTGAGCTTTAGTATCGAGCTTCGGTAAGGAACGATATACTTTCGATGCATTTGCCAGGCCCAAAGCATGGGCTACGTGGCCAGCTACTGGCGAGATGGTGGAGGCGGCGTTGAGGCGGTCAGTATGTGGGAGCCAGTTGCCGTCAGCGCCGATTAAAGGAGTGCTGTAGTGATTGGTCATCTGTCGTCCGCCGGAAAGCGGATCGTTAAGTGCATCTCCATAGAGGGCAGCGAAAAAGTCGATGGGACTAGCAATGCCTAACCTAAACATTAGGGTTTGATCTCGGTAGTATCCCGACCAAAAATCTCCCTTTTCAAAGGTCTTGGCCAGCGCGACTAGTGGGAGTTCCTTGCCCGCATTACCAGCTCCAAACTTAGCTCGACCATTCAAGACTTCTTTACGCAGTAAAAAACTGACCTCCCGGCTTAAGACACAACAATGATAATCTTGGAGAATGGCTTCTTTGGTCAACTTGGAGATGGCTTTCATACAAAAAGGGATTGGTCAGGATCTCCAAAGCTAAGGAATGAGGTTTAAATACAGCAATCATCTAGACGTAAACCTCATTCCCCCGAAGCTAAACTAGGGAAAATCAGTTCTAGCGTTCGGATTTTGTCTTTTCCACTCTAAGTGTTCTAAGTAATTTATGCCCCTCACTTTGCCAGCTTCCTATAAACCCCTTTGGTAAAACGAAGAAGTCACCTGTTTGGAAATGCATGCTGTCGCCCCCTTTTGCTTGTAGCGTTACTGCTCCAGCAACAATATAGATGAGTTGCTCACGATTGTTTTGGAAGTTTTCCAAGGTCCTTGGGGCTTCGGATTGAGTACTTATGTTGAGGTCTTGGCCATGCTGTAGTATGTCCAAGAAGCTGCGTGTCTGATCCCGATCAGGAGTAAGGTCAATCCCTGCCATTTTAGCCTTATCCATAATGGCCGGTCTTGGGTCCAAGCTTGAGGGATTGGTTCTTTCATTAGCAATAACCGAAAGCTCATGATAGAAACTATTGCCCCCCTGTGTTTCCCATTCCCCTTGGTAACCTTTTGGAACCCAAAAGAAGTCACCAGGATAGTAGAAACGTTCCGCTTCGGTAGCTGGCTTTAGGCGCGCCCGCCCGTTGATGACGTAAATAAACTCCTCAATACTATAGTCTTCCCAGTTCGCCGTTTTGGTTTCGCTGGCTACTATAAAGACACTAATTTCCTCTCCTTGGTATAACCTTTTTTGGAAGAGCAAGCGATCAGGGTCAGCAGCAGAGGTAACTTTTTTGAGTCCAAGGCCAGAAATAGCGGCAGGATCTAATGGTATAGGGTTAATGATTTTTGGTGTAAAATCTACATCAAATGCTCTGATCTTATCGCCATCGAAGGTAGCTACCAGCAGCGTATTAGTTGTTGGAATATAGCTGACGTCAGGAGCCTGCAATCCTTCTTCTCGGGTGTCGAGAATCATCGTCTTCTCTCCATCTGATGTGACATGATGAAGCAACCCTCCCCAACTTGCGGTGATCCAAGCATTTTCGGGAATGGCAGCTAATCCATCAATCCAAGGGATTCTTCCGACTAGTTGCTGTAATTTCCGTGTTTTTAGATCATATTGACTTAATATCTGTGGGGTCCATTGGGTAATCACCAGTTTACCTTCCTGCCAGAGTAAACCATTTGGGGTATCGATAGAGTCGATCAAAATGGAGCTCTTGCTATCTCTGACTTGAAATACCTTATTCCCCCCTGTGTCGCTACAGTATAGGGTACCTTCTGGGTCTGCACAAATGTCATTTAGAGCTTCTGCTCCTTGGATCGGGAGGCGCCGGATGATTTGTCCTTTTTGTAGATCGATGGCTACTACTTCGTCAATATCTGTAGTATATAGGAAGTTGCCTTGAATGCAAAGTCCGGTGGGAGCGTTTAAACCTGTAATCCAATCCGCTTGCACCTCTGTTCCATCTGCTCGCATTCTGCCAACACTACCTTGCCCATCCTTTTTCATAAAATGTCCTTCAATATTCGCCGTGTAGATATACTTGCTATTGGCATCATATAGGACCGATTCTACCGTTGGAAAGATAGAATCGGTCTCCCATTTTAGAGTGAGCTTAGGTATTAGTGTTGGGCTTTGTTTTTGCCCTGTTAGTTGAAGGCATAGGAATAAACCTAACAAGAGCGATAAGAAAGCTTTTTGCATCAGTGGATGATTTTAATGGAATAATTGATGGCGGGAAATTAATCCAAGGAGGGATTGCAACAGTCCAGTCTTGTCTTTTTGGACTACTTTAAATGAAGTTCTTGAAATTTCTTTGGGCTGAGCCCGGTCTGTTGCTTGAAAGTGGCAAAGAAGGAAGAGCGAGATCCGAAGCCTACTTCGTATCCGATGGCCTCAATGGTCAGTAATCCTTCTTCCTTAAGCAGCTGTTTGGCTTCTTCTATACGGAATTGATTAATGTAGGCCGTGAAACTTAGTCCTAGATGGCTATTCAGAAAGTGGGAGAGCCTCGCTTTGGGCATTTTCAACTCTTTGGCTAGGGATGCTATCGTTAGCTTAGGTTTGCGATAAGCTTGCGTATTTTTTAAATGGGCTTCCAGCTGATGGTGTAAGCGGTTGGCTTCCGCTGGCTCTAATTCCTGGAGGGCAGGGGAGGAGTTTGACTTTAGTCTTCGCTTTAATCCCAAGTAGATTAGTGCGCTGTAAAACAAGAAGGATGAAATGATTGGACCAAGTACATAATCGAGATACAAAGAGAGGGCAAATCCTCCACAGATGAGTAGAGCAACAATGAAAACCAATATGCTGAAACGTTCCACCGGAAGTAGGTTCGTTTTCTGACTCTTTGCTGAGTAAGCTTGAAGTAAGACCCAACTGGTGAGTAGTAGAAAACAAGTTAATAAAGCATGTAAGGTGTAACGTATTTCAGCATCCCAGACTTTCGGATGAATATGGAAAGGATAAATAAGCCCGAACAAGAGAATTGCAATGCTAGAGAACAAAAGTAGTCGGAGAGATAGAAGCTGCCAAGCCTTGAAACGGTTCCAACTATGGATAACGTAAGCTAGAAGCAATGGGCCGATCAAGATGTGCGCACTTAGGCCTATCTGAACAGCGGTCCAAGGAATGACTTTCTGGAAATAGTAAATGCAAGAGACACCAACGCGTATGCAAAAAGCTAAGCCCAATAACCCGAGTAATAAGCCTTGAGTTGTTCTCGGCTTCTGCATTAGCAGTTGATAAACCACTAATAAAATTCCGTTGAAAACACCTAAAGCACTAAAAAAGAAGAGAAACTCATTCCAGAGCATCTTGAAGCGGTCTATGTTCCAGGGTGATCTAATCGAAATAGAAAAATACAACCCAAAAGTAGCCAATTAGATTTGCATAAAAGAACAGTTGACAGCTAGTAAAAACTAGCCCAGATCCCAAAAGGATCTGGGCCGCTTGAGAACCTTTATTGTATCTAAAACCGTATTGTAGAAATACCAGAGAGAGAAGCCTATCAAGAAATAGAGCAAAAACACCTCCCCAAATAGGGCCACGGGTATGCTTGCTAAACCCACCCAGAGGAAGAGTTTACGCTGTTGATAAGCGAACTGTTTATATAAGAGTAATGCGCTCGTCATTTGCCAAAGAAATAATAATATCCAGCCCAATAAGCCACCCGTCTCAGAACCCACCAAGGCGACAATTAACATACTCAACAGCAAGGTGCCTTGGCCCCATGAATCTATTTTCATTCTTTGTCTAGATATCATAACAGTCTTCTAATTTCAGTAGGGATAAATCTTTACTATATATAATTGGGATACTGCTCCTCAGAAAATGTCAATTTGTAATACCATACACCAGCAATTCCAGGAATCACTCCAAAGAAAATAATGCCTAGGTAGAAAAGGGTATTGGAACCAAAATTTGTCTGCTCAAAAATGTAACTACCTATTCCAAGTGCACCTAAATATGTGATACTGGCCATGAAATACCATCCTCGAAATCGATCGCCACGGAAAAGAAAGTGACTTAAGGCACTAAGCAATTGCCAACCGCCCAGTACAAATAGGCCCATCATATAAAATAAAATACCACCTGGAGCCGCAACTACAAAAAGGATGCAGGCCATGGTTGGGATGATGATTAAGGTTTGTACGACAAAATCTAATCTTTTAAAAAAATCATTCAGTTTCATGGTTATTAGGGTATTGATGGAATACAAAGGTAAACGAAAAAAACAAAACTTTCAATATATATTGAAAGTTTTGAATAAATTATCCTCAACTTTAACAAGATAAATGTAGCAGAATAGGGCACCTACATAATTTTCCGGAGAAGGTTTACGTTTCAATACCGGTATACGCACAGGGTGGATAAAATCTGTTGTCAAAATTTTCCCATATTACTCTTATGTCTATCCCATCCATTGTGCCGTTTTTCTACAGTACTATTCGCTCAGATTGGAAAGAAAAATTGGCTTCGACTTGATGGAAATAGAGCCCTTCATCCCTTGATTTTATTGGGCTTTCGAAGCATTTTTTCTCTTTTCTAGAACGTACTGATTAGCTTAATTCGTGGTCGTAGCCCTTCAAAACCAAGCGGTTAACATAAAAAGCAAATTAATTGCATTTTTTTAGCCCCGTATAATGCGGTGAGTTTAAGGTGGATAGCTATTTTTGCTGTCTCCTTGCGCAAAAATCATCCGAAAGCCAGAAGACATGCACAAGGACTTGATCCCATTAACGTATATATAAAGTGGAAAAATGATAAGACATATAATGCTCTGCGCTATTTCCATGCTAGGTCTGCAAGCCCTACAAGCGCAAATACCCAAGAACATATCTCTGCCTACCAACAAGCTCGGGCAGCCGAGCTCCGAAAAGATGGATTGTAATGATGCGGGAACGATTCGTTTTGATGTAGCCAGCTTTGATGGGCAGAGTAACGACATTTCCCTAGATACGATCTTCCTTTGTTTTGGAGATTCCTTGCAAATCATACATAATGGCGATTCTGATCTCACCGGAGATCCCAATCCCGCCACAGCACCAGGTATTGGTTATGGTTTTTATGACTGCCGTCCGACCGTTACGGGGCCGGATATTGCGACTATCCTGGCTGATCCTTGTGTGAACACCACTTCTCCAATCATCCTACCAGGACTTGGTTCGGTGGATCAAACTTTTGGAATATGGGTTGCGACGGATGAGCCTAACGGAAACCTAACCTTGACAAACAATGGTGTATTGCAAGCTGGTTTCAATAATGGTGTTCCACAACCTATTCAATTTTGGTTTGCACCAATTACCTTGGATGAGTTTGGGAATCAAGGATTTGAAGATGCAGGTGGGGATACCGGGCCATGTGTAGACGTAGCCGTGGATGAAGCCTTTTCCGTGGTATTCCTCAATCCAATTACAGCAAGTAATCAGCAGGTTAATAGCAGTCCTACGGGCTGTATTGGTTCTTTCCTAGTACAAGGAGGTTTACCAGAATTTGATAACCTCGAGTTATACGATATTGAAATTACCTTGCAATCTAATCCGGATGTTCGAGGACAGGTACTGGGCGTGCCGAATCACGGAGATGTTGTCGAGTTTTATGTGCCTGAGCCTGGTATTTATGACATCGTAATTGAAGATGGAAAGAGTTGTGGGGAGAGCTTTAATATGGATTTGAGCTTTTGTCAGGCGGTAACCTTTGAGTTTCCTCTAGAGAATGTACCTCCTGGACAAAACATTTGTCTTCCGATTACAGTGGAAGATTTCAACTCCGTAGGTTCAATGCAATTTACGATTGAATGGGATCCTACTATTTTGCAGTTTAGTAATACTGGCGCATTTCGATCAGATATGCCTGACATTAGCGAAGCTTCTTTCAACTTGGCTCAACCTGGAGTACTTGCTTTTTCCTGGGCTGATTTGAGCTTTAGTGGGGTGACAATTCCTGATGGAGAAACCCTTTTTGAAATTTGCTTTGATGTGATTGGCCAATTGGGGGATTGTTCGCCTCTTGAAATGACCAGTACCCAGACACCAATCGAAATAGGAGATCCTACTTCCCCTGAGCCTTTCCCTTATGGAGTGGTAGTGGAAGGAGGAAAAATAGTGGTTTCTAACGAGATCCTTTTTGCGGTACTCGAACAAGATAGCTTGACTTGTCCTGATGCGATCGATGGTGCTTTTACCTTGACCGTGGATGATGGTACGGGACCGTATCGCTTTTCTTGGAATACCGTGCCGCCTTCTGGACCAGATCAAGGTCAGTTCGTAATTGCGAATGATGGTGAATCCTTCACCATTGGTGGATTGACGGCTGGAACTTACCAAGTGACTGTAGATGATTCTAGCAATCCAGTCAATCAGGTTATCGACACAGTAGAAGTGTTCTCTGGGCCGACCATCGGGGTAGATCTTATTCCTACCAGTCCGAGCTGTTTTGGAGAGAGTGATGGAGCAGTACAGGTACAATTGTTATTGGATGGAGTAATACAGAATAATCCTGGTCCCGAGTTTACTTTCACCTGGAATACTACCCAGGAAAATGTGACAGAATTGACAGGCATTTCCTCTGGTTTCTATAGCGTTGTGGTAACGGATCAAACCGGTTGTACGGCTAGCGCCAGTACTACCCTGTCTCAGCCAGCGGCCCTTGTGGTTCTCCCACAGAATACCTTCCCCATAGACGCTAGTTGTACTGGTGCGGAGGATGGTTCGATCACCATCACGGCTACAGGAGGTACATCTGCAGATGGTAACTACACTTATGCTTGGGATGGAGGTCTTGGAAGCGTTACTGCGGCTAGTTCGCAGATTACCAACCTTAACCCAGGGGAATACTGTGTGACGGTAACGGATGACAATAATTGTGAATTTACGGACTGTTTTACCGTCGCCGCAGTCAAAACCCTGTCGATCACACCAGTGATCACAGATGTAAGCTGTAATGGATTTACTGACGGTGAGATATTTATCACAGGTAATACAACAGGTGCTCCACAGGATCTTCCATATACCTTTACTTGGGATTCTTCCCCTACGCCTCCCGTTGATAATAATACCACGAGTACCATATCTGATCTACCAGCAGGACAGTACATTGTGAATATGCAAGATGCTTCAGGAGCAGGTTGTCAGGTAACAGATACTTTTACAGTGGTAGAACCTGAGGTATTGGAGGTTACCCTATTAGAACAAACCAATGAGACTTGTACCACTGGACAAGATGGTAGTGCACGTGTGATGGTCGAGGGAGGTACATTGGACTATACCTACGGATGGACGCACAATGATACATTGAATAGCCCTTTCGCTGATACCTTAAGAGCTGGTATGTATACGGTGACTGTAACCGACCAAAACAGTTGTATTGACTCTTTGGAGATCTTTATTCTGGCACCCACCCCTCCTAATATTATTTCCTTGGATGATGATAATGTGAGTTGTCCTAGTGATACAGATGGAGAGCTGAGTGTGGTAGCGCAAGGTACAAGTGCTGATATTAACAGTTATGTGTGGAGTACAGGATCTACAGCAACCACTATTTCCAACTTGAGCCCAGGAGTTTACTATGTGACCATTACGCAGGAGAATAGTTGCGCCGCGGTAGATTCAGCTTTTGTGTTGTCTCCCGGTCCTGTGGTGCTGGATAGTTTTAATCTGGTTTCTCCGCAATGTCCCGGAGATGGGAATGGTCTGGCTACAATATTTGCTAGTGGAGGTACTGCTCCCTACCGATATAACTGGTCAACGGACCCGAATAATGCTACTACTGTGAATCCGCTGCCAGCCTTATCAGCGGGTGCCTATTCGGTGACCGTAACTGATGCGAACAATTGTCCACCGCTAGTGGCTAATTTCGATATAGTAGATCCAGCATCTATTTTAATTACCTTGGACACAGCGGCCATTGTGCCGGTCAGCTGTCCAGATGATCTGATCTGCGATGGGCAAGCGGTTGCGTTTGCTTCTTATAGTGATGGAAGTGATGGTTCATTCCGATTTGAATGGACGTCAGGAGAGGTAGATGATGGCGTAATATTATCCAATGCATCCCAACTCTGTCGAGGACCGGGTACTTTGACGGTAAGTGATGGGGTTTGTGGAGAAACCTTTGATTTCAATGTCGGATCTCCAGAGAATATTGACGTCCTAGCCACGCCTACGCCGGTTAGTTGTAATGGGCTCACCGACGGAAACATCTCAATTAGCTTGAGTGGAGGTACTGCTCCATTTAATGTGTTATGGACTCAAACAGGAGAAACAACGACGGATATCAGCAACCTTGCTGCCGGAACTTATGACGCGGTGATTACAGATGCCAATAATTGTACGATGACGCAATCGGTGATCGTTAGTCAGCCCGAAGTCTTTATGGTCAATATATCCGATGATGCCTCTACACCTACCGTTTCCTGTAGTGGGGAGGATGATGGTCGAGTGGTAGTATTCACGACAGGAGGTAATGATCTAGGAGCAACGCCCTACAATTGGGCCAATAATGTGGCCTTGAGTTCTTCTCCTGACGCGACAGGTTTGAGTCCGGGAACCTATGCAGTGACTGTAACTGATACGAGAGGGTGTCAAGACTCTATTACTTACACAATTACCGAACCACTGCCATTGATTGTACAATTGGCTCCAGTGGCTCCGCCCTTGTGTTTTGGTGATCCAGCGCAGATTGCTATCGAGAATATCACAGGCGGTGCTGGTTCAGATTTCTTAGATTATACCTATACTGTAAATAACAATTTGCCCTTCCCGCCTAACATCACTTCGACGGTATTTGGGGCAGGGCCACATACGGTGATTGTTCGCGACCCGAATGGATGCACGGATACCACTTTGGTTAGCGTAGATGAACCAGATCCAATTCTGATTGATTTGCCAGAACGAATTGTGGTAGAGCTGGGAGATTCAATGACCATGTTAGATCCGATCGTTACTCCATTTGGTGGGAATTACACCTATATGTGGACACCTGGGGACTGGCTATCTCCTTCTGATATGGTGAGGAATCCTTCGATCTTCCCATTATCCAGTCAACAGTACACCTTTACGGTTACCAATGAGAATGGTTGTATGGCCAGTGCAGACATATTCGTGGAACTTGATGCTAATCGAAATGTGTATATCCCGAATGTTTTTGCTCCAGATGGAATTGGTGTAAACAATGACGTGTTTACGATCTTCACCTGTACTGGTGTGACTAATGTAAACTTTGTCAAGTTATACGATCGCTGGGGTGGGGTAGTATATGAAAGAACGAATCTCGATCCTTCCTGTACAGGTATTCGCTTATGGGATGGCCGAGTCAATAACCAGCCCTACAATTCGGGGGTTTATGTTTACCTGGTTGAAGTTGAATTCCTGGATGGGGTTACGCTACTTTATCGGGGTGATGTTACCTTGCTGAGATAGTAGTAACAACCAGACATGAACAAAATGAAAAAGGGAAATCGATACGAATTCGATTTCCCTTTTTTGTTTGCTAGAGGCTTCCTTTTTCTCCCATCTACCTCCTCCTCTTGGATTCGATATCCGGATCAATCGACTTGGCTTTAGTAAAGGCTTCATTTGCATTGACCTCATCTTGGGCATTCAAGTAAGCAACGCCGAGATCAAACCAGGCGCTAGCATTATTGGGCTGTAGTACGGTGCACTTGGTAAAGAGACGGATCGCCTCAGCTGAATTACCGGTCATGCCACTAGCTACACCAAGCAATCGAATCGTATTAAAGTCATTTGGACGTAATCGGAAGGCTTCCTGCAAGTAGGTTAGTGCCTTTGGTAGGTCCTGGACTTGTTCCCCATAATACTGTCCAGCCTCCGTGTAGGCGATGCCTAGGTTGTTGCTAGCTTCTGTATAATTAGGGTCGACATTTAACGATTGTTGATAAGCGCTAATGGCGGTTTCGTACTGCTTAAGGTAGAGGTGAGCATTGCCTTTTAGTAGCCAAGCATTTTTGTAGGTTGGGTGGATGCGTACAGCTTCCTCCAGATGGCCTAAGGCTTCCCGAAGCATATTATCTTTCCGCGCTTGATTTTCTGGTTTCTGAGACTGAGCGACCAACTCGCCACCAGTTGCGTTTCTAAGCTTTGCACTATTGGGAGCAACCTCAATATCTGTCGTGAATAATTTGTAGTTGTTCTTCCAAGCGTAATTACGGGTGATCGTCTTTAGGCTCAATAAGACTACCATGATTCCCAATATAGCCACCAATGTCTTCAAGGGTAGGCGCTCTCGGGCTAACAAGCGGTGGCTAATCACACCTACCAAAAGGCAAAATGCCAAGGAAGGCATAAAGATCAGACGTTCCGACATATTCGTACCGATCGGGAAGACAATATTTGATGCGATAGAAATAGTGGCTAAAAAGATCAATATGGCATAACTGACGGGGTCTCTTTTTCTCAAGCCCCACAAAGCATAACCGATCATCCCGAGGTAAAGTAGTAGACTGAGTAGAACCTGCCAATCACCCCAGTCCATGATATCCACTTGTCTGGGGTAATAATCGTGCGATAGTGGATGAGGGAAAACCAGTAGTTGGATATATTTCCCTAGTGTATAGGTAATTGTAGCTGATCGTTCTGCTGGACTGAAGGGAACCCATTGGTTATTTTCTATCTTCAGAAAAGGATTATTCATCAGTTCCATTGGCGGTTCACCAATAGAGACTCCAAGTATGGAAAAGCGAATGGTTAGAAATAAGGCACTGGCTACTACGTATGGCCCCAAGGCCGAAATGATCTTTGGTATTTTCGTTGAGGTAAAGAAATAGAGGCTTAAAGGAACAACCGCCAGGAAGGTGATGGCATTTTCCTTGGACATCAAAGCCAGAAAAAAGGCTATTCCTGCCAATAAATGGAACAACCACTTGTCGGCAATCTTAGCTCGCACTGTAAAATAAAGAGCGGCCAGACTACCCATGAGTGCTAAAATCTCGTCTCTCCCTTTAATATTGGCTACTACCTCGGTGTGAATGGGGTGAACCGCAAACAAGACGGAGGTAACTAAGGCCACTATCACGGCTTTGGTCGGTGAGAATTGAATATTGAAAAGCAGTAATAATACACTATACAATAGCACTACCGTTCCACCGAACAATATGGTGTTGATCAAGTGACTAATCCAGGGTCTTCCTCTTTGACTAGCCGGCTGGTTTTCTGCTCCAGTTTTTTTAGAAAATAACTCCCATTCGAGCGCAAAGGTGACCAAACTTAGGGGGCGATATCGACCGCCGGCGACCAATTGAGCTTTCCCTTCCTCTTTAAAAAATCCAAAAAAAGTGTCCTTGGTGAGTATTCCATTAATACCTGATACGCCATCGGTGGTAAACATGTTATCATGGATGACGATTGCATCATCCAAGGCATAATCCAGACTAGTGGTATTGATGTAACAGAAGAAGCTGAGAAAGAAAAGAACGATTTTATGCAATCGAGTATCGGTCAACCAAGAGGGGTAGCTTGTGGCCGCTTGGGTAGGTTTTGCTTTTACGGTTTTCTTTTTGGCTTTAGCCATGCATTCCTGATTTTATAATTCCCTTGCAGATTTTGCGCTTTGAGTCGACTGTGGTCGAAAGCTCTCAGGTAAATCAGAGCCTTGGATTGCTCATAATCAAGGCTCTAGACTAGGGGCAAAGATTGTCAAAGAAGGGATTTTATGTGCCAAAGGGAGGCATCTTCAAATTAACCCGCCTCAAATTAGAGAAAATTGGGATAAAAGCAGCGCCTACCTTCGGAGAATTATTCACAGCCGCCGCGGTATAAAGCACAGTGTTTGTTGGCCACTAAAGAAGGAATACTTACCTTGAAGGTGTAATCTTGTAAAATTTAATCCATCAAAATCTATCTTCATAGACCTCAACTTTTGCAGAATGAAAAACCTAATCCCGGCTCGTTTTTTCTTCAAGCCTTGCCTTACCTTTTTATTGATCTATTTGTTGGCATACTTTCCCTTAAGCGCTCAATATGATCAGGGGAAAGACTATTATGCTCCTTCAAAAGTTCCTGATCGCATCGTCCTTACCCTGACGGAGAGCCCGTCCACTACACAAGCAGTTACCTGGCGCAGCTCGACTGATGTAACAGTAGGAAAAGGACAATTGATGTTGGCTAATCCTTCACCGGATATCGTGGGTGACCTGCAGGAAGTTCAGGCGGAGACAACCACCTTAGAGACTGATAAAAACACCGCAAACTATCATTCATTAACCTTTACGAACTTATTACCAAATACCCAATATGCCTATCGTGTAGGTGGAGATGAGTTGTGGAGTGAATGGTTTCACTTTACTACAGCAGGCAAAGGGAATGCGCCTTATTCCTTCTTGTATTTCGGTGATGCCCAGAATGATCTAAAATCGCGCTGGTCTCGTACGATTCGGGGGGCTTATAGCAAGATGCCTGACGCAGATTTTTTGCTACATGCTGGAGACTTGGTCAATAGAGCCAATAGTGATCATGAATGGGGAGAGTGGTTTTATGCGGGAGGCTGGATCTACGGAATGATGCCAAGTATTGCTACTCCAGGAAACCATGAATATGCTAGGAGTCAAGATCGAGGCCGAGTGCTCTCCAACCACTGGAAGCCAACCTTTACTTTACCCGCCAATGGTCCAGAGGAATTTAAAGAAACGGTTTACTTCTTTGATTATCACAATACCCGTTTCATCTCGCTGGACTCGCAAAAATTCTTGAGTTCTAAAAGTGGACGTGCTACACAAATAGAATGGCTCAAGGAGGTGCTCGCTAATAATAAAATGAAGTGGACAATTCTGACTATGCACCATCCGGTATACTCTTCCGCAGCAGGTAGAGATAATGAAGAAATGAAAAAATTTCTAGCACCATTGTTTGAAGAGTATAAGGTGGATCTAGTATTACAAGGACATGATCATGCTTATGGACGTGGAGGAAATCTGCCGATCGGTAAGAAGAAAATTGTAATGGAAGGACCGGTATACGTGGTGTCAGTCAGTGGCCCGAAAATGTATGTAAATGCCATGGAGGATTGGATGCAACGTGCGGCTTCCAATACCCAACTATATCAATTAATCAGAGTTGATGGTAATCGCCTGAAATTTGAAGCCTATATGGTAACGGGGGAGTTGTACGATGCTTTCGAATTGATGAAAAAGCCAAATGGGAAGACCATTTTCAAGGAGAAAGCTCCAGAATCTGTTCCTGAGCGATTAGATATCCCTCCAAGGTATCAAAAACAGGCAACGGAAGATCAGTTGAAGGAATTCAATAAGCGTTTCAGAAAATATAAGGCCAAGCGCGGAGGAGATGGCTAGAAACTACTAGTCGGGGCTGGTCCCAAAGGGTAAGTGTGGGTGAATTTCACCCACACTTACTATTGTGCTACTACTTATACTAACAAAGAGCTAGCCTCCTTTTGAGTACTTTTTGCTCTCTCTAATTCTACAGTAAAATGGCGAAGAATCTTTGCTTGCCGCTTGATATTAAACCCATTCTCCAACTCGTGGCTACGAGCCGCAACCTTGGCCATCGTAGCTGCTACATAGTCCATGTGTGACCGTGAATAAACCCGACGAGGAATAGCCAAGCGAAGTAGTTCCATTTCTGCCATTCTATCTTTCCCGGTCTCTGGATCTCGATCTGCCAGAAGTGTACCGATTTCTACTCCTCTTACTCCCCCTTCGATATAAGCCTCAACGGCCAATAGCTGAGCGGGGTATTGAGTTTGAGGTATCTGTGGAAGCATGCGTTTAGCATCGATGTATAGTGCGTGCCCGCCTACGGGCTCTTGGATTGGAATTCCGTGTTTTTTAAGTTGCTCGCCCAAATACTGAACTTGCATCACTCGATCTTCTAAATAATGAAAATCTACTCCCTCTTGCAGGCCAACGGCTAAGGCACCCATCGCACGGCCACTCATACCTCCGTAGGTCAGGAATCCTTCATAAATGATGGTATACTGCCCAAGCTTCTCGTATAGTTCTGGGTCGTTCAAGGCAATGAATCCTCCGATGTTAACTAAGCCATCTTTCTTTGAACTCATCCAAACCACTTCTGCCTCCTTAAACATGGCTTTCACTATGTCCCTGATGCTCCAATCTGCATATGCTGCTTCCCGTGTTTTGATGAAGTAAGCATTCTCAGCATAACGTGCGATATCCATGTATACCGGAATGCCATAACGTTTGGCTAGCGCACAGGTGTCCTGAATATTAGCCAGAGAAACGGGTTGCCCACCCACGGTATTACAGGTTACCGTAATGTTGATGAAAGGGATATGTTCCTTACCATATTGTAGTATGGTAGCTTCCAACTTTTCCAAGTCAATATTGCCCTTAAATGGATGCTCTAAGGCGGTATCAAAGGCCTCTGCTATAGTACAATCGATGGCTTTGGCCTTACGAAATTCTATATGGCCTTTGGTCGTGTCAAAATGGGCATTGCCAGGAATAACATCTCCTTCTTTGACCGTGGCAGAAAACAAGATGTTCTCCGCAGCACGCCCTTGGTGGGTGGGAGCCAAGAATTCGAAGCCCAGGATATCTTGTACGGAACGCAGCAGCTTGAAATAAGATTCTGAACCGGCATAGCTCTCATCTCCAAGCATGATTTCGGCCCATTGTTGCTCACTCATTGCTCCAGTACCAGAGTCTGTCATAAGATCAATGATCACCCAATCACTGTGGATATTGAAGAGATTGTAATTTACCTCCTGGATTTTGGCTCTACGTTCTTCTTTAGTTCGGAAATAGACAGGTTCGACTACTTTAGTTTTATAGGGAGGAATAGCTGGTAATTTCATGGTGAATTAGATTTATCCGCATGGACCAATACCATGGTATTAGACCAATGCTTGAACCGATTCAAGACTTTAAGCCGCCGTTCAGGGGAATAAGTCCAAATCAGTTCCTGATTGAAAGAAACCTACAAACCGTTTGGCCTGTAGAAAATTGAAAAAGAAATAATTAAAGGAAGAGGGCTAGGCGCCCAGTGATGAGAAAGGACTAGGAGATGAAAGGATCTCTTTTCTTGATAAACCTAAAAATGAAATTAAAACGCATGCTACAAATTTACTGGATTTTGCTAAAAGAATCCAGCAACAGACAAAAAATTGGTTTTGGAGGAGATCTTTTGCTCCTCCAAAACCAGCAAGCACTAAACCAGTGCTCCCTTTATTACTTCTTCTACTACTTCAGGATTGAGTAGCGTAGAAATATCTCCTAGATTAGAAGTGTCGCTCGAGGCGACCTTTCGAAGAATGCGGCGCATGATTTTACCAGATCGAGTTTTCGGCAGACCGCTTACAATCTGGATCTTGTCGGGCTTGGCGATTGGCCCAATCTCTTTGGTCACCACTGCCAAGACCTCTTTGCGGAAGGCATCTTCATCGGATACGGCATCTCCTATGATTACGTAAGCATAAATGCCCTGTCCCTTGATATCATGTGGATAACCCACCACGGCAGATTCTACTACATTTGGATGTTCGTTGATGGCATTTTCTACTTCGGCAGTACCCATACGGTGACCTGAGACATTGATCACATCATCTACCCGACCAATGATTCTGTACCTACCTTCTTCGTCTCTGCGTGCACCATCTCCGGTAAAGTATAGATCCTCAAAAGAAGAAAAATAGGTCATCCTGCAGCGCTCATGATCTCCGTAGGTGGTTCGGAGCATCGAAGGCCAAGGAAATTTAACGCACAACAATCCTTCTACATCATTACCTTCTACCAACTCACCTTGGGAGTCAACCAGAATGGGTTGTATCCCAGGCATAGGATAGGAGGCATAACAAGGCTTGGTGTCGGTAATGCCAGGGAGTGGGGTGATCATGATCCCGCCTGTTTCGGTTTGCCACCAGGTATCGACGATTGGGGCATTGCCTTTCCCGACTTTTTCATTGTACCAATTCCAGGCTTCTTCATTGATCGGTTCGCCCACACTACCTATTACCTTCAAGGTACTTAGATCATATTTATCCACGAACTGATCTCCTTTTGCCATTAAAGCTCGGATAGCCGTAGGAGCAGTATAGAATTGGTTAACCTTTAGCTTATCGCATACCTCCCAGAATCTACCTGCATCAGGGTAAGTAGGTACCCCTTCGAACATGACAGTAGTGGCACCTGCTAAGAGCGGACCGTATACGATATAGCTATGTCCGGTGATCCAGCCGATGTCAGCCGTACACCAATACACATCTCCATCTTGATATTGAAAAACGTTGCGGAAGCTAAAGCAAGCATAAACCATATAGCCACCACAAGTGTGGACTACACCTTTTGGTTTACCCGTTGAACCAGAAGTGTACAAAATGAATAACATATCTTCTGAATCCATGGCCTCAGCGGGACAATCAGCCGATTGGGCATCCACTTCTTCATGCCACCACTTATCTCTACCTGCTTCCATTTGCACTTCGCCTCCTGTATTGCGATGCACCAATACCGTCTCGATACTATCGCAGTCCATGGCCAGCGCATCATCTACTACTTTCTTAACGGGTATATTTTTAGCTCCTCTGCTATTGTAATCTGAACAGATGACCATCTTACAAGTAGCGTCTTTGATACGGTCAGCTAAGGCTTGAGCAGAGAATCCTGCGAATACGACCGAATGAATGGCACCTATACGCGCACAGGCCAATACCGCAATGGCCAATTCAGGCACCATGGGCATATAAAAGCACACTCGATCTCCCTTTACAATGCCATTTGCTTTTAGCGCATTGGCTGTTTTGCAAACTGCCGCATGTAATTCTTTGTAGGTATAGCTTACGTTGGGCTGCGATGGATCATTGGGTTCAAATAAAATGGCTACCTGATCTCCACGATCTGCCAAATGCCGATCCAGGCAATTTTCCGTGATGTTCAATTTTCCTCCCACAAACCACTTTACATCGGGTTCTTTGAAGTTCCATTCCAGGGTTTTATCCCATTTTTTCTGCCATTGAAATGTCTCGGCTTGTTCAGCCCAGAAACCTTCGGGATCATTCACACTTTTTTGATACGCGTCCTTATATTCTGCTAAGGATTTTACCTGTAGTGTCATAGGTGAATTAATATTTTATAGCTATGATTGATTTTTCGTCAAGTGAAACTGTTATAATTGATAATGAAGAATGTTTAATGAGCAATTGAGAATATCTTAAATTCCATTCTCCATTCTCCATTCTCCATTCTCCATTCCTAATGCGCTACAGCATCTCCAGCCCCACTCGGTATTCTAATGTCTTCTACAATATCCTGTACCTCTTTCGGTGGCGCGGCTGTTAATCTGGATACCACAATGGAAATCACGAGATTGATTACCATGGCGACGGTGCCGAAGCCTTCTGGTGAAATACCAAACCACCAATCCTCAGCCGTTCCTCCCCCAAACCTGCCCAGCTTGAACTTCAACATGTAGAATAACATGACAGAAATGCCCACTACCATGCCGGTAATCGCACCCTCTCGATTCATTCGTTTATCAAAAATACCTAAGATAATAGCTGGGAAGAAGGAGGCCGCTGCCAGGCCAAAAGCCAAGGCTACCGTGGCCGCCACGAAATCAGGTGGATTAATACCAAAATAGCCGGCGATGACTACGGCTACGGTTGCTCCCAAACGGGCTGCAATCAACTCATTTCTTTCGGAAATATCTGGCTTCAGTTGCATTTTGATCAAGTCTCTGGACACTGCCGTGGAGATCACTAGTAATAGACCCGCAGCAGTGGAAAGGGCTGCTGCTAAGCCCCCAGCCGCGACTAAGGCGATGACCCAGTTGGGCAAACCCGCAATCTCTGGGTTCGCCAGCACCATGATGTCACGGTCGATGGTCAATTCATTTGTGCTTGGATCAGCAACGTATTGTATGAGACCATCGTTGTTTTTGTCCTCGTGGGTAATGAGTTTGGTGGTTTCCCATTTAGTGAACCACTCGGGCATGGCAGCGTATTCTTTGTTGCTTACCGTGTTGATTAAGTTGGTGCGAGCAAAGGCTGCGATGGCCGGTGCAGTGGTATATAAGATAGCGATGAAAAGCAAGGCATAACCTGCCGAAATTCTGGCGTCCCGAACTTTAGGAACCGTGAAAAATCGTACGATTACGTGTGGAAGGCCTGCGGTTCCGACCATCAATGCCATTGTAATGCAAAAAATGTCGGTCATGGATTTTGTTCCACTGGTATATTCAGCAAAGCCTAGCTCTCGGTGCAATTGATCCAATTTATCTAAGAGTGCCATTTCTGAGCCATCCGTTACGTTGCCCAGGAGGCCAAATTGAGGAATCACATTGCCTGTCATGGCCAAAGAAATAAAGAAGGCAGGCACCATGTAGGCGAAGATCAAAACGCAGTATTGCGCAACTTGTGTGTAGGTGATCCCTTTCATCCCACCCAGGACAGCATAAAACAGCACGATGGCCATCCCGATATAAACGCCAGTATTAATATCTACTTCAAGAAAACGAGAAAAAACAACCCCCACACCCCGCATCTGTCCTGCTACATAGGTAAAGGATACGATAATCGCACAAATCACGGCAACAGTACGAGCGACATTGGAATAATAGCGATCACCGATAAAATCAGGTACGGTAAACTTGCCAAACTTCCGTAAATAAGGCGCGAGCAACAAGGCCAATAGTACGTATCCGCCGGTCCACCCCATCAAGTATACGCCACCGTCATATCCCATGAAGCTGATTAAGCCTGCCATGGAAATAAAGGAAGCAGCTGACATCCAGTCTGCTGCAGTAGCCATCCCATTCGCTAAGGGAGACACGCCTCCACCCGCTACATAAAACTCTTTCGTTGAGCCAGCTCTCGACCAAATGGCGATTCCAATGTATAAAGCGAATGTGATTCCAACGATGATATAGGTCCAGGTTAATACACTCATGATTTTGCTTTAAACGTAAAACTGCTTAGGCTCTTGGGGGTAAAGCTGAACGGACTAGGATTCATCCAAGCCGTATTTTTTGTCCAACTTATTCATCAGATACACATAGACGAAAATGAGTACGACGAAAACATAGATAGATCCTTGCTGGGCAAACCAAAAGCCCAGTTTCGCACCCCCAATAGACAGGCTATTGAGCTGTTCTACCAATAAGATTCCAAAACCATATGATACAATGAACCAGATCACCAAAAGGATGGCTAGATAGCGAAGGTTCTCTTTCCAATAGGCTCTTAGTTTGTTTTCGGACATATCAAAGTTGGTTTTTATACAGTGCCTAGGTAAAAGAAAATTTATAGCAATGTCGACTTCTGCCTGCCATTATTAGCTAATAATAGGAGAGGAGGGCTACAGTAAGCCAAACAATTACGAAGCCCCAAAATAAAATTTTTCGTGGTATAGTGGAGGTAAAAGGTGCAAGTTTCGAAATATGCTCCTGATTTTTGGAATTCACCCAAGCATTGATGCGCTGCCAGAGGAGAGGAGGAGCAAAAATTTGGTGAGCAGGGTTACTGTTAAGAAGCCTTATGGATGTTCAATGGAAGTACCACCCGAATTCACGCCTGATTTCCCAACTAATTATAGCTTTTTTGGCTTTAGCCGTTGCAATACTGCCTCTCGATACTGCTGTCCTACCGGGATTAAAAGATCGTCGAGCTTGAGTTGATTACCTTCCATATAGGCCACTTTATCCCAAGCGATTACATAGGATCGGTGAACGCGGAGGAATTGGGTAGCAGGCAACTGCTCCATCAGTTTCGCTAGGGTTGTCTTAGGCAACAATTGCTTATCATTTAGAATCACCTTGACATAATCACCGTAAGCCTGGCAATAGTGTATTTCATCTAGGGCAATTCTATAGATTTTGCGGTCAGCTTTTAAGGTTATATGAGTGGTGCTTTGGTCAATAGATGGTTGTTTTTCCAGAAAAAGACCAGCCTTTTGCACTGCTTTGAGAAATCGTTCCTTTGCAAAGGGCTTTACCAGATAGTCAATGGCGTCAAGCTCAAAACCTTCTACCGCATAATCAGGGAAGGCGGTGGTGAAGATAATGAGCGGAGGCTGGCTCAGAGCCTTGACCAAGTTGATCCCGGAGAGTTCTGGCATATTGATATCTAGAAAAACGAGATCAACTTGCTGCTGTTGTAGAAATCGCATGGCTGCAATGGGGGAATCAAAAGACCCAAGAAGGGAGAGATAAGGGATATCAGCCACGTACTTTTCCAATATCCGGATGGCCAAGGGTTCATCGTCAACTATGATACAATTGATATTCATTCGCTTAAGCTGAGGGTCAAAAATACTTCAAATTCATTTTCCTTGTCTTCAATACGCAGTTCATGACCATTTGGATATAAAAGCGCAAGGCGTTTACGGGTATTTGAAAGCCCAATGCCCCCACCCACTCGGGGAGGAAGTGCTAATTTGCCTTTGTTATTCTTGATGCTAAAGGTCAAGATGTTTTCTTCAACAATACACTGAACATGCACATAGGCTTCCGTATTACTGCCTTTGGCTCCAAACTTAAATGCATTCTCGACAAAATGTATTAATAGCAGAGGAGCGATGGCATGATCCTTGATTTTACCCTCCACTGCAAATCGTATATCCACGCGCTTCGGAGCTCGTATCCGCTGTAGGTCAATGTAGTTTTCCAGGAATTGAATTTCCTTTTGTAGGGGCACAAAAGTATCCCCTGATTCGTAGAGCATATACCGGAGATTATCTGATAACCTTAGTAAAAGGTCCGGTAAGCGTTCGTCTTGATCTAAGGATAAGGAATACAGGTTATTGAGACTGTTGAACAGGAAATGGGGGTTGATTTGGGATTTTAAGCTCAACAGTTCAGCATCTAGTTTTTCTCGTTCTAAACGGTTAATCGCCTTCTTCTTTTCGTTCAGTTCAAACCAAGACTTTGATAGATGCAGTAAGGTGCTCAAAGCCATATAGGTAAAGGTGAACTCCAGGATATCTCCCCACTCATAGTAGGAGATGAAATAGTAGCCTTCGAATAGCCAATCTGCTAGATATTGGAAGGTCAAATGGTTAATTAGGGTTCCAAGGGCTAAGACCAGCGCAAACCCAAGAAGATATAGGCTGTATTGTTTGGCCTGAAAGTACCTAGGTAGCAAAAAGTTTAAGTTCAGGTATACGATAAATACTAGACTAATATGGAACAGAAACGTATAGATCAGATCCGTTTCCACATACTTTTCATCCGTACAAAAGAGGCGGAAAAGGACATAGAAGGACAACAGCCAAAACAAGAGGTGTTGTACCAGCCTGTGTTGCACGATCTGCTCCATATGTTGACGAAAATTCGTGGGCATTACAAGGGCCTTTTTAATGAAACGGTTTCTGTGAAAATGTTAGGATCATTAGCATATTTAAGAAAAAACTTCTGAAGTTCTCGTGGGCCAGCAGTCAATACGATTTCGTCATCAATTCGTTCATGCTTGATTCTAATCTTCCTTTGGTCAAAAAGATCCTCCAACCATTCTAATTCAGCGAAATGGCTAATTTCTAATTTTTTTCGATCCCATTTAACCTTGGCAAAAGAGTGCGTACGGATAAGGGGGGCAAGCGCTGCATCATCGCCAGGGAAAAGCCCTTCTTTACGGTGTGAATAGAAATCCAGGTAATACTCTGAACCGAGTTTGACCAGGTGTACTTCATACTGTTCTTGATCTGGCCCGTCCATGTAGGTGAATAGGTAGCCATTATCTTTCCATTTTTCAAATACGTAGGTATCCTCATTATCTGTCCAGGTCCCTAAAAGAGAATTTTCAAAAACAATGGTATCCTTAGTGTATAATGGGTGTAAAGACGGAATACAAGACTGTACCATCAAAGCTAATGCAAGCCAAATCCAATTACGTAGTTTCATGATGTACATTTTTAGTTTTGAATTGACAGCAAGGTATTTCCACGTCCTTGTAAGCTCAATTAAAGTCGTTGAACGGGCCCCATTTGTAGGTGAACAGGGTATGGAAGATGGAGGTGCTTAGAATTTGATTGTATTTTACTAAATTTGGTGGCCTGAAACTTGAACGAAAATGATCTTTCCTCTCAAATAACACTTTCCCTAAAGAGCCAATCTGTACATCCTTGAACAAATAAGGAACTTTACGATTACTATTGCATAGAAATCCTTAATCTAATTAAATATCTTCTTGGACCTAACCAAGAACCTTTAAATCCTAATGTAGTATGAAAAAACACCCAACTTTGTTTGGGCTTATTTGTCTATTGGTGATTCCTAGTTTTCTCTGGGCGCAAACTAATAATGACGAATTAAAGCCCGTCACTCGAACCTATGCCTTAACCCAGGCTACTGTCGTGACAGAGCCAGGCAAAATGATCGAAGGCGCCACTGTAGTAATTAAGGATGGTCTAATCCTCGCTGTTGGCAAGAACGTTAAGATTCCAATCGATGCGCAAGTTGTCAAAGCAGACTCCATGTACATTTATGCGGGCTTCATCGAAGGCTTGTCACATACCGGTATCCCAAAGGCCGAGGCACAGCAAGGTGGCCGTGGCGGAGGTCAACAAGCTCCGCAGGTTAAAGATCCTGGTTCCCCTCCTAATGATTTAGCTGGAATTACACCAGAGAAAGAATTGGCTAAGTCCCTAAAGCCTAAGGATAAGTCAATTGCCGATATGCGAAAGCTGGGCTTTACAGCCGCCAATGTGGTTCCTAATGGCCAAATGTTGCCTGGGCAAGGGGCATTGGTCCTGCTTCATGGAGACAATGCTGATAAAATGATCCTGAAAGATCAGACGGCCTTTTTCTCCCAGTTAACAGGAGCTAGGAGAATGTACCCTGCTACGGTAATTGCTGTGATTGCAAAATGGAGGGAATTATATCGACAAGCAGAACTAGCCCAGGCTCATGAAAAAGCCTATAAGAAGAGTCCAACTGGGATGTCTCGCCCTTCCTATGATCCGGTATTACAGGCTTTCTATCCTGTGATCAATAAGGATCAATCTGTCTTTATGAAAGCCAGCGATGTGAAATCTGCTTACCGAGCATTGTCCTTGCAAAAGGAATTTGACCTACCCATGGTTATCGCTGAACTGAAACAAGGCTGGCATGTAGCGGATGAACTCAAAAAGAGAAATATATCTGTATTGCTTTCTATGGATCTGCCTGAGGATAAGAAGGGCAAGGGAGGAAAGAAAGGTGATAAGAAAAAAGAAGAAGGTGAAAAGGATGATCCTTTTAAAGCCGAAAGAGAGGCACTAGAAAAGCGGAAAATGAAGGCCCTAAAAGAACACTGGACACAAGCAGGAAATATGGAAAAGGCAGGTATAGTATTTGGTTTTTCCACACTCGATGTGAAGAGTAAGGATGTGAAAGCCAATCTTCGCAAAATGATTGAAAATGGATTAAGTAAAGATGCTGCTTTGGCTGCCTTAACGACTACCCCTGCCAAAATGCTTGGTGTTTCTGATATGTTGGGTACGGTAGCGACGGGGAAGATAGCCAATTTAGTGGTTACTGATCAGCCCTACTTCGAGGAGAAATCCAACGTACGATATGTATTTGTTGAAGGAAACAAGTTTGAATTTGAAGCGAAAAAGCCAGCTAAGAAAGGCGATCCCAACGCCAAGGTAGCTGTGGCAGGAAAATGGACCTATAGTTTTGAAGCCATGGGGCAGAACATGGATGGAATCCTTGAGTTGGTGGACAATGACGGTGAAATTTCTGGAAGCATCACCAATACGGCTATGGGGAACAAGAGCACCATTGAGACCGCTGAGTTAAATGGTAACGAGCTTTCTTTCAGTATTAAGATCGATGGCGGTGGACAAACCGTAACGATTGAATACAACCTACTTATCGACGGAGATAATATGGAAGGAACGGTTTCCGCTGGTCAATTTGGTACGTTTGATCTAGAAGGTGAGCGCATTGGTACGCCTGATAAATAACTTCAATCCTTGATTCTAATCTTGAAGAAGCAATTATGAAAAAAGTAAAAAATACAATACTATTCACTTTCGTAGCGCTCAGCCTATTTGGCCAGCTCGACAAAGGTGATGTTTTAATAAAAAATGGTACGGTCATTACCATTACAAATGGTATCCTGGAAGAGACCGATGTATTGATCCAGAATGGGAAGATTACGCGTATTGGCAAAAACTTGCGCACCCCTTCTGGTACCAAAGAAATAGATGCTACGGGAATGCACGTCATGCCCGGGATCATCGATGCTCATTCTCACATCGCTATAGATGCAGTGAATGAGGGTACCAACCCTGTAACAGCAGAAGTTTTTACCGGAGATGCTATTGATCCACTAGATATTTCCATTTATCGAGCGCTTGCTGGCGGCGTTACCTCTTCTCATGCTATGCATGGCTCCGCAAATGCCATCGGAGGTCAGTGTGAGACGATCAAACACCATTACGGTTCTTACAATCCCGAAGATTTAAGAATGGTAGGAGCTCCTCGTACGATCAAGTTCGCTTTAGGTGAAAACCCAATGCGTGTCCATGGAGAAGGGCGTGGTATCCAGCCCAGGACTCGTATGGGGGTAGAGCAGGTATTCAGAAAGGCCTTCTCAGAGGCTACCGTTTACATGAAGGCCTGGGAAAAGTACAACAATGAGAAGAATACAAATCCAAAGGCAACTGCTCCCGAATATAATTATCGGATGCAAACCTTAGCCGATATCCTTACCGGAGACATCATCATACATTGTCACTCCTACCGTGCAGACGAGATCTTGATGTTGATGGAAGTATGCAAGGATTTTGGTATCAAAAAGCTATGCTTTCAGCACGTGAACGAAGGCTTTAAAGTAGCTCCTGAGTTAGCAGAATTTGGTGCTGGAGCTTCCGTTTTTGCAGATTGGTGGGCCTACAAGTTTGAAGTGTACTATTCTACTGCCTACAATGCTTCTATTCTAACGAAAAATGGAGTGGTGACCTCTATCAATTCGGATTCAGGAGAACTTATCCGTCACCTGTATCATGAGGCTGGTAAAACCCAGCGATACGGGGACCTTTCGGATAATGAAGCGCTGTCTTTGATTACGATCAACCCTGCCAAACAACTAGGTGTGGAGGATCGCATCGGTTCGTTGGAGGTAGGTAAAGATGGTGATGTAGCCATTTTCAAGGGGCACCCCCTTTCAGTTTATGCCATTCCACAAATGACCATTGTTGATGGTATCGTCCGCTTCGATATCAATGCTGATCCAGCTGACATGCGTATGGATGTAAACCCTGAAGAAGCGCTTCCTGCTTTCTTCCTAGAGGTGAAGGAGTATGATAACTGTATGGAAGGGGTATTTGAACAATTGTTCTTTCATAAGCACTAATGGAGGATCTATTCATCATTCAAAAAGAAGACATAATGAAATTTACTATAAAGATTATTGCTTTCCTAGTGCTTGGCTTCTGTGCCCTGAGCTCCTATGGTCAGCAAATTACTAAGCCTGCCCGGGGTACCTTTGCCCTAACAAATGCTACGATCGAAACGATCACTAATGGTACCGTACAAGGTACCTTGGTGATTGAGAATGGCAATATTTCTGCCATTGGTCCTAACGTAGCTATTCCACCAGATGCCAAAGTAGTGGATTGTTCAGGCTTATTTGTTTATCCTGGATTAATTGATGGAGGTACTCAACTAGGCCTGGTAGAGGTAAGCTCGGTGTCCTTGACTGCAGATGCTAATGAATTAGGAGATATCAAGCCTGAGATGCAAGCTTTAACTGCGGTAAACCCTAATGCTACCGCTATTCCTGTTACCCGAGTGGAAGGGGTGACTACGACTTTGGTTGCTCCAGTAGGTGGAACTATTCCTGGCACGGCTTCCTTGATCAATCTGGTCGGGTACACCCCACAGCAGATGTATGCTGGTTTTAAAGGCGTGGTGATCAACTATCCAAGTGCAGGTAGGAGAGGACGTAGAGATCGTCGAACAGATGAGGAACGCAAGAAGCAGGAAGAAAAGCAGTTGAAAAAGCTCAATGACCTTTGGGACAATCTTGCCTTGTATCACAAGTTGGATTCTGCAGCTAAAGCTGGAAGTGGTGAAGCCTTGGATTACAACCCCAAGATGGAGGCCATGCTACCTGTAATCAGAGGAGAAATGCCAATTTTGCTAGAGGTTAACCAAGCTAGTGCCATTGAATCCGCTATCAAGTGGGTCACTGAAAAGAAGGTAAAAGTCATATTTACAGGAGTAGCAGAAGGATGGCGAGTAGCGGATAAGATCGCCGCTGCCAATATTCCTGTTATTACTGGTCCCATGTTAAGCATGCCGACTCGTACCTCTGATCGCTATGATACCCCCTATGCTAATGCAGGGAAGATGCACAAGGCTGGCGTGAAAGTAGCCATTCGCTCAAATGACACTGAAAACGTCCGTAATTTGCCTTACAACGCAGGTTTTGCTGCTGCTTATGGTATGGGTAAGGAAGCGGCTTTAAAAGCCGTTACAATCGTGCCTGCGGAGATTTTTGGTGTAGCTGACCGATTAGGTTCCTTGGAAAAAGGGAAAAGCGCTACGTTATTCGTGACGAATGGGGATCCATTTGAGACCAAGACTCATGTCAAGCATCTATTTATTGATGGTTGGAGTGTGCCTCTAGACAGTCGCCACATCCGTTTGTACAATGAGTTTTTAGAAAGATCTCCAGGATTGGAGAAATAGATACTGGCAGCGCTTGTCTACTCACCGGGTGAATTATTCACCCGGTGAGTAGACAAGCGCTAGATTAATCCCTCCTTCACCAAGTTATGCAGGTGAATCATCCCCAAGTACTTCCCACCTTCTTCCACAATTAACTGTGTGATACTGTGCTTTCGCAAAATTTCCAGGGCATTCACGGCTAGGGCATCCTTGTTGATCATTTTTGGACTGGGACTCATCAGGTCAGCGGCGGTGAGCTGCTGAAGATCTGGAGCGGCTTCGAGCATTCTTCGGAGGTCCCCGTCCGTTACGATTCCTTTCACTTCATTGTGCTCATCTACCACAGCGGTAGCCCCCAAGCACTTGGACGTCATTTCCAATATAGTTCGTTGTAGACTATCGGTTGCGGCAACCGCAGGTTTTTCATTTTTTGGATAAATATCGGCCACACTTAGGTAGAGCTGTTTGCCTAGTGATCCTCCAGGATGAAACTGAGCGAAGTCTTTTGGCGTAAAACCCCTTAAAGCAAGCAAAGCTGTGGCCAAAGCATCTCCCAAAGCCAGCTGAGCAGTGGTGCTAGTGGTGGGGGCGAGGTTATTGGGATCAGCTTCTTTGACAATTGGGGTATGCAAAATGTAATTGGCTTGCTGACCCAAATAGGAGTCTCGCTTGGTTACCATCCCGATAATTGGGTTGCCAAGGTTTCTGACAAGGGGCACGAGTACCTTGATCTCTGCTGTTTCTCCACTCTTGGAGAGACAAAGTACTAGATCATGGGGACGCACCATGCCGAGATCGCCGTGAATGGCATCAGCGGCATGCATGAAAAGTGCTGGAGTTCCCGTAGAATTCAAGGTCGCGACGATCTTTTGAGCGATTAGGGCACTCTTACCGATACCCGTGACAACGAGCCGACCAGGAGAAGAATAGATGGCATTCACGCAGGCCACAAAATCCTGATCAATACTTTGATACAAAGCCTGCAGACATTGGGCCTCAATTTCCAGTGTTTCCCGGGCAGTTTTAACAATTAGGGCATCTGAATTCACAATGTTTTTTAGTATTTTTGGAAGCTTTTTGAAAAAAGCCTGTTGGACTATAATTTTTTTGCATCAGAACATGCCCAATTAGAAGTATCAGGAAGAGTTAACCAATAGGACCTTTTCTGATAATTATGTATAAAATAATGGACCAAGATAGGAATAGTAGACAGGTTAAAAAACTTTGTTCACTCAAACTTGCGATCGCCTGCCATGACGATGAAGAGCAGGGCTACAGGGCATTCCTATGGCCAAAAAAAAGAAGTCCAAGATTCTTTTTGTCCAGTGTTTTTAATAAATTTAAGGTAGCCAAACTCATCGTCCCTAACTTAAATTTTGGCATTCCACCAGTTTGCCAAAACATTATCGAAACAGCTTCGCCTTTCCGACATTTCATTCTCCGTTCAGGTCAAAAGCAGATGCTTTTGTTAGGTGTTGTACGGATTAGACTAAGCAAAAACTAAAGTTCAAATGTTAACCATGACAGCGACGAAAGAAAGTTTGCATGACGCACTGAATCAGTATTTCGGGTTTGATAAGTTCAAGGGTAATCAGGAAATGATTATCAAAAGTGTGCTGCAGGGGAAAAATACTTTTGTGATCATGCCGACGGGTGGTGGAAAGTCTCTTTGTTACCAGCTGCCAGCATTAATGTTAGAAGGAACGGCGATCATTATCTCTCCGCTCATAGCCCTTATGAAAAATCAGGTGGATTCGATCAGGGGCTATTCTCAAAGGGATGAAGTAGCACATTTTCTGAATTCTTCACTTACTAAGGCCCAAATGAAGCAAGTGAAGCAGGATATCATGGACGGCAAAACTAAATTGCTCTTCATTGCTCCCGAAACCCTTACCAAAGACGAAAACATAGAATTTTTCCGGCAAGTAAACGTCTCCTTTGTCGCTGTGGATGAGGCGCACTGTATCTCTGAGTGGGGACATGACTTCCGGCCTGAATACCGTCGCATTAGAGCTATGCTTGATGCTATTGGTCAAGGGATTCCAGTAATCGCATTGACTGCAACTGCGACTCCGAAGGTGCAATCTGATATTCTGAAGAACCTGAATATGGATGCCCAAAGCACCTTTATCTCTTCCTTTAACCGAGAAAACCTCTACTATGAAGTTCGGCCCAAAGGAAAGAAAGAACAAACGCTCAAGAGTATCATTCAGATTATTAAGGGCATTCCCAATCAGTCGGGCATTATCTACGTTCAAAGCCGTAAGTCGGCGGAGACCATCGCGCAAGTGCTGAAAGTGAATGATATTAAAGCCGCTCCTTATCACGCAGGATTGGACGCGAAGACGCGTAGCAAGACTCAAGATGACTTCCTAATGGAAGAGCTTGATGTGATTGTGGCTACCATTGCCTTTGGAATGGGTATAGACAAACCGGATGTACGCTTTGTAATCCACTATGACATTCCAAAGAGTATTGAGAATTACTACCAAGAAACAGGACGTGCTGGTCGTGATGGCTTGGACGGAAGCTGTATCGCCTTTTACTCTTATGCCGATATTCTCAAATTGGAGAAATTCTTGCGGGATAAGCCAGTAGCTGAAAGAGAAATGGGAGCGCAATTGATGCAAGAGGTAATGGC
>ENA-UENX01000015-UENX01000015.1-marine-metagenome-genome-assembly--contig:-NODE-15-length-78852-cov-3.510207_pt1 | contig 78852 bp, 65 predicted proteins | sample MGYA00237875_ERZ529327 | MGnify/ENA primary metagenome ERZ529327 (study PRJEB26372, sample SAMN05368347) | marine metagenome | biome: cultured habitat; feature: ocean water; material: water; isolation... | reverse complement strand
AGGTTTGCGGCTGGACTCCATAGCAGTGACCGGTAATTGGATGGCCCAACAAGCTTTAATTGAACGGTATCTCCTAATTGAATTTGGGTCTGAGGAATCTCAATCTCAGGTACAGGCATAGGTTCATGGGTTACAGAAAGTTCCTCTTGACAACCGTTGACATCTTGAATGAACACTTTAGATGGCCATCGATTATAGCCCTGTACCGTATCCGCTATGAAGTAAGTTTCTGCTCCAAATAGATAAGGGGGAGAACCGCCAAAAGCCTTTTCGATGTACAATAGTCCACTTCCATCCTCACACCAAGAGGGAACAAAACGCCCCTCGGCTTTTAATTGGATCGGTTCAGTCAAAACAAAGTTCTTGACCTCCATACAGGCATTTTGGTCTGAAAGGGTAAGCGCATAAGCACCTGCTGCTATATCCTGGAGGAAGGAAGTAGTATCACCATTACTCCATTGGTAAAAATATGGAGCTTCGCCTCCCCTTGCCTGTACCTCTATAGCACCATCTTCACCAGCGAAACAACTGACAGGAAATTCAGCTAGAGTCTCCAGTATCAATGGATCGGGGGTTGTAATTTCAATATCCATTTCTTCTTCATACGAGGTATGCATGTCCCATAAGCGCAAATGATACATGCCCGCTGCTAGGTTGCTAAATTCATACACTCTTTCCCGGAGATCGCTCACTTGTCGCAAACGTTGCCCCTCCTCACTCATCAATAGGAAGGCGAAAGGTCCTACCCCATCCTCGATGGCCACGCTAATTCGGCCATTCGCCTCCCCAGCACATCTAATGGGATATATAGTTGGGGTCCAAGTAAAAGGACAGGGATCTATCGTAAGATGTAGGCTGATTGTACTGTCACAGCCCTCAGCACTCTGCCATTCCTCCATATACACCCCTGTACTACGCTGCCAATCACCAGCAAAAAACAGACTATCTCCCTGACATATCGTTACCGAATCCATTAAATCATAAATGGGAGATATGGATAGATCATATTGGATTACACTATCACAACCAGTAGCCGAGTTAAATGGTAGTACTAAGCTAGTATCAACCGTATAGACTTCACCTTGCCAGCTTTCCCCCGTACACAGAGATACCGGGATTATCTCATGATAAACTGGATGAATCTCCACAAAGGTCGTAACCAACAAACTATCTAGCCCTTGAACACTTTGAAAGGTATCCTGTACCATTCCCCCTTCAGTAATCCATTCGTCAAATATCCAGAGACTATCCCCTGCACAGAGCGACTGCAGCGAAGTATCCATTTGAACAGGGATTACCGTCAACTGCAACTGCATCACACTATCACAACCAAACTGGTTGGCAGCTGGCAAGGTATCCTGATAAAAGCCACTTTCGGACAAGACTCTTCCTTGCCAATGCAATTGATCCCAGCCCGAGATACGTATGACTTCTAGAGAATTACTGGCTGTGAATACCTGTAATTGTAGTATTTCAATACTATCGCAACCATTACTAGCCATACCCGAAAAGGTATGTTGATATTGTCCAGGGTCTGCTAGAGTCTGCCCATTCCATTCCAAGGAATCGCCGACGCAGATTGACTGCGTGGACTGTCGAATGGCTGGTGGCACTTCCGAAACCTCAATTATATCTTCACCTTGGCATCCAAAATCATCTGTAACAGTCACCTTATAAATTCCTGGGCCCGTATTTAGAATCTCCTTTTCTGATGCTCCTGTGCTCCAGCGATAAGCAGACATTTCTTCTGATATAGAAAGCATTTGACTTTGGCCTACACAAAGTATTGTCTCCCCTAGGATCACAGCCGTCGGCTGCGCTTGTCTTTCCACCCAAACACTATCCGTGCCGAAGCAATCCGCCCCACTGCTGACGGAGACGGCATACCAACCTCCAGTACTGATATCGATCGAGGCACTAGTAGCACCGGTAGACCAGCTGTAGGTATCATAATCGCCAACACTCAATTCGACCGTTTCACCTTCGCAAAAGGTGCTAGGGCCGCTTATGCTTGGGCTCAAGGAGGAGGATAAACTCACGGTGAAGTCCTCAGTCCTTCGACATCCTTCTACATTGGTAACGGTCAAGCTATATGTACCTGCTTGATCTATCCAGGTTTCTTCCGAAGTTGAGCCAGTGGACCAGGAATAAGCAAAGTCTCCTTCTGGCCCGCTCAAACGAATGCTGCTACCTGCACAGATAGAGGAAGAACCTTGAATGAGTCTTCCCGGCCAGGGTTCTCCTGGGATGGTAAGTGAGTAAATCAATTCGCATTCCCGGCGATCTGTGATCGTGACGCTATATTCCCCAGCGATCACGTTCTCCAAGGCAGCAGAGGTGGCCCCATTGCTCCAGCGATAGATCCGATTTCCTGTTCCACCGGTTACTTCTATTTGTGCGGCACCGTCTTCGCTTCCAGGACAGGAGGGTTCTGTGATAATAACATCCGAAATCGCCAACCCAGCAGGCACTTCTATACCAGCTTGTACGACTACTTCGCAACCTCTGGCATCCCTAATAGTAAATGCATAGGTTCCAGCCGGAAAGTCACTGAAGGTATTGCTAGTTTGTGTTACCCCATCAGCCTGCTGATAAGTATAGGGAGGGAGACCTCCATTGGCTAGCAATATAACCTGACCATCTACCGCCATAGGACAACTAAGGTCCTGTTCTATTACTTCAACCCTAAGTTGTTCCGGTACCGGAATTACAAACGGAATGGATTGTAGACAATCTTGCTGATCCCTGATCCAAAGCGTATAGCTTTCCTGAACGGAGAGGCTAGAAAAATTAGGTTCTGCTTGAAAGCTGGTACCATCCAGGCTGAATTCATAGGTGTCGGAACCTGACATGATATTCACATGCACGCTTCCTCTTTGATTTCCCTCACACCCCTCCACCTCAAAAACTAGAGATACTTGTGGGGAACTTTGCTCTTGTATCCGCACCTGCTCATTCCAGGTACAGCCATTTGCATCTTCTACTTCTACCTGGTACAGACCGGGGGATAGATTACTGAACTGGGCTTCATTTTGAAAGTCTTGTTGGTTGATTCGGTAGCGAAATGGGCCTTCCCCTTCTTCGATTAGGACTTCAATTCGGGCATCATCCGCATTGGGGCAGGTAGGTGCAGCTGTCTCTACTCGGGCATTCAAGCGAAGGAGATCTACGGCTGCGCTTCCAGAAACCGAGCCTTCACAGTTGCCACGACGAACTAATTCTAGTCGATATATCCCCGGGATACTGATTGGAAGAGGGAAAGGACTGCGATCTAGGTTCAAAGTGGGCTGTAACGCACCGTTTATACTATATAGTAGATCCCAACTACCTCCTTCACTATAGGTTACCCTCAAGTCGCCTTGTACCTCACCATTGCAGATATAAGCCTCTCCGGTTAAAGACACCGAAGCAGCACTTAGGCGTGTGACTTCAACAGACTGATGTATAGTTTGACCACAAGCATCTGTGATGGTAAGTCCATAGCTTCTACTTGAAGCTGGGTCAACCGTTAGCTGTTCAACATTACTTCCAGAGGACCAGACATAGCTGTAGGGGGCTAAACCTCCACTAACTTGTGGTGTCAGTGTTCCCTCTTCATCCTCGCAAAGGAACAGGGGGTCCAATCTCACCTCCATAGGATCCGCATCTCTAATATTGAGTCTAGACAAGGTACTGCTACAAGAACAGGCAGAGGACAATTCTAGTACTATCGATTCTGTTCCTTCCGGCAGGCCGTCTGCAATTACATTGACGGGCAAGCGAACTTCGTCCGCATTGGCCGGGAAAGTCACAGAACGGGGGATGGTTTCAAAGTCTATTCCTTCTCTTGCCGTACTCGTGGGGCTGAGCGAATAGTTCACCCGAAGGCTTCGGTTTAAATCACTCCCGAATCTCCGAAATAGGAAGTATCCATCACTACAACCTTCCGCTACTACGCCTATCCCTTGGCTTTCACTTTCCCCCTCTACCGTTATACTTTCTCCCGCCTCAAAGCTGTTGGCCGCTAAAAAAACGGCTGAGTCGTACTGCCCATCTGTGATATCTCCAATCACCAGCTTGATGTGGTAGGTAGCACAAGGAATAACGTCTGCCCTAGCCTTCAGTATCTTGGTAAAACCATCGTATTCACAATCTTGCAGCGCTACGCCATCCACATTTGGATAAGCCCCCGGGCAATTATTTAGCTGGTCATCTCCCGCTGCAATATTGTCCCGGTAATAGTTGGTGTTCGTAAGGTGGTTGATATTATTGATGGCAACAAAATCATCGGAGCCTGGGACACGGGCTATATTCTCTGCATTATTAGTGAAGGGGCCATTTATCCCAGGTCCCGAAATAAAAAACCCGAAAATGTCATTATAGTCTGAGTTGACAAAATCGCAGTACTCTTCGGAAGCAAATACATACTCAAATTGCACTTCATCCGCTGTAGGCGTGAAGTCAAACTCAAGGATGGCCACGTCCCGAATGGGTATCAAGGCGTTGTCGATAATTCTGGCCAGATCAGGGTCGGTTGCGGTATTATTGAAATTGGTGGTGAAATTCGTAGCCGTATTAGGTCCGGAAGCATTTAGAACACTCCCTGTAGATAGAATTATCCCTTCGGTTAAACCGACGGAGGAGTCTCCGTTGCGAAAGGTGCCGATGGATCCAAAACTACCTCGCGTCCTCGCATTTGACACATCAAAGCAGCCTCCTGCAATAAAAACCTCCTCTGTCAGGTAGCGAGCATCCGCATTGATGGAGGTAGAAATTCCCGCGAGCTGCAAAGATTTAGTCGTTGATACAACTTTAGGGCGTCCTTGCGGAACGAACCAGAGTAATATGAAGCTCCATATAAATCTGCTGTTGATCATCATGGCATTTTAATTACTCGCTAACCACAAAACTTAGGTAATACCACTGAACATCAGTTTGCAATACCAAGGTATATACCCCGGTTTGTAGGTTGGATAGTACAAATTCCTCTAGGTAGAAATTAGCACCGTCCCGATCTCTACTTTCTATCAATGTTCCGCCATCGTCGAATATCCAGAGCCTTATACCCTGCAGGTCATCCAGTTGAACCCGCACATCAAATACACCTTGATTGGGATTAGGATAAAGACTGAAATCCAACACATGATCCACTAGGTCTCCTCCCAGGCCCTGGTTCAGCAAAGAATCTGGATCATTATAAATAGTAATCGTCTTATCTAAGATGCCTTCACATTCTCCTTTTTTAGCGTAGAGTCGAATGTTATAGTTTCCCGTTTGGGGAAAGGACACAATCTCTTGATTGAAATAAGTTTCCTGATGAATTACCTCGGCAGGGTCATATTCCCAGCGAATCTCGTCCGGGATAGGCCATGAAATGTCGATCGCCACGATGGGTGTTTCAACGAGCCCGGCTCTAGGCAATAGAAAATCAGGGGCAAAAAATTCATCTCGATAAGTCAGCTGTACTTCATCACTAACTGTACAACCCTTTGCGTCTGTGACCGTAAGTTGATAAGTTCCGGCTTGATTCAAGACCACCTTAGCCGCGGTACTTTGAAAGCCATTATCACCTTCCCACTGATAGACGTAACCCTCCGGTTCAAAATCATAATTGAGGGATTGTCCGAGGCAAAGGGTTGTTTCTAGATCAGGGCCAAGAGAAATTTCTATAGGCTCCGGAGCCTTTAACTGATAGGTTCTAATGAGTTCGCAAGCACGGCTGTCCGTTACTGTAAGCTGGTAAGTGCCAGCGGATAGCTCCCCATTTTCCGGGGAGTTCACGCCATTGGACCATTGATATTCGTAAGGTCCAGCTCCTCCCGAAGCTGCTACGGTCAAAACTGCATCATTCAATCCAGCACAGCTTGGGTCTAGTTGTTCAAGCAATGTAACAGAGAGGTTATCTAATTTCCCCACTCGCACAGATTCCTGGTAGAAGTTCGGACAAGATCCTTCGGTCATGACTACCACTATGTAGTTGGTGGACACCAAGTCCTCGAAAACAGGATTATTAGACCAGGTTTGACCCGCATCAATGCTGTAAATCATCGATCCCTCCCCACTAGCCAGGACCTCAATTCGACCATCACTGGCAGAGCAATTTGAAGCTGGCGTAATTTTTATCTCCTGGATGCTAGGCATAGCTATTAATTCTAAGTCTACCCAAAAGGATTGTAGCTCACAATCACTATTCATCCTTCTTACAACCGGCTGGTAACGCCCTGGCCCTAGGTCTTCAAAAGCGGGACTTCGTTGCCAGGTTTCTCCATTATCAATACTATAGCTATAGCCTGCCGAAGGCGTCGACAACTCAAATTCGATTCGGCCATCCTGCTGCAGACAAGCCGAAGGATTTGTGCTATTGACTCGCGCCAAGGGAATTGGAGTAGGGTTAGGGATGACAATGGGTTCTAGATCAAGTTTGCCACAGCCGCCATCTTCTGATTGAATTCTTGGCAAGTACGTGCCAGCAGGTAAGCGACTAAAAGTGGATGAAGATTGCCAAGTTCGACCTCCATCAATGCTATATTGAAGATCGTCAGCTAATGCTTCGAAAGAGATACGCCCATCGACGGTGCCACAGTCCGAAACACCCTCTACCGTAAGGTTAGGTTCAGGCAATTGTACATCAGCCTCGAGGGTGTAAGTCTGAGATTCGAATAATTGGCAGTCCCCTTGATCGTACCGGATAGCCAAAGCAAAGGTTCCGAGGGACAGTCCTTCGAACCTGGTCTCCGTAGTCCAGGCCGCACCGTCCAGACTAAAACTCAGTCCTTCTGTGGTAGATGTTAAAATCCGAATAATACCGTCTTCGCTTAGACAGTTGGTCGGAGGTAGCAACTCCACCTGAAAATCAGGGATGTTGTCACTGCTTTGCAAGGTAATTAAAGTGGGATAAGATGCCGCCGGGCACTGGCTACCTTCTCGCCGAACCTGGACATCATAGGTGTCCGCTATCAAGCCGTTGAAGTTCGCCTCGCTTTGCCAGCTGAGGCCTCCATCTATGCTATACTCCAAGGGAGCTTGCTCCTGCATATCCACTCGGATACTTCCATCGGCAGCACCGCAGAAAGAGGGATTTACCCAATTGACTTCGGGCGTTTGTAGACCAGGAGGAGCTAGATCAATGATGCGATCGAGCGTAGCAATACACAAGTTTTCATTGTCGCGGATTTCAATTTCATAGGTTCTGGCGCCAAGGTTCTCGAAAAGAGGCTGGGTCTGCCATTCTCCCCCAGTCAAGCGAAAATTCAAGTCCTCCTGCGCGTCCAAGAAAATCTCTATGCTTCCATCTTCCATTTGACAATCACTAACCGGCATAGCTGTTACCTCAAATTCAAAGTCAGCCAGGGTAACTTCTAGGTCGAACAGGGGCAGCGGCTCTGGATCACAGGCTAATTCTTCTGCTTGTACTAATACTTCGTACTTCTCTGCCGCCAATTCACTGAACCCCGCTGTACTCTGCCAGCTAAGTCCACCATCAATCGAAAAACTCAAAGCACTGGCTTCCTCCTCCAATAGTATATGAATCTCACCATCCGAGTTTCCACAAGCACTTGGTGGATTTGTTTCTACACCCTGAATCTGAGCCAAAATTGGATGTTTGATTTCGGTATTGCCTTGGTAGATCGCCTGGCACTCCCCTTCGGTATCTTGGACCAACAATTGATATTGACCCTCCGCTAATCCTTCAAAGCGCGGAGAAGCTTGCCAATTGACGCCCCCATCTATACTGTACAAATAATTTTCTTGTTCCTGTTCTAACTGAAATTGTATGCTTCCACCGACTGCGCAGCTCTCCGCCTGCTGAATGTCTACAGCTAAGATGGTGGGGCTTTCTTCCGAAAGCAGAGAAATAATGCGTTCTACTATGGGTAAGCATGGGTAAATCGAGTTTCTTGCCTGAAACTGGTATGTTCCAGTGACTAGATCGTCCCAGATGGGGGTACTGATCCAGTCGACTCCTCCATTTATGCTGTACTCCCAATCCTCATTTGTTGGAAGGTTAAATAGGGTAATGCTTCCATTGGATTGATCACAAGCAGTAGGTTGGGTAATTAGAATATTGGGCTCCAGGGGTTGAATCTCATTGTCCAAAATGATCTCCTGTTCACCGAATTCACAATCCTCCCCCGCAAAACGAAGTAGCAATTGATAACTGCCTTGTAGCAGGTTCTGAAAGCTGGCCTGCGCTTGCCAACTTGCTCCTCCATCAAGGCTATACTCTATCTCCTGCTCGCTGGACAAGCTGATGTGAATCTCTCCATTTGCCTCGTTGCACACGATGGGTGACAACGTCTCAACAAAAACTTCTGGGAATGGTGCTTGTTCCAGCACGGCTTCTTGTGACCAAGACCTTACACAGCTCCCATCCGCATTTCTGGCCATAATCTGGTAAGTTCCCGCTCGAAGATTGGGGAAAGCACCAAAGTTAGACCAGCTCTGTCCGCCATTGATACTATACTGATAGCGTCCCTGACCGCCGTCGACCGGACCGGCCAAGATTAGACCGTCCTGGCCGTGACAGGCTGAAGGTTGTCGGATTTCCACATTTAAGGGAGGGAGCGTAGGACTTTGCAGTCTAGCCTCCTGGGAAAATTCGGTTTGGCAATCCGTGGTAACATCCCGGATGGCTAGATCATAGATGCCGCTTTCCAAATCGGTGAAACGCGGGGTTCTTTGCCAAGTGATACCGCCATTGATACTGTACTCCAAGTTTTGATTATTGGCGACCTCAATAAAGATTTGTCCATTAGCAGAACCACAATCGGTGGGATCATCCACTAATATTTCGAATGCGGGTAAAGCGGGGGGATTTAACTCAATGTTGAGTGGATAGGTTTGCGCACAGGTACCATCTAATTTTCGGAACGTCACTTCATATGTACCTTCTTCCAATCTATCAAAATAAGTCTGAGTTTGCCAATTTTGTCCGCCATCTAGACTGTATTCCAGCGGTTCATCTGCTGTTGACACGAGATCAATGCGACCATCATTGCCTCCACAATTGCTTGGTCCTTGCTGAGATATTTCGATGGCAGGTGCAGTAGGTGCTACCAAATCCACAATTGGCCCAGTAATGCTGCAAGATTGATCCCCATTTCGAATCTGGACCGGGAAGCGACCACCGCCAAGGCCCTGAAACCTGGGACTGGATGACCAGCTTATTCCTCCATCTATACTGTATTCTAATGGGATACTACTCGTAGCTTGTACGAAGATCACTCCATCATCCAGTGCGCAATCCGAAGGATGACTGGATTCGACCTCCAGCAATTCTGGTGTGGGAGGATCCTCCAATTGGATTACACGCCCTATACTTTGGCAGTTTCCTGTCGTTCTTCTCACCATGGGTTGATAGGTCCCTGCCTTTAAGTTGGCGAACTGATTGCTGCTCCCCCAGCTTTGTCCACCATCAATGCTGTATTCCAGTCCGCTTTCTCCTTGGGTTTGTATAGCAATAAATCCATTATTTCCGTCACAAGTGGAAGGCGAAATATCGACAATGTCATCAATGACCGGAGGGGTCGGGCCTATCAAGTCTATAGGCGGATGTGATTGAAGACAAGTACCATCTTCATTTCTAATTTGTATCTCATAAGTCCCGTCGGACAGGTCGGATAGGATGGGGCTGACCGTCCAGGTTGCCCCACCATCAAAGCTAAAAGAAACAGGGCCATCTCCAGCACTCGCTGCTACCTCTATGCGCCCATCGCTGATGCCGCAATCTGATGGCGATTGGAATTCTATGTCATTGATTTCTGGGGCAGTTCTAGTAGCAATGGATTCTACTGGGAGAACCTGAACACAAGTACCATCGCTATTCCGAACTTTGATTGTATACACTCCAGCATCTAAAGCGGAAAAATTACCGGTAGTTTGCCAACTGCCCTGACCTAGTTGGTATTGGTAGTTGCCCGAGGCTATGACTTGAATAGAAGCATCTTGCTGCCCACAATCAGAGATGGGACTCACCTGCACCTCTTCAATAATCGGTGCATCGATATCTGGAATCACCAGAGGACCATAATTAATCGGGCAACTTCCATCACCATTGCTTACCCAGATATCAAACCTTCCTGCCGCTAAATCATTGAAAGCCGCCCCCTGTTGCCAGGAAGCACGGCCATCAATGCTATAAAGAAAATCACCCGAATTTTCAGTTTGAATGCGAATACTTGCGTCTTCCCGATCACAGTCACTAATGGGACTGAAATCTACCGCAGTTATCTGTGGCGGTTCAGGACCAATTAGTTCAATCGGAAAAATATAAGGCGTCTCACATGTTCCATCTGCATTTCTTACCATCGCCTGATAAGTACCTGAGGGCAAAGCTTGAAAAACTTTAGTACCTACCCATGTAATTCCCCCATCTATACTGTAGCCATACGGTCCGGTCCCCCCTCTAGCTTCTATGGTAATGGTTCCATCTGCTACCTCACAATCCGTAGGTGGCGTTGAGTTTACGGCAATAAAGCGTGGGGAATCGGGTCCTTGCAATTCTACTACTTCTGATCCTGAACTTTCGCAAGCCCCATCTGTCTGTCTGACTTTGATCAGAAAGGTCCCAGCAGGCAGCCCCTGAAATATATTACTGTTCTGCCAGGAAGCGCCATCATTTACACTGTACTCATACGAACCATTCCCTCCGGACACCTCTATTTCAATCACCCCATTATTGATATTGCAATCGGTGGGATCTTGCCTATCAATACCGCTAATGGTAAGTGGACATTTGAAATAAGTTGGATCTGCCAATTTCCCATAGGCCAAACCATAACATAGCACAGCAACAATCGCAATGAGCAATCTTTTCATGACATCATTTCTTTTGGGACTCGGTCACGCAAAAGCATTGCTGAGTCCAGATTTTACAGTTGTTTCAAACCGAGCATAGCCACACACCAACTGTATGCATATTGTTAGATTTCAAATAATGGAGGGCCTTGCACTGACGCATTAGGACATTCATCCAACAAAACCAGTGACAATACCGGTTATGCTAGTAAGAGTACTGCATAAGGTCATTGGTAACCTCCAAACCAGATAATGGAAAGTTGGGGACCTCCGAGACGCCAGAGATCACTTCAATAAATGTGAACTAAATGATAATGGAAAGATTTGATTCAAAAGTAAGGATATTCTCAAATAAGTGCAAATAGAGAACTCCCAGCAAATACTAATCGTCTAGTTGCACCTCTATCTTTTCGGTAAAGGGGGAGAAAGATCCGTCCTCGAAAAAGGCCTTCAAATAATAATGATAGGTTCGGCCCTTTTGCAAGTTCTGGTCAATTAACTCCATTTCTTCAGCAGATACCACCTTCATCAAACTAGTTCGCTCCTTATCAGATCCTTTATACACCCAAAATTCACTGGCATTCAAGGGATAATTCCACTTGATTTCTACTTGCTTTTGATCTTCCATCAGATTGACTTCAGTCACCTCAATAGCATCTCGAAGGCCATAATCCATAACCTTTGCGGTAGCTGCTTGTGCTGGCTCCGATTCCAATCCATCATCATCGATAGCCACCAATGTATAAGCATATACTTTTTTGCGAACTACATTTGTATCCACGTAGGATTCCACATTATCCTCCAATCCGTATTCCTTGATCATTGTCCAGCTTTCCTCCTCACCCAAAACTTTTCTAAACAAGCGATGGCTTTCTACATCTGGACTACTGCTATTGTACCAATGGATCTCAATCTGTCCAGTAGATTTATCCACCTTGTGAATATGGGGTTCTACTGGAGGATACATATCCTTTTTCTTCAATTCCAATATTTGCGTGAAATCAGATCGATTATTTCGCTCATCTACTGCCTGGATCGTATAATACACCCATTCGTTACCGACAACCATATCTACTGTGTCCACGAAATTGGTGACTTGAATAGGTTTACTGGTAATACCAGAAAATTCTTCTTCTTTGAAATAAGACTTATATACCTTATAGCCATCGAGGTCTTCCTCAGTATTGGGATCCCAGGCTAAACGTACAATACCTAGGCTATCAATCGTTCCTGTAAAACCAATCGGCATGGCTGGAGGTTCTTCATCCCAAGCCATTACCAGGGCAGGGAAGGATGCTTTCTTCGGTCCACCGTAGGGCACCAAGACCACCCGATAGGCATTCGTATTGTAGCGCATTCTCACCGCAACTTCTCTTTCGGTAGGGTTGATCCCTTCTACGACCGGAGAAAATATACCATCCAAGGAATCAGAATGAAAAATCTGAAATTCTTTTACTCTAGCTTCAAAAGCCTCCGGAAATTTCCATTTGATAATAGCGTAGTTGCTATCCGTCTGGATAGCTTCTCGAATCATGGGGCTATGCGGTATCTCTTCGTAACCCATGCCACTGACTTCCGTGTACTTCTCACTTACTCCTCCGAGGTAATCCGCACCTCTAAGTCGATACCAATAGGTTTTGTCATTTTGTGCCAAGCTATCGGTATAGTAAAAGGACTTCAGCGCCTCCTGAGTTGTTGTGTCATAAACGTTAACGAAAGGCGTTTCATTGACCAGCTCAAAATTCACCCCATCTTCCGATCGTTCTAAAAAGTAGCCATAGTAGAAGTCGCGAAACTCGTAGGTACGCCATTGCAATTCCACACGGCTAGATAGAAATTCGGCCTGCAGCTTTGGCGTAATTGGTGCTTGATAGCTACTCATATCCACTTTTACGCTAGCGTTAATCTCATTAGGGTTTGAGGCTAGTTTCACTACATATAAATACTTGGCATTTGGCTCAAGTTCTCCATCTCTGATCCCTAAGCCAGCCAACTCTACTGCACCAAAATCAGCGTTCATGATATAGTTGGACAGTCTATGAAAAACATTCAATCGGCCTGCCTCGCCATATTCAGCTATGGGAAGATCCTGTTCGATAGAATCTGGATGCATCTGGTCATAATGAAACAGAATATGTGCATTTCGGCGAGTTTCCGTGGAAGTTTCAGATAGCCAATTATTTGCGGGCCAGGGAAGGATCGTCTCAGTGCTTGTGGAGACCAACACGGGCCTACCTCCATCTGCCGGATATCTATATTTTTCGATTAAATACCCATTCTTTCGGCCTTCCAGCCAAAGGTAGGGATTGGCAGGATTCCAACGAAGCAGGAGTTGGCCATCCTCAATTTTATAATAGGTCTGTAGTAGATTGGAATCTGGTTTAGCTTCATTGTTAGCATGCCCATAGGTGAAGCATAGCACGAAAAGGAATACAAATAAATTTCTCATGATAAGAAAATTACGATTGTCAAAATAAGGGTTGATTTTCTTTGTGTTCGGTAGATTTTCCGCTGCCCAATTTGAGCAACGGAAAACCACAATTACAGGTGCTTTAGTATACGGTACCACATTGTTGACCGACACTTACACCAAATGGTACATTGATTCCAAATGGGAGTTGTAGGGCAACTTGACCGTTGAAGTAGGATGGCTTTGGTACATCTGCCTGTAGCAATACCCCTAAACTCACATTAAAAGGAATGGTAGCGATTACCTTCCATTTTCCACTTGCATTCATGAAAGTCCAAAGGTTACCATTGGCTCTCCAATGCTTCAAGCCATGTGGGCTGGTATTACTCAAAGAGCAGGTAGTGCCATTGGCATATTTCAATAGTGAAATATCGAAGCCGACTCCTCCCGAGAGATTCACATATCGCTTATTTGGTGTCTTGGTATAGGTAAAGTTGAAATTGGCCGCAGCACCAAAGGCAAAGCCTGTGCCGAGGGCTGGGGTACCTCCGAGCCCACCTCGATTACTATTATTGACTCCAAAGACCGCTGCTGCCTGCGGATCCAAAGGTGGAGGCCCCGGTATATCATTCCCCGTTAAGAAGTAGGCACTTGCACTAACTTGAATATCGTCACTCGGATCGTTTGGATCATTCTCGTATTGAATGGAGACTGATACGGGATAAAGCGTAACCGTATTGCTCAATTGTTGTACGGTAATAGACCCGTCAGAGTATCCGCCGATGTATAAGTGCCATTTATTTTGCGGTGTCGATAGCAAGAGATCAGCCGAACCACTACCCACAATAATTCCATTACCCGCATTTAGGTAAGTATTGAAGGTACCTTGCAGTTCAAAGCCAGCGGTGAAATTCATGCGCATAAAGAGCGCAGCGCTAATCTTGCCTAATGGGTTTTGTGATTCAGCATCGTCTTGTGCTCTGGTCTGCTGTTGATTCATTAAAAACTTGGAAATCCGATTGTCCAAGAGTCCCTGACCAATGTTATCCGTGGCTAGCTCTGCCTTGCCATAAAAGACAATATCCTGTAGAGACATTCCCGAACCGAAGACCATTTCCAGCGTAGCCTCTCCATCAAGCGTACCTTCTACCGAGGAGAGCAATACCGAAGCCTTTAATCCCAGCGCTACTGATTGAGAAGGTACATACTTCACGCCCGTCTTATCCGGGTCTGGATTAGCCGTAAAGCTGGACATCTTCATATGGTGATAGGCACCTCCACCAAATCCATTGATTACTACCGGAGGATATAGGGGGATACTCAAAGCGTTGGATTGCACTTTCACATCAAAGTACCAATACCGATAATTATTCACATTACCGAAGTAAGTTTCGGCATCCATCTCAAATTTTCCATCTAATACATCTACGCTCAAAGTGCCATGAAAACCATTGCCATAATCGGGATCGTTTCGGAAGATATCAATCTGGCCATCCAACTCCAGCTTAGGTAAAGAGATGGATATACTAGCACTATTAATTTGCATCGAGCTATACTTCCAAAGATGTAAGGCTTGACTGGGGTCCATATCTCCAAACAGACTCACATCGGTAGTTGCTGCAAACCCACCATTTGTTTGAGACATCAAATTTATGTTTACACCTAGCCGCAATTCGACACCTCCCCCGGCCGTACCATGAATGGATGGATTGGCAATAGATACAGGGAAGTTAGCCACATTCAAGCCAGAGCTCAAGCTCATGGACCCACCGGTATCCAAACCGATGTAAGGCGCTTGTGTCTGTAGTTTCAACTTCTGAAACTGCAAGCCTACCAACTCAACCATCTCTTCATTATCCGCCAAATCAAACTTGGCATTGATATCCACACTACCATTCAATATCGCTACTGGCTCAAACTTTGTAGGTGTCGCCGTGATTTCCAGTTTGGAACCTGCGGCGATGGTCACCTGCCCAGCCTGCCATAGCGGGAACTCCATGTTGGAAGGATTCAGGATAGAAAAGTTATACTCCTGCATTCCAAAGTCAAAGTAGGCCGTATAGCCAAAGGGCGTTGTCTCCTTGGCAATCGGCACCCCAATCTCTCCCTCGAAACCGAAGCCCGTCACGTCACTAGCTACTACGTTGATACTGATTTCATCCAAAGACCATCGCCACTTGTCCATCTCTCCATCATTGATCCCAAAGATATTCTGGGCATAGAATTCTGCGCTCACTCCATTCGGATCAATCAATAAATCATTAGCGCCCAATTTAACCCGGCAATTATTGCTGGCATTGCAATTCTTCAAGGTAAACTGCTTGGGCAATACAATCTCGACATTCTCAAAGTAAACACCTCTCCATAAGCTAGCATTACCTGGCAAAAGATTCTGCTGGGCATACAAAGGAGGAAAATTCACATTTTGCCCATTGCGGAAATCACTAAAGTCAAATACAGCATTTGTGATGTTGAATGCAATATCATCAAAGGACTTCAAGGCAAAATTGGGTAGCGTAAGATTGTCTATTAGTAGGTCATTCCAATCGGTTAGGATGGTTTGGAAGCTCCCCGTTACTCGACCCGTAGGTAATACATCGCCATTGTTATCAACCGGTACGATCCAATCGCGGGAGAAGATTAGATCTGCCTCCACAGCCATCTCCTTAAACCCATCACAGTCTATAGTCACATAAGTACCCAAGGGTAAACCTGTAGTTGGATCCTCATGATAGGGCTGTAAGACCAAAGCCGATTTTTTATCCTTGATCGGAATGGCTACTGCTGAATACAAGGCTAAAGTTGCTGGTAATTCAAATCCACCATCATACGAAAACTTAATGTTAGGGGAGCCAAAGTAGAGTGAGAAGTTCTGATTAGGAATATCGATTCCAAGAAAAATCTCTAACTCCGTATGGGTCGGCTTCAAAGTCATTTTATTGATGGTTAAGCTATAGGTAACATTACTTATAGTCTGCTGCAACACCAATGGCAAATCCACCAGGTCTTCCCCCGTCAACTGACTGATAAAGTTTCCAATATCAATGGCTTTGTTGATCGCTTCTCTAGCCCTTTTCACCTTAGCACTGTAATCTCCGGTGCCAATATTGACAAAGATATCCGCCATATCATCGTTTAAAACAGCAGCCTGTGGTGCTTCATCAAAGGGCAACATCAAAGTCTTAGTCTCGATGATATGCTGCAACTGTGCATCAATGGACTCAAAATGATAGCCAGACTGCGGAGCAGCGGCGGAAGCCGGAGGTGGCGTTGCTGCCACCTCCAATTTTTTAGTCGTTAAAGACTCCACCTCATCCATAGCTAGGCGAGGTAATGTGGGCATTTCTTTTCGCTTGCCATCGCGATCCTCACTGGTTGGAGGGCTGGCATAGGCAAAGCTCGCCCAGCTCCCCAAGAGGAGAAATAGTATATATTTTTTGAACATGGTTTAAACTTTAGATCATCCAGTGATATTGAAAACCAAGCTTTTGCGTATCGCTGGCTTTCGGTTTATTTTCTCTTACCAAAAGGGGAAAAGAGAACTAAAGAGTCAAATGAAGTCAAAAATTTTCTACTCAATCACTAATTAGAAAAGTGCTGGATAACTTTATCCAGATCCGTCAAGATATAGGAATTGCCTTCAAACAGAATACGATATCGTCTAAGTAATTCCTCTAGATTATCCTTCTCCAACAAATGAGCTGCAATAGCCCCACTTAATACCTCTCGCTTATCGAAGAACTTTCTAACTTGGAGTAGATCTTCTTCTCGTTGAAAAGAACCGATTTCCTTTGCCAAAACTCGATTATTGATATAGGCATTTACTCCATCTAAGCTGTTGAGCTTATCTATGAAGGGAAAACCAACTAAACTCATAAAGCGAAAATGATCTTCGCAGATTACATCTAGATCCGTATCATGTTCTATGCGATAATAATAGGAACTACCATTTTCATCCTGAAAATTGAATGGGGAATTATCCATATCCCAAACGTTCATCTCATGAGCGAAGGAGCTTCCCTGGGTTCTAACGATAGTATTGAAAGCGAATTCAGAAGGGAATAGAGTTTTAAGGATCTTTTTTATTTCCTTGTTTTCTATTCTAATCCAAGGTCGAAAAATCAAAGCATCTGGAAAAGTTCGAGTTGGTCCCCAGTGAATGAATGCTTCCGAATTCTCGAAAGTTGCTGGTTTTACTTTTAGAGTAAATCCGTATTCATGAAACCTGGATTCCAAACTCAATAGTACTTTTTCTCGTAATTTCTTGACTTCATTCTTATTCATACCAAAATCTATTTCTAGTTCTTTAAGGTAACTACGGTTTTTACAGCCTGTTGATTGGCTTCACTACCTAGAATTCGGAAACTGGTATTTGAAAATGCTATTGGACTATTGTTACTTAGGCCTAGAATTTGCTGCAATTGAGTTAACTTATCGGGATCTGAAGCCTTTACTACAATGCTGTTCACTCCTCCAGGAGGTTCGAACAAAGGGTATACCAGTTTTTGATTATCTGTTGAAGCATCTAGCCAATCTGCAACCCAATCTTTGCTCTTGGTAGAGAATTTTGCATCTCCCAAATGGAATTTACCAGCGGCATCTTTACCAATAAAATCGACTCGAATCTTTATCCCATTAACCTCTAGAGTCACTTGCTCAACGAAACCTGTAAGATTGAGATTCAAATCGGGGCTACTCCCGGTAAATTTAGTTAGAGCTGCTCCAGATTCAAAATCTTGGGCTAATTTCCGCAAGTTCTTCCACCAATGCCCTTGCCCCCAGGCTAATAATTCAGCACTATTAGGAAGTTCTGCTTCATCCACGATATCCCAGTACTTTCCTGGTTCATTCAGGATATCATCAAAAGTGTCGAACCATTCAGGGTGATTTATTAGGTCTTCGGTAAGTTTATCCCACTTCTGAAGTCTATTAACCATCTCCTGAAAATGACTACCGTCAACATGTGGGAGGTTCAGACGATTGAGGATACTAGTTCTATTTAGATCGCTCGCATTTTCCAGAATATCTCCTAAATGTGAATCTAGCGCTTCTTCAAGTTTATTGACGGGAATATTCCCACTTTTGATAACGACATCAATTTTTTCTAAGCTGGTAATACTAGTTCTTAAACTGGCCTGTTTTTTCGCAGCCTTCCAAGCAATTACAAGATCTGGATTACTAGCTAGATCATCTAGATGCCTTCCGAACCATATACTCCCTGCTGCATTTCCAGCACTCTCTCCAATATCTGCCAAGTCCTCGAAGAATTTTCTCTTCAAGTCATCTGGTAAAGCATCTATTGCAGCTTTTAGGCCAGAGAAATTGGCCACATCATAGAGCTTGCTAGAAGAAGGTAATGACGCAATTTTCCCTGCTATCAAGTCCGCCTCCTCAGCATTCTTAAATAGCTTAGCAAAATCAAAATTTCCTTTGAGTAAATTCTTAGTAGCTGCTAATCCTGCATCGTCTGCTAGCCTTCTGAAATAGGAAGAAGTGCCTCCTGGATCACTGACCTTGACCATAACGATTGAGGCAGCTTCAATCAATCCATTACCAGTATCTAGAACAACTTGAGGAACAGGTATAGCTTCAGTTAATTGGATAAAGCTCTGTGCCCCAGTGTACAGGTGCTGTTGAAAGACCCTGAGTCTGCCTTTGGTCAATTCGGCTAGTTTGGTTCCATTGACACCATCTTTCATGACCTTAATTACCTTCCCTGTCCCCTTCTTTAAAATAAAGCCAGCGGCATCGAAAACATGTGTAAGAGGATTCAGTTTGTCTACAGCGTTGATCACCTTTGTGACCTTTGCTAGCTTTCCGACGGTCCCCACCTTGGAAACGGGAATTGCGATTGTAAGGATCATAATAATATCCTTCCCAATCTGATGTGCCACGAAAGTAGGGTGTCCCGTATGTGCAGTGATTGCACCATTAAGCATCTTTTCAACAAGGTCCAGAAAGTCGGTCTTCTGAAATACATCTATAACTTGATCGACTTCTGCCTTCTTTCTCTCATCCACAAAGTACCCGACCATGGAAATGACTTCAAAAATGCCATCCAACTCTAGCAAGATTCCATTCCAAAAACCGCAAAAAAGGGCAAATTGGATGTCCGTGATATTAGCTCCTAGCAAGACGGGGTACATACCTCCAAACTCATCCAATAATGGTTGCATTACCACTGCACTAAAGGCCATCGCTGGATTCACATAAGTCATGATATCCTTCAGAATTGGATTATACTGATTCATATCAGTCATGTCATAGTACTTAGGAGGAATGATTCCTGCCTGTAATACTGTGCGTACAAATTCTGAAATACCATAGATGACCTTAATCTTAATATCCAAGATTTGTTTAGCTGTAAACAAGGCCATATCGACATAGGAGCCATCCTGCAACAATTGATTGAATCGTTCCCAATCTAAATGGGCATTAATTTCATTTTGTAGGTCAGGAGAGACGCGAATAGAGGTTTCTATTACCGCATCGTTGTCGATATTCAACCAGAGAATCAAAGAGTTTTCATAGGCGGGATCAAGAATATTAATATTCTTGATCATATCGATAGTAGTCTGAGAAACAGCTGAATCCGTTATGAAAACCTTTAGTTTGGTCGAACTCTTGGCTAATTGGCCAGACAAAACGGTATTTATAGCATCGACCGCCACTTGAGAATTAGTACCATAAATGCCAGTAAAATCAAATAAGAATAGATTCTGATTCGCTAAATCTGAAGAAGTGTAAGTATTGTTACCAGCTTGATTTGCAGCGTCTTTAATTTTTGTCTGTCCCTCTAACTTAAAGTTCATACTGGGAGCCGGATTAGAGTCCATGCCTCCTTCTACATACTCAATGGCTGATAAAATTCTATTCTCCAGCTTATAATGCTCTCCACTTCTAGTCTTGAGCATTCGCTTTTCATACTTGTAGATTTCGTCCCAATGTTGCTTAAAATACCCGCGGATTCGAGCAGAATTAATTACTTTCTTAACTTCTCTACCCTGCTCCTCGGGGTCCTGAAGCTGTGCCTTGACCAAAGTTTGTGTGACGTACATTCGATTAGGCTTCGGCTGGAAGCTGACAAAATTTGAATCATTCTGCAGTTGCTGTTCAGTACCATCAAAAACTTGCTTGATAATATTATCCCACTGTTCTTCTAGCTTTTCTATACTCGCTGCAGATTCAGCGCTACTAAAACCAGGTATCTCCTTCTCATTTCGTTCATACATAGCCTTGATATTAGCCAAGCTTCCTGGGGGAAAGTCGTATGACACTTTTGCGGATAATTCAGTGACCAAGCATAAATACATTCCAAAATCGCTGAAATCGGGGTTAGTATTAAAGGCCTTAAGACGTTGGTTTAGCTCATCTTTTGTATCACCGAGATACTCTTCGGCAGGTGTATTGGGCACTTTAACGTACTGCGACCAGTCGTCTGAACTGACGAGACTAAAAACATAGATATTATCCTCAGGACAACCTCTACGCTCATTCTCAGCATTAAACTTCAGTAGTTCTAAGAACTGCTTCTGCCCTTCCTCAATCAATTCTTCTTGATTTTGAAATATATCGAGTAGATCTAGCTCCTTGGACTCTGCTTTCAGGACATGGGAGAGAAAGCCTACTAGCAGCAGTAAGCCTATTTTTATTTTATACATGGTTTGTTTTTTGAAAGATTAATAACCGTAAGCTTTCAGCAAGATGATATTTACTTTATCAATCAGTTCTTGCTTAACTGCATCGGAAATGACATTATGGGTATCTCCATTTGCCACCCCATCAGCAACAAGTTTCATGATATCCACATCCTCAAGCTTTACCAGTTCAATAAGACTAGTTAGATCATCATCAGTCTGGAGTTCTGTATTGAGTTCTTCTAATTTTTGCCAAAGTCGATATTGGTTGCCATCGACCAAAAAATCTTCAGATTTCTGATAGAAGGCTTGGTTTAAAACGGTAGGATCCATGTCACTCCATTTAACTTCCTCCATATCAATAAAGTCCGTCTTAATATCCTCATTAGGGATACTGGGGACCGAAGTTGTTCCAAACAATTGAGTTTGCTGTGCATCTAAGATGTTCTGGAGAGCCTGTTCACTTGTATTAAGATTATTGGTCAGAGTAGTAACATTATTCTGATAATCAGTTTCCAACTTCTGTAGAGCCAATTGTAAGATCGTTGAAGCATCCTGAATAAGCTGCGAAAGTGCAGCCTTATAGTTATCACTAGCCGTCTGCAACTGAGCCTGTGCCGCAGTTATATCTGAAGGGTTTCCAGATGTTACTGCAGCCTCCAATGCTTGTTTTGCATTTTCTAAATCCGTAATGATATTCGCTGGTAGATATTCGGCAAACATGGCTGTTGCTTCCTCAATTGAGGTTATGATATCCTCTGCAAATTCCAAGACATCATCCACGGTATTCAATACATTTAGAATATCATCAAGTATTGCAGCCGCTTTGTCGTCGAGAAGAGCCACACCAATGCCAGTAACCACCATTTCTCCATCCACTACGATGTACTCATCGTTGACGATGATATCTGAAAACTTCACATTTATCCGTGCCATATTGAGATATGGGATAGGAATATACCCCGTACCATTGAAATTACCTCCCCATCCATGAACCTCATTCATTATCACCTTGAAATCTCCAATAGTTACCTCATCTCCCGATATTAGATCCGACAATGGCATAAGATTGCTTAGGTCTACAATCCCGGTATCCACCCCACACTCATAAAACTCATTATCCAAAGATTCCCGCTCAATTTCGAAGTCATCATCGTATGTAAACGAAGTGTTAGCACCGAAGCAATTGGCAGCAATCGTGTACTCATAGATGGTGCCAGTCTGTAATCCGGTGAGTTCAATATTAGTAGCGTTGGTGTTGACAGAGGTGTACTGCGCGCCGGGGACGCCCATAGGGCGATAGAGCACCGTATAGGTAGCAAAACCCGAGCCTGTCCAAGTCAATTTTACGGTAGTAGAAGAGGTGATATCCTCTGTCACATTGGTAGGCGCGCCGCAGGGGCCATGATTCCAATTGCCAATTGGGCCGAAGTCCGTCCAGCCAAAGTTGCTACAGCTCGACTTGATCTTGAACTCATAGTCCTGCCCTTGTTGTAGGCCGGTTAGGGTTAAGCTGGGGGTACCTTCGATGGTTCGGTTGGTCCAGGGGCCGTCGCCACCTTCATTGGGTTTTGGGCGGTAGGCCACTTCCCAAAGGTTGTTGTAGGTTTCTGGCGTCCAATTGATGGTGATGTTTTCGCCATTGAAATTGTCGAACCAGATGTTGTTTGGAGGTTGGCAATTACTCAGCGTTGTGCCGGTAAAGGTCGAACTGAAATCCGATGGAATCACATCACTGCAAAAAGCTCTGATCCGAATATCGTAAGTGGTGTTATCCGCTAAGCCATCGATGTTGATAGCGGATTCCCGCACGTGAAAGAAGGTCCACCCTTCACCATCTACGCCAGGAATTTCATTGCCTAATCCGGGGATCTTTAAGCCGGATATAGTAGAACCGTCTTGGGCTTTCAGGTGCACTTGCCAGCGGTCCACTCTTGGGTTGTTGGTCCAACTTAAATCAAAGCCCGAAGGATCCTCATTGGATACGGTTATTGAAGAAGGTGCTGAACAATCTTCTCCCGTTGTGAATTCAGCAATAACGGAAGGATCCGACCAACTACCCCCACACTTAGATCGTACTCGAATTTCATAGGTAGTGAGATCTGCTAAGCCTGATAAGTCAACGTGCAAATCTGTGCTGGCTGACATGGTAATCCATTCGTTACTTCCTTTCTGTCTATACTCAAATTGATATTGGTCCGCACCATTGATAGAGTTGGTCAACAGAGTTGCGGTGAAGGCAGTGATTTGTTCTGCCCAAGCCAAGTCTGAAGCGCCACAAAGCGTCGTAAAATTGAGTGGGCTAGTCCAGTCTGACCAATTATCGTAACAATCATTCGCAATGATCACTTCATAGGTAGTATTGGGCTCTAGAAATTCGAGCTCAATCACACTGGTCGTTGATTGTATGACTTCATAGCTTGAAGCACCTACTGGTTTATACTTCACCAAATAATATTCTACGAGGTCAGAATGCGGTACGGTTACCGTTGCTGAAGAGGCCGTAATATTGGTGAATCGTATAGCCTCAGCATTGATCGGATCACAATCTTGTAGGGTAGTAAACTCAAAGATCGGCGAGTAGCTAGACCAGCTATTATCGAGACATTTCAGCTTGAGTCTATATTCATAGGTGGTACTGGCCTGTAGTCCGGTAATCGTCTTGCTACTTTCCGTAGTATAGACATTACTCCAGCTATTGGTTCCTTTGCGACGATACTGCAAACGGTAATTCTTGGCATAAGGCGAACTAAACCAAGCAAATAGCGCGGATTCATGATCGAAGCTTTCCACCCAAACAATATCTGGTGCCGCACAGTCTGAATTCCAAACAACTGTTTCAGACCAAGGACCGGGCTCTCCTTCAAAACATAATACTCGAATTTGTGCCTCGTAGGTTGTTCCAGGGATCAAATTCGCCACTTTTACTTGCGATTCGTTGCCAGCTACAGCAAATGTAGTCCAGCTTCCGCCTTCCCTTTCTCGGTAACGCACTTCGTACTGCATCGCACCAGAAACTGGGGGCCAATCTAAGATGGCATAAAAAGGAAAGGATTCTTGTAACTTGAAGGATTCTATTACCTGAGGTTCGCACTCTCCTTCTCCCTTCGTTGAAATAGGACCTACATCTACACAGGTCTGTCCTGCGCCTTCGCAAACAGTGCAAACGGTTACCGTGTAAGCTCTTCCGGGTTCTAGTCCTTCAAATGTAAATCGGCTATCTTCTCTTGATAGTTGAGCTTGATTAATGATTTCTTCATTTTCATCTTCAATGCTCACTTCAATGTAATTCACCCCTTCTGATTCTTCAAGCTGCCATAAAACTTCGAGGTAAGTATCACTGATTTCACCAAAACTGACCGCTACAGGTGAAGGGCATTCTCCACCAAAATGGAAAGACTCAATGACACTCCAGCCCTCGTTGTCGAAGTAATTAACGCCCAACAGATCAGCTGCTTTTACCCGAATCAGATAATCCTCTCCCTTAATCAATAGCGGGTCAATTGCAGAATAATTGTAGGTGGTTAAATTCGTCCTGGTCGTAAAAACAGGAGCAGTAGAGTTAACCGTGACATCAGGGCTAAAACCTGTATTATCTCGATAAACCTCTACTGTGTACTCTACCGGAAATGCACCAAGATGTTGTGGCTGCCAACTCAACATAAAGTTCTGTGGATTGGCCGCTTGTGTATAGCCAATGGGAGCAGTGACTATCGGTGGGGCATTGGTCATAATGGTCCCGTAGGAACAGGCCCTATTTGAAATCGGTGGATAACCTATTCGGTTGAAGTCATAGGCTTCGATACAGATGGTAATAGGTCCATCCGGCAGCCTTCCTCCGCTAGACAGAAAGGACTCCAAGGACATCCCATTAAAATCCAAATTGCTTGGATCTAAATAGGGCGCCAAGGAGAGGCCACTAAGTGTAATAGGTTGGTCCTTGTACAAGGTAATGGGGGGAGGGATAAAGTTGGGTCTGGATTTCAAGTTATAGCCATCGCCAGCTATTTCTACTTGGAGAAAAGCTTGATAAGATGGTCTTGAATCCGTCGACAACAGGGTCACAAACACCCTGTTGGGTTGGGCATAATCGTCCAGATACTTACTATAGGAAGTAGTCTGAATGTTAGTAGTGACAGCATAAGGCTGTGCAAACCCTACTACAAGCCCCAACCCTAGCCCGAGAGCCATGGTTAATAAAAGTCTCTTCATTAGAGTTGTAGTTAAAAGGGATAGGGGTTGGCTAGATAAGCTTATTCATCCGCGCTCCCCTACCCTTGGTGTAAGACAATAGTTTTAGCTATGCGAACAGACCTAGCTGATCGCGATTATTGATTTGCAGTAATCTTATGAATTCGGGTTACAGACTATGAATTGACGATGTCCTGACAGCTGTAGTTGAAAAAGAAAGAGGTCGCATCGCAATATTAGACGCGACCTCTTTTTCAAAATCTTTCCATTATCTGGCTATTTTCCTTTAGCCACTCTTATAATCTCCCAACTACACCAATCGTGACAGCTTTATTCAATTAAAAATTAATTATCGCTAGATATAGTACTAAACAAATCGTTCACAAATAATTGATTTTCAACACTTTAATTACCCATAAAAAGATTCACTTAAAGGACATAGAGAAAATAACACCTATACAAAAAGTACGATAGGGATTGCGTCTCTTTTCGAGATCACCTATATTTGTATCCATATTTTATTTCCTTTCCATTATCAAAGTCCAACTCGGACAAATTCCATTTTCCATTATCTGCTCAAGTTTTTAGTCAACTAGAGTCAAGCCATTTCAACCTCTGGCTGCAGCTTGTCTTTTACCCCTTAGCGGGTATGAGCTGTATACAAAGGTGATCCAGGATTGACTTCTTTGCAGGTTCTTCAGCATTCCCTATTTATTAGCCTAGCGAAGCATTGATTCTATAGGAAGCATCTAATGGCATGGAAAAACTGAAGACCTAGGTACCTGATTTATTGCCCATTAATTTCTAGATATCCACTCGTGGATAAATGGAATCGCTGCTGCTGAAGCTAAGTCTTCATCTGTAAGTTTATTGGCTCCTGACCAGGAAAGCCAGGGCATCATTATTGAAAGCCTTTGAGTATGAAAAGCAGATTTTACTTAACCATCATACTGTCCTTACTATTCATTTCAGCACAAGGACAGAACCTGGATAATGTCTTTAAGGGATTAAAAGAGCGAAGTCAGAATGGAGAATGGTTTAAAATGAGTGGCGGTGTTTCCACAGCCTTCAACTTCAACCATATTACGGGCATGCCTAGGCGATTCGATCCGTTTACCTGGCGATTAAATGCCAACTTAAACTTTGATATTGCAGGAATTAGTGCCCCTTTCTCAGCGGTCTTCTCAAACGGCAGCTCTGTGTACAATCTTCCTAAGTATAGTTTCTATGGCATCAGTCCAACTTACAAATACATTACCTTGCATCTGGGTGATCGAAGTATGAATTTTTCCCCTTATACCCTATCTGGCCACAATTTCTACGGAGCAGGGCTTGAACTCAAGCCCGGTAACTTCCGGTTTAGCTTTATGTATGGGCAACTGAAACGCGCACGAGCTGAAGATGCCAATAGTATTCAAAACTTTGAGCCCTCTTACGCAAGGAAAGGCTGGGGATTCAAAACAGGATACGACAATGGCAAAAGTAAGATCGGCTTGATTCTGTTCAATGCGGCAGATGACCCTTTTTCCATTCCGAATCCTACCCAAAATCTCAACGTCCAACCAGCAGCCAATGCTGTACTAGGCTTGGAGGCAAAGCACCAGTTTTGGAAAATCATGAGTCTATCTGTAGACTTTGCGAGAAGTGCACTAACCCGAAATCAAAATAGCTTTGATCTGCCGACTTCCAACTACAATACATGGCAGAAGTTTGGCGGATTAATCCAACCCAATGCCTCTACCGGCTTCCATCATGCTATCAAAACGAGTTTAGGTTTAAATACTAAGCTGGGTCAATTCAACCTCAACCATGAAAGGATAGATCCTGGCTATAAAACGTTAGGCGCCTTATTTTTTAACAATGATTTGGAAAATATCACGGCGAGTACCTCAACTAGCTTCTTTAAGAAAAAGCTCAATCTCTCCGCCAATGCTGGACTACAACGAAATAATATTTCCGGAGATGGATCCAATTCCTCCAATCGATTCATCGGAGCGCTAAACGCGGCTTATACTGCTTCAGAACGCCTAAACTTAAACCTAGCTATTTCCAACTTCAGTACTACTAACCGAATGCGAGCAGTCACCGTACCCGTAGTCCAGGTAGACTCCATCATCCTAGTGCAGACTAATCAAAGCGCAAACTTGTCCGTCACCTATCTGGCGGGCAAGGAGAAGACCAATGTTTTAACCGGTATGTTCTCCTATCAACAATCCAATTCCATTGAAAATGATGTAATCAATAAGGATCAAACTACAACTTACTACATGGGGGTGCTAGCCTTCAATAAGAGTCTTGCGGCTCAAAAAATGAGTCTATCTGCTTCCTTAATGGGTAATTATGGCGTTATACCTAATATCCAATTGCTTACCGTTGCCCCAAGCTTCAACATCAGCAAAAGTCTGCTAGAGGATAAAATGAACCTGTCGGCCAATGTTTCTTTGTCTGGCGTCTGGAGTAATGGCGAGAATACAAATACCATTTTGACCTTACAGTCCAATACCTCCTACCGGCTATTCGAAAAGCACCAACTCTCCCTTCAACTGAGTTGGGTGGACAGTAAGCAAAATGCCGTAGGAAATGGTCTAACGGAGGCCTTCAGTGAATTTACAGGTGGGGTAACTTATGGGCTCAATTTTTAACCTCATTCCCAGTATGTGCCCTAAAGTGCCGCTCGTACTTTGGGCTCTCCGTTTTCATCCAATGATCCCAGAAGGTAAAGTAAAGTCCAAAGTTGTACCGAAACTGCTTATGGTGTAGATCATGATGACTGGCTCCTATAAGCCACTTTCCTAGCCAATGTCGTTCAAATCCTTTGGGGAAGATTTCTACGCCAGCATGATTGATGGTACCAGATAAGGTCATGATCAAGAGTAGTATGAAGAGGATGTAAATATTCAGAGGAATACATAGGATCAAGATCGGTACGACAATGGCCTGTAAGATGGATTCGATCGGGTGAAACGAAAACGCGGTCAATGAGGAAGTCTCGATGCTATCGTGGTGCCACTTGTGCACCCATTTATAGACCTTGGGAAGATGCATCCAGCGATGTAGCCAATAATAATAGGTTTCATGTACCAGCAAGGCTAACAACAAACTCAAAGGGAGATACCAAATTGGATAAGCATTCCAATCGATATAGATCTGCGTCCATCCTTTTTGCCAAAAAATCACTAGTGCCGACCCTGAAAATGCAAAAATGAAGGAGGTCAAAAAAGAACGCCACACCTCTTGTCTCATCTGCCGCTTGCTGATCGTCTGAACGGTGATGATTCGTTTTTGAAAAGTAGGCCGTAACCAGACAAAAAAGAGGTAATGATAAACACCCGAAACGACTAAATACCTAATGAAGGTAATCGCAAATATGATTGCTGTTAGTCGAAAGAAATATAAAGGTTGGGTGAAAGGGTTGCTCAAGAATTGCTCCATTCGCTTTTAATTTATGAGTAAACAGCCAAGGTAAAAAGTTGTTGCTGATTTTGGCGCTTGTTCCTTATTCTCCCTTGTAATGTTGATGGCGGAAAACATCAACATTGGCTTGGGATCGAAGCTATCACCATTCCCGATCGGCCAAAAAATCCCAGTCCTTCACGCCCGTAAAGAAATAATTGGCCGACGAGTATTTGTAGTCTTCAGGTTCTTTAGCCAGCGGCGTTTTATACCGACAGGGATTCAAATGGATGTAATTCACTTTTTGTAGCCAAAAAGGTAAAGTATACAATGGCTTCGAAAGCGAGCAACGTTTCCAAATCTGGAACTTCCTATCCGCTTTGTAGACCCGATGCCGGTTTAGCGACCATGCTCCGCTCTGCTGCAATTCAAATTTCATGCGCTGGGCCGTAAACTTCAGCAATCGATGCTGGATCTTGCTCAACTCAAAAGGCTCTTTAATCTCCCATACGACGTGCATGTGATTGGGCATGATCACAAAGGCATAAATGGCAACAGAGCCCTCCTTAGTAAAATACCTAAAGCTATCTATGATGATGTCTTTGAATTGATCATTGGCTAGGAGGTGGTTCCAATCCAGGATGGTGCAGGTGGTGAAGTATTGGTTTTGGAGATGGAACATGATTTTTGTTTTCCATTGATTGCATTTGGAAGGGAAAGGTAACCGCTGCCTCGCCTTTAATATTGGTGAATACGCCAAGGTAGCCGATATCTCGCCTTTAATGTTGGTGGAAAACACCAACATTAGAACGGGCGGCCCAAATCACCCCAAGCCCCTGTTGGTGTTTTCCACCAACAGAATCCCTGACCTCATATTTCCCACCATATAATCTCACTCCCAAACAAACGACCCTGTTGGTCTTTTTGACCAACGGGAAAGCGCGCAAGCATTTCAACCCACAAAAAAAGCAATCCAACTCTTTTAGGTTTCGATGAAGCCGGATCTGGCGCACCTTTGAACCATCAATTAAAACCTAAAAACACTAACCATGCGGTTATTCTCTCTTTCTCTCGGCTTGTTATTTCTCTCCCAGGTTCTTTGGGCCCAAGCAGGTACCATCAAAGGAACCGTAATTGATCAGCAATCAGAAATCCCCTTAATTGGAGCAGCAGTTGAACTACTCAACCTAGAAGAGGCTACTGGTACAGTTACAGATATTGATGGTTATTTCACGTTGAAGAATGTCCCATTAGGGCGCAATGTGATTCGAGTTAGCTACCTAGGTTATGAAAGCATTACCTTACCGAATATCGAAGTCGGTAGTGGAAAAGATGTGCAACTGAGCATTAGTTTGCAGGAAAGTGTCAATCAGATCCAGGAGGTCGTCGTTACGGCTCAGACCATCAAGGATCAAGCGCAAAATGAAATGGCGACAGTCTCTGCCCGTCAGTTTTCGGTAGAGGAAGTAAATCGATACTCAGGCGGTCGAAGTGATGTAGCTCGACTGGCCTCCAACTTTGCTGGGGTTTCCGCACCTGACGACTCTCGAAACGATATTGTGATCAGAGGTAACTCGCCCACTGGTGTATTATGGCGATTGGAAGGTATCCCAATACCCAATCCAAATCACTTTTCTACTTTTGGAACTACGGGTAGCCCGGTAAGTGCTTTGAATCCCAATCTACTCCGTAACTCTGACTTCCTTACCTCTGCTTTCCCCGCTGAATATGGTAACGCCAATGCCGGTGTGTTCGACTTGGGTTTCCGCAATGGTAATAAAGACAATACAGAATATACTTTCCAGGTAGGCGCCTTTAGTGGACTGGAAGCCATGGTGGAGGGCCCCGTGGGTAAGAAAGGAGGATCGTATGTGGTAGCTGGTCGTTATTCCTTCATTGGTCTGATCGGTTCAGCTGGCGGCACTACGGCTACGCCAGATTATCAGGACCTTTCCTTCAAGGTAGATTTAGGCAACACCAATGCAGGGCGTTTTACCCTCTTCGGTATTGGAGGGCGCTCTGACATTACCTTCTTAGGTGCAGATATTGATCCCGATGACCTCTTCGCCGCTGAGGATGAGGATGCTTATGTAACTGGAGGTTTTGGCTTGATGGGGTTGAAACATAACTTGATCATTGGGAAAAACACCTATCTCCGAACTGTGATTGGTGGATCTTACAGAGGGAATCAGTTTGAACAAGATCGCTACTTTAACCTAGGTACGCCAGACGAATTCAAGCTGCGCTTAACTGAAGTTGACAATAGTGAAACGAGATTTACCATCTCCTCTTATTTGAACAGTAAACTAAGCGCTAAGCAGACCATCCGCGCTGGTGTGCTCTACGAAAATTTTTCCAATGACGCCAACTTCATAGATCGAGATGGCCGACCAGATCTAGATGGTGACGGAGAGCCTGACTGGTTTACAGTCTATGATTTCAACGGCAGTTTTGGCTTGGTACAACCCTTTGTGCAGACCATGTATCGCCTGACGGAAGACCTCAGCTTCAACGGCGGTATTCACGCCCAATATTCTACCCTGAATGAACAGTTCGTAGTAGAACCAAGAGCCTCACTGACCTATGCCCTCTCTCCTAGCAATAAATTGACGCTGGGTTATGGTATGCACAATCAAACTGCACCGCTTCCTATTCTATTTCTCAACGAAGAGGTGGAGGGAGAATTATTGCAAACCAACAAGAACCTAGACTTTGTAAGATCACAGCACTACGTACTTGCTTATGATGCTAAACTAGCTAAAGACTGGAGATTGAAAACCGAATTGTACTATCAAGCCATTGACAGAGCACCGGTTGAACAGGATCCCACTAGCTATTCTACCCTGACAGAGGGAGCATCCTTCGTATTCTCCGATGATAAGACCTCTTTGGTCAGTGAAGGGACAGGTTTTAACAGAGGGATCGAATTGACACTGGAGAAGTTCTACAGCAAAGGCTATCACTTGCTTACCACTGCCTCTTTCTTTGAGAGTAAATACGAAGGAAGTGACGGAATCGAACGTAGCACACCCTTCGACAATGGATATGTAGTCAACTTACTGGCTGGTAGAGAATTCAAGATCGGGAAGGCCAAGCGAAATGCCTTAGTTATAGATACCAAATTCACCACTGCGGGGGGCCGCTGGTACACCCCTGTAAACCTAGAAGCTTCTCGCCAATTCGATGTAGAAGTATTACAGGAAGACCAAGCCTTCAGCCTCCAATATGACGACTATTTTCGCTGGGATGTCAAGTTAGGTATCAAACTCAATAGCGCCAAGAAGAAAATTTCACACCAATTTTACTTGGATCTACAGAACGTCACCAACCGGGAGAACGTCTTTCTTCGACAGTACAATCGATTGACTCAAAATGTAGATCAAACCAACCAGATCGGCTTCTTCCCCGATTTCCTTTACCGAGTACAATTCTAAGGATGAAGCACTCAGCAAAAGATCAATATGACTCAGCATAAATCGAATCTCCGCCTTTCCTTCTGGGCAAAGCTCAAGTCCCAGAAGAGGCGGGGAAACCCTCAGCCCAAAGCTAGTAAGCATATCCTAGCGGCCTTGTTAAAGCATAATTTAATCACCTGGCAAGAAGTGAAATCAAGTGTGAGATAGTTGATAGCTATCTCTCCACTTCTCGCCCTAAATCTTTTAGATCATGAAAAAGCAAACCATCTTCACACTTTTCCTAGTAGCCTGCATGACGCTTAGCTTATCATTTGTACAAGCACAAGGGCCAATGGCAGAAAACTTGGATCTCCCTACAGAAAAGCTGAATCTACCCGTTACTAATGAAAAAGAAGTACTTTCTAATATCACACAGCACATTGGCAATACGATTGAGGACTTTTCGGATTTACTATCCTTCTACAACACAGATGTCGAATTCACCCTTAGCTTTCACATTAGCAAAAGTGGGAAAATAGAGCAGATTACTTCATCTGACTCCTGTAAAAGCCCAATCGCAGCAGCATTGGTGAAAGAACTTGAGGAACTAGGAAAGGTATCTCCTGTGTTCAAAGATGGAGTTGCTATCGAGAGACAGTTTCGTATTCCAGTGCGATTCCAAAAGAGTTAGGATCAATTAAAATAGCTTAAACCGCCATATATTATTCGATCGGCGTACTTGCACCACTCGCAGCGCCCAGGTATATTGAACTTAATTTACACTAATAGGAATCAGGTAAACATAACTATATTTAGGACAGAAAACATTGAGGACAGGACGGAACCACATATGCTAGTTAAACCCAACATACAATACTTAGCTTTTGACGACAGAAAACTACTGCTTTATGGCATCCCATTAGTTGCTCTCGTGAGTCCCCTAATCTTCTTTGGTCTATCATTTGATGAGTATAAAGCCGCTGCGCATTTAGAAGTTCCGGAAGGCATCATTTATACAAGTGTATTTTGGTTATTCAATAGATGGTTACTCATCACGCTACGCAAGCGGTATGATTCATTAACCCATCTTGTCAAGCGTTTTACACTGCAGATCTTAATCATCTTAGTTTCGGCCCCAATCATCTCCGGTTTAGTTACCTTTTTACTCAGTCTGTTATATGCTGTAACCCCTCTGGAAGACTTTTGCGACCCAACGCTAAGTCAAGGACTTGCAGCTACTTACTTTCTGACTTTTTCTGTGCTGATGTTGTATGATACCATTTACTTCTTTCACAAATACAAAGAGGCGATCATGGAAAAAGAATGGATAAAGAAAGCCCATGTTCAAAGCCAACTAGATAACCTCCGTAACCAGATCAATCCGCACTTCTTGTTCAACAGCATGAATACCCTAATGAATTTGATCCCAGAGGAGGGAGATCGGGCCCGCAGCTACCTAGGAAAGTTATCAACTTTCTATCGGTATGCAGTTAGTAAACAAGAAGAAGCTACAGTTCCCCTATCAATGGAATTCGAAAATGCTAAAATCTACGTTGAACTCCTAAAAGAACGCTTTGCTGACAGCCTGGACATCACCCTACCCCAGTCCATTCCTAGCAATAAGCACATTTTGCCGCTCTGTCTACAACTTTTGGTAGAAAATGCCATCAAGCACAATATTGTCTCCAAAAACAAACCACTGAAAATCGATATATCTATTTCAAATGATGGAAAATGTCTGATCGTCCGCAACAACTTGCAACGTAAGATACAACCCGTTGAATCTACCGGAATGGGATTAGCCAACATCAAGAAACGTATAGCTTTCTTTACCGATGAGCTACTGATCATATCCAGTGAAAACAATGTGTTCGAAGTTCGCCTTCCCCTTATTGAACCCAAATAAGCTTGAACGTCAAATGAATATCTTAATCGTTGAAGATGAAATAAATGCCTATGAGTATCTACGTTCTACGCTCAAGAAAATAGATCCGGCAACCACTGTACTCGCCCACTTAGATAGTGTTGAAGACACAGTGAACTGGCTGCATCAAAATGACCATCCTGATATCATCTTCATGGATATTCAACTTGCTGACGGACTGTGTTTTGAGATTTTCAACTACGTAAAAGTTCAATCTCCCATTATCTTCACTACCGCCTTTGACCAATACGCCATTGAAGCCTTTAAGGTCAACAGCATCGACTATCTTTTAAAGCCAATCATTCCTGAAGACCTGCGAAAAGCCATTGAGAAGTACAAATCTCAACAGGTGGCCCATGAGATAAACTACTCACAGCAAATCCAAAGTGCTTTTTCCTCCCTCAACAGACAAAAGAAGCACCGATGTCTGGTCAAACGAGGCAACCACTTTGAATTCATTGAAGTAAGTGATATCGCCTACGTTCACTCTGAGAACAGCATTACCTTTCTTCATACTTTTGATGGGAAAAGACATCTATATAATAATACGGTAGAGGGCTTGATGAAGAACCTAGATGAGACCCTATTCTTCCAGATCAGCCGCCATCAGATCGTTAATATTAATGCGGTGCAAAAGATTCACCCCTATTTCAATCAGCGACTTAAACTAGAATTGAACCTGGCAACCGACTTGGAGTTTCTGGTGAGTCGTTCCAAGCTTACGCCCTTTAAGGATTGGATTGATTTATAATTCCCCAAAACATCTTCACGCCCACTTCAGTCAGTTCATCTGGAAAGTCGTAGTCCTCATGATGCAAAGCGGGACGCTCCTCCCCCGCTCCAATACCAAACATGGCTGCAGGAAAGATCTCGGTAAAAGCGCCGAAGTCTTCTCCCCATTTCAAGGGCTGTTCCATCTCATGAATAGCATACTGATTCCCCTCCGCCGAAGCACGAATCTTCTCTACTAATACTTCTTGATTAAAGTTCGCTCGAAAACTATCCGTCCAACTGTGCTCCCATTGCAATCGATGACTATCACAGATCACCCCTACCCCACTCAACAGTGCCTTCACTAGTGCATCCATACTTTCCTTAGTCCAGGCACGTAAGGTGAAGTGCACTTCGCCCTCTCCTGCCGAAACGCCATAAGCTTTTTCTCCCAGTTCCATATAGACGGGCGTCAACAGGCGGAAGGCGTGATCTTCAGGTGTGGGGACTTCCAGGGATTTGGCGAGCCGTAGAATCTCAGCCAGGGCGAGTGCAGGGTTGAGGCCATTCTCAGGTTCGGCGGCGTGAGCGGTGTGACCTTGGAGCTTGAGGAGGATCGACTGGACGGCTGGCGTGAAAGCTCCGGCCTTGACCACGATCTGCCCTAAAGGATAGCCGGGGAGGTTATGGAAGGCGTATGCGGCATCCACTTGCATCCCTTGAATTCTTGGGTCCTCTAGCATTGCTAAGGCACCTGCTCCAGTTTCTTCGGCAGGCTGAAACAATAGGCTTACCTTTCCTTTCCAGTCTTGTTGTTGGTGAAGTAATCTGGCTAAGCCCAACAGCACTGTGGTATGTCCGTCATGGCCACATTTGTGGGAAACTCCAGGAAATATAGATCGGTGAGCGAAGGTATTGCTTTCCTGAATGGGTAGTGCATCTAATTCAGCCCGAAAGAGTAAATGCGGGCCTGTTTTACCGCTGTCGAAGGTTGCGACGACACCAGTACCGCCAAGCTCTTGCCAAAAGGCTGCTGGCGCTAAGGGCTGCAACTGCTGACATACATATTCCGCAGTAGCCTTCTCTTGCCCAGATAATTCCGGTCTGGCATGGATGTATCTTCTAATCTGCTGTAGTTCTCCCCAAGCTGTATTTGACAACATACTTATAGATTTTGACTGCCCATTGGTTTGAAGCAGACGCAAAATAAGCATGCCATTCAAATAATCCTATCTCCCTCTAGATCAAGATTGGGTCTACAATGTAAGAAGGCTGACCCAACTTAATGGATCAGCCTCCCATGCTGTATTTCTAACTAACTGGGCTTAGCCAGTAAGAATATTAGTCAAAAATGTAACGAACACCAATCTGCATGTTCCAAATAGAAGAACGCAAACCAGCATTGTCGAAGTTGTCTTCCCAAGGCTTCAGTCCGTCGATCAAATCACGGTTGATAGTGTACTCAGGAGTAGTTCCTCTAGTACCATCTGTACGGTTAGCCAAGTTCAAGATATCATAGTTACCGAAGCTACCAGCAAAACGAACACGTCCCCAGTCAGAGTTCAACAAGTTGGTGAAGTTGAAGATATCAACTGTCAACTGTAGCGTGTTGGTTCTTCCTGATGCCGTCTTGATATAGAAGTCTTGTACAAAACGAAGATCCATACCCACTTCGAAAGGCTCTCTACCATCGTTACGCTGAGAGTACTCTCCTCTACGCTTGCTTAGTCCTGGATCATCTTCGATGAATGCGTCTAGCAAAGCCCATTGCTCAGCAGGAGAATACGTTCTACCGTCATGCTCCAAATCTACCAATGGAATATCAGATTGAGATTCAGGAACGTAGATCAACTCGTTGTTGTCAAAACCACCGTCATCAATGAATCGGAAGTTACGAGCTCCAATTACGTAAGAGAAGAATCCTCCGGTCTGTGCATTGAAGTTAAGAGACAATTTGGACTTACCACCGAAATTACCAGCAATCTGGTAGGCTTTCTGGTAAGAAAATTGTCCAAAGACACGGTGTCCACCAGCAAAGGTTGAACGTTGTGCATCTCTTACAAAGTTACGTCCGCCTACGTTGTGGTATCCTCTCCATTGAGAGTTATTCTGAGAAGACGTTCCGTCCAATACAGAGTATGCATCACTATAAGAGTAAGACAAAGTACCACTGAAACCATTAGTGAATGGCTTAGTCAAGGTAGCAGCAAAGTTGTAGGTATATCCTTTGTTGATACTGCTAGCTAGCATGATATAAGTGTACGTAGGCTCAATCACATCATCTCCGAAAGCTGACTGCGTACCCAAGAACAAAGGTCTGTTATCTGGGCTACCGGTTAGCGTTCTGTTAGAAGGCTTAAGGTTTAGGTTCTGGTAGTAAGGAGCGTTGATATTCTGAGAGAATAGGCCTTCCAAAGAACCAATCAATCCCCAAGGCAACTTCTGATCCACAGCCACGTTGATCTTCAACACCTGAGGTAATTTGAAGTCCTCAGCGAAAAGGTCAATTTGGCCAGAAGGAATAGGATCAGCTAGATTAACCGCAGTAATTGGGTTTCCAGCATCGTCAAATCCAACAGGCTGTTTTTGCACGTCTGCAATGAAAGGTACATCTCTACCTCCAGTTGCACCAATGTTGAAACCGTAGTTGTTATAGGCACCACCTGGCCATACCAAAGGAATCCGGCTAGTGAAGAGACCAATACCACCACGAACTTGAGTTTGCTTATTTCCATTCACATCCCAGTTGAAGCCGAAGCGAGGAGCAAAAGCTACAGAACCACCGATGAAGCTACCGGTACGAGCTCCTTGCAAATCATAGCCAAAGCCTTCAATATTTGGAATAGTTGTATTGTTAAATTCTTCGTTGATTGGCTGATCGGTTGGCCAGATCGGGAAGTCTACACGAAGTCCTCCAGTCAAGGTTAGACGATCACTTGCCTGGTACTCATCTTGCATGTAGATACCAAACAACATCTGATCGAAAGCACCAATTGCTGCAGACTCATCACCGGCTACGTTATCTACTTGAGAGAAACTTCTTTCAAAGCGAGTAGCAGGCATTCCAGCTAGGAAACGATCGATACCCGTCATCCCATCATCATCCTCCCACTGGTAGCGGCCATAGTTGTTACGAATAAACAGGTTGGCAGCACTAAAGTATTCGAAGTTAGCACCAAATACCAAAGAGTGACGACCTTTGTAAACACTCAAGTCGTTGGTAATGGTGATAACGTCCTGATCCAAGCGGTTAGCTGTGGAAAAACGCTCAGCACCAATTTGCCAGTCGATATTATCATCAAACAATTCCACCGTTGGGAATGGAGTACCCAATGGGTCACGATCATCTCTAACGAAAGTTGCACCAATAGAAAACTTGTTGGCCAAGTTAGCATTGAAGATGGAGTTAACCTCCAAAGCAGTAGAGTTTGTCGTAGTAATGAAGAACTCAGATCCGTTTAGGAAACGAATATCATTACGGTCTGAAGATCTAGCTTCTAGGTTTTCACCATTTACGTACGAGTGACGTAAGCTTAGTTTGTGCTTGTCACTAATGTTCCAGTCGATCTTACCTAGCAAAGTCAAACCTTGAAGGTAAGCCGTGTTGGCGTCAAAGGTTCCAATATCATATCCATAGCGCTCCTGGAAGGCATTACGTACTTCTGTAATTTTGGACGGTCCAGCAGTACCAACGTAGTCAGCAAAATCAAAAGGATTTGGCGTTTCGTCGTCCTTAATTTCAGCATTAACAAAAAAGAATAACTTATCTTTTTTGATTGGACCTCCTAAGGTCATACCATAGGTAAGGGCACTAAATGGCGTAGGCTCCGTTCCAAAAGTGGTATTCCCCTGTAAGCTTTCGTTACGGAAAAGGTAATAAGCTGATCCTTTAAATTCGTTCGATCCAGACTTGGTTACAGCGTTGATAGAACCACCAGCAAAACCAGACTGTCGAACATCAAAAGGAGCAACTGCAATGGTGAATTGCTCAATGGCATCAATGGAGATAGGCTGAATACCTGTCTGTCCACCATTGGTACCAGAACCAGCCAAACCAAAAGCGTCATTGTTCACGGCACCGTCTATGTAGATCGTATTAAAGCGATTATTCTGGCCAGCTAATGACACAGTAAAACCATCGCCATTTTCTCCAATCGAAGCCAATGGGTTGAATCGCGCATAATCCGCAATAGCACGAGAGATAGTTGGCACGTCAGAAATCGTACGTGCATCAACAATTGTTTTCTGCCCATTACGGCTTCCGTCAAATACATCATTAATTCCAGCAGATACAACTACTCCCTCTAGTGTGTAAGCGGTTTCCTGTAGGGCTGGATTGAAACGAAATGCTTGTCCCAATGAAAGCGTTACATTATCCTTCACAAGGCTTTCAAAACCTGTGTATGATACTGTAATCCTGTAAGGACCTCCAACACGCATATTGGGAATGCGATAGAATCCTTCCAAGTTGGTAGCACTACCATAGCTAGTACCGGATGGACCATGTACCGCCAATACTGTAGCACCAATTAATGGCTCCCCCGAAGGATCAACTACCTTACCAAAAATCGAAGAGGTTGTAACCCCTTGTCCGAAGGCGGTAATCTGTAGTGCTACTAGCAGTACCACAGTCCCGAAAAATCGAGTAATACTGTTAAGCTTCATAAACCTAGCGTTTTTATTATGCATTAAATTTCAAGGCAAAGGTAGATTGATAATGTAAACTAAATGTAAACCAAATGTTTACCCAATATTAACCAGAGGAAGTTTAACATTAATATCAATACAAATTCTTGAACATTCTGAACAGCCAAACCTTCATACTCTTTGTCAATAAACCACAAAATAAAAGGATATCATTACATTATTTAGCAGAATAAAAAATTAAACATTAATATATTAACCATATATTCAGCTAATGAAGAATAATTATTGGAGCTGCTGTACAAAACACTATATTCTCGGAGTTTAAGTGCAACATCAACCAAATAGAATTCTGTACATTGTGGAATAACAATCCTCTACCTGAAATTTATGTTAACTAGGTTACAATAAAGTAACAAAAAATTAACATTAAATTTACATTTAGTCCCAGAAATAGATCTTTTTATCCGCAAAGTCGATCGAACAAAGCTGTTGACTTAGAAACGGATAGCCAACCAGCCCTTCTATCTTTAGGCCATACCCAGCCGTAAGATGTGAGATATCTGCAGAAACAAAAGACATGGCCTCAAAGCTTTGTCCACTCAACTTACTTTCGTGAACGATAAAGCGCTGTACTTCCGTTACATTTTTATCAGCCCCTCGCAGTTCTGTTTGCTCTTGTACTTCAAAACTCTCTTTAGGTAATCGGTCAAAACCGGCCTGGCTAAGCAAATTCTGCTCCGCTCCTGTATCCAAGCCCAAATCATAGTGCGCTCCAGCTATTTCTACCTCTAGTACAGGGATGTGCAATTGGTAGCTAAAGGATAATTCTGATTGGGGCTGAATTTTTTGGTGATAATCAGTTTGCCCGTCTTTAAACAACAGCAATTGCTCTTTCTCATAATCTATCAACAGCTCAAAATCTTGTAAAAGATCATAGCCGATCAAGCCCTTAAAGGGATGATCTAGTTCTTCCTCAAGATGGCTTAGATCCAAGCCCATCAAGTCGGTATCAGCTAATTCTATGTTACCCCAGCGAAAACTATCAATGTGGATCTGCTGACGTTGCAAACTACCGGAGACTCCTTGCGCAGAGCCATCCTCCATACCATTAGAGAAATACTTACTATTCAAAACAACTACCGGTGCACCACTGTCCAAGATGAAATAGGCTTCTTTTCCATTTAACTCCACCTCTACGAAGATTAAGCCCCGAATCTGCTTAAAGGAAGTCTTCACTGGCGCATCGGAAGTAAAGCTATAGTGTTGCACGGGATAGCGTGAAGATTGGCTATTAAGCTCCATAACGCGATAGGCTAATAAAATGAATAAACTAGATAATAACAGTCGAAAGCGATTCATGATACAATTTTTTAGTGTAGACCCAAAGTGTATCAAATTCCACTCTCAGAAGTCCGAAACCACACTTTCGGACGGATTTCTCAGGTTTTTCCTTGCTTCCGGTATTGTGTCGGTGTTACTCCCGTAAATCTCTTGAAAACATCATTAAAGGTTGACTTAGAATTAAAGCCATGGGTATAGGCTAGTACAATGACCTGTTCATCACTTTCTGTCAAAGCCTGTTTGATTTCCGCTATGCGAAACCGATTAATATAGTCATGAAAATTGCCTCCCGTTTGCGTATTGATGACTTGCGAAAGTTGATTGGCACTAAGCTCCACCTGCTCTGCCAGTTTATTTAAGGTTAAGGCGGGTTCGAGGTAAGGGCGCTGGGTGTGCATATGTGTTTCTAATTGCCTAAATAAGTTTTGCAACTTCTCTGTTTGTTCAGAACTGATCTGGCGTTTCTCCGGAGTCTTCACCAAAGGTGTCGGTGCAAAAGATTGCCGCACTAGGTAAGCCGAAAACAAGACAGCAGTTAAGCTGAAAAAGAACAGGAGCAGTTTGCCCAACCACCCGACGTCGAGGGTAGGCCGAAGGTAATTCGTGAAATAGATCACTAGGGGAAGTACCAAAAAAAGCATACAGATGATCAATACAGGTTCCAACCAAGGAGCCTTGATCTTACTTACATCTGAAAACTGATCAAGAATAGCCTGGTTGTATTGCCTGGCTTTACGGATGGCAAGTCCCAGAAAAATCAGATTGACGACCACCAAGGACACAATGAAAACCCACTCCCAAAAGTGAGGTTCAAAAGTCTTAGTCGCCAATTCTTCGCTCAGATCCTCGTATAGCTTTACCAAATCAGTATTAGTAAGGGAAATGTAAATGGACAAAGAAGAATACGCAGCTAGGAGGAAGGGAAGCAGATGTAAGAGGCGTCGCCAAATCGTCAATGGTTCTCCATTAATGGATTTAGTCAACCAGTACAGCAGAACCCCATCTAAAAAGAATAGGTTTTGATCGGCCACAATGACCCAAGAATGCTGGGTAAGATCAAGATGTGTTTTATAGTAAAGCAGCAGAAAACGGAGTGACCACAGACTAAGAATGGCTATACTAATTGGATCACCGGCCGATTTTTTTTCTCGACTTAACAATAGAAAGATGGAGAATAGGCAAATACCCAAACCCATCATCTGCACGTCAGGTATCATTTACTGCAACTTTTGCTTTAACCATGCTCGCGGCGTCATCCCTTCCACCTTCTTAAAATAGGAATTAAAAACCGTTTTGGAGTTGAAGCCACTATCATAGGCTAATCCGAGCAGCGTGAGATGTCGGTTTCCCGGGTCCAGCGCCAAGGTCTTAAAGGCGTCGAGTCGAAATGCGTTTACATAGGTATTGAAATTTTGGCCAATGCTTTCATTAATGAGCCAGGAAAGCTTGTTGGGATGTAATTCCAGTGCCTCGGCCAGTATTCTAAGTGACAAGGAAGGGTTGAGGTAGGGTTTATCGTTCTGCATTAGTCTTTCTAATCGCTGGGTAAAATGAACGGTCTCTGCTTGGGTGAAAGGTCCACTCTCCTGATTTTCTATTGTACTTTCCTGCGTATCGGATTTTAGATAGATCGTCTTTAACAATTCCTGATACTTTCGTTCTGCGACTAAAGCTGTCGTTTTTAGCAGTGGATCTACCTTTAGCAAAGTCATTAAAGGCTCACGAAATTGCACACCTTGTTCTACATGATGAAGTGCTTTATCCACTCTCCCCAAAATACTTTCTATATAGATCAGGAAGAATCGAACTCGTTCTCGTCCTACTCCCTTGAGCTGACTCTCCAATTGTGAAATTCCAACTTCCGCTTCTTGCACATCCCCTATTTTACTCCAAGCCAAGGTGCTCATAATTAGCTGCTCTACTTCGCTACCGTCGATGTGGGCAATAGCCTTCGCCCGCTCCAACAAATAAGATGGACGATCCTGTAACACCAGAGAAAGTCCATAAATCGAGTACCCGACCATGAAGGAGGGTTCCAATTCGAAGGTATACTCAAAGTGCTTATTAGATAGCTCAAATTCTTGGGTTAGATAATAAGAATATGAAATGAAGTAGTTATTGAGCGGCGCTAATGGATCTAATTGCAAAGCCGTCTCAATATGCTTGTGTGCTTCTTTTAACTTACCTTCCAAGGCTAGGGTAATAAACAGTTTCTGATACGCATCGGCATATCCCGGACGAAGTTCAATGGCGCGCTTCAGGTGATGCACTGCCTGGATGAAGTCCCAATCTTGATTGAGGCTATGCCAGCCTAGGGAATGATGACATTCCGGGAGTTTTTCATCGATGGCTAGGGCCTCATCCAGAAAAGGCTTCCCTTTGGCAAGGGATTCTCCGGCAGGCATAAGACCAGCAGCAGCCATAATGTTATAGGCATACTGAACGCCTACTTTTGCTAAAGCAAAATCAGGGGAAGTTCGGGTCAATTCTTCCAGGATGGAGAGTCCGCGCTGGACATCCAAGGTATTGAACCGATGAAGAAAGGAACGCCCTTCCAGATAGCGTTCATAAACAGAGACGCTAACATTAGGAACCTGAATTAACTGATCCTGGAACTCAAGATGCCCGAAATTCTCTCGAATTTGATCAGCAATAGAAAGACTAATCTCATCCTGTACCGCAAATATGTCTTCTAGGTCCCGATCAAAAGATCTAGACCACAGTTGAAAACCGTCATCGGTACGCACGAGCTGAGCGGTAACCCTTACTCGATTTCCAGCCTTCCGGACACTGCCTTCCAATACCGTAATCACCCCCAATTGTTTACCAATAGATCGAACATCGGTGGCTCTCCCCTTGAAGGCAAAAGAAGAGGTTCGAGCGGTTACTTTTAAATGCTTGATTGCCGTGAGCGCGTTTATGATCTCTTCCGTCATCCCATCGCTGAAGTATTCATTATCCGCATCGGGGCTCATATTTACGAAGGGCAGCACGGCGATCGACTTGTCATGCAGGGTCATGTATCAGGAGCTGGGTTTTAGAGATGCCTAAAGGTAAGAGGAATCGAAAACAGATACACTCAAATTCCTAAGAAAGATGGATTCATTCCTGTTGGCTATAGTCCAAAATGAGAAACGGGAAGGCCGCCATAGGCAACCTTCCCGCTTTTATAGGATTCGAAATGAGGATCAGAATCCTCAATTCTACTATTCTTCCTCTTCAGAAGTAGCAGCAACTGTAGCTGCACCTGCTGCCGCTGCAGCAGCTCCACCACCTTTGCCACCTCTACGACGGCGACGACGACGACCACCACCTTTACTTTCACCAGAATCTACGCTGTAGACATCATTGAAATCTACCAATTCGATCATTGCCATTTCGGCACCATCACCTTTTCTGAATCCGGTTTTAATCACTCTCACATATCCACCTGGACGCTCTCCTACCTTAGGACCAACGATACTAAATAGTTCTTTGATCGCTTCTTTGTTTTGAAGGTAGCTAAAAACTACACGACGTGAGTGCATCGTATCCGTTTTAGACTTAGTCACCAATGGCTCAACAAATTTTCTCAACGCTTTAGCCTTAGCCAAAGTGGTGTTGATTCTTTTATGCTCAATCAGAGCGATAGCCAAGTTGCGCAATAGCGCTTTACGGTGGGCTGATTTCCGTCCGAGATGGTTTACTTTCTTACCGTGTCTCATTATTCAATTATTTGCTTCGCAACACCTTTAAGCCGATTGATCTGAAGATCTTTGACAACAGGCTTGTTCGCTTAATCGGTAAAGGTTATTGCTATTATGAAAAAAGTCCTCCGAGAGGACTGCCTGTATCTTTTTATAAAAGCGGCCTGCTACATCAATGCAGCAGGCCTCAGTTTAATTCTTAGTCTTCTTCCAATTTATACTTGGAAAGATCCATACCAAAGGTTAGACCTTTGTCTTGTAGTAATTCTTCGATCTCAACCAAAGATTTCTTACCGAAATTACGGAACTTCAATAGCTCATGTGTGTCATACTTCACTAGTTCCGCTAAGGTGTTGATCTTAGCTGCCTTCAAGCAGTTGTAAGCACGTACGGACAAGTCGAGGTCTTCCAAAGAAGTCTTAAGCAGCTTGCGCATGTGCAAGATATGCTCATCCACGATATTGTCTTCACGGCTAGAAGCGTCATCAAAGGTGATGTTCTCATCAGTGATCAACATCAAGTGCTGAATCAAGATACGAGAAGCTTCTTTAATGGCATCTTCAGGGTGAATTGTACCATCAGTTTTAACATCGATGGTCAATTTTTCGTAGTCAGTTCTTTGTCCTACACGCGTATTTTCGATACGGTAGGCAACATTCTTGATAGGCGTATAGATCGCATCTACTGGAATAACTCCGATAGGTGCATCTTTGGGTAAGTTTTCGTCAGCTGGTACGTAACCACGGCCTTTGGTAACTGTCAATTCCATTTCCAAGTTAACAAAGGGTTCCATGTTGCAGATCAGTAGGTCAGGGTTCATGATTTTGAACACGTTAGTGTGTTCTTCAATATCACCTGCTCTAAACTCATCCTTGCCACTGATGGTGAGATAGATCTTTTCAGTGCTTACATCATCATCAGTAATAAGCTGTTTTAAGCGTACTTGTTTGAGGTTAAGGATGATTTCGATGACATCTTGTACAACACCTCGGATGGTGGCAAACTCATGGTCAACGCCCGCGATACGAACAGCAGAAATAGCGTGGCCTTCCAATGAGGAAAGCAACACCCTGCGTAAGGCATTGCCAACAGTTTGGCCGAAGCCAGGCTCCAGAGGTTTGAATTCAAAAGTCCCTTCAAAATCATTTGCCTTTTGCAATACGATCTTGTCGGGCTTCTGGAAGTTTAATATACTCATATGTCGTTTGAAACTTTGACGGGAAAAAAAGAGCTAAAGCGTATAGCTTATTATATAGCAAAATTGACAGCCTTCGAAAAGGCTGCCATTTTTTTTATCTTACTTAGAGTACAATTCAACGATTAGCTGCTCGTTGATTTTCTCCGGTATTTGATCTCGTTCAGGATACTCGAGGAAGGTTCCACTCATTGTATCCGGATTCATTTCTAGCCAAGGAAACTTTCGCACATCGTTCTTAGCACTAACGCTATCTCTGATCACTGACATCCCTTGTGATTTTCCTCTTACAGAGATAATGTCACCAGATCTTAGTTGAGCAGATGGGATATTGGTTACCACACCATTCAAAAGAATGTGTTTGTGAGAAACCAATTGACGAGCGGCTCTTCTAGTTGGTGCCAATCCTAGACGGAAAACCGTATTGTCTAAGCGAGCTTCCAATAACTGTAGCAATACAGTACCGGTTACACCTTTTTTACGGCTAGCCTTCTCAAAAAGATTCCTAAATTGGCGTTCTAAAACCCCATAGGTGTATTTTGCCTTTTGCTTTTCAAGCAATTGAAGCGCATAATCAGAACGTTGTCTTCTTCTACGAGAGTTACCGTGCTGACCTGGGCGATACTTCTTTTTCTCAAAGGCTCTATCAAACCCGAAAATAGGCTCCCCTAGTGCTCTTGCCTTCTTCGATGTGGGTCCAGTATATCTTGCCATTTTAGCTAAAAGATTTGCTTAGTGATGATAAAAGGCCTTTTACTAGTTGGTTTTGCCTCTTCTCACCATTACTTATTTTATAATTTCGATAATCGTGAAGAAGGATTATACTCTTCTTCTTTTGGGTGGACGACAACCGTTGTGTGGAATAGGTGTTACGTCCTTGATGCGGCTCACTTTGATACCAGCACCATCGATCCCGCGAATAGCGGCCTCTCTTCCTGATCCAGGTCCTTTAACAAAAACCTCTGCTGTTCTCATTCCTGCTTCAAAAGCAACTCGAGCAGCATCAGATGCAGCTACCTGAGCAGCATAAGGAGTGTTTTTCTTAGAACCTCTAAATCCAGCTTTACCAGCAGATGCCCAAGAGATTACCTGTCCTTGCTTATTTGTAAGAGAGATGATAATATTGTTGAAACTTGCTTTGATAAACACAAAGCCTTCTGGTTCCACTTTTACCTTCCGCTTCTTGACTTTTTTGGTTGACTTCGCCATTTGATCGCAAAAATTTTGAAAGATGAATAACTCCTAAGCTACACTACTTAGTAACCTTCTTCTTATTAGCAACTGTTTTACGCTTACCTTTACGCGTTCTGGCATTGGTCTGCGTTCTCTGTCCTCTTAATGGAAGCCCCTTACGGTGACGTAGACCTCGGTAGCAACCAATATCCATTAGACGTTTGATGTTCATCTGTACCTCAGAACGTAGTTCCCCCTCTACCGTCAGCTGGTTAGTGATATAGACAGAGATACTCTTGATATTGTCATCAGTCCAATCCTGTACTTTTACGCTTTCGTCGATCCCTGCCTGTGCTAGTACTTCTCTAGCCCTAGCTGGGCCGATACCGTAAATGTAAGTCAAACTGATAACCCCGCGTTTGTTTCTAGGCAAATCTACACCTGCAATACGAGCCATTGATTATATGGTTTGTGTGCTTGGAATACTTACTGAGCAGTCGTGCTGAGAAGTAAGCCTATCCAATCAGCTTAAGAATTAAATTAATTATCCTTGACGTTGCTTGAACTTAGGATTTTTCTTGTTGATTACGTACAACTTACCTTTGCGTCTTACAATTTTGCAATCACTAGTACGTTTCTTCACTGATGCTCTTACTTTCATGATAAAGCATTTATTATTTGCAATTCAGAATTACTGATTATTTGTAACGATAGATGATCCTTCCTCGAGTAAGATCGTATGGGGACATCTCAACTGCTACTTTATCTCCAGGTAGGATTCTGATGTAATTCATCCTCATCTTACCCGAAATGGTGGCTACGATCTGGTGGTCATTTTCTAACCGAACCCGGAACATAGCGTTAGATAAAGCTTCTTCAATAATACCGTCTTGCTTAATTAGATCTTTTTTTGCCATAGCTAAATTTTCGGAGTGCAAAGATACACAAAAATATTTACTTCCTATCGCTACGACTAAAAAAACTTAAATCGCTAAACCGCAGCGGTCTTGAGGCTCACTGACTTAACATTGTCGTTCTGCAAAATGGCAGCCTCTACCCCGCTATGATCCGACAGTATATCTGCTTCACCGTCTTTGACGGCTACAGTATGTTCGTAGTGCGCTGAAGGTTTTAGATCTTTGGCGATAACCGTCCATCCATCCTTAGCCGTTCGCACTTCTTTTCTTCCCAAATTAACCATGGGTTCAATAGCGATAACCAAACCTTCTTTCAGTTTAGGTCCACGCCCTCTCTTTCCATAGTTAGGAACTTCAGGAGCTTCATGCAGATCTCTTCCAATCCCGTGGCCCACCAGCTCTCTTACAATGCTGTAGTTGTGCAATCGTTCCACATAGTTTTGGATAGAAAACCCAATGTCTCCTAAACGGTTTCCGACAACTGCATTTCGAATTCCCTTGTATAAGGAGGTATTTGTCACGCGGCACAGCTCCATCACCTCTTCAGATACATCTCCCAAAGGGAAAGTGTAAGCGGAGTCTCCATGAAAATCATTCATCAATACTCCACAGTCTACAGAAACAATATCTCCATCATTAAAAACCAACTCTTCCGTTGCAATCCCGTGGACAACGCCTTCGTTTACAGAAACACATAGCGTTGAAGGAAAACCGCGGTAACCTTTAAAGGCAGGAACAGCGCCATGGTCACGAATTACTTGTTCGGCCAAGGCATCAATCGTTGCTGCTGAAATACCTGGTTTGATCACCTTAGCAACTTCTGTCAAGGCTTTACAAACCAACAAACAGCTCTCCCTAATTTTTTCAATCTCTTCCTGAGTCTTATAAAAAATCATTGGCAAATGGAGATAGAAAACATTTATAATACTGAATGGAGCAAACTAAACTCCCTTCTCTCTCTTCACTGATCTATCAATCCTCTATTTAGCGTTGCTCCATTCAGCGGTGCAGGTTGCCCTGCCCTATATAGATCCCTGTAACTTCCAGGGAAGATCTTACATATTCGCGCCGATTCCCTGCATTCTACTTCTACCTTGTAGACGACCAGATTTAACTAGACCATCATATCTGCGCATCAACAAGTGACTCTCGATTTGTTGCAAAGTATCTAGAACCACCCCAACAATGATCAACAAAGAAGTACCTCCAAAGAAGGCTGCAAAAGCTGCATTCACATTGAACATAGCTGTAACCACAGCGGGAAGAATCGCAATCAGACCTAAGAAGATAGAACCAGGTAGTGTAATTCTAGTAGTTACCGCGTCAATGAAATCGGCAGTAGCCTTACCTGGCTTGATGCCTGGAATGAAAGCGTTTTGGCGCTTCAAGTACTCGGCATATTGCTGAGGATTCACCATCAAGGCAGTATATACATAAGTAAAGACCACTACCAAAACAAAGTAGATCATGTTGTATGGTCCAGAGGTGAAATCATTCAATGCTCTCAACAATCCACTAGACTGTACATCACTTCCACTACCCGCAAAGAACTGAGCAATAACCGCTGGCAAGAACATCAATGCTTGAGCGAAGATGATCGGCATTACACCAGAAGCATTCACTTTCACTGGGATATAATCTCTAGCTCCAGAAACTGGCATACTAGATGAACCACGGCCCACCATTCGCTTAGCGAACTGGATCGGAATTCGTCGAACCCCGGTAACAATGAGTACCGTAGCTAAGGTCACCATGAAAAGAGCAGCCAATTCAATCACGAACATCAACAATCCGCCACCGGCCAACTGAGCCTGTAATTCGAATGCCAACGCACGTGGAAGCGTAGCCACAATACCAATCGTAATCAATAAAGAGATACCGTTACCAATTCCTCTATCTGTAATACGCTCACCCAGCCACATCGAGAATACAGTACCAGACGATAGGATAATGATGTTAGAGAACCAGAAGATAGCTTCAGGGATAGAAGCATCAATCGCTCCCATACTCTTAATATAGGTCAAGTATCCCCCTCCCTGTACCAAGGTGATAGCTACAGTCAGTAAACGTGTAATTTGATTAAGTTTTTTACGACCGGACTCTCCCTCTCTTTGCTGCAACTTCTGGAAATATGGTAGAGCAAACCCTAACAACTGCACGATGATCGAAGCCGTGATATAAGGCATGATACCTAGGGCTAGGATCGAAGCATTGTTAAAAGCTCCCCCCGTAAACATATTGATCAGACCTAAAAGATCATTTGGATTAGCGTTATTGGCTATCGCATCCTTTAAAGCCGCTGGATCAACCCCTGGTAGCACAATAAAAGTTCCGAAACGGAAAACCAACAAGATTCCTAAAGTGAATAAAATGCGGTTTCTCAGTTCCTGAATCTTCCAAATATTCTTTAGTGTGTCGAAAAACTTTTTCATCAGTTAAAATTATACGAGGTTAACAGATCCTCCACACGCCTCAATAGCCTTCTGAGCAGTAGAAGATACCGCATGGGCACTTACTGCAAGCTTGGCACTCAATTCGCCAGACCCTAGAATCTTTACTTTGTCATTTTTACGTACGATACCAGCAGAGATCAAGGCCTCTAAATCGATGGTATCTAATTTGTATTTGTCAGCGATCTCCTGTAATCGTTCCACATTGATGGGAACGTAAGCTACGCGGTTAGGATTTTTAAATCCTCGCTTAGGCAAACGCATCTGGATGGGCATTTGACCACCCTCGAAATTACGCTTAGACTTCCAGCCAGATCGAGATTTTGCTCCTTTGTGTCCACGTGTCGACGTACCGCCTCTTCCGGAACCTTGACCCCGGGCGATTCTCTTGCGACTCTTGACTGATCCTGCAGCAGGCTTTAAATTATGTAATTCCATTTTCTTTCTATTATTTGAGTGAGTGGGCGACAGAACGGTCTACGATACCACGTAATCCCTCCAGTCGACTAAACACTTCCTTTTAAACTTCTTCCACTTTCACCAAGTGGCTAATCTTAGCTACCATACCCGCAATCTGCGGATTTACCTCTTTAACAACGCTGTGGTTGATACGCTTAAGGCCTAGGGCTTTCATCGTATCTTTCTGACGTTGTGGACGCTTGATGAGGCTTTTGACTTGAGTAATTTTGATCTTGCCCATTATAGAAGCTTTAAACCACGTAAAGTTACAGCAAATAAAAGCATCTGCCTTACTTTACAATGATATTAACATTTTTAACCTTCGAACAGTTTCTCTAGGGAAATATTACGTTGACGCGCGATTTCCACTGGGCTTCTAAGCTTTGACAAAGCATCGATGGTTGCCTTCACCACGTTGTGTGGGTTAGAAGAACCTTGGGCCTTCGCCAAAACGTTTTGTACACCTGCGATTTCAAGGACGTTACGCATCGCACCACCTGCAATTACCCCGGTACCAGGAGCAGCTGGCTTGATCAACACTTTACCTGCTCCGTACTTACCTTTTTGCTCATGAGGGATGGTGCCATTCAATAATGGAACTTTGATCAAGTTCTTTTTGGCATCATCCACTGCCTTAGCAATAGATTCAGATACGTCACGGGCTTTACCTAGGCCATGTCCTACTGTACCCTTTCCATCTCCCACTACCACAATCGCAGCAAAACTAAAAGTACGACCACCTTTGGTCACCTTTGCCACACGGTTTAGGTTAACCAATTTTTCCTTCAACTCAGTTTCAGCTGGTTTTACCCGATCGCGGCTTTTCCCTTTGTTGTTTGAATTTCTCTTTGCCATGCTATTTTGCGATTAGAGATTTTTTAAAATTTAAGGCCGCCTTCGCGGGCACCTTCAGCCAAAGCTTTCACTCGGCCATGATACAAATAACCACCTCGATCGAATAGAACTTCAGAGATACCTTTGCTTTGCGCTTTGGCAGCCAATGCTTGTCCCACTCTCTTAGCGATATCAGATTTATTTCCAGTAGAATCCAAATCTTTATCTCTAGAGGAAGCCGATACCAGGGTCACTCCATTGATATCATCAATAGCCTGGCAGTAGATATCTTTGTTTGATCTGAACACACTTAGTCGTGGTCGATCAGCGGTTCCTCTTAGTTTTTTGCGGATCCTTCTACGGATCGTTTGTCTTCTCTTTGCCTTAGAAAACTGCATAATACTTTCTTTTATACCTTAGTGTGAGGCCTGTTTCATCCAAACCCAAGGTCCATCTAAAAAACAGATTATCGAGCAGTGCGCCAGCGCACCAACGCTTAAGGTTACCCTGCAGTCTTACCTGCTTTACGTCGAATCTCTTCACCCAAGAAGCGAATACCTTTACCTTTGTAAGGCTCTGGCTTACGGAATGCTCTAATCTTAGCAGCCACCTGACCGATCAATTGCTTGTCGTGGCTTTCCAAGATGATCATTGGGTTCTTACCTTTTTCCATCTTACCTTCTACCTTCACCTCTTGCGGTACAACAAAGTAAATAGGGTGAGAGAAACCAAGTGTCAACTCAAGAAGTTGTCCGGTATTTGCAACCCTGTACCCTACACCAATCACTTCTAATGTGATCTTGTACCCCTCTGATACTCCCGTAACCATATTGCTGATCAATGAACGGTAAAGACCGTGCATTGAGCGGTGTCTCTTTGATTCAGTTGGACGCTTAACAGTAAGTGTTCCGTCTTCGATCTCAAGAGCCAGATCAGGATCAACTTGCTGTGTCAGCTCTCCTTTAGGGCCCTTAACCGTCACCAAATTCCCCTTGCTAACGTCAATAGTAACACCAGCGGGAACGGTAATGGGTGCTTTTCCAATCCTTGACATGTCGATTAATTTTTGATCTGAACAATAAGATTAATACACGTAACATAGTACCTCGCCACCCACATTGGCTGCTTTCGCTTGCTTACCGGTCATTACTCCTCTAGAAGTTGACACGATTGCAATACCTAAGCCATTGATAATACGAGGAAACTCACCTGCTTTGGAATACTTACGCAAACCAGGCTTACTGATACGACCTAACTGACGAATAACGGGCTTGCGGGTAATAGGATCGTACTTCAAGGCAATCTTGATGATACCTTGTTTACCTTGGCCAACACCGTCTTCGAATTTATATCTTAGGATATAACCTTGATCGAATAAGATCTCAGTTAATCGCTTTTTTAATTTAGATGCAGGAATTTCTACAATTCTGTGACCCGCCTGTTGAGCATTTCTAATGCGAGTCAAAAAATCTGCAATAGGATCTGTTACTGCCATTATTTCAAATTTCGCTAATGGGTTTTCCTAAGAAGCGTTCGGAACCTTATTAGCTATGATGAATAGGAGAAAAAGAAAATTTGAAAAGGAACAATCTTACAAAGTTCCTTTGTGGCTTACCAACTTGCTTTGGTGACGCCTGGGATCTTGCCATCAAGGGCCATCTGACGGAACTTAACACGACAGATCCCGAACTGACGCATATAACCTTTAGGTCTTCCGGTCAACAAGCAGCGATTGTGCAAACGGATAGGATTGGAATTTCGGGGCAACTTATCCAGTTCGTCCCAACGTCCCTCCTTCTTCAGTTGTTTGCGCAGCTCAGCATACTTCTCCACCATGCGCTGTCTTTTCTTTTCTCGGGCAATGAGTGACTTCCTTGCCATGATTATAATTTTATGCTTACCTCAGCTGAGATAAGTAGTTATTAATTTCTTTGGTTCTTGAATGGTAGTCCGAGCAACTTCAGCAAAGCCAAGGCTTCTGCGTCAGTGTTAGCCGTTGTAACGAAAGTTACATCCATACCCGTGATACGACTTACCTTATCCAGATCAATCTCTGGGAAGATGATGTGTTCTGTGATTCCTAAGGTATAGTTACCTCTACCGTCAAAACTCTTATCGTTGATACCACGGAAGTCACGTACACGAGGAAGGGCTACACTCACTAATCTTTCCAAGAATTCGTACATACGATCTTGGCGAAGGGTTACGCGGGCACCGATGGTCATGCCTTCTCTCAACTTAAAGTTAGAAACAGATTTTCTAGCTTTAGTAGGTACGGCCTTTTGCCCAGCGATCAAAGTTAATTCTGCTAGGGCATTATCCGCCAATTTCTTATCCTGAGTAGCTTGTCCCACACCTTGGTTTAGACAGATCTTCACCAACTTAGGAACCTGCATGACAGAACTATACTGGAATTGCTCCATCAAAGCAGGAACAATCTCGTCTTTATATTTCTTTCTAAGTGATGGTTGATAGCTCATTAGTCAATAGTTTGGCCAGATTTTTTAGAATAACGTACAATTTTTCCATCATCACCAACTTGGCGGCCAACTCTAGTAGGTTCTCCTGAAGCAGGATCAACCAACATCAAATTGGAAATATGGATAGGAGCAGCAATTTCGTTGATACCACCTGGGCTATCTTGTGTCGGCTTAGAGTGCTTCTTGCGAAGGTTCACCTGGTCGACTACCGCACGGTTCTTCTCTGGAATAACCTCCAAAACCTCTCTTACTTTAGAGCGATCTTTGTAGGCACCAGCGATAACCACTACTTTGTCCCCTTTTTTTATCTTAAGCTTGGGTGCAAATCTTTTGTTTCCCATTTTTTGTCTGATTAAGACCAGCTCAATAAAGGCTGGTGAATTTTACAATACCTCAGGAGCGAGTGATACAATTCGCATGAAGTCCTTTTCCCTCAACTCACGAGCAACAGGTCCAAAGATACGAGTCCCTCTTGGCTCATCTGCTGCAGTCAATAGTACTACTGCATTGTCATCAAAGCGGATGTAAGTTCCGTCTTTTCGACGAATCTCTTTTTTGGTGCGAACTACCACGGCTTTTGAAACCGTACCTTTCTTGATACCCCCTGGGGTTGCATCTTTCACCGTCACCACAATGGTATCACCGATGGAAGCATAGCGTCTTTTAGAACCACCCAATACGCGGATGCACAGCACTTCTCTTGCGCCGCTATTATCTGCTACTTTAAGTCTTGATTCTGACTGGATCATGACACGTTCAGTTTATGATAAGTTTGTACTGGGATTAACCTTTAATAATGAATAATTTTTTAGTGTTGAATGAATAATTGGGTTTGCCATTATCCATTGAACATCTTTCATTAAACATCACAAAAGCAATATCCAACGAGTACGTCAATTATTTTGCTCTCTCAAGGATTTCAACCAATCTCCAGCGCTTACGCTTACTTAGAGGACGTGTTTCCATAATGCGAACACGGTCTCCAATGTTACACTGATTCTGCTCGTCGTGAGCGATGAATTTCTTGGATTTTTTCACGAACTTACCGTAAATCGGGTGCTGAAGACGACGCTCCACACTCACAGCAATAGTTTTATCCATCTTGTTGCTGGTAACCACCCCGGTACGAGTCTTTCGAACATTTCTTTCTGCCATTGGTCAATTTATTTACGGCGTCTTCTAGCCCTAATTTTTGAACGATTGCTCAATTCTTCCTCAGAACAAGCCGCCAACTCTCTGCGACGGATCTCCGTCTGCAATCTGGCGATATCGCGTCTAATCTCACGCAAAAGGATTGGATTGTCTAGTCCTTTGATGGCGTGGTCAAACTTGAGCTTTTGATATTGCGTTTCAGTAGCCTCAAGTTCGCTGGTCAATTCTGCCTCACTGAATCCTTGAAGCTCCAGGAATTTCTTGCTTGCCATTTAAATACAATTAATTGTTTAACAACAACTTGTTATTCGCCAACGTAATCTGGGCGAGTAACTGTCTTAGTCTTCACAGGCAGCTTCTGTGCTGCTAATCGCAAGGCTTCAACAGCCACTTCACGAGGCACACCATCAAGTTCGAACATGATGCGTCCTGGCTTCACCTCTGCTACATAGTGGTCAAGGTTACCTTTACCTTTACCCATCCGTACCTCCTGAGGCTTGGCAGTGATTGGCTTGTCAGGGAAAATTCGGATCCAAACCTTTCCTTCCCTTTTCATATATCGCGTCATGGCAATACGAGCCGCCTCAATCTGGCGGTTAGTAATCCGTCCGCGATCCAGGCTTTTCAACCCAAAGGAACCGAAATCAACAGAGCTACCTTTGTAGGCGATCCCATTGTTTCTCCCCTTCTGCTGCTTGCGATACTTTGTTCTTTTTGGCTGTAACATGGTCGTAATATTTTACGATATGAGTCCGAAAAATGCCTTTAAGGGCCAGCTTCCGAAAAAGCTGTGCAAAGGTAAGGCATTTTTGTTAATTATTCTAACCTCTTCTTTGGTTTCTTCCGCCGCCACCGCCTCTGCGATCGCCACCTCTTCCGCCACCTCTACGGTCGCCTCTTCCACCACCTCTGCGGTCACCTCTTCCACCTTTCTGTTGCACGCCGACGTTTGGAGACAAGTCACGTTTTCCAAGTACCTCTCCTTTACAGATCCATACTTTGATACCAATGATACCGTATACGGTCAAGGCCTCTTTCAAAGCATAGTCGATATCTGCTCGGAAGGTGTGCAAAGGAGTACGTCCTTCTTTGTATTCCTCCGAACGAGCCATATCAGAACCATTCAAACGGCCAGCAATTCTCACCTTAATCCCTTCTGCACCGGCACGAATGGTAGACTGGATAGCCATCTTAATCGCACGACGATAGTTAATTCTCGCTTCCAATTGCTTGGCGATAGATTCAGCTACGATAGCTGCGTCAAGCTCTGGCTTGCGGATTTCTACGATATTGATTTGGACGTCCTTTCCAGTGAGTTTTTTCAACTCCTCACGAATTCTATCTACCTCTTGACCTCCCTTACCGATAATGATACCAGGACGAGATGTGTGAATTGTAACTGTGATACGCTTTAGTGTACGCTCGATGATGATACGAGCGATACCACCTTTGTGTACCCGTGCCTCCAAGTATTTGCGGATATGCTCATCCTCAACTACCTTCTGGGCATAGTCCTTGTCACCGAACCAGTTAGATTCCCATCCCTTGATGATACCTAAACGATTACCAATTGGATTTGTCTTTTGACCCATATCTATGGTGTATAAATGTTTTTTTAAATAGCTTATTCGTCAGCTGTTTCCTCAACTGCTTCGATCACCTCTTCGATCTCTGCATCATCGTCGCCGGCTTCATCCTGAGCAACTGGGATACGGTTTTCAACAATGAGAGTGACGTGGTTCGTGCGCTTGCGAATTCGGTGCGCTCTACCGTGAGGAGCAGGACGGAAACGTTTTAGCTGTGCACCTTCATCAGAGAAGATCGTCTTGACGTACAATTCGTAGTCATCTGCACTTTCCAGGCCATCCAACTTGTATTCCCAGTTGGCGATAGCAGATAGTAGCAGTTTTTCCAGCCAGCTTGCTGCCTCCTTCTTGGTGAAGCGAAGGATATCCAAAGCCTCATCCACATCTTTTCCTCTGATATTATCCACCACTAGGCGCATTTTGCGCGCTGACATGGGGACATTCTTGAGTTTGGCTATTGCTTCCATAATTTGATTAATTATGATGAATTGGATTGCTCCAATCGACTTAACAATTATTTCTTACGGTTACCGGAGTGACCTCTAAAGTTGCGGGTTGGAGAAAATTCACCCAATTTGTGTCCCACCATGTTTTCCGTTACAAATACGGGGATGAAAGTTTTGCCATTGTGAACGGCAATAGTCTCACCAACCATATCAGGAATGATCATTGAAGAACGAGACCAAGTTTTGATCACCATCTTCTTCTTTGATTCCTTAGCTTTAGCCACTTTATCCAACAACTTGTGAAAGACGTAGGGGCCTTTTTTTATTGATCTTGCCATTATCTAGCTATTATTTTCTTGATTTCGATTTACGCTTAGAAATGATCAGGCTCGTAGAGTACTTCTTGTTGTTACGGGTTTTCTGACCTTTGGCCATGATACCTGTTCTAGAACGTGGGTGTCCTCCAGAAGCACGGCCTTCACCACCACCCATTGGGTGATCTACTGGGTTCATGGCTACACCTCTTACTCGAGGTCTTCTTCCTAACCAACGCTTACGACCTGCTTTACCTAGTACCTGTAGACCGTGGTCTGGGTTAGAGGTAGAACCGATAGTCGCTTTACAAGTTTGTAGAATTCTGCGCACCTCACCTGATGGCAACTCAATAATGGCATATTTTCCTTCTCTACCTTTCAAGGTACCTTTTGTACCTGCACTTCTAGCCAAAGCAGCTCCTCTTCCAGGCTGCATCTCAATCGCGTGAATAACTACACCGAAAGGAATATCTTTCAAATAAAGGGCATTACCAACAGTTGGTGCCGCTCCTGCTCCAGATACAATCTCCGCACCTACCTTCAAGCCATTAGGAGCAACGATGTATCTCTTCTCACCATCCGTATACTCGATCAAAGCGATAAAAGCCGTACGGTTTGGATCATACTCAATTGACTTCACTGTTCCTACTACTCCATCCTTATCTCTCTTGAAGTCAATCACACGGTAACGACGCTTGTGTCCACCACCTCTTTGGCGTACCGTCATTTTACCGTCGTGGTTACGTCCACCCGACTTGTGTAAAGGTGCCAATAGGGTCTTTTCCGGCTTATTCGTCGTAATCTCCGTATAAGCATTCCCTACTCTCGTTCGAGTACCCGGCGTAATCGGATTATACTTTTTAACTGGCATTACTTAAAAATTTATTAGACATTGAATTTCGGAGCCTAGCCCTTGTAATGAAGAATGAAAAATTATGAATGAAAAATGAAGGATGGAAATCTATTCATTATACACTCTCAATTATACATTCCCCTTGGTGACTTAAGGAACTAGTTCCACACTCAATGAATGAACTTAAATGTCACCAAAGAAATCTATCTCTTCTCCTTCTGTCAATGTAATGATGGCTTTCTTGTAAGAAGAAACCCGTCCGCGTACATATCCAGATCGAGTAGTACGATTTTTAGTCTTAGCAGGCATGATCATTGTGTTAACGGAGTCAACCGTCACGCCATACATTTCTTCTACCGCCTTACGGATTTCGATCTTATTGGCTTTGCGATCGACAACGAAAGAATATTGATTCAAGCTGTCAGACAAGCCTTCCGCCTTTTCCGTAATGATCGGTTTTACTAATACTGTCTTAGCCATGATTATGCGTTTGCAAAGGTTTCTTTAATCTTCTCCACGGCTCCTTCGGAAAGGATCAACTTACCCGCGTTCATGATCTCGTAAGTATTAAGGTCCGTAGCACGCACTGTCTCCGTTTTAGGCACGTTGCGGCTAGATAGGTAGACCTCTTTTTCGAAATCCGAAGTGACTAGGATCGTTTTCTGACCGTTCACATCAAGCTGCTGAAGAATATTGATAAACTCTTTTGTTTTTGGCGCTTCAAAGGAGAAGTCCTCTACGATCAAGATATTACCAGCTGCTGCCTTATCAGACAAAGCAGATTTTCTAGCCAATCTCTTCACCTTCTTGTTCAAGCGAACGGTATATTTTCGCGGTCTTGGACCGAAAATACGTCCACCTCCTCTGAAGACGGGATTTTTGATATCACCAGCACGAGCTGTACCCGTTCCCTTTTGGCGCTTAAGTTTGCGGGTAGAACCAGCGACCTCGCCACGTTCTTTGGCTTTGTGCGTTCCTTGTCTTTGGTTAGCCAAGAATTGCTTTACAGCCAAGTACACCGCGTGCTCATTGGGTTCGATACCAAAAATATCTTCTGGTAGATCCACGGATCTCCCTGTTTTCTCGCCTTGAATATTTAAAACCTCGAGCTTCATTTTTTATCGCGTTAATGCGTTCGCCAATCGAAATTCGCGAGACACCATTAATAATTACTTTTCAAGAATAACGTAGGCTCCTTTATGGCCTGGGACTGCTCCCTTCACCAAAATCAGGTTACGCTCTGGGAAGATCTTCACTACCTCAAGGTTTTGAATCTTCACTTGACGGCCACCATCGCGACCTGCCATACGCATACCTTTGAAAACTTTGGCTGGATAAGAAGCCGCACCAATAGAACCTGGGGCACGTTGACGGTTGTGCTGACCGTGCGTGGCGTCATTTACACCCGCAAAGCCGTGTCTTTTAACAACCCCCTGGAAACCTTTACCCTTGGAAGTACCAATTGCGTTTACGAAATCTCCTTCTTCAAAAACCTCGTCAACAGTGATCGTCTCACCTAAGGTTTTTTCCGTTTCGAAATCGCGAAACTCAGCCACTTTACGTTTTGGAGTAGTTTTGGCGTTGTCAAAATGTCCTTGAAGGGCTTTGGAAGTATTTTTAGCTTTAGCTTCGCTAAAACCGACTTGGATAGCGCTGTAGCCATCGGATTCAGCTGTCTTAACCTGGGTCACAACACAGGGGCCCACCTCGATTACCGTGCATGGCACATTACGACCCGCGTCATTATAAACGCTGGTCATTCCGATCTTTTTTCCGATTAATCCGTTCATCAGTTTTTCTTTTTATGGACCTCAGTATGGAGGCTGAGGAACTCAAAGATGACAGACTCTAGATCGCCGTTGATAGACCTAGCTTTAGCAGGGTTATCAACCAGCAGATATTAGATAACAGACTTGGATGCCATATACGAAAACTCACTATAACGATCAGCTCGTGGACATCTAGTTTCTACCTCTGTCTTGATCCAAAATGGCGAGGAATGATGGCGGAAAGCGCAAAATCCAGCTCACTTCGAATCTATTAGGACAAGCGCCTAATATCTAACATCTAGCATCTTCAGACTTTACAAAAAATGGACAGGATTACAAGATTGGTAAGGAAAACCTTTCCTGTAAAGCTCCGTCGTTTATTATCACGTCAATTTCACTTGAATATCTACCCCGCTTGGCAATTCCAATTTGGACAGAGCGTCCACTGTTTTCTGTGTAGGAGTATAGATTTCAATGAGGCGTTTGTGTGTACGCAACTGGAACTGCTCGCGAGATTTCTTATTGACGTGCGGTGAACGGAGCACGGTAAAGATTTTCTTCTCGGTGGGCAGCGGAATCGGACCAGTAACGACAGCACCACTATTCCGAACTGTTTTAACGATCTTTTCAGTAGACTTGTCTACTAAATTATGGTCGTAAGAACGGAGTTTGATTCTGATTTTCTGATTCATGCCTGAATTAAAATGTTTTTGATAAAAACGTCTTTCTGCTATACTAAAAGTAACGTAGTAGTCTGTACGTGTATCTTATTATCAAGATGTGGTTACTGGCAGCTTTCGCCAGCCAATAACCACATGCTATTCTTATACTTTAACTTCTCCTCTTGCTTTTTCAATTACTTCTTTAGCAATCCCTTGAGGAGCCTCCGCATAGTGAGAGAATTCCATCGTAGAACTTGCACGACCAGAAGTAATCGTACGAAGTGAAGTTACATAACCGAACATTTCTGATAGAGGTACATCAGCCTGGATGGCTACTGCTCCCCCCATACGAGCTTCCTGATTCTTAGGAAGACCACGACGACGGTTCAAGTCACCGATTACAGGTCCAACGTATTCTTCAGGAGTTACAACCTCGAGCTTCATGATTGGCTCAAGAAGTACAGATTTTGCTCTACCTGCTGCTGCTTTGAATCCTTCCTTCGCACAAAGTTCGAAGGCAATAGGTTTCGAGTCAACCGCGTGCATAGATCCATCAAATACTCTAACTTTCATGCTATCGATGCTGTAGCCAGCAAGGATACCATTGTCCATCATCGCAGTGAATCCGTCCCTAATTGGCTTGACGTAGTTCTTGTCGATAGCACCACCAACGATACCCCACTCGAACTGCAACTTAGTCTTACCATTCTTGAAGTCTTCGCTTTCCAAGAATTCTTCATCGGCTGGGCCTAATTCGAATTCCATATCGGCGAACAAACCAGAACCACCCGTTTGCTTTTTCAAGCGCTCACGGTGTTCAACAGTTTTGGTAAGTGCTTCTTTGTAATTTACCTGAGGTTGACCTTGGTTACACTCTACTTTAAACTCTCTTCTCAAACGGTCAACAATGATTTCCAAGTGAAGCTCACCCATACCGCTGATTACGGTTTGGTTAGTGTCTTCGTCGTATCGTACGCGGAAAGTAGGATCCTCTTCAGCCAATTTGGCCAAAGCCATACCCAACTTGTCCAAGTCTTTCTGAGATTTTGGCTCTACAGCCACCCCGATCACAGGCTCTGGGAAAGTCATGCTCTCCAGTACGATTGGCTTATCAACTGCACAAATCGTATCCCCTGTTCTCAAGTCTTTGAAACCAACAGCTGCTGCGATGTCTCCAGCTTGAACGCCGGGTACTGCATTTTGCTTGTTGGAGTGCATCTGGTACAAACGAGAGATTCTCTCTTTCTTACCAGAACGTGTATTCATGACATATGAACCAGCATCTAATGTACCAGAGTACACACGGAAGAAGGCCAAACGACCAACGTAAGGGTCGGTAGCAATTTTGAAGGCCAATGCTGCGAAAGGCTCATCATTGCTAGGCTTTCTAGTAACAGGCTCATCTGTACGAGGATCAGTACCTTCGATCGCATCAACATCTACAGGAGAAGGTAAGAAAGAACATACTGCATCAAGAGCAGCTTGAACTCCTTTATTCTTAAAAGCAGATCCACACATCATTGGGATGATGCTCATGTCGATCACTGCCGCACGGATAGCCGCACGAATCTCATCTGCAGAAATTGAATCTGGATCTTCGAAGTATTTCTCCATCAAAGACTCGTCATATTCTGCTACCGCTTCCAACAACTTTTCTCTGTACTCTTCAACGGTATCTTTCAAGTCTTCAGGAATGTCAATTACTTCGTAAGTCATTCCTCTGTCTTCCTCATTCCAAACAATCGCTTGATTGGTAATCAGGTCAACAACTCCTTTAAAGCGCTCTTCAGCTCCGATTGGCACTTGCAAAGGCACTGGGTTTGCACCTAGTTTTTCCTTTACATCATTCACTACATTAAAGAAGTCTGCACCAGAGCGGTCCATTTTATTAACGAAACCGATTCTTGGTACTTTATAACGATCAGCTTGACGCCAAACAGTTTCAGATTGTGGCTCAACACCAGATACTGCACAGAAAAGGGCAACCACCCCATCCAATACACGTAGTGAGCGCTCTACTTCAACAGTAAAGTCAACGTGACCTGGAGTATCAATGATGTTAACCGTATATTCTTCGTCTTTCCACTTCCAAGAAGTCTTGGTGGCAGCCGAAGTAATAGTAATTCCTCTTTCCTGCTCCTGCTCCATCCAGTCCATGGTAGCAGCACCATCGTGCACCTCACCGATCTTATGGCTTATACCGGTGTAGTATAGAATACGCTCAGTAGTCGTAGTCTTACCCGCATCAATGTGAGCAGCAATCCCAATGTTTCTCGTGTATTTGAGATCTTTTGCCATAGTTACTCCTTTACGGAATTTAAAAGGTTAAGATTATAATTATTAAACACGGAAGTGAGCGAAAGCTCGGTTAGATTCAGCCATTTTGTGCGTATCTTCTTTACGCTTCACAGCTGCACCTTCTCCCTTGCTAGCGGCAATTAGCTCTGCAGCTAATTTTTCAGCCATACCCTTTCCACTGCGTGTACGGGCAAATTTGATAAGCCATTTCATACCAATAGAGATTTTACGCTTAGGGCGAATCTCAGTTGGAATCTGAAACGTAGCACCACCAATTCGGCGGCTACGAACCTCTACTTGAGGCATAGCGTTATTGAGAGCCTTCTTCCAGATAGCGTGCTCTTCCTGCTTAGTGCGATCTTTGATGATGTCCATTGCATCATAAAAAATGCGGAAAGCAGTAGTCTTTTTACCCTGCCACATCATGTTGTTGACGAACTGGGTTACTAAAGGGTCACCGTATCGTGGATCCGGCTGAGGAATTCTTAATTTTGGTTTTCTTTTTCTCATTTCTCTTAATTAGAGGTTTCCGTAGGAATACCTACAATGATTGAAACATAATTACTACTTAGGTCTCTTAGCTCCGTACTTCGAACGGCTCTGCTTACGATCACTCACCCCTGCAGTATCCAAAGCACCACGAACAATCGTGTAGCGCACCCCTGGCAAGTCTTTTACCCTACCACCGCGAATCAGTACGATAGAGTGCTCTTGCAAGTTGTGCCCCTCTCCTGGGATATAAGCGATCACCTCAATGCCATTTGTTAGACGAACCTTCGCTACCTTACGCAACGCAGAGTTAGGTTTCTTCGGAGTAGTAGTATATACTCTCGTGCAAACCCCACGCTTCTGTGGACATGCGTCCAAAGCTCTAGACTTGCTTTTTGTGATAACCTGTGTTCTGCCTTTGCGTACGAGCTGATTAATGGTTGGCATACGTTCGCATTTACGATTAAAATTCAATTAATTAACGCTCGCTTAACACCTCTTTCAAGATGGACGGAGGGCACCCCTCTGTCAAAAGCGATTGCAAAGGTAAGGTTTTCCCTTGAATTACCAAAGCCAGAATTAAAATTATTGGTGGATAAACGGCTACTCGCTTTTCAATGATTTTGTTGGCGTCCTTACCCCCGCTTAGGCAATAGAATTTTATATGGATCAGCAGCAAAATCACCAATTTGATCAGTTGTGCTTAAGTTTATCGCCAAAGTATATAAGGAAACAGGGGCAGCTAAGTCAAGATGAAGGCTTATCGCTGCTTTCTGCCTCAAGCGGTGTATCGTCCTAAGGATGGGCTTAGAAGGCCACTTCTGCCAGATATACTTCCTTTCCTAACTCGGAACCTATGTGGCGAGCAAGGTGAATTTGCTTATCCCCTTAAAATTAGTTTCTTTTGGGCCAAAGAATCACTGCATTATGACCAGCCCACTGAAACCCATTGTACACGAGGCCGAATTTCAGATCCGCACCTATGATATCGATAGTCGAAAGGTGGCTACACTTCCAGCCCTAGTCCGCCTGATGCAGGAGGCAGCAATGGAACAAGTCATCAAGTTGGGCATTTCGGTCTGGGATTTGGAGCCACATGATATCTCCTGGATATTGATGCGGAATCATATGGAGGTCGTACGATTGCCTAGATTGGGAGAAAAGATTCGAGTGAGAACTCACCCCTCTGGTTTTGAACGCGTATACACCTACCGAGACTTCCGCATTTTCGATGAATCTGGTGAGCAAATTGCTTCTTCGAGTACCGCCTGGCTATTGATGAATACGAAAACGCGACGCTTAACCCGAATTCCCGCCTTTATACTGAAATTGGAAGAGCGCCTACCTGCTCCCGAAACTTACTTGCCGAGAGTCAATACCAAAATGGACAAGGAAATGGACGAGGTTCATTGGGAAAAATCTTTCCGTGTAAATTGGCATGACCTGGATTTTAACAGACATCTAAACAATACCTATTACATCCAATGGATGCTCGAAAGTCTACCCCAGCGCGTGCTAGAGCATAAACAATTGGTGGATATGCAAGTGCAATACCAAGCTGAAGCTTTACTGGAAGATCGGGTCGTTTCTCAATGCTTTGAAAAGGAAGCTGGACACTTTCAGCATAGGCTGGTCAAGGAAGAAGATGGGAAAGAATTGGCCTACTTGAGTACCATTTGGGAATAGAGCGCTGAACTAGTAATCGATATATCGAAAATTGGCCTCTTCCACCTGCATCATATACAGGATCAATAGCACTAAAAAAGTATACCAAAGTATAATTCCCACATTGGCCCAGCGAACCGATAGATATTTGAGCAGAAATTCGTACATACTTTCTAGTTAAAAAACAGTAAAATCTTATATCGCTCCCAAACAGAAATCCAATCAGGTTCCATTACGATAACGAAACTCAAAACCACAAAGTGGAAAGTCAGCACTTTTGCCCAGAATTCGTAATAAGGCAAATTTTTCGTCAGGCGATTTGCTATTCCACTATTCTTATAGAGATGCCAAATGGCAATACCTATGCCATGAAACAATCCCCAGATAATATATTTCATGGACAATTCATGCCAGAGTCCGATAACCAACATCGTAAAAATGATCCCCCAAATGGGCTGCCGAGTGATGCTGGCAACGGGTATGTAGACGTAGTCTTTGCACCAAGACGATAGCGAAATATGCCAGCGATTCCAGAATTCATTGATATTCGGTGCGCTGAGTGGGTAGTTGAAATTTTCCATCACTCTAAAGCCACAGAGGAGTGCTAGACCAATAGCTACATCGGAAAAGCCAGCGAACTGGAAGTAGGTATTAAGCAAGAAATTGATGGACTCCAAATAGGTCTTCAGCCAGATATACTGATGATCAATGTCTTCAATCGCCTCTGCTATGATCCGTGACACCAAAAAATTACCCAAGATCACAATCTTCGCATAGCCATATAATATCCGTTCTAAGCCATCCGCAAACATCTGTTCATCCCACCGTCGCCGTCGCAGATGGCGCATGAAGGTGGGAAAACGATTGATAGGCCCCACTAAGATGGTCGGTAAAAAGAACATATAGCACACGTACTCCCCAAAACTATGTATTGGAACTTTCTCCTTGTATTGCTCGATAGCATAGTGAATCTGTCGAAAGGAATAGTACGATAAGCCTAAGGGTATCAATCGATTACCATCTTGCAATACATCGGGAGCCCAGTTTGCTTTGTACAGAACAAATAGTCCTATGGATTGCAACAGAATCATTATCGTGGCCCACGCCCTATTCAGACCCGATTGGAAAATTCCATAACTACTTACGGTGGTAAATGCAAGAATGGCAACGGAAATCGGAGACTGCCACAACAGAAACGCCAAAGTCCCTACGACAATAGCCCAGACCTGCCATTTGCTGGGCACCAACCAGCAAATCGGTACCAGAACAGCCAAGAATGCCAATATGAGGTTTAGAATATCCATCAGGGGTGAAGTTGCTTTTCAATTTGCTCGCTCAACCAATTTGAGTATCAACGCATCCCCGTCATATTCAAATGATCATCTCCCGAATACATGATATAGGGCAGGGTATCTGGGAATATCCAAAAGTCTACCTCATGTTGTTCCTCGTATTTATCCCTCAAGCTCAAGTAGTCTTCCTGACCTCTAAGTTTGGCCAACTTTTCTTCGGCATGTGGAGCTCTGGGTATACTGATGCATACTATATGTGTGTTGTCAGGCACATATGTCTTGAGCCACTTATTTAATCGGCGATTGCTGGCATAGTTTCTTACCTGGTAATTCGGTTTTTGACCGACCTCCAACGAATCCGCGTGATAAGTAGTATCATGGTATTTCCAGAAGAACTCAAAGGTGGGTACATCATGCCATTCTGTACTATCCGACTCTGGAAGAAAGTAACTTCTTATGGCGTTTACGCCTAAATTGAAGTCACTTATCCAGCTCGGTATGCTCATGCCATCTGTATCTGGATTTTCATTAATGGCCAATAGGTGTTCCTCCACACAGACGATGTCCGGCTGCAAGGATGCAGCCATTTCGAAGAATTCCGGAAGTCTCTGGAAAACTTCAGCATTGCAACCATACATGTATAGCTTGAACACATGTAGGTTACCCCCATGACTCTGTTGGTACTTATCATAGAAGAAAGGCCGATGATCCACAGCCATGGCCGTGAAAGAAGAACCAATCACCACAACCACCTTATCGCCTTCGTTGATTTCGGCAGTGGATTTCAAATGCGCTAGACGGCTTCTGAAGCTCCCATAATTGGTTCCAAAGCCATGGCGTATATCAATGATTCCAGAACTACCTATGACAAAGACTGTTAGCATCACAAAGCCCATGGTACAAGCCCACACCCACAAAGGAGGAAATCTGTGCTTCATTCCTAGTTCAGTTTTGCAGCGAGAATCTGCTCAGCCTCTGCCAAGGTATTCATCACCATGATCTCCTTGGAATTAAAGCGCACTTTAAATTGATCTTCTAGATTCGTAATAAAGACCAAATGGGCCATGGAATCCCAGCCATCGATACTCAAGGAATCCCCCTTCATATCTAATTTAGAAGCATCTATTTTGAACGCATCTGCCGCAGCGGCGAGGATGCCCTCGGTATAACCGTGATCACCATTGCTTAGTACCAGTTCTTTATCGGCCTTCAGCAGTTCCGTCACCTCCTGATATTTGATCTTTCCAGAGCCTGTCTTGGGTATAGCACTCACAAAATGAATCTTCTTTGGCACCTTAGCCTCCTCTAACTCTGTTCGGCAGTGCTCAACCAAGGCCAATTCATCGACCGAAGTACCTGTATTGAGTACAACAGCTGCTACTAGTTTCTCCCCAAAAATATCATCTGGTAAACCTAAGGATGCTGATTCTAGTACCGCTGGGTGGCTATTTAATACCGCGGTTACTTCTTCCGGTTGTATATTGATTCCTCCCGAAATGATCAGGTTTTTCTTGCGTCCGACGATGTAGTAGAAGCCATCCTCATCACGTTTGGCAAAATCACCTGTATGAAACCAACCATCTTGTATGGCGGCCGCTGTCGCTTCTTCATTATTCAGGTAATTCGTCAGCAAGTTATCTCCTTTAATGAGTAATTCACCTTGTTCATTATCTCCTAAGGTCTCTCCCGTCTCGTTGATGATTTTGAATTCACAATCCACTGGCACGCCCACTGATCCGATGCGATGTGTGGACGGGCTTGGTCCGCAATAACTGGCCCCTACCACTGTTTCCGTCAAGCCGTAGTTATTGACGATCCGGGTATTGAACTTCTGTTCAAAGGTCTTCCATAATTCAACTTCCAAGGGAGAGGCGGAGGTGATTATGCTCTTAAAATCGGCATTGTCAAAGGTATCCTCAAATCCATCCGAGAATTTATTGAGGAAAGCCAGCATGGTTGGAACAGTAATGAAATGGGTAATCCGATATTTATAGATGCTGTCGAAAATCGCTTCGATCTTGTCGATCGCAAATTCAAAAGGATGATACCAGCTATGTGTGTTTAGGACAGCCAGCACAGGGCCTTGAATAATACCATCTGTATGATAGGCTGTTAGGATATTGAATACTCTATCCCCTTCCTCGATATTATACACTTTCACTATCGTATTCAAATTGGCCCACAAAGCCCGATGACTGATCTGCACAGCCTTGGGTGTGGAGGTAGAGCCAGAGGTAAACAGGATGTAAGCAGTGCTCTCTGGATCTATCTGACTCGGTCCATCTCCTTCCTCTAGTTGATTGAGAATAGCCGGAAAGGTCGTCGCCTTTTGCGCTCCATTGCTCTTGCTCTTAAGCATCTTCTTGAACAGCAATCCTTTCTTTTGTTTTTCCTTCTTGATCGGCAAGATAAACTCAGTCTTATCTGCAAGAGACCAGGCTGCAGTAAGCTCATGATCTACCAACAAGCCCTTAGGCTCTGTTAGCTTGATCAATTCGTTCGCTCGGATCGTCCCCATATCGGGGTCCAACATCATCGCGGTGATGCCATTTTTCAAACAAGAAAGAAAAAGGATGCTAACGGCATAATTATCTCTAGAGGAAATGATTAAACGATCTCCCTGGCTTAGGCCTTTTTGTTGGAAGTAGGTCGTCATTTTAGCTAATCCGGTGTGGAGATCAGCATAAGTATATTTCTTATCGAGCTGGGCGAATAGCTTCGATTGTATTTTTTTGTCTTCTAGTCTTTTGAAAATTGCAACGGTGTCTGTCATTTTGCGTCTAGCTTATAGGGATTCTTGAAGATATTGTTCAATAAGTTGTGCTTTTAGGACCTTACCATTCGCAGAAATCGGGATATCGGAAATAGGAACAAAACGCAGCGGTGCCTTCCTTTTCCCTAGTCGATTGATAACATGTGCTTTCAAGCTCTTTTCCAGCTCCCGCAAATCAGCTTCCGTGGATTCAGGCACGATGAAAGCAATGATCTTTTCCATTCCGTCTTCGTGGATGGCAGTGACAGCCGCTTCTTTGATGAGGTCTGTTTGCTCTTGTAGGCAATCTTCAATTTCTGAAGCGAATACTAGGTTCCCGTCGGCGGTCTTGATGATATCGCGTTTACGCCCCATCAGCTCAATGTGTCCCTCTTCCGTAAAACTGGCATAGTCCCCTGTATAGAACCAGCCATCTCTCACCACTTGGGCCGTAAGTTTTGGGTTGGCGTAATAGCCCATCATTATATTTTCACTGTAAATACGGAGTTCCCCTTTTTCGCCAGGCTTAGCCAATTTACCTTCGTCCGTGAGGATTTGAGCGATGCAAGCCACAGGTATGCCGATAGTGTGTTGATCAAGTTGATGATTCTCTTCCGTTTCTGCAGTGCAAATGCCCGTGGTTTCGGTCAAACCGTAATAATTAAGGATCGGGATACTGAAAATTTCGAGGAATGATTTCCGCAAGGCGGGGTACAGATTACTTCCCGTACAGATTACTTGTCTTAAACTTCTTAGATCTGCTTTAACCCTCCGTTCAAATTTGACAGCTTGATTTAAGAAGGCTGGAGTAGTGCCCAAAAGTGTAGTTTCAAAGTTGCCGATCGCTTCACAAATACCGAAAAGATTGCCTTTATTTCGGGCGTCGGGAATAACTACTGCGGCACCTACTTCCAATGGTGCAAAACAGCAATTTCGCAAACCACTCATGCTATCTAGTTCACCCAAGGCCAAGAACCGATCCGTCTTGCGCCATTGGTAGGTCTCGCTAATCAATCTGGCACTACGCATCAGATGTCCATGGGATAGCTGAACCCCTTTCGGCAAGCCTGTAGAACCAGAGGTGTACAAGATCACAGCAAGATCTCTTTCATGTACTGCTGCACTCGGTGCTTCAACCTCCTCCTCAATATCCATGAGCCAATCCGAAAACAGCGTGCCTTCTGTTTCTTCTTCCTCGTCAAATACAATGGTATGTTCAGCACTTAGGAGGGACGATAAGCGCTCAAAATTGGTAGGGCTGAGGAAGGTTAGTTTAGGCTGAACTTGGTCTAAAATATATCGTATTGAGCTCTCAGGAAGGTCATATTCTATGGGTACCACTACCAAACCCAATTGCGTAGCTGCCAGTAGACTCAGGACCCCTTCAAAATGATTAGGGCTTACAATGGCTAACTTATCCCCTTTCTGCAGTCCTGCCTTCAACAAGCGCGCCTGGATTTGTTTGATCAATTGATTGCTATCTTCATAAGTAAACTCACTCTCATCCATTTCAGAAATCAAAAACAGTTCTTCCGAATAATTTCGGACAGCACGCTCCCAAAGCGCATTGATGGTCTGCTCATTTTTAGGGACCACATAAGTCTGGGTACTTACAAATGCCTGCAGACGAATACTCTGTTTGGAGACAGGTACAACCTGCAGAATGTCTCTAGTCTGCAACTCCTCCAAGGCGGCGGCTAGATCCTCCACCGCGTAACCCGTCTTATCTGCAATTTCAGCTACCGAAAGCAACTGCCCTGCCCAAAACAACAATTTGCATTCTAGCTCAGACAATTTATAATCAGCTGCTTTTCTTAGTTTTTCCATGTAGATGGGATGGCGATCTAAAAGGTATCCCACCCGATCTGAAAGATAGCCACGATTGAGGCGAACGACCGCCTGATGTAGGCTGATATCTAGGAGCGGATTAATCAAGATGTGACAATCATCGATCGATCCAAGATCTTTAAAACGGAAGGCTTGCAGCTGTTCTTCTTGTACCCAGTACTTTGGCAGAATAGCAATACAAGAGTTATAGTGATGAGAATCGGGTTGTGACTGCAGTGGCGCAAGCCCGCTCTCTGATAGCTCATTCAAGGCAAACATCTCAGGCTCTGGGAAAACCATTCCCACCCTTTCGGTCTTGCTAAGCATTCGCTGAAAGAAGCGGTCATAATCCGTGCCATGCAATTGTCGACATCCTCGCTCAAAGAAGGGATCGGGTTCATTATTGGAAAGGTGCACGTGCGGAAATACAATGGCAGCATCATCTGTGGTTATTCTCAACATCTCGCTCAACATCAAGGATTGGTCGAAGCGATGGAAGGTATCTAAGCCCACCACAAGCGCCACAGAGTTGTCCGCAAAGGGAAGTGGTTTTTCCAAATTAGCAAAGGCAACTTGAAAGCCTTGCCCTTCTTCCTGATTCTGATACCAGAAATAAAACCCCTTATAGCCTAGCACATCTTTATCACCCTCCCAAATTGAAATCACTTTTTGCTCGGGGAAAAGACCGGCCAATAGGGCCGCATTCCAACCGGTTCGATCCCAAAGATTGAGTAGTAAATCACCAGGTTTCAGACGTTTCTTTAGGCTCGGAAGAAATGGATAAAGTGCTTTGAATGCCTCGTTAAAAGGTTGGAAACAAGCATATATATCGTAATTAGGGCGACGTCCTTTTTGCCTTACAAACTGCTCGTAGGCATCGACCGTCTCTACCGTGCTTTTTAGCAATTGCTCACATCTATCCTGCAGGATCTTTTCAGAATAAAAATCAGACTCATTAAAGAATGCAATGTCTCCAATCACGGGAAAGGCCTTCGTGTAATCATCATTGTGAATGATTGATACCTGGGGCTGTTCGAGGGAAGTGTCTGCTATAACAGTAGCCGCCAGGCCATGATCGCGGAGTATCAGGTGCCTGTTCATACTATTTGTTAGAATTTAAATGGATTTTACTTGAAGTAGGTCTTTAGAGAAATAACCAGGAACTACTGGAAGAATTCATCTAAATATTGCGGGACATTATGCTCTGTTCATCTAGGCTTAAGGCTTATTGACTTGACAAACTTCAGTTTACGCCTAAAATGCCTAAAGTTTTTTACTTGGGAAAGGGTGGCAAGGTTGCAATTGCTAGGAAAAATCTATCTCTGACCAAGAACTTAATTTGAGTAGACAACAAGAATGGTCAAGTAAGTTCCTTTTAGACATCTCAAGGCTTCCTCAGTAAGAGTAGGAAGGAAGCAAATTATCTTTCGATTCAGCTTGATCGATTTGATCTGTACCTGCCCAGCCTCCAAAAGATAAAATAGCATCGAACACAAACAGCATGTTTTTTATGTCAGCTAGAAGAAACCATTAGCTTATTTCTTAGACATAGGACGTCCCAGGTCTTTCACCCCAAAAGAAGGATGGAAGGCAAGGTGGATGGGAAAAGAGTATAATGTCAATAAGTCTGACCTTAACTAATCTTTTTCCCAACAATGATGGTCGCCAGATGCGTATACCGGCTGATATGATTCAGCAGCGCATAAATGAACAGGACTACACCTACCATCTCTAGCAGTTCTTCTATCGTGTACAGGATCTCGAATCCTACATTCTTATCCCCAAAAGCCGTCACGTGCCAACCCGTGATCGCCTCAACCCCAATGGCTCCGGCCACAAAAATAAATCCAGCGAGAAAGAAGTTTCTGCGGGTATCGTTGGGAAGTTTGACGATAAAGGGAAGAAGAATAAAAAACAAAAGAACGAGTAAGATGCTATAGGGAATAATCCAGGCGTAATACAAAAAACCTGTAGTATTGAGCGTCTCACGTACAGGGATCATTAAAGCTTCGTGGATCATCAAAGTCTCATCGACCGCCAAGAACAAGAACACTAGGGATAGAATAAACCATCCTCTGCCCCGCTTACCTTGTTGCCGGCTTAGCATTCCAATCAAACCTAGAAGTCCAGCCGATAATAGGAGAATAATGAAGGAGTATAAAGTAGGAAAACTATTTTCGGTGTTGAAGTCAAATAATTGTAAGGCTGAGGTAAATAAGGTCCTAGGAAAATATCTAAAGCTAATTGCCAAGATATTTGCTGAAAGTAGTAATCCAAGGATAAAAAGTAGTGTTTTTGCGGCCCCTTTAGGGCAAAGTTGAACTTCCATAACCAATTTCTTTCATTACCGGGAGGAGTTTACTCCACAGCGCTATTGAGTAACTTGTTTAGGTCTGATTGCGTATTTTCCCAGAAGTAGGCCAACCAACAAACTATTCCGAGAAACTTAAATCCGTCTTCAAAGAGAATCCTCCACTCTCCCAGCAATAACTCGACTTCATCTTGAATCAAATCGATCCCTACCGACATGGCAAAAAAGCCCATGGCTATGATCAGAAACCGGTATTTACTTTCCAGCACTAAATCTCTGAAATAGTAAAGACCGGAGATCAATAGCAGTCCATATCCACCAAAAATAATTTTCTCATCAAAGGGTAAGAAGATCGGGAAAATCTCTTCGTGTAGAAGGAATAGGTCATCTAGCATTAAAAGACTCGTATACAATCCCGCTAGCAAGTAGAACAGGCCAAGCTTAGGCTGGGTCTTCTGCCTAGATAATACACCCCATGCCATAAAACAGACCATAGCCCCGCCACACCAGGATAACACGCCCAGATTAGATAGGAATCCCGACCAGGGTGCCATTTCCCCAAGGTAGGCTGGATCTCTAGTAAAATCCCCCACCGGGATATCTACCAAAACGCTCGCTCCGGCAAGAAGAAAAAGAAGAAAGAGTGGTACGACTATTACGTACACGACCGGCCATTTATCGCTCATAGTCTGCGGAGTATGAGATGAATAGGTTGTATAAATTGCATTCCCACTTGGGAATTTGACACTTGGTCAAGCTCAAGTTGATTTGAAAAAGGGCCGATGTGAAACTCTTGGAATTCAGAGACTTGGAAAACGGGGCAAATGCCCATTTTCTAAATGAGTAACTTAAGGAGATCGAGAAAAGTGGTTTCTTCTAATTGCTGTAGCCCTAATTCTATCAACAGCTGGTTTCTTTTGGTGTCCAGCAAGGTGGCTTAACCAACTGATAAAAACGCTTAACTAAGTACATTTAGGAGGGACAAAAGAGATTGGCCTTGGGGCAGTTTATTACTATCTTTTATAAAATTAAAAAAAAGTAATGTATTATAAAAGCGTTCTAACGACTAAGCCTTCGCTGCTTTGCGAAATTGGGTGGGGGTGAGTTGTTCGTGCTTCTTAAACTGTCTAATGAAATAACTAAGATTATTGAAGCCTACTCTATAGCAAACGTCCGCTAAGGTATTGCGACGATCCAATAGTAATTTCTTGGCTTTCTTGATTCGCTCCGAATTCACATATTCGATCGGCGATACTCCGAAGGTATGCTTAAAGCATTTGAAGAAATGGGACTTACTCATACAAGCCTTATCAGCCAGAGATTCTACGCTGAAATCCTGTGTTAGGTTTTCACGAATATAGCGGATGACGAAAGCAAGGCGATGATCACTCAGTAGATTTTCCGCATTATCCATCAATAAAAAACGGGCCTGGGTTTGCAATAACCTGATGATGAGTTCTTTCAACAAGAGATCTGCAAATACGTCTTTAGATTGATGACTTTCGGTAAATAAGAAGATTAAACGTTCTACCAGTTGTTGAATTCCTTGATTGTCAACAATGTGCAGGGACTGAACATCCAGCGACCAATCCATGGCTTCTTTTTCGATGGCCGTTTGCTCCTGGAAAAAAGTAATGTTCTCTCTAATCTTGTCCGGTGCAATGGTAAGGGCAAGGCACTCGGTCGGGTCATCCGGTTGGGCTTCTGGGAAGTCAATGAGCATGGGTTGGCCAGCCGGCACAACTACGGATTCACCTGGAAAGAAATCGAAAGCTGATTGATCCTTCAGATACATCACTTTTTTCCCGGAAATCATGCTGGCAATCACTGGATCATCAAATTGCAAAAATACCTTCTCAGCCTGCTGGTGGGTTTCAAAAATGCTCAACTCCGCATCTTGTAAAGTGTATGCGGTCCGATTCTCTACCCAATCTTCTAATTTCCGATGCTGATAATGCTGTTTTAACAATCTACTCATCGACTAGCGATTTATGATAGTATTGTGCAATTATTTAAGATTAAAGTACTTTGACAACTGAAATTTCCGTTAGATTTTTATCTTCCAGAATATAATTTCACAATTATCCGTGAATTTAAAATTATTTCCTATTTTAGAAGCTAGTAATTGTGAGTCTTGCAAAAAAACCTACTAAGTTTTTCAGACAACCGCACATCCTTGCTATAGCCATCTATTGTAAATCGCGAAGCGCTACTAGCAATGTCTACGACTTAGACTTCGACCATCCGATATTGATAGCTTCTAAGACAAACAAATTTGAATGAAGATAGAAGGAGATTACTTACTCAAAGCTAGTCCAGCTACTCTTTGGGAAAAATTATTACACACTGAAACACTCGCTAAGATCACTCCAGGGGTCAAGCATCTGGAAGAGACGGCCCCAGATCAATTCATCGCCACCTCCGAAATCAAGATCGGGCCCGTCCAGGGATCATTCAAAGGCGATCTCTCCATTAAAGACAAAAAAGAACCCGAAGGTTTCACCTTAGTACTAAGTCAGAAAAGCAAGATCGGTAATGCCACAGCGGAAGTAAAGCTAAACATAATACCAGAATCTGAGGAAGAGACTAAGGTCAAGTACGAAGGCAAAGCGAAGCTTTCCGGAGTCCTCGCCAGAACCGGTCAACGGGTGATCGGCGGCGTAGTCAAGACCCTAGCCAAGCAGTTCTTCAAAGCCCTAGAGGCAGAGTTGGCGAAAAGTAGTTCTGACGTGGAAGCAAGTCCATCCGCTGCCAGCCCTCCCTCTAGCCCCGAACCCGACACACCACCGGCATAGCAATTCAATAATACCTTCAACCATAAATTACTTATACCGAAATGAAAAAACAAATTAACCTAACCGTTAACGGCAAAGCCTACAGCCACGAAGTGGAGCCTAGGACTTTGCTGGTACACTACCTACGGGATACGTTGCGCCTTACTGGCACGCACGTGGGTTGTGATACCAGTAGTTGTGGTTCCTGCACGATCTTAATGGATGGGCAAGCAGTAAAATGCTGTTCGCTGCTGGCTGTTCAGGCCGACGGAGCCAACATCACCACCATTGAGGGACTTGCCGAAAACGGTACTTTACATCCCTTACAAGAAGGATTTCGGGAAGAACATGGTCTACAGTGTGGGTTTTGCACACCAGGCATGATCATGACAGCTGCCGATCTATTGAGCAACAACCCTGACCCTAGCGAACAAGAGATTAGACATGCCCTAGAAGGTAATTTCTGCCGATGCACCGGATACCATAATATTGTCAAGTCTATCCAATATGCGGCTAACAAAATCAATAAAAAGGAGGTAGTATCATGACAAAGATGATTGGAAAATCCGTAAAGCGGGTAGAAGATAAGCGGTTTATTACCGGAAAAGGTCAATATACCGATGATATCATTTTGCCAAATATGGTCTATGCTCATTTTGTGCGTAGCCCCTATGCTCATGCCAAAATACTTAGCGTTGATACGGCCGAAGCACTTGCCCATCCGGGTGTGATTGCGGTATATACAGGCGCTGATGTTGCTGAAGTCAATGGCGTTCCTTGCGGATGGCAAGTAAACTTCAAGAATGGCGAGACGATGAAAGAACCTAAGCACCCTTTATTGGTAGCCGATAAAGCTCGGCACGCAGGGGATGCTGTCGCCGTGGTAATCGCCGAATCAAAAGAAGCGGCTCGCGATGCGGTTGACTTGGTTGAAGTAGATTATGAGGAATTAGATGCCGTAGTAGATCCTAAAAAAGCAGCAGAAGATGGCGCTCCTCTGGTACACGAGGATGCTCCTAATAATATCTGCTTTGACTGGGAATTGGGTAATCCCAAAGAAGAGGTAGATGCAGCCATTGCTGGCTCTACTCACGTCACTACTTTGGAGTTTGCCAACCAACGGGTGATTCCCAACGCAATAGAACCAAGAAGTTACATTGGTGATTATGATGTAGCTCATGATAAATACACGCTATATACTAGTACCCAAAACCCTCACTTGATCAGACTGCTACTCTGTGCTTTTGTATTGGGAATTCCAGAGCATAAAGTGCGCGTAGTAAGTAAGGATGTGGGCGGAGGATTTGGTAGTAAAATCTTCCACTATGCCGAGGAAGCACTAGTTACTTGGATAGCAAAAGAACTAGGTCGTCCGGTTAAATGGACTGCGGACCGTAGTGAAGCCTTCTTGACTGATGCACATGGACGTGATCACGTCACCAAAGCAGAAATGGGTTTTGACGCAGAAGGCAATATTACCGGTTTGCGCATCAAGACTTACGCAGCTATGGGCGGTTACCTGTCCACTTTCGCACCTGCTGTACCAACCTACTTGCATGGTACCTTGCTACAAGGATTGTATACTACACCGAAGATCCATGTCGACGTTGTAGCTACCTTCACGCATACTTGCGCTGTTGATGCTTATCGAGGAGCAGGACGGCCAGAGGCTACCTACCTTTTGGAGCGCATGTTAGATACGGCAGCGCTGGAGATGGGAATGGACCCAGCTGAACTTCGATTCAAAAACTTCATTCCTGCCTTTAATGGCGTGGATGAGGAAGGATATGTAACCAATGTAGCGCTACAATATGATAGTGGAAACTATCATCCTGTACTGCAGAGAGCATTAGAAATGGTAGGCTATGAAGATTTCCGTAAGGAACAGGCTGCCGCTAGAGAGAATGGAAAATTGCTAGGTATTGGCTTCTCCACTTACATTGAAGCTTGTGGTATCGCTCCTTCTGCTGTGGTAGGTGCCCTAGGTGCTCGTGCCGGACTTTTTGAAGTAAGTCAGGTTCGGGTGCAGCCAACCGGTATGGTTAGCGTTTACACGGGTGCTCACTCTCATGGTCAAGGCCACGAAACTACCTTTGCACAGGTAGTAGCCGATAAGTTCGGTATTCCCATCGAGCATGTAGATATCGTACATGGTGACTCTGACTCCGTTGCCTTCGGTATGGGCACTTATGGTTCCAGAAGTTTAGCCGTAGGTGGTAGCGCCTTGGTGAAGAGTATCGAGAAAGTAATTGAAAAAGGTACGAAGATCGCTGCTCACGTATTAGAGGCAGCAGAAGATGATTTAGAGTTTGCTGATGGCAAATGGACAGTTAAGGGAACAGATAAGTCAATTGGCTTTGGAGACGTATCCTTAACGGCATATGTACCACACAATTACCCAGCCGGATTGGAGCCTGGCCTTGACTTCTCCAGCTTCTACGATCCGACCAACTTTACCTATCCATTCGGTGCGCACATCGCCATTGTTGAGGTAGACAAAGACACAGGTAAAGTAAGCCTGAAGCGCTTCATTGCTGTGGACGACGTTGGAAACGTAATCAACCCAATGATTGTGGACGGACAAATCCACGGAGGAGTCGTACAAGGTGTAGGACAAGCCATGTTCGAGCAAGCTCACTACGATGAAGATGGTCAGTTGATCACAGGTTCCTACATGGATTATGCTATGCCTCGTGCAGATGATATTCCAATGATCGAAACCGATCGTACCACCACGCCATGCCCACATAATCCACTAGGGGTAAAAGGAGCAGGTGAGGCAGGAGCTATTGGATCAACCCCTGCTGTGGTCAATGCGGTAATGGATGCCTTATCTCCATTTGGCGTTAAGAACCTATCCATGCCTTTGACTTCAGAAAGTGTTTGGAGAGCTATGAATAGCTAGGCCATTAGAGAAGTTGTTTAAAAATGTCTCACTGGCCGCGATGAAGTGCTTTTCGACTCAATCTTCGGTTTTTTATCGCCATGTAGCGCTGCTATGCGACTCTGAAAAAAAAGCCTCAATTGAGCCAAAAATCTTCTC
>ENA-UENX01000014-UENX01000014.1-marine-metagenome-genome-assembly--contig:-NODE-14-length-79267-cov-3.328457_pt1 | contig 79267 bp, 53 predicted proteins | sample MGYA00237875_ERZ529327 | MGnify/ENA primary metagenome ERZ529327 (study PRJEB26372, sample SAMN05368347) | marine metagenome | biome: cultured habitat; feature: ocean water; material: water; isolation... | reverse complement strand
ATCCGAGCCGATGGCTACGCCAATGCGGATACTTATCAAGGGCAAGTACCAGCTTTGGAGATGGGAGCTTTACTTGCGCTGCTCCCTTCTTTCGATATAGAGCAATTACAGACTGCCCCGGCAAGGATATTGGCGCAGGCTTTCATTGATTATGGCGGGTATGTGGTGGATGATACCGCCTGGGATGTCTTCGCCTTAGCAACGGAATGGGGGCCTGCTGGCCGAGTAACCGATGAATTCAAGGAGGTTTGGGGATATGAGATGGAAACGAATGACAAGGAGCATCCTTGGGCGCAGGACATGATACTGCTTTTTACCTCTTTACAAGTGGTAGACAATAATTCCTCCAATGCGATTGGAGGGGGAGGTACCCCTAGGCAACCCTTGGCCCCTCCTTTCGACTTAACCGTGGTGAATGAAGACACAAATCAGAACTTCCAACTGGAAATATTTCCAAACCCTGCGCATGAGCGCCTACAACTAAGGTTTATCGGCAATCGGCCTGCACAAATTCAGCGGATCATCCTTTGGGATACGATGGGCAGGGCTCGACAGCGTTGGCAAAATCCAGCAATGAATACAGGGGCCACTGATTTACAATTGGAATTGACCTTAGAAGCGGGAATATACTATCTCGAATTTAGAGATAAAGAGGGGAGGAGTAGCGTAGAGAAATTAATGATCGCTAACAACTAGGAAAGGGAAGCAGCGTCGGTATGATCCGACGCTGCTATATATCATTTACGCATTTCTATTAATGCAGTTCAAATCTTCGAAAGCTTGAGTCAAGCGTTTCACGAATGTTTGCTCTCCTGCTCGAAGCCACTTACGAGGATCGTAGTTCTTCTTGTTGGGAATGTCATCTCCATCTGGGTTCCCAATCTGTGCTTGCATGTAATCACGCTTGCCCTCATAGTAATCCTTCACACCGTCCCAGAATGCCCATTGCATATCCGTATCGATGTTCATTTTTACCGCACCATATTCAATGGCTTCTCTGATCTCGGCTTGAGAAGATCCTGATCCACCATGGAATACAAAGTTGATTGGGTTGGCACTTCCTGTATTGAATTTTTTCTGGATATACTCTTGAGAGTTTTTCAGAATGATTGGGCGCAATTCTACGTTACCTGGCTTGTATACCCCGTGAACATTACCGAAAGCTGCAGCTACGGTAAAACGGTGGCTAATTTTACTCAATGCTTCGTAGGCATAGGCTACCTCTTCTGGCTGCGTATACAGGCGAGAACTATCGATATCCGTATTATCAACTCCATCTTCTTCACCACCAGTTACCCCTAGCTCAATTTCTAGGGTCATGCCCATCTTAGCCATTCTCTCCAAAAACTTCGCAGAAACTTCGATGTTCTCTTCGATTGGTTCTTCTGAGAAGTCAAGCATGTGAGAGCTATATAGCGGATATCCGCGAGATTCGTAGAATTTTTCCCCAGCATCCAACAATCCTTCTACCCATGGAAGTAGTTTCATAGCACAGTGATCGGTATGCAGAATCACTGTCACACCATAAGCTTCTGCCATAGTGTGGACATGCATGGCACCAGAAACGCCACCCAAGATAGCAGCTTGCTGATTTTCGTTGGACAATCCTTTACCTGCAAAAAATGAGGCACCACCATTAGAAAATTGAACAATCACCGGAGAATTGACTGCTTTAGCTGTTTCCAATACCGCATTTACGGAGTTGGTTCCAACAACATTAACCGCTGGTAAAGCAAAGTCATTTTCATTCGCGTAGTTCAACAATTCAGTAACTTCCTCTCCGTGCAAAACGCCAGGTCGGAACCTTGTTGATGTTGCAGTTGACATAGATGATTACAGTTTATAGTTTAATCAAAAAAGATTGGCTAAGGCTTGTGTTTCTTGGAAATGTTAAAGTTGGTTAAGTGCGGCGCAAAAATACCTTTTCTCGCCGATTTTAATCCAAGTTCGGTCGGATATTGTTGCAATAATTATAGAATATCCTTAGTTTACTGCAAAAGAAGGAATGTTTTTTACATAAAACAAGTGAATTTATGATCTCGACTGGAATTATTTTTCTTGGGTTCGCGCTTGCAGCCATAGCACTCCCGTTATGGTTTTTTCAGCAGTCTTCCGGTAAGTCAAGTACAATCATTCGCAACCTACTATGGGTAGGTTTGGGAGCGTATGCTGTAGGGGCAGTGATGTCACCTGCTGCCATGGATGTAAAGTTTTCAGGAGCTTTCCGCGATTTCCTCGTACTGGCCGCCATCGGCCTTGGTGCGAACTTCTTGGTTAGAAATAGAATACTTTTCATATTGGCTTCTATTGCCGGCGTTTTTGCTTTAGGCATATATTATAAGAATATCCTAGTGCCTTCTTTCAGCGTTAGTGCTGCCGAAACTACTGATATAGACCTGGCTGAAAATGCTGAGCTATTGGTGGAATTGTCTCCTAATGCGAAACTGGACAAATTTGACCGAGTGTTACGCAAATATGGACTGGTAGCTCAACCTGCTTTTGCTCCAGCCAATGCCGATATGACAGAATTGGACGACTACTTTGTAGTAGACGTTCCTCAAAAGGAACTGACAAATCTTGCTGGAATTAAGGAAGAATTGAAACTAACGGGAGTGGTCGATTGGATTGAGGAGAATGAGATGGTTACCTTCGATGATCCAGTACATTCCAATAAAGTCGGCAAGATCAATAAGAAGTTTGGAATCAATGATCCAGATGTCGAAAAGCTATGGAGTTTTGAGGCAATGGAAATGGACAAATTGTACAACTATATCGAGACCAACAATATCAAGCCTAAGAAAAAGGCTTTAATCGCAATCCTCGATACGGGTGTTGACTCTAAACACGAGGATTTAGCTGGAAACTACAAGTCTTTTAGAGGTAAGTACGATGATGATCCACGTGGTCACGGTACCCACTGTGCGGGTATCGCGGCGGCTGTATCTAATAATGGTATTGGAGTAGCCTCTTATTCCAGAGATAATCGTTTTGTGCAGGTGGCAAGTATCAAGGTGTTAAGTGCATCCGGTATGGGTACCCAACAGACCATAATCAAGGGAATTATTGAAGCTGCAGATAAGGGTGCAGATGTTATCTCTATGTCCTTAGGTGGTTTATCCACGACCTCTCGCCAAAAGGCATATTCCAAGGCAGTAAAATATGCGCTAGATAAAGGAGCGATTGTCCTGGCAGCAGCGGGTAACTCCAATCGCAATGCGAAGGATTATGCTCCTGTAAATGCAAAAGGAGTAATTGGTGTGAGCGCAGTTGATGCGAATTTGAATAGAGCGGTTTTCTCCAACTATGTTCAAGATATCAACATGGGAATTGCTGCGCCAGGTGTAGATATTTATTCAACTAAGCCATCTAATAACTATGCTGTACATAGTGGAACCTCGATGGCGACGCCTTATGCTGCAGGCCTGGTAGGTGTGATGAAGAGTATTAAGCCTTCCTTAGACAGCAAAGAAGCTTACCAAATCTTGTCGAAGACAGGAAAGAACACCAAGGCGAATACAGAAACGGGTAAGTTTATTTATCCTTTTGCCGCGGTAAAAGCACTAGTGGAGAAATAACCTGAAGAGTATTTTCTCTGCATAAAGAAAGCCCAGTTGATATTCGACTGGGCTTTCTTTATGCTTTTAGCTCAAGAATCTCTTGATGGATGGCCAGGACCTGTTTAATCAATGAATGCTGTCCATCGTTATTGATGACAAAATCCGCTTTTGCTACCTTTTCTGCTTCAGGCATCTGACGAGCTATTCTTTCCTTGACCTCCTGTTCACTAAGATCGTCTCGTTTCATGACCCGTGCAATACGAAGGTCCTGAGGAGCTGTCACCACAATTACCTTGTCCAACATTTTATAGGATCCTGTTTCGTAAATCAGAGCGGCTTCCTTCAGGGTATAGGGAGCGCCGAGAGCCAATTGCTCTTGCTGCCAATTTTCCCCGTCCACAAAGACAGCAGGATGTACCAAGGCATTTAGCTTTTGTAATTTAGCGGGATCCTTAAAAGCGATACTACCAATATGCGCTCGGTTCAAAGCGCCATCCGCAAAGTAGGCTTGCTCGCCGAATAACTGTATGATTCCAGTTTGCAAGGCTGGTGAGTTGACCATGAGCCACTTAGCCCGATCATCCGCATAGTAAATTGGAATATGTAAGGTTTCAAATATTTTACAAACTGTCGTCTTGCCACTCCCAATCCCTCCGGTAATGCCCAATCTCAACATACTGTCCGTATTGATTTTTTCTGCTAGAGATCTTTATCCTTAAGGTAAGAATTGACTAGCAGGTATATTTTTTATTAATGATAAATTTTTCTATCTTTCCCGAGTCAAAATGTAACACTATTGGCTAAACACCTAAAGCCATCAATCCTATTTTATTTGCTTTTGAGCGTCTTCACCTCCGGCGCTCAAGATATACACTTTTCACAGTTTTACCATAATCCCCTATACCTAAATCCCGCTAATACAGGGCTGTTCTCCGGCGATCAAAGATTTGCTGCCATCTACCGAAATCAGTGGTCAGATGTCCCAGTCCCCTATATGTCTATGGCTGCTTCATTTGATGAAAAGGTTTATTTACCTGGCCTCAATAATGGACTGTTTACTTGGGGACTTTCTTTTACCAGGGATGAAGCAGGGGATGGTAAATTGAGTTGGACAATTCTGCAGGCTACTCTTGGCTATGTACAACAGTTGGCTGACGAATGGTATCTAAGTGGTGGAGTTGCCTTGGGTGCTGGACAACGCGCTTTTGAGGCCGATGAACTATTCTTTGGAGATCAGTTCAATGGAGATATTTTTGATCCTAATTTGCAGACAGCGGAAGGATTTGACCAAACCTCAGCAGGATTCTTTACTCTCGGCTCCGGCCTTAACTTATACTTCCAAGACTTGGATAGTAGATCAAAGGCTTATTTTGGGGTGGCTGGTCATAACTTCAATCAACCCGGTTTGTCTTTCTTTAATCAGGATAAAGTTCAACTCCCAATTCGAGTGGGATTACATTCTATGGGTTTGGTACAATTAGATGAGCATTGGGATGTGGGACTGCAGGCACAATGGCAACAGCAAGGTCCCTATCAAGAGATAGTTGTTGGAGGATTTGGCAAACTGCATTTGGCTACGGAGGCGGGAAGAGAATTAGCCGTCCGGGCTGGTTTGGGATATCGAATTGGAGATGCGCTGATCGCGGAAGCCGGAGTATATTATCAGAATTGGCGCTTAGTCATGAGTTATGATGTCAATAACTCTCCGTTTCGAGTGGCCACCAATAGGAGAGGAGGACCTGAGTTTAGTCTCCGACACATTCTTACGAAGGTTAAGCCACCGGATGAGTTTAAATCTTGTCCAATCTTTTGATTTACCTACTGTTCTCAGCAATTCAAATAAAGCTATGGCGTTCATTTTCTTGACCCTAAATTCTCCATTGACTTGAAAATACGAGCCTGGATAATAAGTATTTGCATTCTTTGTTCTGGTAGTGCTACTGGGCAATCCTTCCAGGCTTTTCAAAAGGCTGCCGATAAGTCTTTTCAGCATAAGGATTACTACGCAGTATTACATTATTGTCGAGGTGCTTTGGCACGTAAGCCTGAGGCCGTGGATACCTGGTATACCTACGCACGTGCTGCTCAACTGTTCTACGCTTATGAGGAAGCAGAGAAGGGATATAAGAGGGTACTGTCACTTGATCGGAGCAACAAATTCCCAGATGCTGCTTTTCAATTGGCCTTGGTGTATAAAGGCATGGGAGATTATGTCGCCGCACTTGCCCAGTTTAAATCGTATCAATCAGAAGGAGCTACTCAGGAGAACCAGCAGTTAGAAGCTCATATTGAATCCTGCCAAACAGCCCTAAAAGACAAGAATCCTTCCACCTATATCGTCACGCCGCTTTCAAAGCGAATGAATTCAGCCTATTCCGAATTTGGTGCCTGGAAGCAGGGCGATACCTTGTATTATTCTTCCTACCGTTATGAAAACAAGGAGGACAAAGCTAGACCTAAACGCAAGATTGCCAAAGTCCTCTATGCCGTCGGTAATGGGAGAGGCCGCCCCTTACGCAACCTTAATGTCGATACCTTACATACCGCGCACACCGCCATTAGCTTGGATGGTCAACGGTTGTACTATACCCAATGTAGATTCAAGGAAGGTGCGGAGATAGAGTGTACACTGTACTATCGAAAAAAGGACCGAAGGCGGCGATGGGGGAAAAGAGCTTACCGCTTGCCTAGGGATATTAATTCACCGAACTTCACTACTACGCAACCTGCCATCGGATACGATTCTCTGATGCAAAAGGAGGTCTTGTATTTTGTAAGTGATCGACCAGGAGCAGTAGGTGGATTGGATATCTGGTGGTGTACGGTTGAATCAGGAGAAAATACTTTTTCTACTCCTAAGCCCTACATTGGAAACACCCTTCAAGATGAGATTACTCCCTTTGTTTCTTCCGCTGAACAGAGACTATATTTTAGCGGGGATTACGCAAAAGGATTAGGTGGTTTTGATGTTTATGAAGGGCCATTAGGGGGATCCAAATCTTTTGAGCGTTTGCCTCTGGGAAAAGTGATCAACAGTAGTTATAATGATCTATACTATCACTTAAACGATCCAGAAAATAGAAAGGGTTATTTGGTGTCGAATCGTCCTGGGCAAAGATATTTAGATCGACTTAGTAAAGCCTGTTGTAATGACATCTACACCTTTGAGCAGATTCCTGTTCAGGATACGTCATCCAATACTGAAGTAGATTCTAGCGCTCTTGACCCCAGTCTTACGCTTGAACCTCTTCCAAAGCCTGATCCCGACTTATCTTCAAGCGGAGAAAATGAACGAGAAATAATACCATCAACCCTAGCTGATTTCCTACCCTTGGCTTTGTACTTCGAAAATGATCACCCCGATCCTAGGACCCGTCGAGCCAAGACGAGATTGGACTATTTGAGTACTTTCGATCCCTATTTAGAAGCAGAAGAAGATTATGTTGAGAACTATTTAAAGCTGTTTTCCGCTGCAGAAAAAGAGGAAGCAAAAGTAGAGATGCAACAGTTTTTTGAGCAAGAGGTAGCATTTGGAGGAGAGCGCTTAATTCTGTTTTCCAATTTGCTCTTGCAACGTTTGGAGGAGGGTGATAAGGTGGAGATATTCGTAAAAGGGTATACTTCCCCTAGAGCACAGAGTGATTATAACCTGCAGTTGGGAAAACGACGAGTAAGCAGTTTAATCAATCACTTCAGATCTTTTCAAGCAGGGGTATTGAGGCCTTATTTACAGCAGAAGCAATTGATCATATCGGAACGGTCCTTTGGGGAGACTACAGCTGCTAAAACTGTAAGTGATGATTTAAGTGATCGGCAGCGCTCTGTATATAGCATCGATGCGGCCCGAGAAAGAAGGGTGGAAATAGTCGAAGTAAAAAGGAATTAATTGTTTGAGAACCATTATTTTTAGGCCCAATGAATTTCTTTTCATTTACCTCCTCTGCAATTCGGCTGAACAAATCTACACAAACGATCTATTTGGATTGCACCCTTGTGCGGCCAGAGAGGACAATACTATAGCATGGCCAAATTTAGAACGAATCATGAGCGGAGCGGTTCTGGCGCTTCGGGAAATATTGTAAAAGTCGGAATCTTTAGTGCGGTGATTGGAGGCTTATTTTTCGTGTTTAATCAATTTATGGGCGGCTCTTCATCAGAGGATACTACCGATAATCCGGACCCGATCGAAGAAACGAATTACCAACCTAGCGAAGAATATCTCCCGACTTCTACCACTGGCCAAGTTGTTCATCACCGATATTATTCCTTATCCTATTCAGAAGAGGATGAACAAGCAGAATGGGTAGCGTATACATTGACTAAGGAAAACCTCAATAAGCCTTGGGTAGATCGTAAAGACGTTTTCATTCCGGACAGCAAGGTCAAAACCAACTCCAGCACGCCCGCTGATTATCGTGGTTCAGGGTATGATAGAGGGCATTTGGTGCCTGCGGCAGATATGGCCTTCTCTGAAGAAGCCATGAGGGAAACCTTCTTTATGAGCAATATCAGTCCACAATCCCACAATTTCAATGGTGGTATCTGGAGGGAATTAGAAGAATTGACTCGATCCTGGGCGAAGAAAATGAATAAGTTGTATGTTGTTACTGGCCCCATTCTAAGCTACGAGCCCAAAGGCTATATTGGCGATAATGAGGTGGCTATACCTGCCGCTTATTTCAAAGTGCTATTAGATTTGGAGGACCCTGGGCAGAAAGGAATTGGCTTTGTAATTCCTAATGAGGTGAGCTATGATCCCTTATATAAGTTTGCCGTTTCGGTGGATAGAGTGGAGGAAATCAGTGGATTGGATTTTTATCCAGACCTACTAGGGGATGAGGCAGAAGAGGCCATCGAAAGTAATTTTAACATTGATCTATGGCCTTTCAGCAAAAAGAAGTTCGAAGATCGAATTGATAAATGGAATAAACGATAAGCATCATGTCAAAAAAAGATCAATTTCTGAAGGAAATAAGCGATGGTTACTTATTCGAAGGCGCGGATATCATCTTAGGTGGTGCGATGCTAGATGGAGAGGTGATGACCGATACCCTGGTTAAGCTGCCTCTGGAAACTTTAAATCGACATGGCCTGATTGCAGGGGCAACAGGTTCAGGGAAAACCAAAACCTTGCAGATTATCGCTGAGCAATTGTCTTCTAAGAGTGTACCAGTGCTTTTGATGGATATCAAAGGAGACTTAAGCGGGATTGCTGTACCAAGTGATGGGCATCCAAAAATCGATGAGAGACATGAGAAGATCGGCTTCCCATTCCTTCCCGATAGTAGCCCGGTGGAGTTTCTAAGTTTATCAGACGAGAAAGGAGCGCGTTTGAGAGCTACTGTTTCAGAATTCGGACCTGTGCTCTTCTCTAAAATCTTGGATCTCAATGAGACCCAATCTGGTATTGTAGCAGTAGTCTTTAAGTACTGTGATGACCAGAAGCTGCCATTGCTGGATCTGAAGGACTTCAAAAAAACCATCCAATATATCACTGGAGAGGGGAAAGAGGAAATTGAAAAGGATTATGGCAGAATCTCTACAGCTTCTACTGGCGCGATCATGCGTCGGGTAGTTGAATTGGAGCAGCAAGGTGCGGACATTTTTTTCGGGGAACGCTCTTTTGATGTGGATGATCTCTGTCGACTAGACGAAAATGGTAAAGGGATGGTTTCTGTCATACGATTGACCGACATTCAGGATAGACCGAAACTCTTTTCCACCTTTATGTTGCAAATGCTCGCCGAAATCTATGCTACTTTCCCTGAAGAAGGTGACTTAGAGCAGCCCAAGTTAGTCATCTTTATCGATGAAGCACACTTGGTATTTGAGGAAGCTTCTAGAGCGTTGATGGATCAAATTGAGGCAATCGTAAAGCTGATCCGATCCAAGGGGGTGGGATTGTTCTTCGTAACCCAGAATCCTGCCGATATTCCAGATGATGTATTGGGGCAGCTAGGGCTAAAGATTCAGCATGCCCTGCGGGCCTTCACCGCTAAAGATCGGAAAGCGATTAAGTTGGCAGCACAGAATTATCCAATTACAGAGCATTACGATGTCGATCAATTGCTGACGGAATTAGGTATTGGGGAGGCATTGGTCACCGCACTGAATGAAAAAGGGATACCCACGCCATTGGTACATACCATGCTGAGAGCTCCACAATCAAGGATGGATGTACTGACCAAAAGTGAGATAGAGGAAGTACTCGATCAATCCCGAATCATGCGGAAGTACAATGAAGAGATCGACCGAGAAAGTGCTTACGAAATATTACAGGAAAAGATTGAGAACTTCCAGGAAGCTGAGGAACAGGAGAAGTTGAAAAAGCAGAGAGAGAAGGCACGTGGAACTCGTAGAAGAAGAGAAAAGAGTACTTTGGAAACGATTGTGAATAGTACCACTACCAGGCAAATCGGCCGAACCATTGCCCGAGAACTTACCCGTGGATTGCTAGGTGTGCTTGGAGTAAAACAGACAAGGAGACGCAGAAGGCGCTAGTTGTTTCTAAGATAAATGAATGGAGATGGAGGATTAGAAGCGTGAGGTTTTATTCTTCATCCACAAAAACCCCTTTGGCTTGAAATCTCTTGCAGTAAGAAGTCCAAGGGGTTTCTTTATAATGGTCCTCTGCAAAATATTTCACTAGCTGCATCAGTTGGTCTGGCGTCTTGAAACCTACTAAGCATTGTATGATTTCTGTGGATTCATCGAGAAAGACAACCGAAGGGAAACTCATTCTACCGCGAAGCATTTCAATCGCTAATTCATGGTAAGCTCTTTTGCCAGCACGCCTTTGCGCATATTTCTTTTCTTGAAAGACGATAATGTCATTTCTTTCTGCATCAAATTTGACCGGGTAGAAATTTTCGTTGATAAAAGAAACTATGGCAGGATGTCGAAAGGTTGTTTTATCCATGCGCTCACACCAACGGCACCACTCCGTATAGAAATCCAGCATGATCTTCTTGGGTTCTTCAACGGACTTCGTCAAAGCTTCTTCCAAGGTAATCCATTCAATCTGCGGCATAGTATCGGGCTGGACGGGAGTCCGAGCCTGCAGTTGCGCATGTAGTGATTGCTGTAAGAGTATCGAAAATAAAAGTGATAGTATAAAACTAACCTTTCTCATTGCTAACATAATTGTTTTCTCTAGTAAATCATGGCCAATCAAACCCTCCTCCCTTCACTTTGGTAGATAGGCCGGAGACGACTATCGGATACGAAATAATATCAAACATTTCTGATTTCATACCACTATGTAAGAAACAAAAATAATCCAAGTCTTATGTTTCAGGTAGGCAGTTTTAAAGTAAGTTTAACAAATTTTAAGGCTTGGAGAATACCCCTTAACAAATCATAGAGCGACAGAGGCAAAGGTCCGATCACGGTAGATAATGCTCAAGTGATCTTGTAGCAGTTTGAAATCTTTTCTAGGGTATCCTGAGGGAATCTCAGGAGCTTTGATGCCCTTTGAGATCGTTACAGGAGCCTGGAACAAGCGTATTTCATCCCAAAGATCTTGATCTAAAAACTCCTGCAATATCATAGCCCCGCCTTCAACCATTAAGTTGATCTTTCTAATTTCGGTGAGGTGATTTAGTATTTGCCTTGCTGTTGATTCCGCTTGGGTGAGGTGGATATAGCTAACAGTAGGATTTTCTACTGAGGCAGCTTGCTCCAAGGTATACACATAAGTGGGAATGCTACCATCAAAGAGGGCTAGGGTATCAGGCAGGCGAAGATTGCGGTCTATGACCAAGCGAGTAGGAGAGGAGCCATAGTACAATCGGTTGCTTAGCTTTGGATTGTCCCACGCAGCGGTGTTCGTTCCCACTAAAATGGCATCAATCTCACTTCGCCATTTATGTACTAGTCGCTTTGAAAAGGGATTAGTCAGCCACAGCTGCTGTTGTTGATCAGGGGCAATGAAGCCATCTTGACTCATGGCAAACTTCAAAATGATATACGGCCGGCCTAACTTAACAAAAGTATTACGTGGTGCACTTAGTCGCTGACCCTCCCCAGGTAAGACATTGAGTTTTACGTCTATCCCTGCTTTACGCATCTTTTCCACTCCCAAACCGTCGACACCAGGAGTATGATCAATGTAGGAAAGCACCACTCTCGGAATTTTATTGCGAATGATGAGATCAGTACATGGAGGTGTTTTCCCAAAAATAGTACAAGGTTCCAGGGAGCAATACAAAGTAGAATGCTTCAATAAGGGCAGATCCTCTGATTTTACACTGGCAACGGCGTTGACTTCCGCATGAGGACCCCCATACCGTTGATGAAATCCTTCGCCGATGATCCGATCCTGGAAGACAATGACGGCGCCGACTATAGGATTAGGAGAAGTAGTACCCCGCCCTAGTTTAGCCAAGTCAAAACAACGTTTTATATAGGTTTCATCTTGCATAGTAACTTCATTCGCGATTGGAAGCAAGATAGTTTAAATTCAGTAAATCACTTTCTGCAAAAAGTTAGGACTTCAACTTCCGGGAAGAGTGCCTTGAATTTAAAAGAGTCTTAAACAATAAAAAAAGGTCGAAAATTCATTACACATAACAATAATACATCGTCAGAAATAGCCCATAAATGCCTTAAACACTTTTTTGTATTGAGAATATTCCTTATCTTTCCCATGTAATCCCCAAGCATTTTTTTTCCTATTATTTTCTTTCGCATTGTGTATTCTCCTCAAAATCAAAGCCTGAAATATATTTTTTTTGTTAACCACAAAACGTAGTAAGCGTGTTATACAAAGTAAAACTTAAGAACGCTGAGGATGAAGTTTTGCTCGATGACAAAGTTTATGAATACTTGACCAACGACCCTTATTTGGTGAAAGTTGACTTTATCAACAACCTTCGGAAACACTCTAGCGGATGCGCCGTTTTCCAAAAAACTTGGAAACGGGCAGATGGGGGATACAAAACCGAAACCATCTACCTACATAAGCTCATTGCTGAAAAATTTCTGACCGACAACAAAGAAGGATCTAGAAACCTGGTAGGGGCAAAAAATGGTAACAAGTTAGATTGTCGTCTAGAAAATCTTCTTTATCGCTCACGTTCGGTCGCAAGTCGTAAAAGAAAAACAAGCAGTAAAACAGGCTATACTGGTGTTTACAAAGAGAACAACAGGTATCGAGCTGTTATTTCTGTAGATCGAAAGTCAGTACACATTGGAATGTTTGCTACTGCTGAAGAAGCAGCGCTGGCCTACAACAAGAAATCAAGAGAATTGTATGGCGAGGATGGCAAGATCAATGTGATCAAGACACAAAAGTAATTAAACTTCTAACAAGCAGAACCTTAACAAAAGGTACTTGGGCTAGAGTCGTCAAGACTTTAGCCTTTTTTTGCGCGCGTCATTTCCCGTTTACCTGGAGGACCCGGCAAAGCTTCCACCGTAAAGCCTAAAGCTTTTAATGTTCTCTTGACCGCTCCCTTGGCGCAGTAGGTTACCAAAATTCCATTTTCGGCTAAAGCATCGTACATGATTCCTAGGACATCGGCTTCCCAGAGCTCAGGTTGTGCACTGGGCGCAAAAGCATCAAAGTAGATGAGGTCGAAATCGGCATCAAATTGCAGGGATTCGAAACTTTGCTTCAATTTCCTAAACTTGAAGTTGGGAGTGAATTCGCTTGTTACGCCCCATTCTATCTGATGCATCCTTTCAAAATCCGATCGATAGGCACTCTCCTGCAATGTCTCCGGATAGTTTAACTGAAGTGCCTCCTTGATTGGGACAGGAAACTTCTCAACGCTGGTATAATCAATATCCAGTTTTCGGCGGTCTGCTTCAATGCGAGTCATCAAAGCGTTCAAGCCGGTGCCAAAGCCAATCTCTAGCACACGAATATCTTTCTTGATCATGGAAGCCTCGAACAGGCCTGCCTCTATGAATACATGTTGAGATTCTTGGATTGCTCCATACTTGGAGTGATAACTGACTCCAAAGGTGGGGGAGAAAATGGAATGGGATCCATCTTGTGTTTCAATGATGACTATTTCCTCTTTCATACTACAAACAAGGATCTTGCCAATTGGCAAGATCGGACTTTTCCAAAAGATAAGACAAAGTCTTGGCTTTCCTTACATTGGACTTTCAACCACTCCCTTCAGATCTCGAACAGAAATATCTAAATGCGAGGAATGATGGATACACTGACCATCTTTTATTACCAGAACCTGAGGGGACTCATGGCGAACACCAAAGGTTTGGGCCACTTGTTGCGATAAAGGTCGGTCATAAACAACATCTACAAAAAAAGTAGCCAGTTCTTGCTCCTCAAAATCCCAGCCGCCTTCGAGGCGATATCTAGCCATGGAACTGATGGAGCAAGTTGGGCTGTGCTTATAGATGAGGCAGGTTTTCTGCCGTGACAATTCAATGATTTCGTCTATTTGTGTGGGTTGTTTTATGGAAGTCCAGTTGATCATCTTATAATTTAACTGCTGTTTGAACTACCACTTTAACAACCTTAACTACGGTTTCGTTCATACCAAAGTTATTTGGGCAGCCATAGCCTTTATTACAAGAGGTGAAAGTGCTACAGATGGCAACGAAAGCTAGAAGGCTTAGCATTTTTTTGAATCTTCTACTTTTCATCGGAGTCTAATTTAGATTTAGATATGTTGGGAATTAAAATTTTTATAATATGTCTTCAACGTCTTTCTGCGGAATTTAGTCTGCACGTCGTCAAAAAATATTAAAGCACACAAAAGTAAAGATTATAATGGGATTATGGAGTATTTCAAATGGAATCTCAAGTGGAAACCCCCGCAATTGTGTAAAGATTGTCAATCCCTTTATACGTGTATTGAAAACCAAAAAAGTCCCCTTATTGTTATAATTCTGTAGGAAACTTATCCATAATGTGGTAAAATGCCGACTTTTAGTATTTTTGCGCCGATCTTTTACCCATATACTTCAATCATACAATATGTCAAGAGAATTAGCTTTAAGAGATGCCTTAAATGAGGCCATGAAGGAAGAGATGCGTAGGGATGAATTGGTCTTTCTAATGGGAGAGGAAGTAGCTCAATACAATGGAGCTTACAAAGTGAGTAAAGGGATGTTGGATGAATTTGGTCCGAAGCGAGTGATAGATACTCCGATTGCAGAACTTGGTTTTGCTGGTATTGGGGTAGGAGCAGCCATGAATGGTTTGCGACCCATTGTAGAGTTCATGACTTGGAACTTTGCCATTCTGGCTTTTGATCAGATCGTAAACAATGCAGCCAAGACTTTATCTCAATCTGCTGGAAATTTCAAATGTCCAATCGTATTTAGAGGCCCATCTGGGGCTGCTGGCCAGCTGGCACAACAGCACAGTCAAACCTTTGAAAGCTGGATGGCAAATGTCCCAGGACTAAAGGTGGTATCCTGCATCGATCCAGCTGATGCCAAAGGCTTATTGAAATCTGCTATCAGAGATGATGATCCCATATGTATGATGGAATCTGAACTGCTCTATGGTCACAAGGGCATCGTTCCGGAAGGTGAATATTTGACGCCAATCGGTGTAGCGGCCGTACGTAGAGAAGGAACGGACGTTACCATCGTCTCCTTCAATAAGATGATGTTAACTGCTTTGGAGGCGGCCGATGAACTAGCCAAAGAGGGAATTTCCGCTGAGGTGATCGATTTGAGAACAATCCGTCCATTGGATCATGAAACCTTAGTGAAATCTGTCAAGAAGACCAACAGGCTAGTGGTGGTGGATGAATCTTGGCCATTTGCGGGTGTATCGGCAGAAATTGCCTACGAGATCCAAAAGTATGCCTTCGACTATCTTGATGCTCCTGTAACTCGGGTTAATGCGGCAGATACATCTTTGCCATACGCACCAACTTTGGTAGACGCCTACATGCCTAATGCCACTAAGGTGATCAAGGCCGTTAAAGAAGTTATGTATTTGAATGCCTAATATGATCTAGTAGCACCTTTCGCTGTAGATCTATGAAATATAAAAGCCCGATGAAATTCTATTTCATCGGGCTTTCTCGTTTCAATGCGGAAAAGCACTAAAGCGCCCAGGCTTTTTGACCTTTTTCGTAAGGTGCACAGCCGTCATAGCGACCCGGCGTTTCGACATAACGCAAAGCTTGAGTAGCCCCAACTTCTGAGGAAAAGTATCCCCAGAGTGTCAATTGCTTCATCATTGTGAAGTAATGACTTCTGGCTCCTGCTGCCTTGCCTTCTTCATGCACCTTAGCAGCTGTGTCCAAGCTGATTAAGAGATCTTTCTTATCCTCGTCAGATAATAAGATGAAATCCTTTCCGCCCTTGGTTTTGGCTTCCTCATTGAGCTGTCCAATCCCTTCCAGAAAGATTTTCTGATCTTCCGCTTCGTAGCAGTCGGTAACCATAGTTCTCATGAAGGCTCCGATTCCTGCAGCTTTGGCTCCAGGTGATGATTCGGTGGTAGGCAATATGGTTTCGCCAACCTCATCTAGGAAGCTGACATTGTTATCTGTAAATTCTATTGTGGACAAAGCTGGAGCAGCGGGCTTGCAGCCAGTAAGGAATGCTTCAGCTCCTATAATTGTTCCCCCCAGGATCAATGAAACCCTGGTGAGGGCATCTCTTCTATTTATCATGATCAAAGATTTTTCGACTTAGAGATTCATTTTCTTCAATTCGCTGACAGCATGGTCCGCAGCTCTTGCGGTAAAGGCCATGTAGGTCAGAGATGGGTTTTGACAAGCAGCTGATGTCATGAATGAACCATCGGTGATGTATACATTCTTGGCATCCCACATCTGATTCCATTTGTTTAGCACAGATGTTTTTGAATCCCGACCCATTCTAGCTGTACCCATTTCGTGAATACCGCGACCAGGTGTACCATCACCATCGTGGCCAGTGACATCCTTTACGCCTGCTGCCTCCAACATTTCCATGCCATCTGTTAGCATGTCCTTCCGCATGTTCAGCTCATTTTCTTTTAGCTCACAGTCGATAGCCACCACATTAAGACCCCATTTGTCAGTTTTGGTCTTATCCAGCGTGACCTTGTTTTCGTGATAGGGCAAGATTTCACCGAAACCACCCATTCCGATTGTCCATCTTCCTGGTTCAGTCAAGGCTTCTTTGAATTCCGCTCCAATGCTGTACTCGGCGATTTCTCTGGACCATCCCTCTCTACTAGCTCGACCCTGATAACCAAACCCTCGTAAATAGTCCCGTTTATCTCCAAATAGGTTTCTGAATCTAGGTATGTAGAAACCATTAGCCCTTCGACCAAAGTAGTACTTATCTTCATAACCTTCTACCCAACCACTAGCTCGTACCCCTAGATGATGGTCCATTAAGTTGTGTCCTAGTTCACCACTGCTACTACCCAGACCTTCCGGCCAAATATCTGTAGCTGAATTCATCAGGATCCATGCGGTATTTATCGTAGAGGCATTCAAGAAGATGACCTTGGCCTTGTAGACGTAGGTCTGGTTAGTTTCAGCATCTAGTACCTCCACACCAGTAGCCTTCTTCGTGTCTTTGTCATATAATACTTGTGTTACAATGCTATGTGGACGCAAGGTCAAATTCCCAGTTTTCATGGCTGCTGGAAGGGTAGAGGACTGCGTACTAAAGTAGGCGCCAAAAGGACAACCCAACCAGCACTTATTCCTGTATTGACAGATACCACGTCCTTCAATAGGAGCGGTGACGTGTGCGGCACGGCCGATAATTAGGTGTCGTTTTCCACCATAGTGCTTCTTAATTCTTGCAGCCACATCTTTTTCCACGCAGTTCAGTTCCATTGGAGGTAGAAATTCCCCATCGGGAAGCTGTGGTAAGCCTTCTTTGCTACCGCTGATCCCTGCGAAACGCTCCACATAGTCGTACCAAGGCTTGATGTCTTTATACCGTACGGGCCAATCCACAGCAATACCCTCTTTGGCATTAGCTTCAAAGTCAATGTCACCAATACGGTAACTTTGTCTTCCCCACAGCAGGGAGCGACCACCGACTTGGTATCCGCGGAACCAATCGAAACGCTTGATTTCCGTGTATGGGCAGTCTTTGTCGCTAGCCCACCAATCCAAGTTCTTTTCGTTGAGCGGGTAATCTCTTTTTAGTACGGGGTATTCCTCGATCATTTTTTGTGTGCGGGTGCCTCTATGGGCAAACTCCCAGGGTCCCTTGATGGCGTTGACATAGTCCTTTACATGTTCTACATTCTTGCCACGTTCAAGCATCATGACCTTTAACCCTTTTTCACAGAGCTCCTTTGCCGCCCAGCCACCACTGATGCCGGAGCCGACAACGATTGCGTCGAATTCGTTTTCTGCCATTTTACAGTAGTTAATTGATAAAATTCGGTTTCAACATTATTGCTTGTAAAGTTATATTATTTGGTAGGCTTGCGCTAAGAAATATCTTTATTTTATCGTCCGCCTTGCTTTACAGAATAAATCAAGACCATAGCTAAAGTGACAAAACTGTACCCTTTTTGCCAGATCTCCGTAAAACAAAGGAGCTGTTGTTTTAGAAAGAAATTAAGTATCTTAAGCCTTGAAGTAAAATCGATAGAGAACTATATTTAGGATAACCTCACCACCAAATCGTTGCTCGATTTTTCTATCCAAGCGTTCAACCTGTACATGATAAATTTTTAGGAATATCTCTAACCCGTAATGAATTAATTTACTAATTGCTGTACTTGCCGTCCTATGATGTATGGTAAAATTAAAGTCTACCCCCTAATCGTAAGGATCACACTAGTGGGCATGCTACTAGGTGCAATCCAACCCCTATGGAGTCAGACGGAAAAACTAGACAGTTTGCACTTGTTGCTCCAAAGTCTTGAGGAGTCAGACAGTCAAAAAGTCGATCTGCTGAATCAGATTAGCTGGGAGTTTCACACGACTGATCTGGATTCAGCGGCAGCATTTGCCCATCGAGCTAGGGAGCTAGCTGAGTCTTTGGAGTATCAGGTAGGGCTGGCTCGTGCTTTCAACTTGCTTGGAGTGGTGGCTTCTATTCGTGGAGATAAGTTGGCTCAAGAGCGATGGAATGATATGGCGCTACCTATTGCGGAAAAAAGTCGAGATAGTTTCGTACTAAGTGTAGTTTATAATGACTTAGCTAATATATACGCCAATCGGAATGAAAACACCAAGGCTTTAGAGTTTTACCAGAAGTCTTTACGAAATGTTGTGTTGGGCGATGAGGTTGGAGAGATCTTTACATTAGGCAATATAGCTATCCTTTATTCCAATTCAGGCGATGAACCGAACGCAGCGATTTACTGGCAAAAAGTGATTCAGAAAATTGATGAAACCAGAGATCCATATGTGAAGGCCGTAGCACTAATGAATAAGGCTTACTTTCACAGTGCACGCAATGAGCCGGACTCAGTAAAGGAGGCCGTGGAATTGGCCCAAGCCATCGCGGAGGAAAATGAGAACTACTTGACACAGGTAAATTGTCTACAGTGGTTATCCGATCTTGCACGTGAAGAGGGGAAGTTGGAATTGTCACAAACCTACTTGAAAAAGGCAGCCTTTCTCACCAATGAAAAAGGACTCCATACCCATGATTTAGCCATACAGTATGATCTAATTGCTTGGGATATTGCACGTGAGGACTTTGATAAGGCGCGAGAGAAACTACAAGCGTTTTACCTACAGACTCAGGAGAATCTACCCAATAGACTTAATGTGCTGATCGCCTATCACGATCTAGCTGCTCAGCTAGCGGAGGCCATCGGAGACTACCGAGCTGCCTACAACCATCAGTCTGAACAATGGCTTTATGAAGACACATTGGATCAAGCTACCCAACTCCAAAGGATGGCCGAATTGGAAATTCAATTTGGATTGGAAAAACAAAAGGTAGAGTATGAGCTTGTTCAAATGGAGAAAAAGGAAGGGGAAGCGACCGTTAAATATCATAAGACGCTGAATTGGGCTTTATTTGCGATTTTGATCCTGGCAGTGGTCATTGTTGCCCTGGGTTGGCTTTCCGCTCGCCAAAGGCAGCAATATGCAGAGCAGTTAAAGGAGGAGGTAGATAAAAAGACGACGGACCTGCGTTTGAAGAATGAGGAGCTCGAGGGCTTTGCGCATATCGTTTCTCATGACTTGAAAGAGCCTTTACGAAACATTATGAGCTTTGTTAACCTCATTGAGAAGCGTGGACCCGGTATTCAACCTGCAGAACAGCAAACCTATTTCGGATTCATTAAGAAGGGGGCGAATCAGCTGTATAATTTAGTCGAGGATGTGTTGCAATTTTCGAAACTGAGGAAAACTGCTCCTAAAATAGGGATGGTAGATACGGAGAAATTAGTATCAGAAGTAGAAAATGCCTTGAAACTTAAGGTAGAAGAGAAGAATGCCGAAATCAGGGTACATGATCTGCCTCAGATTGAAAGCTCAGAAGCATTGCTTTTTCTGATTTTCAAAAATCTAATCGAAAATGGTATTACTTACAATCGAAAAGAACGCCCTGTCATTGATATCCGATATCAAAGACAAGAAGATGAACATGAGTTCGCTCTAAAAGACAATGGTATGGGAATACCTATGGAATTCAAAGAGAAGATATTTAAGATGTTTTTTCGACTACATAATCGAAATGAATTTGAAGGTACGGGACTGGGGCTAGCCATCGTAAAGAAATTAACAGATCAACTTAAAGGGAGCATTATCTTCGAAAGTGATGCCACAGGAACTACCTTCTTTCTAAAGTTTCCGGCCAACTATGAAACCGCTACCCTTTAATATATCCAAGACATCCAACCGCTCCATTGGTGTCCAGCATGATCGATTACCCTATTTCTACGATCGATTGCATTACCATCCGGAATGGCAGATTACGTTGATTGTACAGAGTGAAGGGACGCTGTATGCGGGTGACAGCATGTGTCGTTTCAGGGCAGGTGACTTATGCTTTATTGGATCCAACCTTCCACATCTATTTCGGAATGATCCCAAATACTATGAGCATGAAGCGGAGCATGCGGAAGCGATTTCGATTTTTTTTGACCGAAAGAGCCTTGGAGCAGGCTTTTTTGAAATACCAGAATTAAGGGTAGCTAGTGGTTTATTACGGGAAGCTAATAAGGGCATCCATTTCTCTTCAGGAACGCTAGGTTTTGATCCAAGTGCGCTGTTCCAACGCATGCAGGTCCTAGAAGGCATTGCTCTATTGCAAGAGTTTCTTACCTTGCTGAAAAGCCTATGTGAAGCTGAAGGTAGCCAAGCTATTTCAAGCATGGCCTATGATCAGTCCCAAGCTGAAGCCGCGGGTAAACGCTTGGATCAAGTCTTACAGTTTATCTTTAAAAACTATGATAAGAAGATCACTGTAGAAGAGGCTGCGCAAGCCAGTAATCTAAGTATCCCGGCTTTCTGTCGATACTTTAAAATTCACACACGGAAGACATTCATTTCATATGTCAATGAGGTTCGTATTAATGCGGCTTGCCAATTACTCATGGAACAACAAGATTCTATAGGCCAAATTGCATACAAGGTAGGGTTCAACAATCTATCCAATTTTAATCGGCAATTCAAGAAATTGAAGGGAATGGTCCCCAGTTCTTTTCAGCAGCACTACCAGTGAATCACCATGTTACATAGCTAGTGGGTACTTGGGAGGTGCCACTTGAACTTAACTGCTAAGGTCCTAAGGATGATGATGAAGAAAACGGTGGTTAACATGGAGGTATCCCGACCCAAATTCAGTGCAGTTAGAATCAGGAAAAGTATTCCTCCTGCAATACAGGCGGTAGCGTAGATCTCCTTTCTAAAGATGAGAGGAACCTCATTGCACAATACATCCCGAATTACACCTCCAAAGACAGCTGAGACCGTACCCATGATTACTGCGATGGGCATAGAAAGCCCTAATCCCAAAGTCCTTTCCAGTCCGAGAATAGTGTAAAGGCCAATACCAATGGTGTCAAATAGGAATAAGGTCCTTCGAAGTTTCTGCACGCTTTGTCCAAAGATGTAACTAACGGCGATACCTGCGGCAATGATTAGTAGATAGTTATTGTCTAGGAGCCAACCAACAGGTTGCCGGCCAATTAGGATATCCCTCAAAGTACCTCCTCCCAGCGCCGTTACCAATGCAATTACGGATGATCCGAAAATGTCCAATTTTCTTTGGATCGCCGTTAAGGCTCCACTGATTGCGAAGACGAAAGTACCAGCGAGATCAAAAAAGTAAATGATGTCCATGACAGATAGATTGGAAGATCATCCGTAGCGTTCTGGCTGTAGAAGTTCGAGATTGACGCTCGGATCTTGTTCTCCGATAATTTCGGCAATAAGCTGGCCCGTTATTGGGCCAAGACTCATTCCCATCATGGCATGCCCTCCTGCCAGGACCAAATTGGATACCTGGCTAGATCTGCCAATATAGGGCAGACCATCAGGAGAGCATGGTCGAAATCCTACCCAAATATCAACATCCCTTTGATTAGGGAGGTTGATATTTGGATAGTACTGTGGTAGTGATGAAATGACACCTCGGACTCGCTTTGGGTTTACAGCCCTGCTCATTCCACCCAATTCCAGTGTCCCGCCAAATCTCAAATCTTTGCCCATTGGGGTGATGGCAACCTTGTCTTCACTTAGGATACTCGGAATCGTAGGCCTTTCATTCGGTTCGGAAAGTGTAATAGAATATCCCTTGCCATCCTGAATTGGCATTTGTATTTTCAAGGGCTTTAGAATCTTCTGCGACCAGGATCCGGCGGCAAGAACTACTTGATTCACTTTTAGGCGTTCACCAGCCTCTGTTTGCAGATGTGTGATAGTACCTTTCTGACTTTCCCATCCTGTGAGCATCGTCCGCGGCATAAATTTTGCCCCGGCTGCTTTTAAGTGGGCCACAATGGCATTCATGAAGAGATGAGGGGACAGATGGGAATCACCTTCGTACATTACACCGCCGCGCGCTTCCAAATGAGTGCCTTTTTCCAGTTCCTTTAAGGCACTGCTGGATAGAACCTCGGCTTTCACTCCCAAATCATTTGCCATTTCAGCCCCAGCGATTTCTTCTTTTTCACCTTTAGCAGTCCGAAAGAGCATAATTAGACCCTTATTCTCCAAGTCAAAGGATATCTCCAATTCATCACTCAATTCCTGGTAAAGCTGACGACTCCCCTGATTTAGATCTCTGATCACCGGCATGGCTTCCCTAACTTTCTTAGGGGTACACGCACGGTAGAAGTGCCACAACCATTGGGCCAATTGAAGGTCTAAGCGGGGCTTTATGTAGAACGGACTACTAGCGCTAAACATCCAGCGAAGACCTTTCGAAATCACACCTGGACTGGCCAAAGGAACAAAGTGACTTGGCACGATCATCCCGGCATTTCCAAATGAACAGCCTGCTTCAAAGTCTCCCTTATCCAGAATGGTAACTTCATGCCCCGCCTTCGATAGATAGTAGGCGCTGCAAAGCCCGATCACACCACCTCCAATTACATGTACTTTCATATCACACAATTATATCACCTGAAAACCATGGGCATAGGGATCATCTTCATCGATGATGATTTGGTTGTATCCAGTTATTCTAGCCCACCCTTCGATACTAGGAACAATAGCTGAAAAAGGCCCACATTGTACCTCCTCCTCTACGCGTCCGATAAACTGACTCGCTATTATGCTCTCATGCGTAAAAGTTTCCCCGATCTTTAACTTTCCTTGCGCATGCCATTGAGCCATACGAGCAGAGGTTCCTGTTCCGCAAGGGGATCGATCGATGGCTTTGTCACCATAAAAAACAGCATTTCTTGCGTCAGCACTGGAGGACTTCGGTTTTCCCGTCCAAAGTAGATGACTTAAGCCAGAGATTTTGTCGTCCAAGGGGTGTATAAAGGAATAGCTTTCATTTAGGCGATTCCGAACAATGGGACTCCATTGAATTAGCTTAGAGGGACCGTAAGCATCGATTCCCTCATAATTTTCTTGCGGATCGACAATAGCATAGAAATTTCCGCCATAAGCTACATCTACGTGAATGGAACCCAATTCCGGACATTCCACCTGTAGTCTTTCCTTGTATAGGAATGAGGGCACATTAGTCAATTTGACCGACTTGACTTTTTTCCCTTCCTGTTTATATTCTACCAGGACCAGGCCAGCAGGTGTTTCCAGTCTTAACTTACCCGGAGTTTGGGGTTTCACTAAGCCTTCCTCTATTGCAATTGTTACCGTTCCAATAGTTCCGTGTCCACACATTGGCAGACAGCCGCTTGTCTCGATGAAAAGGATAGCTACATCATTGCCTGGATCAGCTGGTTCATAAAGGATGCTGCCTGACATCATATCGTGCCCACGTGGTTCGAACATGAGTCCTGTTCTGATCCAGTCATGATGAGCTAAGAAATCTAGCCTTTTCTCACCCATGCCGTTTCCTTTCAGCACTGGCCCTCCGCCGGCAACCAGTCTAACGGGGTTCCCACAGGTATGAGCATCGATACAGAAGAATGATTTCCTCATAAATGATCGTTTGCAAGCCTAAAGGTTAAGGTAGTCAGGTAGGGTAGGGCGAGTGGCCATCCCGTCATTTAAGATCTTGAGCACCCGTTCTCTTTCTTCACCAACTAATGGAAGGCGGGGAGGACGTACATGCTCCGTGCCAATACCCGTGATTACCTCAGCCAATTTGATGTTTTGGACGAGTTGCGGGTTGATGTCTAATTCTAGAATAGGTAGGAACCATCGATGTATAGCTACAGCCTCAGCAATCCTACCTGCTAAAGCTAAACGATAAATGGCAACGGTTTCCCTTGGGAAAGCACAGACTAATCCAGCTACCCAGCCATCTGCTCCCATAAGGAGAGATTCTAGCGCCAAGGTGTCCACTCCGCAACTTACCTTTAGGCTATCACCAAAAGCAGATTTAAGTCTGCTCACGTTGGATACATCCCTGGTACTCTCCTTAATAGCTGTTACATTTGGAAGCTTCAGCAATTCCTCCATGATCGCTAAGGTAACTTCGATTTTATAATCCACAGGATTATTGTAGATCATGATGGGGAGGTCCGTAGATTTGGCAATGCTTGTAAACCAGCTTGCGGTTTCTCTATCTGTAGACTTATACATCATAGGAGGTAATGCCATTAAGCCATCTGCTCCGTGTTCTTGTGCCGTTTGAGCAACCTTAATAGCTTCTTGTTGCGAACTTTCGGCAATATTGATAATAATCGGAAGTTCACTGCTGATTTCTTTAGCCTTCGCTAGCAGCTCCATTTTTTCATTCAAAAAGAGCGTGCTGGCTTCTCCCAAGGATCCTCCAAGGATTACGCCATCAATACCTGCATCTATTTGGGCCTTCAAATTCAGTTCGAAGGTATCCAGATCCAACTTACCAGTTGAGTCAAACTTGGTCGTTAGTGCGGGATATACCCCATTCCAGTTTACTGCCATCTTTTTTTTCTGCAATGATAGACTAAATAGCTAGGAGCTTTTGTGATTATCTTATTAGATGTTGATACTATTTTATCAAGTGGAATGAGGTGTAGTGGAATATGCAAGAAAATAGTACGGATTGCTAGATGTTCATCATGAATTCATTCAGGTCGACCTGGGTATCCAGATTCAGCTTTTTACGTAGTCGATACCTACCTACTTCGACCCCACGAATGGAGATATTCATCAAGGGCGCAATCTCTTTGGTAGCTAGGTTCATGCGTAAGTAGGCACATAATTTTTGGTCATTGGAGGTAAGTTGCGGAAATTGGATCTTGAGTCTTTTGAGGAAATCACTATGAACTTGGTCAAAGTGATGCGCAAATTGATCCCATTCGCGAGCAAGCTCGTCATCCTTGGTCAGGAGACGTAGAAGTCCGTCCACTTGTTTTTTGGCAGGAGCCTCCATGCTCTCTTTTTGTAGCTTTTCCAACTGACTTCGAAGTTTGTTGATCATTTCGCTTCGTTGAACCAGATGCATGGTGGTGCTAGCCAATTCCTGGTTCTTATGCCTGATCTCTTCTTCCAGGTTTTTGTTTTGCAAGGCTATAATGGCTTTTTCAGACTCCTCTACGACCTTTTGGTGCTCTTCTTCTTTCTTCTTTTGTGCCGAAACTAGATCAGCTGTTTCCTTTTTGAATCTGCTACGAGGAATTAAGATCAGTCCGACCAGCAGGCCTATCACGAGAAGTGCATAGAAGAACTTGGCAAGATTGGATGCATACCAGGGTGGGTTAATCGTGAAGTGAAAACTAACTACCTGAGATTCTAATCCCGAATGGTTTTTTGCTCTCAGTTTGAAGGTATACTCACCGGGACTCAGGTTGGTGTATTCTTTATTACGCTTGGTATTCCAGCTCGACCAGCCTTCATCAGAGCCTTCTAAAAAGGATTGAAACCAGACTTTGTCGTGCTGGCTATAAATGGGAGAAGTAAAAGAAAAGCGGAATGCATTTTCAAAATACTCAAAAGGCTGCAGTGCTCTTATATCTTCGCCGCTGTAGTGACCAGCAATGATTAGGCTGTCACCATCAGCAATATTGTAAATGTTCTGGAATAAAACGCGTAGTTCCTGGTTCATAGCCTGCTGAGGCTTCGGGTTAAAGGTGATAAAACCTTTTTCGGCACCTGCGATAATCCGGTGATCATCGAGTGGATGAATGAATTCGAAGCCCCGGACCAATTGGCTGTTCAGAGATGGAAAAAGCGCTTTGACAAAGCGCTTCACGACCCCTTTGTCCGTCAATGATAAACGACCAGATGTACTGGAGCCCACGAACCAGATATTCCCGTTTGAGTCCTCAAATAGACGGAGCAAATTGGGTTCTTCCTTAAGTAGGTTCTGCATTTCTTGGTAACGCAGAAAAGAGTTGCTACTCTTATCGTATCTAAAAACACCTGTTTCACTTGTGAAGAGGATTTCTTCATTGACAAGGAAAACATGATTTAGGTGATCGCTTGCCAAACCGTCTTTTTTGCCATATAGTTGGACCTGAACCGCATCCTGACCCGGATTTAAAGAAAGTTTATAGATTCCTCGGTAGGGGTGTGCCATCCATAGACCCTTGCTCTCGCCGGGAACCAAAAATCGACTCGATTCTTGTAGTCCTTTGAGTTTCCGCTGCCATTGCCACCCCTTTGGCCCTAAAGTGTATAATTCCAGCCCCTCATAGGTGCCCGCGACCAACTTTTGTGGATCATCAGGTAATGGCGTAAAGTTCCAGGTACCAGGCCCCATTGAAAGCCTCCTGCTTGTATGTGCTGCTCCCGATCTTAGTATTTCAAATGCGCCTTCATGATGTCCCATAAGAAGGCGCCCCCGCACAACAGCCAATCCCCAAACCTGTCCCTCGGTTCCTGGAACTCTCCGGAAGGATGTTCTATTAAATAGTTGAGGACGGGCATGGGCTTCTAATGTGTAGAGCCCTGAAGAAGTTCCGAAGTAGAAATAGCCATCATGTTCAATAAAGGTATAGGCAGTTCCCTCTAGAGGCTGATCGGGAATGATCTGTCGATAAGCCCCGTTAATTTCAGCATAGTCGATTCCATTATCTAGGCCGATCCACAAGTTGCCATGCTGATCCGTGGATAAACTCAGAACATTGTTCTTTTGCAGGCCATTGTTTCGATTTATATGTGTTTTGAGGCGAAAATCAGCCGTAAGCACAAGAACACCGGCAGCACTAGTACCTAGTACGATACCACCACTACTGTCTTTGATAGCACAGTAAATTCTATTTTCCTTGATGAAGTCATCTAAACTGGGTATCGATAAGGGTTGTAGTTGATTACCTTCCAGAAGAAACAGGCCATCTTTCAGCGTGGTGAAAAGGATAGAGCCATTTTCGAGAGCTATAGCACTGGTGAATACAATGTCCAATTTCATTTGCTCAGACACGCCGAGCGCTTGGAATGTCTTGCCAACCTTTACCATTAGGTCCTGGTTGCTTTGTAAAAACAGCTTGCCTCCCGCTTCCGCCAGGAACCTGAGACCTGGACCTTCGTACTGTACAGAAATACTGTCGTTTTGGAATTGGTACAACTTGTTAGAGGCGTAGAAATAGATACTTTCTCCTACAGAGACGATATCCCAGACATCTTCAAAATTTTGGAAGGGGGAGGGAATGCGAGGGAGTAGAGAATGATACTTTAGTTTACCATTAGCTTGACTCTTAAAGTATCCAAATTCATTTTGACCGCCAACAAAAACTGAATCTCCTCGAATTAGGAGGGAACGGGCAATGGTTTTCTTTTCCAAGGGAAAGCACTGCCAATCGCTGCCATCGAATTGTAGTAGCCCGTCGTTGTTGGCCAGGAATACATAGCCATTGGGATGTTGACCAATAGCCCAGTTCTGAATTCCAGCTTGGTGGACTGCCGTAGGGTAATTCTGAATAAATGGATCCCCTAATTGAATATTGGTCGCCTTTAACTGCCCAGTGGCAAGTAGCAAATGGAATAATAGTAGATAGTTTGTGAATTGTTTGGGCAATCTTAGTCTTTTTCTGGTGGTCAATTCCTGCATGAAATCCTGCTCCATAATTTCCTTACACGAATATACTAATTGTAGTACTGATTTAGTATGAAATCAAGCACTTGATGTACTTATGTTGTAGTAGTAGTAGATGATTTTTACCTGTGTAGTATCTGTGATGTAGTATTTAATCATGTGAATAGCTACAAATGGTGCTAATTTTGATAATTATTTGGTGGAAGGCCAAATTATCTTTTGAAAGCAACATTTGACTTGATTTTACAGTGATGTAGTGTTATTTACTTGTTGAGCAAGCTTCTTAGTTGATTGAAGTAGCAGTTGTACAACAAGAAACCATTAATCAGGACTGCAACACAATTGAGCTACTTAAAAAAATAACAGATGAAAAGACTTTTACCTCTATTACTACTTCAATTAGCTTGCATAAGCTTATCCTTTGGCCAGGTGGTCATCGATTTTGAATCTGAGAGCACAAGTTTAAACTTCCAATATTTTGGGGGTAGCGCCGAAGGTGCACAGTCTAACACGATTGCAAATCCAAATCCATCTGGAATCAACACTAGTGGAACGGTGTTGGAATGGGTTAAAGTAGGAGATGCGCCCGTTTGGGGTGGAGGTTTTGCCAATCCAGCTCCAGCTATTCCAATTGATGCCACGAATGGTGGTCAGGTTTGTATTAAAGCACACTTCGATCACATCGGCAATTTAACCTTGAAGTTGGAAGCCTCAACTACTGGCGGCCCCAACTGGGTTACCAGCGTCGCAAATACTACCACTGGAGAATGGGAAGAGATTTGCTTTGATCTGACAGCAAATTCAATTGAAGATCCATTCACGCCTGCCTCAGGACACATCTACGGACAGATTGTTCTTTTCGCTGATTTTGGTGTAGAAGGAACAGGAGAGAATGTGGTTACTTATATAGATGACATTACCTACACTGGACCCTCCGAAAGATCTTGTACTTCAATTTTGGATTTTGAAACAGAAGCTACTAGTACCGACTTCCAGATTTTTGGGTCAAGTTTAGACGGGCAGCTAACGACGATTATCGACAATCCAAATTCCTCTGGTATCAACACTAGTGGGAGTGTGGTAGAATATATCAAAGCAGCGGATGCCCAAACTTGGGGGGGGATGTTTTCTAACCCAGATCCTAGTACTCCTGTAGATGCTAGTGCTGGCGGAGAGATTTGTGTTAAAGTGCACATGGATCACATTGGTAATTTGGCCGTTAAGTTGGAGCAACCCAATGAGGGTGAGAACTGGATCACCACAGTGGAGAATACGAAAATTAATGAATGGGAGGAATTGTGTTTCAATTTTGACAATCCATCTCTGGAGGATTCTAATCAGCCAGCAACTGGTCGAGTATTTGGACGCATAGTGCTTTTCTTTGACTTTGGAACTGCTGGTACTGGCGCAGACCAGACCTTCTATTTCGATGATATCCAGGTATGTACTTCCAATCAAACAGAGATTGTTGATGTCACTTTTTCAGTTGACATGAACGAATACGGAACAGACAACTTTGGAACGGTGTATATCAGCGGTGATTTCAACGGATGGGCAGGAGATGCCAACGCATTAAGTGATGAAGATGGCGATGGGGTTTGGACGACAACTATCCCGCTGCCCACTGGTCCAATCGAATACAAATTTACTTTGGATAATTGGTCTGCACAGGAGATGTTTAATGGCTCAGAAGCTTGTACCAAGTTAACGGTTAATGACGATGGAAGATTCGTCAATAGATCATTGGTGATTACTGCCGATTCCGATCCTGGCACGGTTTGCTTTAATAGCTGTTATGCTTGCGGTGAGTCCGTGAAAATTACTTTTGATCTTGGTGTTTCTGCGATTACTCCGGCGGAATCTGGCGTGTTTTTGGCAGGTGGACTTGAATTTGGAGCTCCTAATGAGAAATTCAGATTGATGCCAAGTACAGATGGAGTAGTTTCCTTGACGATTGAGCGTCCAATTGGATTCAGTGGATATTACACCTTTACCAACGGTGCTTGTGGAGATTTTTCTTGCAAGGAAAATATCGCTGGCCAAGACTGCGCTAATCCTGACAATTTCAACGATCGCTTCATCAATCCGGTCATGGCGGATACTACAATTGCTACTTGCTTTGGTCAGTGTACGGTGGATACCAATTGTGGCCCTGCGCTATCTAGTGGAATGATCAGCTTTGCAGTTGATATGAACGGATATACTGAAACCATTGGAACGGTTTATGTGAGCGGTTCTTTCAATAGCTGGTCCGGAGATTCTAATCCACTTGCAGATGAAGATGGTGACGGTGTTTGGGAAGGAACTTTTGAGCTACCCGGTGGCGATCATGAATTTAAATTTACGATCGATAACTGGGCTGTCCAAGAAGGTTTTGTACCAGAGGATCCTTGTACAGTAACCTCTGGTGGATTCACAAATCGTGCGTTGACTGTGGATGGAGATGCTTCGGTTTGTTTTCCATGGAATTCCTGCGAAAGCTGCCTGGTTAATACGAATGACTTGGTTATCAATCCAAACTTAGTTCGCATCAATCCAAACTTAGTCCGCGACTTCGCACAATTGACTTTCGAACCACAGGTAGGTCGTAAGCAAGTAGAACTTTGGGACCTGAACGGTAAATTGATCTGGCAGAGGGCTATAGATCGTGGTCAGGATCAATTGAACCTGGACCTTTCTTCCTACCAAAGTGGAATCTACCTGGTACGAGTGAGAACAGATGAAATGATAGTTACGAAAAGAATGATTAAGCAATAAAGAGTGGTGGCTTTCGGGCTACCAGATGGGATCGGAGTTAGTGGGTTTCTTGCAGTTACAGGAAAACCCACTAACCCACTTTTCAATTCAATTTTCACCCACATGATTCAAAGAATTTGTTGCAGTCTATTTTGTTTGTTGTTGAACGCTACGATGGTATTCGCACAAACAAATGACGAAATAAAAGGTGTCATTACCACCGCTGATGGAGAGACCGTAATTGGAGCTACGATTAGCGTGAAAGGGACTACCTCTGGCACAGTCAGCGATATAGACGGTAGTTTTTCCTTACGCCTGGAGGAACGACCAGCAGTCCTGGTATTCTCCTATACGGGGCTACAAACGCAGGAGGTGACGGTCCAGAATGAGTCAGAATTAAATATCGTGCTCGCCGAAAATATCTCTTTGCTGGATGAAGTGGTAGTGGTAGGTTATGGGACACAGAAGCGTAGTAGCATTAGTGGTGCAGTATCTACCGTGACTTCTGATGAGATCACAGAAACACCCGTCCTCAGAACGGAACAAGCCCTACAAGGCCGAGTTGCCGGGGTACAGGTTGCCCAAAGTTCTGGCTCTCCAGGTAGCCCACTAACAGTACGTGTACGAGGAGTAGGGACGATTAATAATAGTGATCCTTTGTATATTGTCGACGGGATTCCCGTAGAAGGGATCGACTTTCTAAATCCCAATGATATTGAATCGATAAACGTGCTAAAGGATGCGGCTTCATCTGCCATTTATGGAGCGCGGGGCGCCAATGGAGTAGTCTTGATCACCACCAAGGGAGGGAAGAAGAATCAGGAGGGTAGCATTAGTTACCATGCCTATTATGGCGTCCAGAGTGCCTGGAAGAATATGAATTTGCTAAATGCCAGAGAATATGCCATTCTTTCTAACGAAGCTCATATTAATTCCGGCAGGACACCATTGCCTGAGTTTTCTAATCCAGATGTATTAGGAGAGGGAACAGATTGGCAGTCAGCCATCTTCCAGGATGCGCCTATGGTAAGTCATCAGCTCACGCTCAGTGGAGGTGGCGAGCGATCTGCTTACACCGTTTCCGGCAACTATTTTGAGCAAGATGGTATCGTTGGTGGCGAGAAATCTGGTTTTGAACGATATACCGTTCGCTTGAATACAGTCAACGATCTCAAAGATTGGTTAACGGTGGGTAACACCTTAGGGTTTACCTATCTAGAAAGAAATTTTTTACCGGAAAACAACGAATTCGTCACACCTTTGATCCGAGCCTTGAATATGGATCCAGTGACACCGATACGTAAACCGGATGGGACTTACGCCTATTCTTATTATTCGGATACCGATATCACTAACCCCATCAACGCTATAGAGCAAATCCATGACCAATGGACTTCTAATCGAATTGTAGGTTCTGTTTTCGGGGAATTAAAGTTAATGGAGCAACTTACCTTCAGATCTACCTTTAGTGTAGATGCTACTTTTGCTACACGAGATGTCTTTAGACCGCTTTACGACTTAAGTATTAATCCAACTATTGGCGATGCCCCTGCTGGGGAACGGAACATTGTAAATAGTGTAGGGAAGGAGCACAATACCTGGAGAAATATGCAGTGGGAAAATGTGCTTAACTATAAGACTACTTTCCAAGATCAACACGCCTTAGATGTGACAGTAGGTACTACCTTCTTGGACAATCGTTTTGATTTTTCAGGGGGAGGTAATACCAATTTACCGAGTAATGATCCAGCTGATGCTTACATTTCCAATACGATTGATCCAATTGCTTCCCAAAGTGCCTATGCTGGTGCCACTGAAGCTTCGCTATTGTCCTTTTTCGGAAAAGTGAATTATGAGTGGAAGGATCGCTATCTGGCTTCTGCTACTTTTCGTGCCGATGGTTCTTCAAGATTTGGGGCTAACAATAGATTTGGCTATTTCCCCTCTTTCTCCTTGGGTTGGGTAATCAACCGTGAGGATTTTTGGAAGTGGGATGATGTGAGCTTATTGAAGTTAAGAGCCAGTTGGGGACAAAACGGTAATGACAGAATCGGTAATTATAGTTTCTCAACGATTGTGAATGCGGGTCAGAATTACACATTTGGAGAGGGAGAGATCATTACCAATGGTAATGTTCCTCTAGTGTCTGCCAATCCAGACTTGAAGTGGGAAACCAGTACTCAGACGGATATAGGTCTAGACGTAGAATTATATGATGGACAGATCTATTTTGTTGCGGATTATTACGTGAAGAACACCTCAGATATGTTGTATGCCGCACCGATTCCTCTGACAGCAGGGACTTTACCTCCAGTGCGGAACATCGGTGAAATGGAAAATACGGGACTGGAATTGTCTCTGAATTATCGAAATCGAGAAGGAGCTTTCAAATACGGAGTCGGAGGAAATATCGCCTTTGTTTCTACAGAAGTGATCAGTTTAGGAGAAGGGGGAGAGCCCATTACTTCTGGTAATGTATTCTCCGCCGGTGCGGTGGCTCGTACAGAGGTGGGACATCCGATTGCAGCTTTCTACGGCTACGTAACGGATGGGATTTTCCAGAATCAAGCAGAGGTAGAAGCTCATGCCACACAAAACGAAAATACAGCACCTGGAGATATCCGTTTCAAGGACTTAGATGGTGACGGTGTGATCACTAGCAATGACAGGGCATTTATCGGTAACCCTACACCGGACTTCACTTATGGAGTAACCTTTGATGCCGAATACAAGGGGTTTGATCTAAGTTTATTCCTACAGGGGGTATCCGGAAATGAAATTTACAACGGCATTGTCCGCTATGATTTTTCCTATACCAATCGTCCTCAAAGCGTCTTGAACCGCTGGACAGGACCAGGAACCAGCACGTCAGAACCTAGGGTAACACTAAGTGACCCTAATCGTAATGCCAGAGTTTCCGATCGTTTCGTGGAGGATGGCTCTTACATGAGGATTAAAAATCTGCAGATCGGTTACCAGCTCCCAAGGGATATCTTGAACAAATTGAGATTGAACAAATTTCGGGTGTATGTCAGTGGACAGAATCTGTGGACGTTGACGAATTATTCGGGTTTAGACCCGGAGATTGGATCAACTCAAGGTGCATTGGATCTAGGTATAGATCGCGGTTTTTATCCGCAAGCCCGAACTTTCTTGGGTGGTATTCAAATTACTTTTTAAAAGATGATCATGAAGAGAACATTATCAGTCGCTTTCTTCTGTTTGTGCTTTTTTTCCTGTGAAAAGGATATTCTTGAAAAGAAGCCTATCATCGGAGCAACGGAAGAGAACTTTTATAAGACGGCAGACGACGCAGTTTCTGCGGTGAATGGAGCCTACGCTGCCCTTCAATTTGAGCTGACACCGGCTGGCCATTTTCGCTGGTTTTGGGGAGATATATTTTCAGATGATTCAACCACTGGTGGCTCAGGCCCTAATGATCAGCCAGATCTTCAAGCCATGGAAAACTTTCAAGGATTGACGGACACGGAGTATTTGGAGGCTGAATGGGCGGCGGATTACGAGGGGATCTATCGAGCCAATATCGTCTTGGAGCGTGTACCAGCTATAGAAATGGATACGGATTTGAAAAATCGGGTCCTAGGTGAGGCAAAGTTTATCCGAGCCTGGTTCTTTTATAATCTGGTTACGTTGTTTGGAGATGTGCCTTTGGTGGACCGAGTTTTGGCTCCAAGTGAATACAATTTACCAAGAACGCCAGCAGCTGAAGTCTGGGCCTTGATCGAACAGGACTTGACGGAAGCGATCGCAGATCTTTGGCCACGCAGTCAATATGGTGTCGAAGAATTAGGGCGTATAACCAAAGGAGCAGCACAAGGACTGCTCTTGAAAGCCTACATGTATCAATCTCGATTTGCTGAGGCAGAGAGTGTTGCCAACGATATTATCGCTTCAGGAGAGTATCAATTGGTAGCGGATTACTCGCAGATTTTTACTGAGGCAGGAGAGAACAACGAGGAATCTATTTTTGAAATACAATACATGAATGCCTCTGGTGGAAACTGGGGAAGAAATAATGCCAATGAGGGCACTTTTAGCAATGTGTTTCAACGTGCTCGCGGGCAATTCGAAGGATTCGGCTTTAATCTACCCACCCAGGATTTTGTAGATGAATTCTTCAAGGAAGGATTCGAAGATCCAAGATTAAACGCCACTGTGTTTAGGGTAGGAGATTTCATGGGAGATAGAGGGCAGTTTACGAAAGAGGCTACCGGCTATCCCCATGAGTATTATCCTAAGAAGTATTTCAACAATAAGAGTGAGGAAGCGCCATTTGGAGATCCGAATCCGAATGGAGGTACTAATGACAGAGTCATTCGCTATGCAGATGTATTGCTCATGCATGCTGAAGCCGCTTTTCATACCGGCAACGAAGCTGAGGCGAGAAATTCGCTCAATTTAGTCCGCAAAAGGGTAAACCTAGAAGCGATAACGCGATCTGGCCAACCCCTCTTGGAATCGATCTATCATGAGCGAAGAGTAGAATTGGGGCTGGAAGGCCATCGTTATTTTGATTTGATCCGGACAGGGCGTGCGCCTGCAGTACTTGGACCATTAGGATTCAAGGAAGGCGTGAATGAGGTATTGCCAATTCCAGAATCCCAGATTCTGGCGACCAATGGAGCGATTACTCAGAATCCTGGCTATTAGAGGACTAGGCAAAAATTAGATCAATGAAAAAACAATATATATGGAGTCTCGCGGCAATGGCAATCTTGTTGGCAAGCTGTGAGGCTTTTATCGAAAAAGATGTTGCGATCCCGGGTTTGCCTGAGGCACCAACTTTGGAACTGACTCCAACGGCTGATAATCCAAACCGGATCATCGTTAAGGATTTGTCACAAGGTTTCTTCTCTAGAGTTTGGGATGCGCCCGGAGGAACGCCTTCTTCTTCCACCCTCGCTGTAGATACTATCCTGTTCACTAAAGCAGGTACCTATACCATCACGCTTCATGCTGCTAAAGAAGGAGGTGGGGGAACATCTAGCGCTAGCCAAGAAATCTTTATCGAAGAAGATGCGACCGTGTCGTGTACGGATGATATTACGCTCTTAGCTGGTGGGTGTGAGATTGGAGATATAAAATGTTGGACTTTTACCAAGGCGGCTGGGGCTGTAACGGTTGGCCCTACTCCTGGCTCTGGAGAGTGGTTTACCTCCCCGCAGGATGGTTTGGATTTTGAACAATATAACGATTCGTTTTGCTTCACATTCGATGGCGCCCGTTTCATTTACGAAAATCAAGGTAAGACTGTTGATCCTTGGAATGGGTACCTGCCTGTTGACTATACGCCGCCTGATGATTATACCTGGTTGCTAGTGCCCGGGGCGGGAGAGAATGGTGAGATCCGAATTCAGTTGCCGGAGGGAGCCTTTATGGGGGTTTGGGATTCTGGACCTGCCTATGATATCGTCACCTTGACGGAGGACATTCTAGTGGTGAGGAGCAAGATTGTGGGAGTAGATGGCTGGTTTGAGTTGACTTTTGAAGCGAACTAAGGATACTGCAATGAAGAAACTTATATATGGCACGGTTAGTCTATTGTTCCTGCTGACTAGTGCCTGCGACAACAAAGAAGTACGAAGCGAAACGGAATGGGAACTGGTTTGGTCTGATGAATTCGAGATTGATGGTTTACCTGATCCAGGTCGTTGGAGTTATGATGTAGGCACAGCTTGTGAAAAACCAGCAGGTTGTGGATGGGGCAATAATGAACTTCAGTATTATACCGCCGAACGAACTGAAAATGCCCGAGTTGAAGCTGGTCATTTGATTATCGAAGCACACAAAGAACCCTATAAGGAAGACAGGGAGTATACTTCAGCCAGATTGGTTTCTAAACAGAAAGGAGATTGGAAATACGGAAAGATAGAAATGAGAGCTAAACTTCCTCAGGGGGTTGGAACCTGGGCTGCCTTTTGGATGTTGCCGACTGAACCTACATACGGGGGATGGCCTTCAAGTGGTGAAATAGATATCCTGGAATATGTAGGGTATGCCCAAGATACTGTCTATGGCACAATCCATACCGATGCTTATAATGGAATGATCGGAACGCAAAAGGGAGGTGAAATCTACCGAGCGGGCCTTGAATCTGAATTTCACACCTATGCTATCGAGTGGGATGAAAATGCCATTAGCTGGTATCTAGACGGGGAACAATTCTTTCATTATGAAGATGAGAAAAGGGGGCCCGAAGCCTGGCCATTTAATCATGCTTTCCATTTGATTCTGAATTTAGCTGTGGGAGGACATTGGGGAGGTTCCCGAGGAATCGATCCCGACATCTGGCCGCAGCAATACGTAATTGATTATGTTCGGGTGTTTCAGCAAACGCCCTTGCAAAAACCCTCGCTATGAAAAAGTATTTAGTACTGCTATTCCTCATAAGTTTCCTGGCATGTGACCTGAATAACGAACTGCCAGAGGACAACATCCTACAAGCTCCGAAAATATCGGTAACCGGAGGATCCATTGTAGAAGGAGATGAAAATCTCATTTTCAATTTCCAGGTAGAATTATCCTGGGCCTATAACCAGATCGTCAGTGTGGATTATCAGACCGTAGCGGAGACTGCACAAGAAGGTGTAGATTACCTAGCTGCTGCAGGGACTCTAGTCTTTTCTGCTGGGGAAACCGTGAAGGATATCCCTGTTGAGATCGTTGGTGAAAATATCTTGGAAGTAGAGGAGAGCTTCAAAATAGAATTAAGTAATCCTGTCAATGGTGGGCTGCTGATTTTCGCGGCTCAAGGATTCATTGAAAATGACGACGGTGCAGGCGATTTGGTAATCCCAACGACGGGATACTCAACTCCCGCTTCTTATGACGGTATGGAGTTGATGTGGAGTGATGAGTTTGATGGGGATGCGTTGAATATGGATAATTGGAAATTCGAAATAGGCCGTGGCAATAATGGATGGGGCAATAATGAACTTCAGTATTATCGTGAAGAAAATACCACTGTGGAGGATGGATTCCTGGTAATAGAAGCTAAGGAAGAAAACTACAATGGAGCTGATTATACCTCCTCTCGACTTATCACGCAGGGTAAGCAAAGTTTACGATTTGGTCGGATTGATATCCGTGCTGCGCTACCAGAAGGACAAGGATTATGGCCGGCTCTTTGGATGCTGGGGACCAAAATCAATGCGGTTGGATGGCCTGCTTGCGGAGAGATTGATATCATGGAACTAGTCGGAAATCAACCGGATCGGGTACATGGTACCGTTCATTATGGCAACAACCCTAGTACAAGACAGTTGGATGGCGCTTCTCGGGCCTTGTCAAGCGGTGCAAAATTTTCTGAAGAGTTTCACGTGTTTTCGCTTATCTGGGAAAATGATAAGATTCAGTGGCTAATGGATGATGTGGTCTATCATGAATTCACTAGAGAAGAGGTAGGGGGATTCCCTTATCCTTTCAATGATAATTTCTTTGTCATCTTCAATGTGGCCGTGGGAGGAGATTGGCCAGGCAGTCCAAATTCTTCGACCGTTTTTCCACAACGTATGATCGTAGATTACATCCGTTACTTTCGATAAAACTAGTATGAAAAACAACAACTACAAAGACTTGTAAACACAAAAGGAGCTCATCATCATTTGGGTGGTGAGCATTTTAACCCAAACGAAATTGATTTATATTTTGTAGGATGATTTTTTGAATGATTTTCGGGGAGCGTAACTGGTTTGATACTGGTTGCTCCCTGATCATTACCCTTTCTGTGACACAGGCCGTGTTGGAACGTTACATGAGTTTAGGAAAACTTTAAGAATTCAATGGAGTAGAGTAGATACTAGGACAAGTCCTTTATCAGTTTTAAGAGGACTTTAAAACTATCCTGCCAACGATTGTCGGCGAGTAGTTGTTCCTTAGGAAGTTAGAACATATTCATTATTAATACTTACTCCATATGAAAAATCACTTGATGACCCTAGCATTGGTGTTGGCATTTCTGCCTTTACAGTTAGTGGCCCAGTACAATCCTGTAGCCTTAGAGAAGGCTGAAGAAACCATGGATGCTTTTAAAGATAAGGATCCAAAATTTGATGTCTATTTCGATGACGCCTACGGCTATGCTGTATTCCCTTCCATTGGAAAAGGGGCCTTTGTACTAGGTGGTGCACATGGCGCAGGAACAGCATTTGAGCAAGGAAAGCCGGTTGGTAAGGCGAAGATTACGCAACTTACGATAGGCTTTCAAGCCGGTGGCCAGGCCTATCGACAAATTATATTTTTTGAATCCGAAACGGATATGCAGCGCTTCAAAGACAATAAGATAGAGTTTGCTGCGCAAGCCTCAGCGGTAGCAGTAACCGAAGGGGCATCTACAAACCTAGCTTATAATGATGGCGTTGCCGTATTTACCATGACCAAAGGTGGTCTAATGTATGAAGCCTCACTAGGAGGACAACAGCTAACTTATAAACCTTACAAAAGAAAACCTCGCCGCTAGGCGGGGTTTTCCTCTTTTAGATTCCCTCGCCCGAGCTTCTCCAATCAAAGCTTTACTTCCTCCCTACTAGTTGCGCAAAAAGGTTCGACTGCTAATATATGCTAATGCGTTATTTTACTCAGACTAAATTTTCTTTCTAATTAATCTATTGTAAAAGATTACTAATTGAAAATTAACCGTCCTAATAAGCGAAGAAAGGGATTCGTAGTCCATTCATTTCTAGATTCCGAAATACACAATCATGAAGAGATGGCTTTTTCTATTGCTTGTTATTGCGGTGGCTTTTTGCGGTCGTAGGGTAGGAGAGCGGTCGGATAGGCCTGAAGATGCTTCTACAAAAGGTAACACGTGTCTACACGATGGGGAACCATTAGAGCAGGTACTCAATGCTTATGCCGCGGGGGTTGAGGCGGAACCGGAAAAATGGATGTATAGCAATAAGGCTTCGGATTTCAGAGATTGTTCAGGGATGTTTATTCGGCTTTGCGAAGAACTGGAGGAACAGTTTTGCGAGAACTTTGAATTTCCAGGCCGAAAATTTCATAGCACTAGAGATTTGGCGGCTTGGTACGCTAAGTATGGAGATCTAAAGCTAATTTCGAATGCTCAATCCAATCAAGACCTTATAGCGGTGGGCCAGGTTATGTTTTATGGGAGGGCCAACAAGAATGCACCCAGGAGGTTGAAGCTAGATGACCTTATTGCTCCCTATCCTAAGGGGCTTTTAGCACATATGGGCGTGGTGGTAGCTGTGGATAAGGAGGAAGACGGGAGCCTGATTTCTTATACCTTATATCATGGAAGAAGCAGTGGAAAGCCAGCCTCTCGCTCGATCATTAGGACCAAGCAAAATCCTGATTTTGGCAACTGGGGCCAACCATGGCTAGCTGTAGCTTCAATTTTAGTAAAGTGATGATTCCCCTTTCTCGTGTTGTTGCCTATTCAGAGAATTTAGTAAATTCCGTTTTACGCTCTTTGATTGCCATTAGGATGCTACCTAAGCGCCAAAAATTAACCTTTGCATGCTGCGACTCATCAGAGCCAAACGTAGAAAATTGTTTCAAGACGGGAGGGTGCGCAAATACCTTCTTTATGTAATGGGTGAAGTGATTCTGATTGTACTAGGTATAGTAGTGGGGGTCCGATTAAGCAATTGGAATGAACATGGCAAGCAAAGGCAGGAAGAAGTGAAGTTATTGCTGGAGATAAGAGCAGACTTAGCAGATACTGCTGATGAATTAGAAGCTGACCTTTCTTCGCATCAAAGAGCTTTGCAGAGTGGCATGATCTTTAATCAGGCGATGCAGCAGGATTCAGGTTTTCATGATTCTCTGTACTATCACTTTGAGCGATGCTTAAATGATCGCCAACTCTATCCGAGAACCGGAGGATACGAAACTTTGAAATCCTATGGAGTAGATATTATATCCAATGATGATGTACGCAAAGGAATCATGGAAATGTACCAGGGTAGTCTTAAACGGGTGGCAGAATTTGGCCAAGCGAATCCAAAATATGACATAGCCAACCTCCTTAAGATCCATCAGGATCAGCACTTTCAGATCACAGAAAACATTGATAAGGAAGAAGTCATTCCAGGCGTAGATTTACCAGTCCTTTTTTATGATCTGGAGTTGATTTCATTCGATGCCCTGAAGCAGGATCGGGCTTTCAGGATGGATCTACAAAGATCCTTTAATATCCGGCGGCAGAAGATTGGGCGGCATACAGCTACTTTGGAAGGAATCGATCAGCTGGTACAAGAGATTGACGAGGAATTAGAATAAGCAGTAATTCTAAAAATCACAGTCCTTGGGAAGCGGCTCCTCCTTGTCGAGGTCTTTGGCAAAATCAGCTGCAAGTTCCGCCGTTTCAAAGCCGGCGGCCGGACTTCCTTTCATGACCTTGGTGCCGTATCCTTTATTGTTCATATGCGCTCGTACATATACTTCTTGCCCCGCTTCAATAGCAACAGCTCCACCAGATCGGGTAAAAGGTTGTTCACTAACATGGCTATGTAACAATACTCTTCTGTACAATAAATCTCCATCTACACTGATTACCTCCCACCAATCGGCATATTGATCACAACCCGTATCGGGACTCTCCACGGTTACGACAAAAGTATAAGCTTGTGCATTCCCTTGTAGTACTACTTTGGTGACTGCGGCACCAGAACTTGGGTTTGCCTCCTCTTCCTGTTCTGGTTCCTTTTCTTGGATGTGATTCTTCTGCGCGCAACTCATAATGAAGCTAACTGTCAATAAAAATATTAGGTATCGCATGGTGAAAGAGCTTGTTGAAACACAAAGATAAGCAATACCTATACAGTTTGTTGGCTTAAAGAAAGCCGGGTTTAAGTAGTTGATTATCTGGTAGATAATATGCTGTCCCCCCTTTGTCCCCCTAGTGTTTTTGAGATTGATGAAGTATTGTAGCATATTCGTATGGCATAAATATCTCTACCACATAAAACCTCAAAACTCAATAATCATGAAACACTTAATGACCTTGCTTTTACTAGGCCTTAGCGTCCAGTTATTTGCGCAGCTTCCTGATGATGAATATTTTTTTGGTTTCAAAGCGGGGGGAACTTACTCTAACATCGATGAAATTAAAACTACCTTAATCCGGCCTGTACATCCTGAAGCTACTTACAATACTTCCATCGTTCCGCGTTTTGGCGCCACCGCTGGTATGTTCTTTTACTACAAGTTTCGTGGCGGATCTTTTTTGGCTATCCAACCAGAAATCATGTTTTCTATGGAAGGCGGTGATTTCAAATATGATGATGTGAATGGCTTGGAGTATCAGATTCAGTTCCGATACGAATACTTGAATATCACACCTCAATTTAAAATCTACCCCTTAGCTGAATACGGTGATGCTATCAGTGGTTTTCATATAGGTATTGCACCGCAAATAGGGGTGAATTTGGCTAGCACTAACATTTTCTACACTTCCAACACAGAAGTAATCGGCCAAGACCTTCAGATCCAGCAGAACTTAAGGGAAGTGTTGAAAGGTAAAAACAATTTTTCTCTAGGGCTCAGTGTTGGTGTTGAGATTGGGCGCTTGTTTTTTGAAGGTCGGTGGAATATTGGTTTCACGGATGTCATTGAAACACAGGCCAACGGCTACTACTTCATAGAAAATAAAAATCGAAGTCAATCCTACCTAGTGACAGTGGCTTATGCTATTCCGTTTGATCAGTAACCCATCTTTTCACTTACAGTAAAAGCCGATACTATGAAGTCTAACTTAAATCTTGTTCTATCAGGTATAATTCTATTTTCCTGTCTACAGGTACAAAGTCAATCAGCAGAGGTACCTAAGCTACCAGGTGGGGTATTAGGATTGAAACATTGGTATTCAATCTCTACATCATCAACTGAACAATGGCAATGGAAAGATAAGGTCAGCAAATCAGAAACAACAATTGTAGTTGCTGAAGAAGAAATAACTTATATCAACGGTAATCCAGCTCTCAAGTTGGATAATGGTCGTGTGCCTTTAAACCTACCGATCGATGCTGCAGCACTTAATCGATCTACAATCATTAGTCTTTACCAGGCTCAGGATACTTTTCATGAGCAGGTCATCTGGCGAATCAGGAGTGCAGGTAGTACCGACCTTGTCTTGAGCACAAGTCGACTAGGAGATGTCAGTCGGGGCCGATACTTCGATAACCCTACGAAAAATGGGACTTATCCCATGCTGCACACCTATTTTCAGCACGATAGATCCAAAGGAGTGAAGACCAATGGCCAATGGCATATTGGACATGTCGGAGACGAGCAGAATCTGCCACTTAGTCCGTTCCAGGGGAGCCTAGCTGAACTTTTGGTTTTTGATCGAGTGTTGTCAGCGGAGGAACTAAGTAAAGTGCATACTCAGCTTGCCATTCAATACGGCATAAGCCTACCTTCCACGGATTACCTGAATGCATCCGGCGAAAAGATCTGGGCGTTGAAGGAGAATCAATCTTTTCCGTACCGGATTACCGGGCTTATGCATGATCCGCTCTCGGGTCTGCATCAAAGGCGATCAAGAACTGAGATGTCTAGCGATAAACTCATTGAACTTTCGGTTGGAGCTTGGACTGCTACTAATGCAGAAAACAAAGAGCAATTGCCAGCTAGAGCATCATTAGTTTGGAGTGACAATGGAGAGCGTTTACGGTTTAAAATAGCAGATGAAGAGACCAGTAGACCTCCGATGCTGGAGCGAAAATGGTTGATGGATGTTAAGGGAATTGGAGAAGCAGTACCTACATCTGTTCGACTGCATAGCAGAAATTTGGAAAAACTAATTCAAGCCGAGCAGGAGGTTTGGTTGGCAGTAGATGCTAGTGGTGCTGGAAACTTTGCCTATGTAGATACCAAATACTATCCAGCCAAGCAAAAGGACGGAGACTTATTTATCTTTGAGGATATCCATTGGGATGAAGATCAAAGCGGGAAAGATGTGTTCACTTTTGTCTTGGGAGAACCCATGATTCCAGTTATGGCCATCAAACAACCCCACTGCCAGTCGGAGGAAAAGGGCGAGTTAGCTCTACGGATTTATGGTGGGGTAGCACCTTATCAAGTCAAATGGAAAGGAGAAGAGAATATTGCCTATAAATCTTGGCAAGTAGAGGCAGGGGGAGAATTACGTTGGATGGAAGATAGGATGGGCTATTTCAATTTGCAGCTCACAGATGCGGAAGGTCGTTCCATTCGAAAAGCTGTTAATCTCCAGCATCTTGATGCTCCCTCTATCGCATTGCTGTCGCAGTATACCTTATCACCAGCTAAACCGTTGAAGTTATCACTGGGAGATAATCTCACGCCAAATACTTCCGTGCTTTGGACTAGACCGGACGGAACCCATGAAAATACCTCTTCTATCAGTGCTACAATCCCCGGAGCATACATGGTTCAAGTGGAGTCAGAGGGTTGTGCCCGAACGCACCGGTTTGAAGTCCTACCTCCCCCGGAATCTTTCATACAAGAGTGGCAGTTGTTTCCGAATCCGGTTGGTCTAAACAAGGAATTTGACCTGCGGATCTCTCTACGAGCATCCCAAGACTTAGAGTTGAACATAGTGGATCCTACAGGACGGCTTGTGTCAAAGGAAAAAAGAGCCGCCGCCGCTTTTCACACTTTTAGGCATCGATTGTCTTCACCTGGGATGTATCAGCTCATAGTGAAAAACGGGCAGGAGCAGGTGAGTCTCCCAATCGTAGTCCAATAACCTCATAAACCCAAAAAGAAACCTTCTCTGAGGAATCTGAGGGACGAATGATGAGTTGGCAGTACAGCAGACTATCATCATTGATGAACTTAGATTAACCGGAGAATTAAAAGAAAAAGACATGAACAGCAAGCTCATTCTTATTGCTTCTCTACTTTTTTCTACACTTCTACCGACTTCAATTAACATTCCTGAAGCACCCGCTACGCAGGATTTTACCTACAATAGAATTCAGGACTTCAGTAAAGCCAATCCTGCCGAGGGTATAAGCCTTATTCCCGCCCCCCTTCCTAACTTTCAAGGCAATGCCTCGACGGGATTCCCAATCAAACTACCACCCGGGCGATTAGGCGTTGCTCCTGCATTGAGCATTCAATACAATAGTGATGCTGGTAATTCATGGCTGGGCATGGGCTGGAATTTATCCACGCCAAGTATCAGTGTGGAGACCCGCTGGGGCGTTCCACGTTTTGATGCAGACCAAGAATCAGAGACCTACCTCCTTGACGGACAACAGATGACGCCGGTGGCTCACCGTTTGGCCAAGGCAGATCGATCGGCGGAAAAACAGTTCTTTCCAAGAGTGGAAGGAGAATTTAAGCGGATCATTCGGCATGGAGAAAGCCCCAGAAACTACTGGTGGGAAGTCACAGATAAGTTTGGAAATATCAGATCATACGGTGGAAGGGTAAACGAAGGACAAGTAGCAGCAGCAGTTCTGAAGGATGATCGAGGCAACGTGGTAGAGTGGATGTTGTTGGAAGAAAGAGACCCTAATGATAATTTCATTGCTTATGATTACGATATAGTTGAAGATATAGGGGTGAGCGGAGGAAGCGTGGTGGGACGAGAGATCTATCTGAATGCTATTCAATACACTGGACATGGGAGTGACAAAGGCCCGTATGAAGTGAGTTTCGAAAGAGACCGGGATTTGGGAGAAGCCAAAAGAAAGGACATTAGGATTACGGCCAGTTATGGCTTCAAACGGGTTGCTGCTGATCTGTTGCGACGAATCAGAGTGACTTTGAAAGGGGACCTCATTCGGTCCTATGAATTGCAATATGAAGAAGGGCAATTCTTTAAAACGCTGTTGAAAGATATTACAGAATATGACCAGCTGGCTGCTCCCTTCTACACACATACTTTTGAGTATTACAATGATGTCACGGATGGCGGAAGTTTTCAACCCTACGGCAGTACACAGGATTGGACAGTAGCCAATGACCAAGTGCGTGGAGACATTGCCAATCCCGTTCCAGGCTTTGATGGAGAAACGAGTCTCCTCGGTGGTGCAAAATCCAGCAACTTTGATGTAGGCTCTGCCGTAACGGTAGGGCCAATTGGTAACTTGGCGACGAAGACGAATACGGCTGGTGGCAGTTTTTCCTATGCCGAATCTAGTGGCACGGGCTTGATCGCATTTGTTGATATCAATGGAGACGGTTTACCGGACAAGGTATTCGAAGAAAACGGAGCACTCTATTACAGAGCTAATCTATCGAGGAGGGCAGAAGCCAATACGGGTTTCGGACAGAAGCGAGCCATCAGAGGTATCAAAGAATTTAGCCGCTCCAAGACCAAGAGCACTACACTCGGGGCAGAAGCCCATCCCGGGCCATTTTTCCTGGGCTACGAAAATACGACTTCGAAGACCAATGTCGAAACCTACTTCTCAGACTTTAATGGAGATGGACTTGTTGACGTGGCAGTAAAAGGACGCGTTTTCTTCAATCACATCAACAGTGACGGGGATCCCGAATTTACGACCAGTTCTGGAGATACACCCAGTGCTATCTTTGCCAATGGCACCATTGATCAGTCCGGGGCGGGACCGACGCCGGAAGAATTAGCGGAATTGCAAGAAGAATTCCCCTTGCACGATGTAGTTAGAATGTGGGAAGCGCCTTACCCTGGTACAGTTTCTATTAATGCACCAGTGAATTGGATTCCAGATGGTGCTGATTATCCAGTAAAAGATGGAGTTAAGGCAAGTATTCAAGTCAGAGGTGCGGTTCTTTGGACCCGCGATATCGCAGCTGAGGATGCCACAGTATATCAGCCAACAGGAGTGGACCAGATACAGGTGGAGAAAGGGGATAAGGTTTACTTCAGAGTTCAATCCATTTTTGACGGAGCCTATGATCGGGTCAATTGGGATCCAGAGATCGTTTATGACGATTTACCTCCGGCAGAAATCGACCCCAACGATAAATTGATTTCAAGATTTAAAGCATCAGAGGATTTCCTTTTGTCCTCCTGCCAATCCATTGGCATGACGCTATCTGGGCAAATAAAGGTAGAAGGTAGAATCGTTAAACCAATTACCTCTGATGACGTAGTCTTAGCTATTGATAAGGTGGATACGCTAACCGGAACTACTAGACTTTATACAAGGGAAATTGCTTGGAATGAGGCTATTGATGAGGAGGTGATGATCGAAGATCTAAACGTAAAGCAAGATGATGAGCTCTACTTCAGACTGATTAGCGATACCAATGTGGATTGGAAAGGGATCACTTGGGTGCCACGGGTGTATTTCACGAGTGCAGATGATGGATCAGCGGTTTTTAACGATGCTGGACAACCTCTCTTTGATTTCTGTCCCTCGGTGGAATATTCCATGTTCAATAATGTGGTGGCGCGTACTGAATTGTGGGTAGCGCAAGATTCGGGTTTGGCCACGATTAGTGCTATTACAGAAGGCTTCAATCCTTCCTTTAGTGCAATTACACTTTCTGCTAAAAAAGTAAATACACTGTTGGGTAAATCACAATACTTCGCCAATGTTTTGGTCGACGATGATAGTTTAAGAGTCGATGTGCTTCCCGGAGATAGTATTTACCTAGAATACCATGTGGCAGTAAATATCGGACTGTTTTCTACTGATCTTCCTCAAGATCCACAGGTACGAATACAGCTAAATGGACAAACCTATACGCAGTCCGGCGGAATTTTCGCCCGCCCACCCAAGGATGCCCAGATCTTCGGCCCCCAGTACCGAGGGTGGGGCCAGTTTATCTATAATGGAAATGGCTTCAGAGGGGTGCTCCCGATAGATGAGTCTGCGCTGAAATTGGATGACGCCTTGATGGATGTAGACGAGGATATTGACTATGAAAATCCAGATGACCTCGAAGGGGATTTTTATGATCCTACAAAATCCACTTTCATCCCCATGATTGCCGATCCTAAATCCGGAGCATGGCTGGGCTACGATAACCTAACTTACGTGCGAGCTTCCGAGGTCAGTAGCTCTAGGATGGGAGAGGACAACTTACTGCCCTTGCCGATTTCAAATGCAGGATCTGGCTTTAGCGCCCCAACTTTATTGTCGGAGGTGAAAATGAATAGCACAGCAGCTGGAGGGGGAGCAGGCTTGGTGTCCGGTTCCGCAGGTGTTTCTTGGACTACGCTTAAGAATAAGCTGGATGTGATGGACATGAATGGTGATCGCTATCCTGATATCGTTACGCCAAATAGTATTCAATATACGCTTCCGACTGGAGGTTTAGAGGAGCGATCAGTGGCTCACTCCTTTGGTTCGCACGAAGCCAAGAGTCAAGCCGAAGGGTTTACTTTGGGCGGCTCCTTTGTTTACTCCAGGGTGAGTAATTCAGCAGAAGCGAAGGGTCGGCGTTCCAAGGGTCGGAAGGCTAAGGCCAGAAGTGGACGACAAAGCAGAAGATCCCGATCTGCTTCCAAGGCGGCCGCCAGTTCAATTGGCATCAGTGGCAACTTTGGTAATGACGAAGATGAGACGGTGCATAGTTGGATGGATATCAATGGCGATGGATTGACAGACAAGGTTTTTCCGGATGGTACCGTGGCACTTAATCTGGGCTACCGTTTTGCTGCCAAGGAGAACTGGGGGTTCGATGGACTACGTGCCGGTAAAAGTATTGACTACGGCGGTGGGGCCGGAGTGAATATTGCCAACGGTAGTATCGCGGCGGGCTTTAGCTTATCTCGAACTGAGAATTATGCGACTGAAGATTTGGAAGATGTGAACGGGGATGGTTTAGTGGATTACATTAAGCTAGGCGAGCCAATTCGGGTGCATCTCAATACCGGGAATGGCTTCGCTCCGGGCATAGAATGGCCAGGTATTAATGACATCAGCGAAGGCGTAGCCACCGGAGAATCTGTCAACGGTGCTTTCACGATCTGCGCTCCTATTTTCTTTATTCGAGTATGTTTCAATCCCTCCACTTCTGTAGGGCGTGGTGTAAGTCGCCAGTTGAGTCAATTCGAAGATATCAATGGTGATGGTCATCCTGACTTCTTGAGATCCGAACAGGATGGAGACTTGAAGGTGAAGTTGTCTAACATAGGTAAGACCAACCTCCTGAGAAGCATAAAAAGACCCCTTGGCGCCAAAATCGACATAGATTATCGTTTGTCGCTTACTGATCATAAGCAAGGACGTCCGAAATGGACGCTCTATTCTGTTAATGTATTCGATGGTTTCGTCGGTGATGGTGCTGATTATCTAAAGAGCACTTTTCTTTACGAGGATGGAGTCTTCAATCGAAACGAAAGGGAGTTTTATGGATTTGGAAAGGTTACGGCACATCAGCTTGATACTGAGAATGGAGAATCCATCTACAGGACTACAATTTATTCTTACGCTAATGAAAACTACTACGAGAAAGGGTTACTCACCAATGAGTTGCTCCTAGATGGTCAAGGTCGGAAATTTATCGAAACACGACATCAATACGATTTGCGGGATATTAATACGGGTAATTCACTTCCTCCGGTCCTCGCTCTGTCTGACCAAGGTTCTGCTTTCCCCGCTTTGGTAGAGTCGGCCACCGCTTACTTCGAAGGGGAGGACCTGCCACAATTACAGCGTACTCGCTATTATGAATATGATCTGTTTGGGAATGTTATCAAAGAAACGGATTTGGGAGATGGAGCTGAGGGAGAACAGTTGATTACAGAAACCACTTTTCATATCCTAGAGGATAAGTACATCCTAACAATACCTTCTTCTAGTAAAATCTTTACAGAAGCGGGTTTAAAGCGACATCGCAGCACACAGGTTGATGACCGAGGCAATGTAATTGAGATTCTACAGTACTTAGCTAATGGAGAAACAGCCCAGTTTGACATGAGCTATGATGAATTTGGCAATCGAATCATGATGTCAAAGCCAGAGAATCACAAAGGAGAGCGACTTTGGTATCAATACACCTATGATGACGAGGTTCATACCTATTTGATCAATATCCAAGATGCCTATGGGTATACCTCCTCGAATACCTATGAGTATCACTATGGTCATCTATTGGAAACGGAAGACATAAACGGCAACAAGAATACCTATACCTACGATGAACGTGGTCGATTGCTCAGCTTTACAGGACCCTATGAGATAGCAGAAGGCAAAGCGTATAGTATCGCTTTTGACTATGCCCCCGATGCTGAAGTGCCCTATGCAGTAACACGACATTACGATCCAGAAACCGGATTGGATATTCCTTATTATCATTTTATAGACGGTTTAGCGAGAGAAGTGCAGAACAAGCGATTGATTGCGCTGCATAGAGGAAAAGGACAGGCTCCAGAGGAGGTGTATGTGGTGTCAGGCGAAGAGTTTTATGATGCTTTTGGACGGGTTCATACGCGCTACTATCCAATTACAGAAAGACCTGGAAGCGAAACTCGAGTCAATTTGAACGTGGATGGGGTGTCTCCTACCGAAATAGAATATGACATTTTGGATCGCGAGCTAAGAACTGGTCTACCCGATGGTTCGGTGATGGATACGGAATACCAGCTAGCTAGTGATAATGAAAATCGAACGCGCTTTCTCACCCGCACTACGGATCCCTTAGGAAGGATTAAGGAAAGCTATACGGACATACGCGGGAATCAGGTAGCCACCACCGATTATGGCCCTGAGGGCGAAATTTGGACCAACTTTTCCTACAATCCATTATCTGAATTAGAAGGTGTTACGGATGATCTAGATTATGAGTGCCGTTACACTTATGATGAACTGGGACGGCGCGTTTCAAGCAACCATCCTTCACAAGGTCTGACGACATATGCCTATGACCTAGCAGGAAACATGCTCACCAAGGTCACGGCCAATATTCGCGCGATGTTTGAAGAGGCAGCTATTCATTATGAATATGACAAGGAACGGCTCGTTAGTATTACCTATCCGGAAAACATTCAAAATAATGTACGATTCTACTACGGGGAGCCGGAGGCAGATTTCAATCGGGCAGGTCGGGTATGGCTGCGAGAAGACGCTAGCGGTGGGCAAGAATATTTCTTTGATCCACATGGATTAGTGACGAAAGATATTCGAACCTTGATTATCAACAGCGCCATCATCTCGACTTTTGTTTCCACCTATGAATACGATAGCTGGGGGCGGATTCAACAAATGACGTATCCGGATGGGGAAGTATTAGACTACGTTTACAATCGGTCAGGACATTTGGAGAGCCTGAAAGGGGAGAAGTTGGGCCGAACATATAGCTACATTGACCAGGCAGGTTATGATAAATTTGGTGATCGAATATACCTCGCCTATGGTAACGGTGCTGATAACCAATACGATTTCGAGCCTGAGCGGCGAAGATTATCAAGACTGACGGCTAAGGCCAGCTCCGGCAAATCCATGATGGAAAATGCCTACCAGTATGATCCCATGAATAATCTGTTAAGCTTAGAATCAAGAAATGCTGGCCAATCGATTGGAGGAACCGTCAAACATCAATATCAGTACGACGAATTATATAGAGTAGCCAATGCAAATGGGGAGTGGCAAGGGCAAACGGATAATGCCTCTTACCAGCTAGCGATGAGCTATGATAACTTGTACAACATTACCCAGAAGGTACAATCTCACGATCATAGCGATCCCAATTTTGCAAAACGACAATTGGATCAGACTTATGAATACCAGGACGGCAGAGCTTATGGCCCCTCTCAAATAGGTGCCTCAACCGTCCTATACGATGACAATGGAAATACCACCTACATTAAGCAGGAGGAAGCAAGTACCCAATTTGTCTGGGATGAGGAAGATAGACTTTCCGCCATTTCCGAAAACGGATACATCAGTTTTTACAGCTACGATGCAGGGGGAGAGCGCGCTATCAAGAGTCACGGCGGGGTTCAAGGTGTGTTTGTAAACGGTTTACCAGCGGGCATGATTAATCACCATAGCAACTATTCCGCCTATGTAAGCCCCTACTTCGTGGCCAAGCAGAATAGCTATTCGAAGCATTACTACGTAGATGGACAAAGAATCGCCTCAAAGGTCGGAACGGGCAAGTTTAACAACAACTTGCTTCCTAGTGGTCAAGGAGTAGCCGCAGGCAACTTGGATTACCAAAATCGTTTGCTTCTCTTACAACAAACCTTACTAAATTATTACGATTCTTTGGGTATCGCGCCGGGCCCTCCGACTTTACCAGGATACTACGCTCAGCCAGAGTTTACCGGCCAACCCCTTCCCAGCCCTGGCTCCACGCCCAATTATTCCTCGGTACCTGAGGATTGGCCTTTGCCGATTGGCCCTCCAGATACTACAGGCCCTCCAGGCCCTCCAGTCTGGATCAACGGATCTATTCCTAACAATGAAAGTATTGAGCCGCCCTATGGATACGAAGGACTAAGTGTTTATGAGGAGGTAGCGCAGTTCTTTTACCATACTGATCATTTGGGCAGTACCGCGTACATTTCAGATTACAATGGGGAAGCACAGCAATTCAATGCTTATTTGCCATTTGGAGGTCTATTGAGCGAAGAAAAGGTAGGAGAGGAGGTACAACCTTATCTTTTCAATGGCAAAGAACTTGATCGAGAAACAGGCATGTACTATTTCGGGGCCAGATACTATGATGAAGAGATGGGACTTTGGTTAAATGTGGACCCACAGGCAGAAGCTTACCCTGGTCTTTCGCCTTATGCTTATGTAGCGAATAATCCCATCACTAATAATGATCCCGATGGAGAAAAGATTGTCATTAGATATGGTCGTCAGAATAGCAAGAAGATCGAATATCGATATGGAGCTAAGTATAAAGGTAATGATCCTTTCGTCAAGGATGTCGTGGCATCCTTTAATTACCTGAAGAAGGGTGGGGTAGGAAAGTTAGTCAAGGATTTGAGTCGCCATAAAAAGACAGTCAACATTGTAAAGACCAAGGATCTGGATGGCCTAGCCTTTTCACCACACAAACATCGAGTGTATTATCATCCACGTTCAGGGCTCCAAACGGATGGAGGTGGAAAGCAATCTCCAGCATTAGGGCTGCTCCATGAATTGGGGCATGCCAAAGGTTATCTTGATAACCCTCGAAAGAATGATCGACTCCACGGAACCCACGATCATCAGTATGATAACTTAGAAGAAAAGAGGGTAATTAAAAATATTGAAAATCCTGCGGCCAGAAAACTGGGTGAGGCTACGAGAAAGGGGCATGGTGGACGAGGCTTCCGAACAGCTGGTCCCACCACCACTCGCAGAGCTCCTAAGCGAATCAGAACACACCGCCGACAACGAAACTAGATGCAAAAAGTCAGAGTGGATTTAGGATTCACGCTGGCTTTTTATTGTGAAATCCTCCTCCCTCCTCCATAGGAATAGGTTTTGCTTTCTTAATAGCTATAGTAAATAGGCATCTGAGAGCGAGTAGGAAGGTAGACCTGCTGTTTTTTCGGAAGTCAGAATCCGTAGCGGATATTTTTGGGCAAATAGGGATAGATGTGCATTTTGTTATTAATTTGTAGGAACCGGTCGGTTTGCTTTCAAACCGCTAAACACTATGAATTAATTGACATCAATGGATCGACTAAAGACTGTATCCCTGATTCTTCTTTTTTGCTTAACGCCTCTGTTTAGTTGTCTACAAACTACGGTACAAGATAGTTTAAGGAATTTGATTTCGATCGAGCTTGAAGATTCTTCCAAAGCCAGACTGCTCATAGAAATGGCGGTTAGCTATAAAAGGCTGGACAGAAGGAAGCAACACCGGTACGCGCTGGAGGCCTACAAACTATTAGAGCAAGCGAATTCTGATAGACTTAAGGTGCAGGCATTACATGTGCTCGGAGATAGTTACCTGAATAGGAATCAACCATCTGACAGCGCATTGATCTATTTTGAAGAGGGGATTTCTCTTGCCCGGGAGATAGATTATCCAGCCAAAGAGGCGGATTGCCTTAATGGATTTGGAGTCTTTTATCACCAGTGTGGCATTTATGATCGTGCATTTGAGTATTACCAGCAGGCTATGGCAATTGCTACTCAGGAAGGTTTGAAGGAGGCGCTATGTCGGTATCAAAACAACATGGCACTGATCCTAATGAGGCAGTTAGACTTTGATAGTGCTTTGGAACATTTCTACGAGGCTCTGGAAACTGCAGAGGAAATTGATAATAAGCTGATTACAAGTGCATTATTGTCAAACATAGGCATCATTCACTCTAGCAAAGGAGAGCATGATTTGGCGCTAGAAAAGTATAATCGGTCATTGGAGGTACGTCGTATTAATAATGATAAGGTGGGAGAGGTGTTGACGATTTGTAATATCGGAAATGTCTATCGACAGAAGGAAATGTTTGAGCGAGCATTTGCTTATACCAAAGAGGGCCTATCGCTAGCGGAGAACATTGATTTTAAGAGGGGTAAATCGACTTGTTTAGAGGCGATCTCCCTTTCCTATTTTGATTCAGAGCAATACGACCAGACCATTCAAGTTGCCAAACAGGGCTTAGAGGTTAGTGAAAAAATTGGTTTTCTGAGTAGTCAAGTAGAATTCAAAAGATTGCTGGCAGCAAGTTATGCGGCTCTGGCGAAGCACTCCCTCGCCTATGAGTATCACCTAGGGTTCACGGAACTCAAAGACAGTCTAACCTCTCTAGAACGATTGCAGAAAGTTAATGATTTGGAGGCCAAATATCGGCTCAGCAAGAAGGAAGCTGAAAATCAATTAATGAAGGAAAAGCAAATTAGACAACAAGAAGTCATTAAGCGGCGAAATATCATCATTTTTGCGGTCTTAGGTATGTTGCTGTTGAGTAGCTTGTTGACAGTGAATTATTATCGCTCTTCCAAACAAAAACAGCAATATAATCAGTTACTTCAAGAAGCCGTAGAAGAACGTACTACTGAGTTGAATCAATCAGTTGAAATGCTAAAGCACACCAATAGGGAATTGGAAAGGTTCGCTTTTATTGCTTCGCATGATCTTAAGGAACCCCTTAGAAGTATCGTTTCTTTTAACAATCTAATCCAACGAAAACTAAAAGGTAGGGTCTCCTCGGAAATCGAGGAATATTTTGATTTTGTCAATAAGGGTGGCCAGCAAATGTATCAGCTCATCGAATCCTCTTTAGAGTTTTCACGCTTAAGCAAAATGGAAATTGTTCCGGAACCTGCTGACCTCAATGAAATTGTGGTACAGGTGGAGGAAAGTTTGCAAGACCTCATTCAACAAAGAAATGCAAGTATTGAATATGGATATCTACCCAGTATCCAATCCAATCCTCATCAGCTCTTTTTAGTATTCAAGAACCTGATCGAAAATGGGATTAAATATAATAACAGTGAAAGACCTCGGGTTTCGATCCATTATCGTAAAAATCAAACTCACCAATTTTTGATTTCCGACAATGGGATTGGAATCCCCGAAGAGTTTCACGACCAAGTGTTCAAGATGTTCAAACGCTTGCATAACAAGGAGGAATACACGGGATCGGGTCTAGGTTTAGCAATTGTCCGCAAAGTGGTGAAGCGTCTAGGAGGTGAGGTTCAAATAGATCGGAGCCAGGAAAAAGGAAGCACTTTTATCGTCAGCCTGCCGTTGCTAGGAGAGTAAACGGCTAGCAGATGCCGCATGATATTTAGAGGAGAGGAGGGTATCAAAGATATTGTAAACCCGGCAGCGAGAAAGTTAGAGAAAGCTATGAGAAAAGGACATAGCGGAAGAGGCTTCCGAACAGCTGACCCTACCCCAATTGGCCGAGATCCCAAGCGAACCAGAACACACCATCGACAACGAAACTAAAGAACTGGAAGACCAGAGTGGATAGCCTATTTACTCTGGTCTTCTTACTAAAAAATTTTACTCATTCGTAATTTTCTCACTAGTATTTATCTGTTCTTTTAAAATTCTAGAAATGTAAGCTGTAACAATTGCTATTTCTCCTGCGTCATCATCCGGAAAATGGTCGCTGTTCCTGAAGGACTGCAGCTACCATCCATCTGTGAGAGGGTAGGGGACCTGTCCTCTTTTCTCAAATCTAAAACCTGAAAAGATGACTCCATTATTACTTATCATTCGACGTTTCAGAAGAGAAAAACGAAACTTTCTAATTAATCTCATCGGTCTTTCTGCTGGTATTGCGTGTGCCTTATTGATCTTCCTATGGGTGTGGGACGAGGTCCAAATCGATCGATTCCATGCCAAAGACCAGCAGTTGTATCACGTACTTGGTAATGCTCAACAGGGTGATGCCATCAACACTTGGAATGGGACGCCAAGCCCATTGGGCGAAACACTAGAGCAAGAGATACCCGAAATAATAAGTGCTTGTAGTGCTACTGACCCCGCTTGGCAGATGGAGTTTGGCTTGAAGAGAGAGGGGAAACAAATGGGAGCTGTCGGAAAATTTGTGGGATCTTCTTACTTCAATCTTTTTTCCTACCCAGTGGTAGATGGAGTAGGGGACAGCCTGCTTCGTGATTTAAATAGTATGGTCATTAGTGAATCATTGGCAATGCAACTATTCGGTAAAACAACAGGTATTGTGGGAGAACAAGTAGAATGGAAATTTCAGCAGTTGGAGAGCCCAGCCGTCATAAGCGGTGTTTTTGAAGATATCCCGAAGCATTCTACTGATCAGTTCGACTTTGTATTGCCTTTCGCCTTTTACCGAAAAGTCTTTGGAGATGGGTGGTTCAATCCGAATTCAGTAACCTATCTGTTGCTGGATGAGCGAAGTGATGTGGAAGCGGTTAATCAGAAGATAAATCTAACCTATGCCCGACATGTGGAGGAAGCTCAAACGGATTATTTTTTACAACGCTACAGTGATCAATATTTATATGGAAAATTCGAGAATGGGAAGCAAGCGGGAGGAAGAATAAACTATGTACGCTGGTTTAGTTGGCTGGCACTCTTCATTCTTGGAATTGCCTGTATTAATTTCATCAATTTATCGACTGCCAAATCCCTCCAGCGAGCTAAAGTGGTGGGTATAAGGAAAGCCTTAGGAGCTGGACGTTGGAATCTAATTCGGGAATATTTTGGGGAATCGGTGGTGCTTACGACTGTTTCTATTGTATTTGCCCTCTTTTGGGTATTTCTCCTCTTACCCTATTTTAATCAGTATACAGGGAAATCATTAGCATTTAGTTTTACATGGCCACTCTTTTTCGTCCTCATTGCGCTAGGACTGCTGACTAGTCTGCTGGCGGGGACCTATCCGGCCATTCACATCTCCGCTCTACCCGCAATACACGTGCTTAAAAGGGAGAATATCAATTCCAAAGGAAGATTTTCTCTCAGAGAAGTACTGGTAACAGGACAATTTGCACTATCCTTCATCATGATTGTTGGGGTGCTGGTCTTGTCCAAACAAATGAATTATTTGCAGTCGAAAGATCTGGGCTACGAAAAGGAGAATCTAATCCGATTTGCCTCAAGTGGAGTAGGGGCGGAAGAAATAGAGACTTTCTTGTCGGAGATTAAAAGATTGCCAGGGGTGATTCATGCTTCTGCGATGACGAATGGCTTTTTTGATCTTCCAGGAGGTGAACTGAATTGGGAAGGACAAGGAGATAGAGAAGTAAGCTTCAATCGGCATATCGTTGATTATGACTTTGTGGAAACATTAGGCATAGAAGTACTTGAAGGACGTACGTTCTCCAAAGATTTTGCGGACGCTCCGCAGATCATATTGAATGAAACAGCTGTCAAAGCTATGGGACTGGATGCTCCAGTTGGAAAAAGAGCAAAATTTTGGGGACAGGAGGTAAGCATCGTCGGCGTGGTTAAGGATTTCAATTTTAGATCTCTGCACGAAGATATAGGCCCCATGTTTTTTCAATTATCCCAAAATTTTCTCAACCAGGTAATTGTGAGAATGAAGGGCGAGGAACTGGCTTTTCATCTGGATCAGCTCAATGGAGTTTATCAGCAGTTTAATCCGGGGCAATCGTTCAATTACCATTTTATTGATGAGGACTATCAACAGTTATATGGAGCGGAAGAACGCATGTCGGGTTTAGGGAGGTATTTTGCCCTGCTCGCGATTTTGCTTTCTAGTTTAGGTTTGTTAGGCTTAATCTTCTTTATGACGGAAGGAAGACGGAAGGAGATTAGCATTCGAAAAGTACTGGGGTCCTCGACTAGTGAACTAGTAAGGTTGCTATCTCTTGGCTTCACTAAGATGATCCTTATTGCTGGCATTATAGCCATTCCAGTCAGCCTTTACGCTGCTAATGCATGGCTGGGTGGATTCGCCTATCGCATTGAGCTAGAATGGTGGTTTTTTGCAGTGTCTATCTTGGTTGGGGCTACCTTATCCTATTCAACAATCTTCCGTCAGATTCTCTATACCGCTCGCTTGAATCCGGTGGATGTATTGAGGAGCGAATAAGATCTCTATACTATAAATAGGTTTTAGCTTAGCTCCTTCATGAATTGTTGCAGCTTAACCATGGCCGGCATGATATTATCTCGCATCCGCTTTATAATGCCTTGCTTGACGGGATCATGTCGGTCTGCCTCCGCTAGGAGTTGACTAAAGCCATCTAGTCGATTGCCCAACAACCATTTTCGAATACTTCTATGCTGATTCCAACTGTATTGGTTCATCATAAAAGTGGCAAGCATCCTGATCCAATCCGTGTCATGATTCGGTAGTGGGACGACTTGACACAATCCGTTTTTCTCTGCATCTGTGGTGAAGTGGGCTTCAATATAGGCAATCAAGGAAGCACTGAACAAAGGCTGGTAAGATCGAATAGTTTGAGGAATGATACGATCACCCTGGAATATCGGAGTTATCTCCAAGTTGCTGATGGCACTGGCCGTGCAGTCGATATGAATCAGGTTGGTGCTGGTTGGTATACTCCCTTCATCAAGAACTATTTGTTCTGTTGTGATCTCTTTTACCCGGCCTAGCCGGATGACCTTTTTAATGCTGCGAAGCATGTCCAGCTCCTTTTGGCAAACTGTAGCACCATGGAACATCTTTGGCCTTATATCTTGATCTACACGAGTCAGAACTCCGTTTTCTTCTAAGCGTTTGAAGAGGTCAGGGATTGAATCTGCCTGTGCGACGGATTCAAACTGAGCTGCCATGTTTCCGACGGTTGACTCAAAGAATTCTTGGCTGGGTTGGGTCGTCTTACGGTCTAAAAGCCAAGAATCCCTGGGTACAATCCAGCTGATTCTATCCGCAGGCACCTGATTGTCCAGCAGCCAAACACAGGCATCCATTCCGGTTTTCCCACCACCGATCACAACAAAGCCCTCCGGCGGCTCCGAAATGTTAACGAGTTCATTGATAGGGATAAAAGGTATTTCCTCAGCTACTGTAAAGTTAGGTTCGTGTGTAGCCGGTATTCGGGTTTGCAAATAGGTACTATCAACTACCTTCTTGTTGACGCGCACCTCTTGCACTTCACCGGTCAGTAAGGAGGTAAATTTTCCCTCTCCATCATAATTAGACATGGGGAAATATTGCACACGTCCACTGGGTAGAAAACGATGTCGCATAACATCATCGAAGTAGGCTTTTACTGCTGCTCCACTGGCTAATTCAAAGAATCCTGCATTAAAACCAACCTGATCCTTGATCCCTTTGCTCAATTCAGCAGAACTAACTCCATAAAAGGAAGAAGGTTGATGCAGACGCACAAATGGATAGGCTTGATTCCAGTGGCCTCCGGGTTGATGATTCCGATCAATAATTAGTATTTGATCTTCTTCTGTTTCAGAAAGTAAGGTGTCAACGAAAGCCATGGCCGTAGCACCGCCACCAATGATGAGATAATCTGTTTCCAACAAAGTGAAAGAATTTAAAGAATTTAAACCGATGTTGGAAAGTAAGAAATTATTGCAAAGCAGAGCAGAAGCTTGCTTTGAATTCATAATCAATTGTCAAGAAGATAATCCGGTTATATCAATATTTTACTCATCCATAATTTTCTTATCAAAACAAATTTATCAAAAAAACGTATAGGAAAATATAGATATATAAAAGGACGATAGCATTACGCTATCACGCGCTCAGCAAAAAGCCATAAAACTCCTCTGAAATTTAACTATGTAACAACGCAATTTTGGAATAATTCTTCGTTATTAGTGTTTGCAAATTACAAGTAGAGCCAAACACTTCCTAAACACCCAATGTACATGCAGCAGAGAAAATTTGCTTTCTATTTCATTTTGTTATTTGCGTTTGTTCAACTAGGTTTTACCACAGATATTGACGAATTCAATAGACCTTGGCAGGTGAGGGCCTACGTGAAAAATTATGGCTACTTAGCAAAAGAACTCAGTGAACAGACCAAAATTCCAGCCCCTTTGATTTTGGCCGTTGCTGGTTTGGAAAGTGGATGGGGTAGGAGCGAACTGGCAAAATCCGCTAACAATCACTTCGGGATTAAGGCCAAACGGGATTGGCTAGGTATGAGTTATTGCAAGAACACCCTAGAATATGGCAGCTACCAAGCTAATCAACCCTATTTAGCCCAGCAATGCTTTAAAAAGTACAGTTACATTCGAGACAGTTACCAAGATTTCGGAAGATATCTTCAGAGTAAAGGGTACTATCGCAATCTCTTGTATTATCCTAGCTGGAACTACAGGGCCTGGGCCGAAGGCATGCAACGAAATGGCTATGCTACCGACCCAGAATATGCCGATAAGGTGTTGCGAATGATTTGGAGATACAAATTAGATCAAATCTAACCGCTTCATATTCAATAAGACCGTTGCAAAAATCACCATTGCCTTTAACATAAGTCACTTGATTTAGGGCTGAGATTCCCATATCTTTAAGGAAGACCAGATAGTATCCAGGTCATACAAAAGCTCGTGGAACAGACACTTAATCGATGATACTTCCCTAACAATTAATCCCTTATCTCGATTATGGAAATCAATGCAACACTATTTCAGCGCCATCAGCAACTGACTAATCTTGCGACAGCTGACCGTCGCTTCGTCATCCTAGATGTCCGCACCATCCAAGAATTCGTTGGAGATCACGTACTAGGAGCTCTAAACATTCCTTACGACGAGATCCAAATCCACATTAACAAGATTAGAAGTTGGAACAAACCAGTTCTTACTTATAGCTACGATGGCCGTCGAAGTCAACAAGCTAGTTTCACCTTAAACAAACTAGGCGTAAAAGCAATCGACGGCGGCAAAATGATGAGAGTAAAAGCACTGCTAGGGCAATTATAGAATTGCCCTGCTCGTACGCTTTGGCTTATTCATTTCTTAGACATACCGCTGGACTCACATTGACGGCCTTCCAAGCTTGTATCAAGATGGCAAGGGTGGCAATGGTAATGGTAATCAGTGCTGCTGCCATAAATAACCACCATTTCAAGTCCATATGATAGGCGAATTGACCTAGCCATTGCTGTGCACCCCAGTAACTAACGGGCAAAGCAATGATTACGCCCAACAGGATGAGTCGGGTAAAACTTGACCCCAATAGCTGGATGATGTTCCAATCGGTAGCTCCTAAGACCTTCCGCACGCCGATTTCCTTGGACCGCTGTTCGGCCATGAACATAGCTAAGCCTAGGATGCCCAAGGTTGAAATCAGTATAGCAAGCCCCGTGAAATACGTGGAGAGGCTAGCTACCTTGCTTTCTGATTCATGGAGACGCTGGTATTGCTCATCCAAGAAAGTATATTTGAAAGGGTAGGGGGGATGGTGCTTTTCGTATAAAGTTTCGATCTGGGCAAGCGATTCACGTTCGTTGCCTGCTTCAAGCCGAGCAATGACGCGTCTGCCTCCAGGATACATGCGGAAAATCAGGGGCTTTACAGCTTGATGTATAGATCCGTAGTGGAAATCGTCCACGACGCCGATGATCTCTCTTTTATTGTCTCCATAGTCTATTTGCATTCCGATCGGATCTTCTAATCCCATCATTTGGCGGGCTGATTCATTGATAATGATCTTATTTTTTTCGTCTCCATATTCCTCAGAATAAGTCCTACCTGCAAGCAATTCCATGTCAAGCGTTTCGATCACATTGTAGGAAATAATCGGAGATTTAAAGAGGTATTTCTTATCCTCTTCTTGGCCTCTCCAGGAATAGCCGCTCTGCCCTCCGCCTCCAGCCAAGATTGGCGTAGCCATGTTGGCCACGTTCTGTACACCCGGGATCTTGTCGAGCTCCTGCAAAAACGTCTTATAGTCTCCAGTGAAAGCCGCACGATTAAACTGAATTACATTATCTCTATCGAATCCAAGATGCTTATCCTGGATATATTTCAACTGCCCATGTACAATAAACACAGAAACCATGAAAAGCACGGATAAGCTAAATTGCAATACCACCAGACTTTTTCTTAGCCAAGCACCCCCTGCTGCTCCTTGCCAATCCCCATTCAATACCACTTTAGGTTGGAACTTGGAGAGATAAAAAGCGGGATAAGAGCCAGCTACAAACCCTGTGATCAAAACAATGGCTAAAATCACGCCTACCGTTTGCCAGCGGAAAACCAGCCCCAAGGACTTACCAGTAAGTTGATTGAAATAAGGGATTAAGAAAGCCATTAAGCAGAGTGCCATCACAAGAGACAGAAAACTCATTAGTAAGGACTCTGTTAGAAACTGCCCTACTAGGATGTATTTTTGGGCTCCCATCGTTTTCTTCACTCCAATTTCTTTCATTTTCAATCCAGCCTGTGCCGTGGACAGGTTCATAAAATTGAAGCAGGCAATTAAGAGAATGAATAGAGCCGTAATGGAGAATAACTTTACATAGGAGATTCTACCTCCAGCCAGGAAACCATCTTTGAAATTCCCGTGCAGGTATTGATCACTATATTTTTGCAAGAATAAAGTAGAGCGCTTGCGCTGAGCCACTCCCGTTTTCAAGAACTCGCCAAGACTAGTACTGATCTTCTCCGCTTCCGAATGATCATTTAATAGGACATAAGTTCGTGCATAGTCTCCGTTCCATTGTCCGGCATATTCATCCATGTCGGTCATCAGATCGATAGATAAGACGAAGTCAAACTGTAGGGAGGAGTAGGATGGAACATCTTTAAACATGCCACTTACTTCCAAAGCTTGATCTCTGAATTTGACGGTCTTACCAATGAAAGATTGTTCTTGTGGGAAGAGCTTCTTGGCGGTTTTTTCTGATAGTACTATTGAATTCTTTCTCGTAAGCACCTGTTCGATCGTGCCTTCCTTTAGTGGGAAGCTAAACACATTGAAAAAGGTAGGACTAGCATAAATCCCTCGGCTAATGCTAGAATGTTCGCCATTGCTCAACACCCCTCCCGGGCTTTCTTCTTTACTGCTGACCGATATCGCCTCGGATATTCCAGGTACCTCCGCTTGTAGGGCGTCGGCTAAAGGTTCAGGAGTATTCTTCCAAGTATTGATACCGCTAGGCGAAGTATGATTCTGAAGGACTCTGTATAACTGCTGGTCATTTTCATGAAACCGGTCAAATTGCCATTCATCAGCTACCCAAAGATAAATGAGTAGAACACATGCCAAGCCAGCCGATAAACCGGTCAGGTTAATGAAAAAAGATCTTTTGTTTCTTAAAAATGAGCGATAGCTGATTAAGAGATTATGGCGTAAAAGGCTTTTTGAAAAGAAGGTCATGAGTGGGTTGGGTTTAATAAAGTCGGGTCGAAAATGGGTAATAACTTGCCAGTAGAACCACAGTGTACTCCATCTGGATTCTTCCTCAAATTGGCTTTCAAAAACTTCTAGTAAATTCCCTTCTATTTCCTCAATAAAATCCTCCTTACAAAACCAGCGAAGGAATCGTAGCGCTAAGTTGGGTGGGCTATTCTTCATTTATTGAAGTTGTTTAAGAATGTCTGCTGAGCCGAAATGGACAATATTTTTGGCTCAATTGAGGCTTTTTTTGAGTCACATAGCATCGCTACGTGGCGATAAAAAAACGAAGAGTGGGCCAAAAAGAGCTTCATCGCGGCCAGTGAGATATTTTTAACCAACTTCATCAAAAGGAAATATTAGGTATCCTTTGATAAAGACTATTGCGAATTTCAAATTGCTTATCCAGCATCTGTTTGCCAAAGGCCGTGATCACATAATACTTCTTACGTCTCCCTCCACGATCCTGCGTAATGCCACCAAAACGCGCATTAACGTATCCTTTGTCGGACATCCGCTTAAGTGCCACGTGTACAGCGCTGATGTTAATCTTTTTATCCAATTCCTTTTCTAAGCTTTCCTTAATGGATACCCCGTAGGCTGTATCATGTTGGGCAGCTACCGTTAATAAGACAAGCTCTTCAAATTCTCCTAAACTCTGAGACTTCATAGCGATACATTTACTTAACAAATGTAAATATAATAAATTATTTTCACTTTTGTTAAGTAAATCAATCAGAATTTGCAAGTTGTTGGCCTGGAAGGGCAAAAACTTGCCTTATGGAGAAGAATATATCTATCTTGAATGCTTAACATATATCATATGATTGGGATGAGCACTGACTCGAATTATTATATCCATCATCGGAAGGAAATGATACCAGCCTTACCCGAAAACTACGAAAGGGTGTTGGAGGTGGGGTGTGGGGAAGGCCGCTTTCGAGCCAACTTAGATCGAACTAATGAATACTGGGGCTTGGAGCCCGCACCGGTAGCTGCGGAAATGGCTGGAGAAGTCTTAGATAAAGTCTTGGTAGGTACGTATGAGGAAAGGGTACAGGAACTGCCGGAAGGGTATTTCGATTTGATCATTTGTAATGATGTGATAGAGCACATGACAGATCACGATCACTTCTTTCGCAGTATTCAGTCAAAGCTGGTACCAGGAGGAGTCCTGGTCGCATCGATACCGAATGTGCGGCACATCCTTAATTTATATGAATTGTTGATTAAGAAAGATTGGGAGTACAAAGAGGCAGGGATATTGGATAAAACCCATTTTCGTTTTTTCACGGAAAAAAGTTTGCGCAAAACTTTAGACAAGCACAACTTTCAGATAGAATATTTCCAAGGTATAAACCGGTACGAAGGAGATTCCTTACTAAAGGGATTATTAGGTCAGTTGGTCACCAGAATCTTGGGAACAGATACCCGTTATTTGCAATTCGCCATCAGAGTTAGTATGGTTGACAACTAGTCTTCTTTTAGGGCATGAATGGGGTTGGCCCTAGCAGCCTGATAGGTCTGAAACCCAACGGTTAACCAGGCAATCAACAATACCAAGGTCCCTGTGCCGATAAAGATAGCTGGTGGAAGCTCTATACTGCTGGCGAAGCTGGCTAACCAATTTTTAGCCAGCAGATAACTAATCGGAAGCGCAATTAAAATGGCTATTAGAACGGTTTGTGTAAAGTCCCGACTCAATAGCTTTACAATCCTCAAACTACTCGCCCCGAGGACTCTTCTAATGCTAATTTCCTTCCGTCTCCGCTCTGCAGTAAAGGTGGCTAATCCAAATAGCCCTAGGCAAGAAATCAGGATGGCAAGACAAGCAAAGTACCAGGAAAGGGAAGATACCTTCTGTTCCGCCTCATAAAGTGCCTGATAATCATCATCCAAGAAACTAAATTCAAAGGAGTAGCCTGGCAGAAAGGCTTCGTATTGCTGTTTGAGGCGTTCCAAGGTGGCTTTTTCACTTCCTGCCTTGATTCTAACTAAGATGTTCCTACCATTCTGTTCACATCTAAAGATGAGCGGTTCAATGCCATTTCGAATAGAGCCATAGTGGAAATCTTCGACCACGCCCACTATTTCGCTGCCTTCATTTAAACCAATTACATGACCAATCGGCTCTTCTAGCCCCATGAGCTCTACGGTAGCCTCATTGACGATCACCTTTGCATAATCATCTCCCATTTCTTCTGAGAAGGATCGTCCAGCTAGTAACGTAATGTCAAGTGTCTCTATAAAATCAAAACCAACCAATGGGGACTGGAAGTGAAAGTCTTTCTCTTCTTCCTGTCCGCTCCATGTTATCCCAGTTTGACCGTAGATATCATTCAGGATATTCCCACTCATATTGCTGACATTGACTACGCCTGGAACCTCCTTTAGCCGGCGCATGAAGGCGTAGAAATTGTCATTGGATTTTCCGTCCAACAGCCCATTCCATTGATCATAGAGATGGCCCTTCCAATCAAAACTGATCACATTGTCCCGGTCATAGCCCATATTTTTGGTTTGAGCTAGATCGATCTGTTGACGGACTACCCATAGCCCAACTATGAAAAGAATAGACAAGGTAAATTGAGAAATCACCAAGCCCTTTCGAATCCAACCTTCGCTCCGAGATAGATGTATTTTACTCTTTAGAACTTCGACAGGTTTGAACCCGGAAAGGTAGAAGGCAGGATAAATCCCAGCAAGTAGAGCTGCCACTAGTGTAATGACCAGTAAGGCAATCACTGTGCTGCTATTGAAGGCCAGACTGAGTTCCTTGCCAGCAATGTGATTAAATGCGGGTAGGAGCCAATAAGCTAGCTGTATGGCCAATAATACAGCGAAAGCTGTTAGTAGAAGCGATTCTCCTAGATATTGCCAGATGAGGGTACTTCTACCAATGCCAAAGGTCTTCTTTACGCCAACTTCCTTGCTTTTCAGCGATGCTTGAGCTGTAGAAAGGTTGATGAAGTTGATACAAGCGATCAGTAATATAATGATGGCTATTAGAGAGAAGAGCTTTACATATTCTATTCTCCCTCCGCTTTGAATTCCAGAGACATAGTTTCCATACAGGTATTTGTCACTAAATTTTTGTACAAAGGGGGTGAAAGCATTGGAGAATTGATTTCTATCATTAATGTAATTGGCGATCTTCCCATTAAATTCCTCAGGGTCAGTGTCTTTCCTCAACAATAGGAAAGTCTTTGCTGCATTGGTCGTCCACTGCTTTGCTCCCGGATCCTGTTCGAGTAGTGCATCGAAATGTAGAATAAAATCAAATTGCCAGGTAGCATTAGGAGGTGGTCCTGCCATAACACCTGCAACCTTAAACTTCCCATTGTAGGTTGAATGGTCGAATTCTAATATTTCACCTATTGGATTAGATAAATCTGGAAAAACCCTGTCCTTCAAGGTCTTAGATATTATAATTTCATCTTTTCGTTGAAGAAGCTCTTGAGGCTGCCCCATGAGGATTTTAAGAGGAAATACCTCGAAGAAGGAGGAAGTTGAATACAAGCCTTTAACCTCTACTTTGGTTTTTGCGTGTGAAATCACTCCTTCCTTATGCCGCCAAGTAAAGAAATCGTTGATGGCAACCGCTGCTTCCACTTCCGGCATCTCCTGCTCTAGGCTGCTCGCCATTTGATAGGGAGTACTCTCCAAAGTGAGAACATCAAAAGGCAACTCTAGATTGTTCATCACTTGATACAACTGCTCATCGGTAGAATGGAAGTGGTCGATGGTCTTTTCATCACTTACCCACAAGTAGATCAAGATAACGCAGGTTAATCCAGTGGATAGACCCAAGAGATTGATGAGAAATGTAGTGCGATTACGCTTAAAATTACGCAGGCTCAAGGTGATGAAATGACGAAGCATAGATAGGTGGTTTATGAACTACACTGGGAAAAATACAAGGCTTATGCCAATTAGTATAATAACTTGATATACAAGTATTTAGTGTAAAACATCTAACGATGTATCCATATTTTGCTGTTCACATGTGAACGAAAACTGTCCATAAACGAACAGTCCTATTGCTCCTGCAATGCACGGGATGGATTCACTTTAGCAGCCCGATAGGTTTGATAACTCACGGTAAGCCAGGACAAAAGTAGCACGCTCACACTGGGTACCAGAAGGTAATAGGGAGAAAGGCTAATGCCCTCACTGAAGTTGTTGAGCCAGTTGCTCGATACCCAATAGGCTAGGGGAGTGGCAATCAGAACCGCTCCTAGAACCACCTTCGTAAAGCTAAAACTCAACAAATGCATAATGCTGTAGATGGAGGCACCCAGCACTTTGCGAACACTAATCTCTTTCCTTCTACGCTCAGCTGTAAATACGGCCAAACCAAACAGGCCTAAACAAGAAACAATAATGGCCAAGCCCGCGAAGTATCTGGAGAGAATAGCCACTTGCGACTCAGATTTGTACAGGGCTAAATAGTCCTCATCTAAGAAGGTGTACTCAAAGGCGCGTCCAGGAAGGAATTCTTCGTGCAATTCTTCCAAGCGGGGTAAGGTCTCCGCCAGTGTTCCAGACTGAATCTTTGCTAGCACATTACCGCCATTGATATCAAATCGAAAGATAAAGGGTTCGATCATGTCGTATAGGGAGCCATGTTGGAAATTCTCTACCACACCAATAATTTCGCAATCTCCACCATTCATCCGCAAGGTCTTGCCTACAGGATCATCTAATCCGATTAGTTCTACGGCACTTTCATTGAGCATGATACGATGATAATGGTCTTTGAATTCCGGAGAGAAGGTGCGGCCTTCCTTTAACTGTATTCCCATGGTTTCAATAAAGTCATAGCCCACTACTGGTGACTTAAAGGATATCCCTTTTTCTTCTTCGGTTTGCCCTTTCCAACTCACGCCTGATTGCCCCGCAATTTTGTCCAGTAGGTTCCCAAATGATATGGTGGAAGCGGTTTGAATCCCGGGTGTTTTACGGAGCTGTTCCATGAAACGGTAAAAGGTCTCATTCGATTTTCCGTCTTGTAAGCCTGACCAGTTGTCATAAACCTCACCCTTGAACTGGAAGGAGATTACATTGTCTCGATCATAGCCTAGCTGCTTTTCCTTGATGAATTGAATCTGATCATTAACTACTAGAAGTGCGGTAACCAACAACAGGGAAAGCGAAAACTGAAATATGACTAAACCCTTTCTGATCCACAGCTCGCCAAATAAGGAAGGTAATTTGCCTCGTAAAATGGTAATTGGACGAAATCCGGAAAGGTACAGCGCTGGATAACTACCAGCGATTAAGCCCGTGGCTAAACCAAGGACTATTGTACCCGTAAAGAAACTGGGATTGATCGGGATTGAAATATCCTTATCCGCAATGCGATTGAAGAAGGGGAGAAGCAGGTACGCTAGCTGAAGGGCTAAGGTAATTCCCATAAAGGCCATCAAAATGGATTCTGTCAAGAACTGAGTCGCAAGACTAGATCGCGAAGCACCCAGGGTTTTCTTCACCCCAATCTCTTTCATCTTAATGCTCGCTTTGGCCGTAGAAAGGTTCATAAAGTTGATACAAGCTATGATGAGAATCATTGCAGCTAGGAGTAGAAATAATCGAACATAGGCAATTCTTCCACCTGCCACTTTCCCGTTCTCGAAACGGCCATATAAATATTGATCTGAAAAAGGTTCAGCGAATACTAAGGAGGATCTGTATTTCTCTTCTTTACTAGAGAGTAATTGATCAATCTTGGGATTAAAGGATTCTATGTCAGTATCTGGTGATAGAACAAAATAGGTGCGGACATAGTTATTGGTCCAATTGCCAGCCCATCGATCATTGTCCAACAGGTGTTCGATGCTAAATAACACATCAAATTGCAGACTGGAGCTCTGTGGAGGAGCTGAAAAAATGGCGCTTACCTGAAATAAGCCTTTAAATCCAGAATGGTCCCATTCAAGGCTTTTACCTAAGGCCTCTTCGGTGGACCCAAACAGCTTTTTAGCCAGTTGGTCCGAAATAGCAATCAGGTCTTTTCGCTGCATGGTCATAGCTGAATTCCCTGTCAAGACATCAAAGGAAAATACTTCGAAAAAGTCATGGCTAGCCATGAGTGCCTTTGCTTCAACTGACTCTCCGTCTTTTGACAAGAGCCCCAAGGAATTCCGCCATTGAAAAAAGTCATTGACAGCCACAGCTTGTTCTACTTCTGGTAACTCCTCTGCCAAAGCAGTGGCTAATGGGGTAGGGGTTCGAACAGTGGTATGTGCTCCGGTAGGGCGGTCATAATTCTGATACACGCTGTAAAGACGATCGTCTTTTGTATGAAACTTGTCATATTGCCATTCATCCTGAACCCAAAGCAGGATCAGTAGCACTGCTGTCAGTCCGACGGATAAACCAATGAGGTTGATTAGGAAAGAGGTTTTATCCCGGCTGATATGCCGGAAGGCCATTTGTAGGTGATGCTTAAGCATGGGTGAAGTATTTAAGTCGGGTAATATAGATCGTATCATGCTAGGGCGGAAAAGGAAGATCACATCCTTCCAAAGTTTCTGTTTGGCTTTCTTCGGACCTAGGCGTTGCACTCTTCGTTCGTACAATTCCAGGAGATCTCCCTCGATATCTAAATGGTATTCCTTTCTACAGAATAATTTTAAGAGTCTGAAAGGCCATTTCGGTGGTGCATTCATGGTCTTAGGCAATTTCATTCAATAATCCAGGAGGCAAGGCATCCCATAGAGAATTACGTACGTCTCTGCTTTCTTGAATGGCTTTTTTCCCATAGGGAGTAATGGAGAAGTACAATTTTGGTCGCCCGCCTCTACTAGCCGAACCGTCTCCTTGTTTGGCCGATAGGAACCCTTTCTTTTCTAATCTACGGAGCGTGGTTTGTAGCGCTCCAACGCTAACTTCTCGCCGTACTCTGTCCTCTATTTCATCCTTAATCGTGACGCCGTAGGCGTTATCTCCTAAGATGCCAACGGTCAAGATGACAATCTCTTCAAACTCACCAAGTTTCGATCCTTTTTTCATGAATACTATTTTGTAGTATTGCAAATGTAAAGGATTTTTTAAGATAAAGTCAAGTCCCAATTTGGTTTGTGGCATTCGAAAGGGGATTAGCAGCACAGTCAAACAACAACAATGTTTATCTTTAATCTTTGAATCAAAAACGCAAAATCAACGAAATGCCAGCATCAACGTATAAGTACTTGTTATGCTTCTCCGCCTTCCTGTTGCTTTTTGGCTGTAAGCCAGAGAAAATAGGGGAGAATACAGAAGTGGAAGCCGAATTATCCTTGCCAGAACGACCAAATATTCTGTGGCTAGTAGCGGAAGACTTGAGCCCTTTTATCCCCTCATTTGGCGATAGCACCATCCAAACACCTAACATCAGTAGACTAGCAGCAGAGGGGATATGTTATGACAATTTTTTTTCTCCTTCACCCGTATGTGCTCCGAGTCGAGCAGCAATTTCCACCGGAATGTATCCGACTCATATAGGGGCTAATCACATGAGGACTGGTCCTTGGTATGCGAATATTTCTGATGAAGAGGCGGCAAAACGCTCTCGATTTATGCCGGAGGGTATTAGCTTTTACGAAGCCGTCCCACCAGTTGGCGTTAAGATGATGAGTGAGGTTTTGCGGGGAGCGGGTTACTACTGCACCAACAATGCTAAAATGGATTATCAATTCAGACCTACTGTCTCGGCTTGGGATGAAAGTGGTCGACAAGCTCATTGGAGAAATCGTGATCCCAATCAGCCTTTTTTCGCTGTTTTTAATTTTGAAGTGACGCACGAGTCACGCATCTGGCGAAAGGCAGAGGACTCACTCTGGGTTGATCCTGAGCTACAAGTTCCGATCCCTCCTTATCTACCGGATACAGAGGTTGGCGTGAAAGATGTGCGTAGAATGTATTCCAATATTCGAGAAATGGACTTTCAGGTAGGAGAGGTGCTCAAGGAACTGGAAGAGGATGGTCTATTGGACAGCACAATCATATTTTGGTATACGGATCATGGAGGACCTTTACCTCGCCATAAGCGATTGCTGTATGATTCTGGTCTTAGGGTTCCGTTGATCATTCGATTCCCAGGTAAGCAGATGGCCCAAACAAGGAATGATGATCTGTTGAGTTTCATCGATTTGGCTCCAACCACATTCTCTTTAACAGGAGCTGAATCAGCGTATCCTTTGGATGGCCTAGCCTTTTTGGGACCGCAGGCGACGAAGGAAAAACGTAAATACATCAGGGCAGCGGCAGATCGATTTGATGCCCAGTACGATACCAATCGAGCTATTAGAGATAAGCGCTACAAATATATTAGATATTACCAACCGGAAAAATCGATGTTCTTACCCGTGGCGTATAGGGAGCAAATGGCAATCATGCAAGAACTGCATAGATTAAAGGAGTCAGGAGAAATTACTGAAATCCAAGCCCAATGGTTTCGGGATAAAAAGCCAAAGGAAGAGTTGTTTGATACACAATCGGATCCACATGAAATCAAAGACCTTGCCCAGGATCCAGCCTATAAAGAGATTTTGGCAGAGCTGAGTGCCGAATGCGATCGTTGGGTGAATTCTTTTGAAGATACCGGACTTATGCCAGAACCGGAATTGATAGAAAAGCTTTGGCCAGGTCAGAAGGCTCCAGTGGTGAACAGCCCAACCGCTGAGATGAACGACGGGCGGCTGTCACTTTCTTGTGCTACAGAAGGGGCGAGCTTAGCATATCGATTCATTGCAAATGCAGACGAGAACAAAGGAGCAGGGTCGTGGCAAGTATATACCAAACCCATCAGCGTGCCTGGGAACCAGCAGGTTGAATTTATTGCAGATAGAATTGGATATAAAGCAAGTTCGATTGTTACCTATGCGCAATGATTTCGATCTAGAATTGATATCCCACACCTAGATGAAATAACTCAAAATTGCCAAAGCCTAAGCGGACGAGCAGATGATCTTTAGCGTAGCGTAAACCCGCTAAGGAGTATGCGCTAAATTTGCTTCGACTCTGTGTGTCCTCAAGCGTACTAAATTGAGTTCTGGCTAATCCTATGTTTAATTCAAATTGTACTTTTCCCAAGGGGATGAGTTGTAGAATGGAGGCACTCAAATAGTTAGAGTATATTTCTGCGGAAAGCTCGTAATCGTAGTTATTGCTGAGATAAGTACCTGCATTAAGCTTAAGGCGAGTTTCTAGCCTAGGTCCGGATTCAAAAAGAAGTCGTTCAAAATTTATCGACAATTGATTTTCAAAAATAACCGAGCCAAGATTGGCGTAGATCGCTTGTTTTTTACTTGAATGCTCAACCTGCGTAAAACTAGGAGCCATATAATACAAGCAAAAAAAGACCAGAGCGCACAGCCGAATTTTCATCTCTTCGTTCATTTATTTTCGTGGAGATTATAAAATCAATTTTATGGATGCAATGGAGGTTGTGAATCTAAGTCTAAAATAGGGTAGTGGTCCTCCATTCTTTCACTACCATCTAGAACGGATAACTTTCTGCAACTGCTGCTAGTTTTGTTGTGAAAACGAATTCAATGTGGCTATATTTACGATGATATTGCATTGACTACCATTGCTTATATTGTTTATAAACAACTGATATTCAGTTGTTTAATGGAAACAATTTGTTTCTTTACTGTAAGGGCCACATAGAGTAGGGGAGTTATAAATTATTTCTGCTGGGCCGCATTTCTGTGCTACGATTCGGTTTATTTCGGCGCTATGGACAGCCAGGCACCTTTAGAATTTGTATAAGTAATGCTTGACATAGTATCGTAGCGTAGGCTTGATAAGAAATTAGTAGCCTGAGATTTTCTCATAAAAGTTCAAGCATGACTTGCCGACAATAAAGCTGAAGAAATTATTCCAGTCGTTGTATTGATTCAAATCTTTCTAGAGAAGTTATATGCAGATGAAATAGTTTTGCACGATGCGCTGCTCAATAAGTCCTTTTTATATAATTGCCTCATAATTTATATTATGTTAAGTAGATGTTTTAGGAAATACATCCCTCTCCCTGAGAATTGAAAATTGAGAATAATTTACCCACCTTTATTGGAACGGAAATCCTCAACAAAATTATGAACCGCTTTAGACTCGTTTCGCTTTGCGTCCTGCTCATGCCTATACTTTCATGGGCAACTCCCCTACCCTTGGAGCTACATTGGTCAACCTGGCCAGCCTTACCTGCTCCTCCATCTGAAACGATTCAACCTGGCTTAGCTGGTGCCTTTACCGGTATTCATGATGGTATGCTCATTGTAGCAGGAGGCGCGAATTTCCCAGAAGGTCCCGCCTGGGACGGCGGCCAAAAGGCCTACCATAAGCAGACGTATCTGTTTGATATACAGTCGAATAAATGGATCGGAAACAATTTGTTTCTACTCGATTCGCCAATTGCTTATGGATTATCCGTTAGTACTGACGAAGGACTACTTTGCTTAGGTGGTGAGCGATACGGAGAATCAACCGATGAAGCATTTTTGCTCAAATGGAATAAAGAGACGCATGAATTATTGAAGGAAACGCTCCCCTCTTTGCCTCAACCCCTAGCCAATCTAAGTGGAGATATTTTAGGCCGTACGATATACATTGCCGGAACAAATCTAGAAACCGGCAAAAAGATCTTCGCTAGATTAAACATAGATGATTTAGCAAATGGTTGGCAAGAGCTCCAGCCTTGGCCTGGATCTCCCAGAACTCACGCCGTGGGATTAGTGCAGAATAATGGAGAAACAAATTGTTTCTATCTCTTTAAGGGCAGGTATAAAGCAGAGGAAGTAGATACAACTACTTTTCTATCAGATAGCTGGGTATATAACCCTAGGAAGGGAGAATGGGCTTCGATCAAATCTGTAAGCGACTCAGATTTTCCCAGCGCGGCAGGTACTGGAGTGACCATTGGTGCTAATCATATTCTACTGATTGGAGGTGATGGCGGCCCGATATTTAACCGGATTGAGCAATTGAATGCCAGGCTGAATAGAGATTCTTCTTCAAGCTTCGTTAGTTTGCAGAGAGATTCCCTCATGAAGTTCCATCCAGGCTTTAGTTCCACCATTTGGTCTTTTCATACGATCACACAGACTTGGACCAAATTGGGGGACATTCCTGATACTCCACCAGTCACCGCCCAAGCCGTTAAATGGAATAATCAGCTTATTTTGGCTTCCGGGGAAATTTCTCCCTGTATTCGCACAGATGCCATTCAAGTGCTCACCATAGAACAGCAAAGAGAATTTGGCTACTTGAACTATTGGATTCTAGGACTGTATTTGGCTATGCTTGTTGGAATCGGCATTCGATTCTCCAGAAAACAACATTCAACTGCAGATTTTTTTAAGGGAGGACAACGCATACCCTCCTGGGCTGCTGGCCTCAGTATATTTGGGACGCAGCTGAGTGCCATCACCTTTATGGCGATCCCTGCCAAAACCTTTGCCACAGATTGGCTCTACTTCTTTTTGATGATGACCATCATTATGGTCGCGCCATTAGTTATCCGATATTTCCTTCCGTTTTATAGACGCTTCAATCTAACCACCGCCTATGAATATCTAGAGCTTCGGTTCAATCGATGGACCAGATGGACCGGTAGCCTGATGTATATTTTTCTACAGCTTGGCCGGCTAGGAATAGTATTGCTCCTCCCCTCTCTAGCACTTTCTGTGGTGACTGGGATTGATGTGGAATTGTGTATTCTATCTATGGGGTTATTGAGTATTCTGTATACGGTGCTAGGTGGAATTGAAGCAGTTATCTGGACAGATGTACTGCAGGTGATTGTTTTGCTAGGTGGAGCGCTACTTTCTCTGTTCATTCTCTACTTTCATATGGACATGGAAACGATACAGACGACGATAAGCGATTTCGATAAAACCAAAATCTTTGACTTCAATTGGAGCTTTTCAGAACCAACATTTTGGGTGGTCATAATCGGAGGATTGGCTACGAACTTGATTTCATACGGCAGTGACCAGACGGTTATTCAGAGATATCTAACTACTGCAGACGAGCAAAGCGCTGCCAAAAGCATACGAATTGGCGCTTGGATGGCACTTCCATCGAGCCTGATATTCTTCACTTTAGGGACGCTCCTATTTGTGTATTACCATGCAGAACCAGAATTATTGAATCCGACATTAGAGAAGACCGATGCGGTCTTTCCATGGTTTATCATCAGGAGCCTACCGCAGGGTATTTCTGGTCTTTTAATTGCGGCTATTTTTGCGGCTTCTATGTCTAGCTTAGATAGCAGTATGAATTCGGTATCTACTGTCTTGACCACAGATTTCTATCGCTTGTACAAAGCGGATAAATCAGAGGCTTTTTATCTAAGACTAGCGAAAATATTCACTGTAATAATTGGTGTAGTCGGAACTGGCCTTGCATTGATGATGGCTACCTGGGGAATTTCCTCGCTCTGGGATCAATTTAACCTGATCGTTGGCTTGTTCGCCGGAGGCTTAGGCGGTGTGTTTCTACTGGGAATATTTAACCCGAAAGCCAATGCATCTGGTGCTTTATTGGGATTATTGCTAAGTGGTCTACTGCAGTACTATATAAAGGAATTTACCTCCACTCATCTACTCCTCTATGCCTTCACCGGGCTCAGCACCAGTTTTATCCTGGGAAGTCTACTGAGCTTAGGCTTTAAGCAGAATAGCTCTACAGCCATTAAATACACTTATAACTCACTTAAACAAGTCAAAGAATGAAGAAACTGACCGGACTAATTGCTGCTCCTTTTACGCCTTTTGACAATCAAGGAGCCCTAGCACTCGGACAGATTGATCAACTAGCCAAATTATACAGTAATAATGGAGTGAATGGTGCCTTCGTTTGCGGTACTACTGGTGAAGGTGCCTCTTTATCTAGACGAGAGAAAGAACTCGTTATGGAGCGTTGGGGAGCAGTTAAAGGAACCCTCGATGCGATCTTCATGGTAGGTGGTACGAGTATAAAAGAAATGCAGGAGCTTGCAGCTTTAGCAGAAGAAAGCAATATGGATGGCATAGCCATTTTATGTCCTTACTTTCTAAAGCCTGGTAATTTATCGGACTTGGTGGATTTTTGCGCACTGATCGCCGATAGTGCCCCTTCCCTACCCTTCTACTATTACCACATACCCGCATTGACCGGTGGCCATTTTTCTATGCTAGAATTTCTCCGGTTAGGAGAGAAAAAAATACCGACCTTAGCTGGCATTAAGTATACTCATTCCAATATCATGGAGTTTCACGCCTGTAGGCGCTATAGCGAGGCCAAGTACAGTATATTGTGGGGTACTGATGAGGCATTATTATCTAGTTTAGTAATTGGCGGTGAAGGTGCTGTAGGAAGTACTTACAATTATGTTGCGCCTTTATATAATGAACTTATTGGCGCCTTTCAAGGAGGAGATTTTGAAAAAGCAGAAGCACTCCAATATAAATCGGTGCAGGTAGTTCAACTACTACAGAAATACGGAGGTATCGGTGCCGGCAAGGCCTTCATGAAAATAATTGGAGTGGACTGCGGCTGGTTTAGCCCGCCAGTCCACTCTCCTACCGAGTCGATGGTTACAGCTTTAAAAGCCGAGTTGGAAAAGATTGGCTTCTTTGAGTATTCTAGTAAAATATAGAAGCCATTCGAGGAGCATTATGCTTAGTCTTTTTCCATTTCAGTAATAATCAGATTGAGTAACTCGTAGATTTGCTTGTCGGTGCCATCGATGGATCTTCTAACCCAAAAGGATGGAGCGGTAACGGCTTCATACCAATCAGATTCTTCATCCTGGCTGTCCGCATAAGCTCTAAAGGTCTCCTGCATAGACCCTTCCGTAGTTCCGCTCTTTTGCCGTAATTGTCGCAAATAGCTTTTTCTGATTCCTTTTAGCCTCTTAGGTTTTTCGTTGATGTAGAGGTAAGCATTCTTGTACGTCTTTGCCATACCTTCAAAGTTAGGATAAGTCTCTTTGATCAGGCCTCTAAAAAAAGGATTGGCCAACACCGTCTTAACATCAGCAGTTACCTTTGAAATGAATGCCGGATTATAGTGCCCGAACGAGGTCGTACTGTTGAAATCCATATCTTCTTTATGTGGGCCTTCCAAGAAGACAGGTGTCCCATAAGTTGCCGCCAAAATATCCGGAGACACATATTTTTTTGCCATGGCATATTTAGATCGGAATCCTTCCATAAGCCAGGTTCCGTCCGTATCTCGATTGGGTTGATAATCGTAGCTAAGTAGTTTCCAAAGCGTTACTACCTCCATGACTTTGTAAGCACCTGGGGTCTGCTGGGCTTTCAAAATCTTCTGTGCAGCTCTAAAGCCACTTGCTGTAATCAATAAGGAAAGACAAGCGAACAGTATTGTCCATTTCTTCATTGGAAAATATTTATTGATGGGTTAGTTAATAGCAAAATCTAGGGAACTCTGTCTGAACCGGAATCAAGTATAAGCATTCCAAAGTTATATCGGAGGATTAGAGGAGACTAACTCAACTATATAAGACTGAGGAGAGAACGAAAACAGGTGAAGTCTTGTATTGCATGGCAATATGCTATAAAGGTACTCTGCGAATCCTGTTTTCCCAAAGACAGTTTTCAGCGGTTACCACAAACAAAAAAAGCTCTAATTAGGAGTTGACCTGCTCAAGGTATTGTTGATCAGGTAATTGAGTGAGGCTTTCTACCATGAAAATCAAGATGAATCAGGAAGAAACACTTCGATAATCCACCTTGATTTTCCAATATGTGGTCTAACCAGAGCCTACTATTTCTTAACTCCAGGTACATCTCCCGGCGTATAATCCTGCCACCAGTAACGGCCTCTTTTGGTAACCGTGGGGTACACTTCATCGAGCGTATCTCCATCAAGCAGTCGGCCATTCTTCATCACATAACGAATCGAGTTGGTATGTCTAATGTTGTCTAAGGGGTTCTGATCTAAAACAAGCAAATCCGCCAATTTCCCTTCTTCCAAAGATCCTAAGTCCTGATCTAAACCAATGGCTTCCGCTCCCAGAATGGTAGCTGTCCGTAAAGCATCGTGTTCACTCATGCCTCCAGACTGCATGGCCCATAACTCCCAGTGATAACCTAGCCCTTGCAGCTGACCATGACTGCCTACTCCAGCTCTTCCACCCGCCTCTACCAGGTCTTTTGTGAAGAGGGCGAGTTCTTCGAATACGTGTTCCTCTTCCATGAACCACCCTGCATTTCTTCTCCTGGTACGCATATCTAAATTTTCATGTGGCATAAAGCGCAGCAGCTTTGGGTTGTCGTGTGGGCGCTCGGTTGCGTAGTAGTAGTTTTCTGCCCAAGGCCCTCCGTAGGCCACCAGCAAGGTAGGAGTGTATACGGTCCTAGAAAAAGCCACTAGATCGATCACATCCTGGTACAGTGGGAAAATAGGGAAGGAATGTTCATGCCCAGGATATCCATCGATTACCTGTGTCAAATTAGCTTTAAAATCCAGCCCCCCTTCTGTGGTAGGCATTATGCTTTGCTCTTTGGCCGCTACGATCAACCATTGTCGTTGCTGGCGATTTCCGGAAGCATACATTTTGATGGTTTTCGTATTGTAGTAGGTGCTATATCGACGCATTACATCACGAGCATGCTCCTGACTGCTAATCATTTCGCTACTGAATATCCCAGGACCTGTGGAGTAAATTCTAGGCCCTAGTAACCGTCCTGTCTCGACTAGGTCCCCATAAGTCAATACATCGGTAGTAGAGGTTTGTGGATCCCTAGTTGTGAGGACACCGAAGGCTAAATTAGTTAGGTACGGCCAGAATTGTCCACGGTGCAAGTTTACGGGATGACGAAAGTGGGAATGCGTGTCCACAAAGCCAGGGATGATGGTTTTGCCACGCATGTCCATCACCTTTGCCCCTGCCGGAGCTGCGACTCTTCTTCCAATGCGCTTT
>ENA-UENX01000012-UENX01000012.1-marine-metagenome-genome-assembly--contig:-NODE-12-length-87275-cov-3.496424_pt1 | contig 87275 bp, 65 predicted proteins | sample MGYA00237875_ERZ529327 | MGnify/ENA primary metagenome ERZ529327 (study PRJEB26372, sample SAMN05368347) | marine metagenome | biome: cultured habitat; feature: ocean water; material: water; isolation... | reverse complement strand
CGGACAGGCCCGTCTAGTTAGCCGGACAGGCCCGTCTAGTTAGCCGGACAGGCCCACAAAAACTGTCAGAGAAGATTATTTTAAGGCAAAATTGCAGGAATTGAAGAGGCGCCACCTACATCAATTCGTTCGATAAGTATACTTAATCGTTCATGTTGAGGTACTGCCGTGGACTCATCTGATGGTATTGCTTGAAAGCTCGGGCAAAATTGGAATAGGAGTCATATCCCACCAGATTGTAGATTTCAGAGGGAAGCTTTTTCTTTTGGAGTAACTGCCCGGCCATTTTCATCCGTTGTTCTTGAATAAAACGGCTTGGGGAAGTTTCATAAAACTTATGGAAGTGTCGTTTGAAGGTGGACAGACTCATATTGCATAGGAAAGCTAACTCTTCCACGCTCAGGTTGCTGAACAGGTTATTTTCCACCACATTTCTGAAATCCACCTCTGTTTTGGATTTGCTGTTATTGAGTAGAGCAATCAGTTGCTGTGGACGTCTTTGCAATACATATAGGAGAAACTCCTCCAGCTTGGCCGTCAATAGGGCAAGGCTGGGCGAATTGGTTCGGCATAGTAGCTCAAGCGAATTGCGAAACTGCAAGAGGTAGGGATCATAGGGCAGAGATAGTGCTTCTGCTTTAGTTTCTATCTCTTGAAAGGCATCCATATGTTTCAACCAAATACTTCTCAGGACTTCATCATCGAAAAAAAATAATAAGCTTCGATACTGGCCATTAGCTGAGATCTCCGTCATCAGGCAACGACTCGAAGTAATGATAGCAAAATGGCTTTGATCAAAGCTTAGGGGCGATTCTTGCATATGAATCTCCTTGGAGCCCTGGATCATGAAGCTGATGACATTCTGGGTGTACAGAATCCGGTTACGCACCGGACTGCCTTCCGCTCGATAATCTATCAAACCAATGGGAGGAGGGGGGCCTTCCTGTAGCAAGTGATTGGGAATGGTATACTCTCGCATACCCAATGATACAAAATAGTGTACACATTAGTTTTCCGTCAAAACGACCAACTTCCCTGCGGCCTGGTTGCTCTCCATCATCTTATGCGCCTTCGGAAGCTCGCCAAAACCAAAAACTTGGTGAATATTCGACTTATATTTTCCGGCAGCTACCTGATCCACTACCCTTTGGAGGACGGGGGTGGCATATTCGGTATTCAAGGTTTCACTGCTATATAAAGTAAGTTTTACTGTGGACGGCATCCAAGGAAAGAATTTATAATCCCAAGTATCCCCGAGAAATCCCACCATTCCAACCGTTCCTTTGGGTGCCGTAGATTGCAAGCAGTCCATGATTGTTTTTTCGATACCAACGAGTTCTACCACGCCTGCCACACCTCCAGGTACAATGGCTTTGACCTTAGAAGCGATTTGTCCATCGTCGATGATAACATGATCTACCCCTGCCGCTTTCAGAATAGGAATCTTCTCTTCCTTTCGGGTAGTGGCTAAGACGGTGCAGCCCATTTCCTTGGCGATTGAGGCACAGGCAAGCCCTACGGAAGAACTTCCTCCTCTGATTAGCAAGGAGCTATTCCTGGGCAAATCGATGGCTTCCTTGATCACTCCCCAGGCCGTAAGATACATTTCTGGTAATGCCCCCACAGTTGCCCAATCCAGACTTGTATCGATGGGGTAAACATTGGATCTTGGAATCAAAGCCATTTCAGCATAACCTCCATCATACAGTCGTCCCATATGTCCCATCGCAGCTCCAACTTTTTGGCCAATTTGGAGGTCGCTACCTCCGCTATCTTTTACGACTCCAACACATTCTATCCCTAATACTCTAGGCAGGGTGACGGCATCCCCAGAATGACCTTGTCGGGTGTATAATTCACTCCGATTAATACCAAAGGCTTTGATTTCAACTAGGATGTGACCTGATTTTGGACTAGGATCGGGAAGATCAACGAGCTTGAATACTTCGGGACCTCCATAGGCGTTGATTTGCCATGCTTTCATAACACAATTGTCTTGGTGAATTGATAGCTTCAATTTTCACCTTTTTTCCTAGATTTCTATCATCAAAATGGACAAACAATGATCATTTTGATAAGTAAGGCTTGTGGAAGTACTACTAGGAGAGGTTGCCCATGAATTTCTTCGGGCTAATCCCGAATTCCTCTGTAAATTTTCTTGAAAAATAGGCAGGATCATTGAATCCTACTTCGAAGGACACCTCGGTAACGTTCATGGAATTTCCTTGCAGTAATTCCTTGGCTTTGTGCAGCCGAACGGCACGGATTACATGGGAAGTGGATCGATTCGTTAATGCCTTGAGTTTGAGATGGAGCTGGGATCTGCTCATTCCCATTTCCTGGCAAAGGGTGTTAATACCAAACTCTGCGTCTTTCATCTTGGAAACAATGACGTCTTGGAGTCTATGGATAAATGCATCCTCCTGTGCATAAGGGTTCCTTTCTTCCGCGGGCTCCACCGGTTCGAAGCCTTGATAACGCTCTCTCAGTTGCTGCCGTAGGGCGGCCAATCGCTCAAGTCTAATGAACAATTCTCGCTGGTCAAAGGGCTTCGCTAGGTAGGCATCCGCTCCTCGGCCTAAGCCTTCCAATCGAGAATCTATACTAGACTTGGCGGTTAGAAGTATGATAGGAATATGGCTTGTTCGTTCATCCATTTTCAAGGTACTACAAACTTCAAAGCCATCCTTGATGGGCATCATCACATCACTCACGATTAAATCCGGGATGTGCTCCAATGCTAGGTCGATTCCTTCTTGGCCATCACGAGCAAGATAAAGATCATACTTGTCTTCTAGCAAGGATACGAGATATTGCATGACGTCTGTATTGTCTTCAATTAAGAGAAGACTTTGTAAGCTGCCACTCACCATCCCCGTATAAGGACCGGCCGAAAGCTCCGCTCCTTCAGATGGAATCTCGGGCGCAAGAATAGGCGTTTGGGTGAGTTCTTTGATTGGAACGAGTGTTGCGTTTTGATGGAGAGGGAGTACAATAGTAAAGGAACTCCCTTTGCCCAGCTGACTCTTGACGGAAATACTACCTCCCATGAATTCGACCAACTCTTTTGTCATGGCTAACCCGATGCCAGTGCCTCCACCTGGGCCGCGATATTGCAGGGCGGAGTTAACTTTCGGGGCATCATTACCTACTTGGTAGAATCGATCAAAGATGCTTTCTTGATCCTCCTGTGGAATGCCGATGCCGGTGTCCTGAATGATCAAGGATAGGGTGGGGTGGTCCATTCCTGCGACTTCTCGCTTAGAGGCTCTGATGTAGATATGGCCGTCCGGAGGAGTGAACTTGATCGCGTTGGAAAGCAAATTAGAAAGTACTCTTTGCAATTTTTCTTTATCGAAATCTATCAGGATTTCCTCGTCGTCCGGGACAAAATGTAGTTGAATATTCTTTAAACCTGCAAGGGCTTCATAAGAAGCCAATAAATATTGTAGATACTCAATTATATCAGCCTGAATCCACTTTAATTTTAAACGTCCTTCTTCTAACTTTCTTAGATCCAATATTTGATTCACCAGATTTAGAAGGTTGGAACTACTTCTCTTTACCAGCTTCTTTACTTTATCGTGCCCTTGTACCTGCTCTATCACTCCGCTGATTACGGTCAAGGGCGTCTTGAATTCATGGGTGATATTAGTGTAAAGTTTATTCTTGAAAGCATCTAGGGCTTTAAGGTTTTCGGTCTCCTGAATCTGTAGCTGTCGATTCAGTTGGAATCGATAGACGAGGTAGCCAAAACCAGCCAGAAGCAATAGGTAGCTCAAATAGGCAATGGTACTTTCCCACCAAGGAGGAAATACTCGTAAAGAAAGCAATTGAACTGCCTCCGAGGCGATATTGCCAGCACTTTTAGTTCTAACCAGAAACTGATATTTACCAGCATCAAGATTTGTAAAGGTTACCTCCATGTTTTCCGGAAGGCTCATCCACTGGCCGTTAAATCCGAACAATTGGTATTCATATTGCCGTTCCTGTGTGCCGTGCCAAGCCAGATCACAAAGCTGCAAACTAATGGATTGGTCTTGATATCCCAGTTGAATCTCTTCCGATTTATCGGCTATAAAGTAATCTACGTCCTTTTTTCCTTTTCCATTCCCAAGGCGAAAAGTAGAAAGAGAATGGATCGTTAAATTATGACTAAAGGTGTCTTGTCCAATGAGGTCCGGATCCACCATGACCATCCTACTAGCATTTCCGAGGAGCATTTGCCCGGAATTAGGACTTTGGTATAGGGCCTTCGGTATGAAAGAAACGCTACCCAATTCGTCTTGAACATTGATTTTCTGAAAGGAAATCTCCCCCAGTCCCCGGATAACTCTAGCTACCCCTTTGTCTGTACTTACCCACAGCACCCCTTCAGGATCCTCGGCCAAACCGAAAATTGTATTGGAGGGCAGACCATCATCCTCATAAAAGTGCTCAAAACTGTTGGTTACCGGATCAAGTCGATTAAGTCCTACATCAGTACCCACCCAAAGGTCTCCTTGGCGATCTTTGAAAACGGACCAAACGAGATTGTTGGAAAGACTTGAAGAATCAGCAGGGTCATGAATGAAGGGGACGAAGGTTTCGGTTTGCGTATCTAATCGATTAAGTCCGCGGGTAGTTCCAATCCAAAAGGACTCATCTGGAGCTCTATAAATAAAGCGTATGCTGTTACTACTGAGGCCATTTGGGGTAGCAAAAAAGTCCTTGATGCTACCATCCTTAGGGTTGAGGCGCGCCAAACCTTCTGCCCAGGTGCCTACCCAGATGAAGCCCTCTTTATCTTGATTCAAGCCCCAGATACGGTTGCCGCCTAGTGAATTAGGGTCATTCTCTATATGGCGATATACTTTGGTTTTTCCCGAAACAAGATCTACTCGATTGAGGCCATTGTCATTGGTGGCCACCCAAAGCGCATCTTCTCCTTGATCGAGCATCACCTTAATTACTTGGTCACTGCTTAAGCCTTGATTACCCGTATTTATAGTTTTTAATTTATTGATTCTTGAGCCTTCAGGAGCATATTGAAATTGCTCAATCCCACCACCCAAAATACCAATCCAGAGATGACCTTGCCGGTCTTCTGTGAAACTCCGGACAGATCCAGCAGAGAGTGAATTGGGGTTATCAGATTCATGCTGATAGAAATTGTAAACCGGTTTTTCACCTGACAAGAAGTGAATCCCTCCTCCAGAGGTACCGACCCAAAGATTCCCTTTTGAATCTTCTAGTAAGGGCAGGATTCGGTTGCGAAATAAATTAGCCTGCGTTTCGGCTGGAAAGAAAAGGCGCTGTTCTCCACTGCTGAGATCAATGGAATAAATCTGTGCCAAATCCGTAGCTAACAAGGTCTGCTCATCCTGCCAAATCATATGCCGCAAAAGTCGATCCATAGAGGAATTGGAGCCAACCCGTGGAATTAGAACTATACTTGGATTGGTTTCTTGATCTTCTATTCGGTAAAGTTGTCCTCCTAGCTGAAGAATGATATTACCTGAAGAATTGACTAAACTCTTGATAAAATCAACTTCACCTTGAAAGAAACCCGTAAAATTGGGAATCTGCCGGCTCAGGATTTCTCCAGTAGAGAGCTGGAGCCGATCAAGACCTTGTGTGGTAGCTATCCATAGATAATCTTCCTGAACTTGAATGAGATGAGAGAGTCTTAAGCTATTTGCCGATGCTGATGTGAAGTTCTTGTAGGCGAAGTGCTCACCAATATAGGGTAAACTATTTTTCCCCATCGGTACCCTAAACAGGCCGTTCCTTAGTGTTAAAACCCAGACATTGCCATCCTGGTCTTCCAAACAGCTGGTGATCTCATCCTTAACTAGCGATCCATCCGCTTTCCGCAAGTCTACTCTTTCAAATATTCCACTACGTCGATCAAGTCGGTTCAAACCATTTCGCGTACCGACCCAAATGTTTCTTCGACTATCTTCAAAAATCGCGGTAATCCAGTTGCTACTTAAGGAGCTAATATCCTCTGGATCATGACGGTATTCTAAGAAATGGGTGCCGTCGAATCGGTTTAGTCCATTCTCCGTTCCAATCCAAATGAACCCCAAGTGATCTTCAATGAAGGAAAGAACATAGTTGCTGGAAAGACCTTGTTTTTGAGTAAAGTGCTGATAGGTGGACAAAGGTTGACCATGAAGCTGACTGATATCAGCTAAAGCAAGGCAAGTAACTAGGGCTAGAACACAACGACAATGGCGAATACTACGGATCAATTCAACCAATTTTGAAAATGATGGCTTTTAGAATCAGCAGGGGGTATCAAAAATCGAAAGTTAATGAAAATATATTTGTTCACCGACGGATCTAGGGTAGCCGAAGAATCAAATCGCTTAAGACACTTTCCTCAGACACCAAACGGGTATCCTTCTTGGCAAACAAAGCATATCTTTCTTGCAGGCGAATTTTGAATTGTATCATTTTCCTTACTTGTACTAATAGCTGTCTCATACTATAGGGATATTCTAGAAAAACATCTACTTTATATTTGATCTTGGCACGAAATGGATTGATCTGTTTTCCGATAAGTAAGATTGGTATGTGGCTGCTTAATTGATGGCTCTTTAGTTGCTGACAGATCTCCGCACAATTTCCTTCTGGTAATTCTTTATTGATGAAGATAATGTCAGGAATATGTTTGTGAGCTTGCTTAATTCCATCTCTGCCATTGCCAGCCAAGTAGAGCTCGTAGCGGTCTCCTAGGAGATCCTGTACGACATCCTGATGCTGCTCATTGGAGTCGATCAGCAGAAGGGAAATCTCTCTAGCTGGCATAAGGTAGGTTTGACAAATAGGTCTATTACTAATCCACGATTTCTGAGTGAGCGTACTCCTCCTTATTTTGGAACAAGTCGCTAAGTTTCTAACTGAGAACACAAGTTATGAAATACTATTGATACATAATTTGGTCCCTTCTCACTGTTTACTTGGTTTTTTTTGTAAATATTAGTTTTAATACTCTGATTAACAGTTGGTTGAGTATTGATTGTTCTTTTGCGATTAAACAATAGTCCAAGTTTTAGAAACAATAGTCCAAGTTTTAAAACAATAATCCAAGTTTTAAAAACAATAGTCCAAGTCCGAATAAACATTTTCCTGCACCTTTGTACTGTAAGAAATGACTTACAATAAATATTGAAAGAATCGCTACTGAACTTCCTCTCCTCAGAGAAAGATCAGGATTAAAAATAAAGGTCCCTTTGGGAATGGGTATTAGAATGCTTGGAGTCAAGACCTAAATCGGAGGTGATGTGTATTTGGAAAAAGTTTCGAATAAAATCGTCACATCTGTTAGGATGCTACAAGCAGGAGATGCTCTATTTGTCAGAGGATAGAAATAGGTTATTTGCAAGGGAGAGTCCAAAAGGGCTCTCTTTTTTTTTGCCATTTTTTAAGGAAAAAGCCCAGCTGTTTTGGAAGGTATAGGAAATTGACTGGGGCGCCATCACTCAGGATTCGCACCCCAATCTAATATTCTTGTTTATGAACGCAGATCCCAACCGATTCTGTAAGTTCTGCCTACAAATTGATTGGCTTCTACGAGATTAGTGATTTTCATATTCTCACCATCCCACAATAACTTCTTCCTACCAAAGTATTCTGTGCGGCCTTTGGCATTTTCTCGACGAAGCATGTAGCTCCTAATTGCTAGATTCCCCATCAGGACAGTCTCCGTCATAGGACCTGCATAATCAAAGGAGGAAGTCAAGGCTTTATGCTCCGGGCTATCGAAGCCTGCTTTGCAAGCATCCACCCATTGTCTATGATGTCCGTATTCTGGCTCATCAAAGTTTTCTTCTTCCGGACCGAACTCTTTGGTACCATCATTCAGATACAACTTCGGCATGAGCGGAGAACTATCATTGATGTTGGTAGAAATAATTCCTTTTTCACCAATGATCAATACTCCATTCTGACTATTCTTTCCTCCGATATCATCATCGGCAGGGATAATAGTGGGGTGAGATGGGCGAATACCTCCATCACTCCAAGTCATTTCAATCGGAGCCTTGCTTTTCTCAGTGGCATCAAAATGAAGCGTGATAAAGGAAGAAGGAGGGCATCCTTCGGGATGATACTCGGCATTCCACATCTTAGTGTATACTGCTCCAACACTGCATTCGGCATCGGTCGGATACTTCAGTCCTAAGGTCCGGAATGGAATATCGATCAGGTGACAACCAACGTCACCTAAGGCACCGGTGCCATATTCCCACCAGCCTCGCCAGTTAAAGGGGTGAATATTTGGCGTGTAAGGAATGGCTTTTGAAGGCCCAAGCCATAAATCCCACTTGAGGTCATCTGGTTTCTCGCTTTCATCCGGTTCTGGGAAAGCAAATCCTTGCGGCCAAACAGGGCGATTGGTCCATACGTGAACCTTAGAGATTTTCCCTAGTTTTCCTGAATCTACCCAGCCTTGCACCATTTTAAGGAGTGGGTTGGACGCTCCCTGGTTTCCCATTTGGCTGACGATCTTCTTTTCCCGAGCTAGCTTTGTCAAATACCGAGCCTCCTGAATATTGTGTGTCATAGGCTTCTGAACGTAAACGTGGACGCCTCTTTGCATGGCAAAAGCTGCAGCCGGTCCATGGACGTGGTCAGGGGTAGAAATCGTAACGGCATCAATGTCTTTCTCCTTATCCAACATTTCCCGATAGTCGTGGTAGATCTTTGCCTTTGGGAATGCTTCTACTGAACTTTTGGCAGAGCCAGAAAAGTCGACATCACAAAGGGCGACTACTCTTTCCCTTCCACCTACCGAAGCATTGCGAATATCGCTTCTTCCTTTTCCTCCGGCACCAATGGCGGCTAAATTGAGCTGGTCACTGGGGGCTGTGTAGCCCGGGCCCCCTAGCACGTGCCTAGGCACAATGAAAATAGAGGAGGCAATAGCACTCTTCTTAATGAAGTCCCTGCGAGTGGAGTGTTGCGGTTGTGTTTTTCGTTTTTTCATCCTTATAAGCTTTGAGTTTTGTGGTAAAGTTGGCCTGACTTAGTCCCTGTTCAAATGAAATCATTAGTGGACTTAACCTGCACAGGGTTTAGGCATTGGAACTCCTCTAATATAATACAGATGATTGATCAGGACTATTTATCGGGAAACTAGTTTGCAGATTCTTGCTGGTAGAGCTATACCAGGATCAAGACTTGGATTTTTCGAGTCCGTTTCAAGGCATTCTCTTAATAGGTCAAATAATGCTCGTTTATATTATCCAGTATTGACGTCCTCAGTCAATGAAAATCAGTGCAGTACGGTTGTTATTATTAGTCTATTTAATTATCTTGGTAATATGTAATCTTCAGTAAGATTGTTGTCAGTCCCCCACATTCTCAAAATATCTTTATAACAAATGGTCTTTCCGTTCTGGGAAGTCCAATTTAATTGTGAGCGATCAGCATCACACCGTAGAGCTGACATTAGACAATCCGACGCATCATGACAAAATCAAATCTTCAACTTAAACATCTCAAGAAATCCGTTTCTCTTGGAAATATCCGTCAAGTCATTGAAGAGCTAATTGAATTTACCGAAGGCTCCACCAACCATATGACTACGGAGATCTATCATGTAGCTGCTCGTTATCGCCAACTAGAAGCGGAAAAACTGCGAGGCCACATTGCTTTGCAAGATTACAAGCTAGAGTATAACTCAATCACCTTTACCATACTGGAAATAATTGACCAGATACAGCACTCCGCCATTGGGACTTTTCAACAGGTGTGTCCTATGGAGCAAATCCGCAAAGAACTGGCCATGCTGTCTGAGCAATTTAAGCAAACCAACAGCATGCGGAGTTTGGCTTCTAATTTCAGAATGAAGATCCATATAGCCCGGAAAATGGCGGAAAAGCTGATTCCTTGGCCAAAGTTAATTTTAGAGTATAAGGGAACAAAAGATCAGGCCATGATCTGTGCTATTGGCCGGAAGGTGAAAATATTAGCAGAAGTCACGGATTTGGATATCCTAGAAACCATCGTTCCTAATGCTGAAAACGACCTGGTTAAGGGCTTTTTGACCAATGCCTTAGTAGAACTTATCTATGCGGGTCAATTGCGTTGGGGTGATGAAGAACGAATTCAGGGGATGCTGAATATAATGCAAGAGGGTGCTGAAGAGGTGTTGCTAACCAATATAATTAGAGTGCAAGCCACCCTCGATGTGGTGACCAGACATGTTAAATAACAGCTAACCGCCCTAAACCTTCTAGTCCTTGATAATCTTGAATCCTTTTTTGCCGACGCTAAAAATATAGATTCCTTTAGGGAGTTCCGCCAGATCTAATTCTTCCCTTTCTCTTACTAAAATCCCTGCTTTCATCAACTGGCCGTGGATGGAATGAATTTGATAAGGGTTTCCCATTGCACCTTTAGATTTTACCGTCACTAGCCCTTTACTAGGGTTAGGAAAGATTTGAAGGCTAGTGCCTGGGGAAGGCTGCTCGTCAACTGAAGTTAACCCTCGTAAGTCATCCAGATTGTAACGGGAAAAGAATTTCCAAATTTCCAAGGAAGCATCAAAATCTTGATTGGTTCCCGGGCTAGGGAAGGAGCCGGGCCAGGTATGTCCACCACCGCTTATTCGGAAGTGTTCAACTGTACTCCCATTGTCACCATCTAAGTAAACTTGATAGGAAGCAGAGGAAGCATCGAGTAGATTGGTATTGGGAACATCCGTCTTGATGAGTTCCGTGGAACAATTGTTATAGTCTCTCCAATAAGCTAAGACATCAGCAATAGATCTGGTCCAATTGGCCCCAAAATAGGGAACCACACCATCCACAACGCCATGTATCTGCATGATTGGGGTGGGGTGCTGGGGATCACAGGTGATATACGTCTCAGGTGTCATAGAGCCCGTAACTGAAGCAACGGCAGCAATGCGATCACTCAGCTGGCAGGCCAATAAGAAACTCATAAAGCCACCATTGGACATCCCCGTCGAATAAATTCTCTTCTGATCAATATTGTAATTGCTGGACAACTCATCTAATAAGGATTCCGTAAATCCAACATCATCGGTGGTGCTGCCCAATGTCCAACCCCCTACGTTCCAATGTGTTATTCCATTTAACAGGCTACCCTGGGGATGTACGACGAGAAATCCAGCAGTATCCGCTATGGCACGAAAATCACCGTACCACATTTGGTCATTGGCATTGCTGGTGTAACCATGGAAATTGAGTACTAGTGGAACTGGCGTATCTTCATTGTAGGACTCCGGTACATACAGAATATAGCTTCGGTCTTTGCCATCGTGTGTCAGGGAAGCGTTTATTGTCTGTTGAGACCAGACGCTTAGAGATAGCAAGCCAGCTAGCAGCAGTAAGCTGTAGGATTTCATAAGGGTAGATTTTCGAATTAGTGAAACCTTGATCGTGCTATATTCCGACCTCAAATTAAAGCTTTAATGTTATTTCTCGGTATGTGTCTTCAAGAAAGTATGTAACTTATTCGCGATCTTTAGAAGAAGTAGTAACTATAGATCTACTACTGTCAACAATTCAAAACGAAAAAACCACAACATGAAACGTAGAACCTTCATCGCTAGTAGCGTTTGGGCTGCAGGCGCAGTAGCCTCAACGAGCCCACATCTTCCTTCTGATTCATCTGCTCCGGCCCCTAAGTTTGCCATGAAGTTTGCTCCACACACGGGTATGTTCAAGCATCATGCCGGTGAAGCGCCACTGGATGAGATTCAATTTATGGCAGATCAGGGGTTTACTGCTTTTGAAGATAATTACCTTAAAAGACGGGAACCCAGTATGCAAGACAAAATTGGTTCTAAGCTGGCCCAACTCAATATGGAAATGGGGGTCTTTGTTGGTGGGCGAATCCGGACCAACAAACCCACCTTGGTACTGAAGGATGAAGCAATCCGAGAGGAATTCTTAAAGGGAGTCAGGGAGTCAGTCGATGCAGCCAAACGCGTTAATGCCACCTGGATGACTGTGCTACCGGGGTACTTAGATTTGAAACAAGATATGGGATATCAGACAGCCAATGTGATTGAGGTACTCAAACGCGCCTCCGCTATTCTGGAACCCCATAATCTCGTGATGGTGCTTGAACCTCTGAATTTCTTCAATCACCCCGGCCTTTTCCTAACCAAAAGCGCACAAGCCTATCAGATTTGTAAGGCAGTGGACAGCCCGGCATGCAAGATCCTTTTTGATATTTACCACCAGCAAATTCAAGAAGGTAATTTGATTCCCAATATTGAGCAATCCTGGGAAGAGATCGGCTATTTCCAGATTGGCGACAACCCAGGCCGCAAGGAACCGACCACAGGAGAAATCAACTATAAGAATGTCTTCAAGTACATTCATGAAAAAGGCTATCGCGGTATCCTAGGTATGGAACACGGCAATTCGAAAGAAGGCAAAGAAGGAGAAATGGCTGTCATTCAAGCCTATCGTGAGGTGGATTATGCTGCTACGAACAAGTAAGCGGTTTTTGCACTAGTCTTTGTATCGAAAAATGTCGTTTCAGCCGTGAATTTTGGGTGGAAAAACTATCTGTATAGCGCCAGATAGTTTTTTCACCGACCAAATGACACTACTTATATATATCGCTCCCGCTTCTGCAAATTGATCAGGGCCGTCAAAATGAAAACGATGCTCCCCACGCAGAGGAATACCCGGTTTTTCCAAACAATTTGCTGCCAGGCGAGTTCGCTGAAGCCACGCTCAGGGTCAAACGGATTGAGGAAGATGTTCCAAAAGGTATCCTCTAGGATTTCACTAAAAATACTTAAGCCTATTCCCAGTAGGATCATGATCACTGCCGTAGCATTTCCATTCTTGATACGTGTGGCAAATAAGAAAGCTAAGCTACCCAGAAAACAAATGGGGAATAGCAGCTGAGAGGCTATGACCAGTGGATTGACGGGGTACAACAGATAGGAACCGATCGATGCAAATAGGATTAACAGGATAAAGATCTGGACAAAGATCAAAACGAGGCGCACCAGCCAAACTTTGTATCGATAATCTGGGATTCCAAACAAAATCTCAAGCATGCGAGCATCATCATCGCGCTGTATGCCAAAGACCATCGGATAAAAGATTAGCAAAATGGCGGGAAAAAAGGTCAAGGAGTAGATAGAGCCAATATTGATCTCATCATTATCCAAGACACTGATCACCATAAAGAATATATAGAATCCTAAGGCGGCCAGGAGGAACCAGATGAACCGACCTGCAAAGATGATCTTCAAGTTGTAGCGAACTAGTTTGCTTAATAATAAAAGTGCGTTCCCCATTATTTCTGAATGTTTTTCAAGAGACACAAATAGGCATCTTCCAAAACAGGCTCGGTTTCCACTGCAGCCTCGGTGGGTTGGGTGGAGGAGATACAGCGTACTCTAATATTATCTCCCTCTCGCATGTGATTCACAATTACTTGCTCGCTTTCGGCTTGTTCGAACTCACTAGCAGGAATTACATATTCCCAAACTAAACCTTCTGCATGCTGCAGCATATCTTGGGGAGACCCTTTATAACGGACAGATCCCTTATTGATTACCGCCAATTGGTTACAAGAACTAGCGATGTCTTCAATGATGTGGGTAGAAAATAGGACGATTCGTTCCCGACTTAATTGCACCAATAGATTCCGGAAGCGGATTCGTTCTCTGGGATCCAGCCCAGCGGTAGGCTCATCAACGATCAATATGCGAGGCAGATGCAATAGAATTTGAGCAATTCCAATCCGCTGCTTCATCCCTCCGGAGAAAGAACCAATTTTTTCATCCTTTCGATCCAGCATATTCACCGAAGACAGCACATATTCCAGGCGCTCCTTACGCTCCTTATTATCGGTTAAGCCCTTCAGAATGGCTTGGTAATCTAAGTAGCTCCAAGCAGACATGTGTTCATAACTACCAAAGGCCTGCGGTAGGTAGCCAATTAAGCCTTGCAATTCCTCCCGCTTCAATTGGGTATCCACGCCATTAATCCAAATCTTCCCGTAACTCTGCTCAAATACCCCACTGATGATTCGCATTAAAGTAGATTTACCCGCCCCGTTCGGTCCCAATAAACCGTACATACCCGTACCGATTTTCAATGACACCCCGTTCAGGGCTTTGAAGGGTAACTTCCGCTTTCCAATGACGGGAATATTGATGATCATTCTATAGTAGAAGCGACGGAGCCTCCCTTTGATTCGTTCAATGTTAATACTATTGCGATGGATATAGTTGGAAGAATTATAGATGATCAATATCAAATACCACACAACGCCAACGAATACCGAAAAGCCCCATTGTTCCCATCTCTCGTTCAATTGCAGGACCAGCACAATTGGACTTAACCAGAATAGTAACCAGCCGAAGGCCTTTATCAACTTCTTCCAACGTTTAGGTTCTCCTTTAGTCAGGGCAGTTCCAATTGGGAACCAGATCTCTAGGATCAATAGGTATATGCCCACTGCTAAAAGCGTCATCCAAAATCCTGAACGCAAGAAAGAGTAGGTAAACCAGACCATGAAACCCAAGAGGGGAAGTTGCCAAAGGAACTCCCGCAGTAGTAAACCCCATTTGATACCTCTAAGCCCAGATTGGTGAAAATCTGCTAAGGCTTTGCTACCGGACCATTCCCGGGTCAAACGGCCGGGGCGGTTGTATATTTTGACCAAATTCTGAACTTCAATTTCTAGGGCTTGATCCTCTGGTATCACATCTGCTCTGGCTCGCTTCAGACTCACCTGAATGAAGTAAGTTACGGCCGGAACCAAGAAGAAGAGCAGCAACCAATCTACTAATTGCCAAAGGAGTGAGCTAAGCTTGAAGTATATATACAAGCCTACGCCTAGCCAAAGTGCTAGATTGATCAATCGGACCCACCAAGGCAATTCTCTAAACCAACTGATGGCATTTTCTAAGCCCAAATAAACGGTGGGGATCAATACCAGTGTCAAGAGCGTTCCGAGTGCCAAACCTCCAATAACGGTGATGGCGAAGGGTGCCCCAATTAAGCTAACATATTCTGCTGTTCCCAAGGCTAGAGGGAACATGGCTGCAATTGTAGTGATAGCGGTGATCAAAATGGGGCGTAAGCGGTGCAAGCCCGCGGTCATCAGGGCTCGCGTCTTCCGATATCCTTGCCGCCTCAGTGAATTGACATAATCGATCATGATGATGCCATTGTTCACGATTACGCCGAGAAGGATTAGGAAGCCCGTTAAGGTGTTGGCGTTGAAGAGGCTGTTGCCCGTGATAGCGAGTCCCAGCAATGCTCCCGTGGCTGCTAAGGGCACGGAGAACATTAGCACAAAAGGTGCTGAGAGCGATTCGAAAACAGAAGCAAGAATCATAAAGATCAAGAGAATAGCGGCCCCCGCTAATACTTTGAAGTCCTTCAGTTGATCTTGCGCTTCTACGATCTCTATCGCAATGCCAGGAGGAGCCGGATAATTGGCTACCAACTGGTTAATACTTTCTTTATGCGCTTCCAGGATTTCTTTCGATTGCATGGCCTGTTGAGATCGACGGTAGGTGATCTCAATCTGCTTTTGCTGATTAATCCGTTGGATATCGTCCATCCCTTGGCCAGTTTGGATACTGGTAAAGGTGGCCATCTCATGCATCCCGCCAGATTGGTCCGCTACCTCTAGACGTCGCAAGTCATCCATGCTTTTGGGCTCAGGTTCTTCATAGTTCTGAACCTCCTTTTCTCGAATAATTATATTGTATTCTTCGTCCGCATATTGGAAGGTAGAATTCGTTGGTGCATCCTGCCCAAAATCCCGGAGGGATAGCATGATGTTTTCGGGCGTGATGTCTTTCCGGGCAAGTGTCAGGGGATCGAAGCGCAAAAGCACTTCTGGGCGATTACCTCTTGAACTTAGACTTGCATCTTCCGTGTCATCCAGACTCTGCAAATAATAGAGTAGATCTTGAGAAACTCTTTGCAGTACCGCATAGTCCTCGCCTTTAATAACCAATTTTTCCTGATTATCACCAAAACCTAGCAGTGAACCCAGGGCATCCATGCCACCAATTCCACCACCGCCGCCGCCACCTCCGCGACTCTGCTCGGTCAAGCTGATACGTGCGTTACCACCAATTTCACGGATCAAGCGATCCACATTGGCTTTCACTTCAAAGTAATTGCGCTTGTCAATGTCTTCGAAGTTCTCCTTTAATTTTATACTTACTACTGCATCTTCTTCGCGAATTCGACTACTGACATCTTCTTTCTCTTTGATCCCATCCACTTTGGTCTCTATCTCACGGACAATCTTATCGGTATTGTCTAGCGTGCTACCTTTAGCCATGGTGACAAAGACATCAATCTGCTCAGACTCAACCTCTTCCTGGGCATTGATATTCATGGCTAGGACCGCAAAAGTGGTCAGAAAGAATAGGACCAAACCAGCAATGATGGTTCTTGCTGGATGGCGCAGACTACTTTTCAACAGCACTAGATATAAGCGTTCCGTACGTGTTTTTGCTTTTGAAGCGGCGAAGGCTTTGGATTTTTTCTTTCGATAAAAACCCAAGACAAAGGCAGCTAGTACCGGTATCAACAGCAAGGCTACTAAAAGAGAAACGGTGAGGGTTGAAATGATAGAAACCCCTATATTTTTCCCGATCAGTGCGATCAGGTAGTTTCCAAAAAACAAGAAGGGTACGAATACGGTAGCCGTAGTTAAGGTAGCAGCCAGTATGGCTTTAGCCACGCCCGTTACCCCCTTTGATACTGCCTTTTCCATGATAGCCCCCTCTGCCACCAGCCGGTAGATGTTTTCCAATACTACGATACTATTATCGAGTAGCATACCTATGGCTAGTGCCATTCCGACGAGGGTCAAGCTATTTACACTAATGCCTGCTCCATAGAAGAGGTTGAAAGCTGCAAAAACAGAGATGGGGATAGAAACCGCAATTACCGAAATAAGTCGGAGATCCTTCAGGAAAATCCATAATACAAAGATCGCCAACAAGCCCCCAATCAACGCCAAATCAATGATTTGATTGATATTGTTCTCCATATTCTGGGCCAGGTTCCGCTGGACGGTGATCTGGACGTCCTTCGGTGCAAGCTGCTCATTGAGCTGATCTATTAGGGTAAGACAGCGGCGAGAGAGATCAATAATATTGACCTGCGATTCTTTAGTAGCCGTAAGAGAAATGGCATCTTTCCCGTTTACCCTACTCATTGATTCCTCCTCGTCTACCCCAAAGGAGACTTTCGCCACATCCTTGAGTAAGATGGGCCCGGGTGCCATTACGATGTTTTCAATCTCTGTAACCTCCGCATATTCAGAGGCGGTGCGTATAAAGAAGCGTCTGTCTCCTTCGTAGAGGAATCCTGCTAGGGTTCTGCTGCCGGAGTTTTGCGTCAGTCTAGAACGCACGCTTTCCGGAGTGATATTATGTGGTTCAGCGGCTTGCTTGTCTAGTAGAATTTCTAGGTTCTTTTGTCGGCCACCAAAGATGCTGATAGAGGCTATACCATCAAGGTTTTCAAAGGCCGGCCGAATGTCTTTTTCTGTGACATTCCGCAATCTATCCGTTCCTCCACTACCGCGCACCTGTAATTCTAAGAACTGATTGGTCAGTTGCTGAAGGTCGATCTTAGCTACTTGGACAAAAAGATCGGTGGGGAGATCGGGTTTTACGGCATCGATTTTCTGTTGGAGTTTGAGAAAGGCGTATTTGAAACGGGTGTTTTGTTCAAAGCTTACCCGAATGGTTGCTCGATTGCCTGTGATCTGCGTCTCTATTCTTTCCACCCCTTCCATGGTGCCTATGGCCCCTTCAACGGGTAGGACTCCCTGCTGCTCCAGGTATTGTGGACTCACCTGGGTAGGAGAGGCCACTTGAACAAAAAGCATAGGAAGCTCCGCATTGGGTAGTAATTCTACCGGTAGCTGTTTATAGGAGAGATACCCTAAGAGGGTCAAACCTATAAAGACCATACAGATCGCCACTTTTCGATGTATAAGTTGGGTCATCATGAGCAGCTGATTCTGTTTATCTTTTTATAATGATGTTGATTCATTGAATTCATCTTTTGCCTGAAGTCAGGACAATTGGTTTATCGCAAACTTCTACACTACCTCAGCACTTTTCTTTCTACCACCAAAGTCAATGACTGCATATACGCAAGGGATCACTACTAAGGTCAATAGGGTAGAAGTGACCAATCCCCCAATTACTGCCCAAGCCATGGGCGCACGTAGGGAGGCGCTTTCCCCGAAGCCAAAGGTCAGGGGAAGCAAGGCCAAGACTGTGGTCATTGAAGTCATCAGAATGGGCCTGATCCTTTGCTGTCCTGCCTGAGCTATCGCTTCAAAGCGGGGTAAGCCGCCCCGCTTCAATTGATTGATCCGATCCACCAGTATGATGGCGTCATTTACGGCTATACCCACCAGCATGATAATCCCAATTATGGCCATGATATTCAAAGGCGCATTGAGCCAATAAAAGGTAGCGATAGTACCTACCACGGCTAGTGGAATCGTGAGTAGAATCGTAAAGGGATGAAGTAGCGATTCAAACTGCGAGGCCATCACCATGTAGACCAAGGTCACGGATAAGATCAAGGAGAAGGTCAGACTTTGCAGCGATTCTTGGCGACGCGCCTCATCTCCAGCCACTTTAATACTATAGTTAGCAGGAAGCTCAATTGTTTGAACAGCATCACGAATCTTATTGGCAACAAACTCTAAAGGAATACTTTCGTCCGTCTGGGCATATACTTTACCTAGGCGGCTTTGATTTCTTCGATGGATTTCTCTCGGAGCCGCTGACTGCTTTAGACTAGCGATCTCGTGCAAGCGATAGATCTTGTCCCCGCCCTGGATCAACATGTTCTCGAAGGTAGCGATGCCTTGTTCTGGCGTCTTCAGCTGGATATCAATCATTTCGCCAGCTTGCTCGAGTTTGCCGGCACTCTTTCCTTTTAATTGATCTTGGATCTGGGTGATCACATTGTTCATATCCAAATTGTACAAGCCCAGCTTGAAGCGGTCGAACAAAACCTCCACCTCTGGCGCACCTTGCTCAATGGACGTCTGGATATTGATCAATTCTGGCATCTCTGCCATGAGGGAGCGAACCTCCTGGGTGATGCTTTCGATGGTTTCCAGGTCTTGTCCCTTGATCTCTACGACCAAAGGGGCTTCCTCCGTTCGCAAAATGCTGTTTAGGGAAGAGACCTCTGGAGAAAAGGATAGTTCCACCCCGGAAATGCCGGAGGTAACTTCATCCAGTGCCGCCATTACCTTCTGCGTACCTAATCTGGTACTATCTATCAAGGCTACTTCTACCGTAGCCGTGTGCTCTCCTTGAAAAACGGCGGACTGACTTTCCTCGATAGCCGATTTTGGTCCGATGTGACTGTAGACAAACTTTAGATCATCCTTCAACACATCCTGTACGATACTTTCCACATTTTCGGTAGTGGTGGAAGTACGTTCTAAGACCGTTCCTTCAGGCAGGCGCACATCGATGCTGAATTTCTTGCTGGAAGCCGCGGGCATGAATTCCGTACCGATGGAGGGGTAGATGTAATAGGCACCTCCGATCAATAAAGCAGCTAACAGGATTACGATCCAACGAAAACGCAAAACGCCCAATAGAAAGCGACCATAGGAACGCAATTGCAGAGAACGAGCCTGAGCTGGCGCTGTGCGCTTGCGATAGAAGCGATGATACAACATGGGGATCACGAAAATAGCCACGAACAAGGAGGATAGTAGGGAAAAGGCTACGGTCCAAGCTTGGTCCTTGAAGAGTTCTCCCGCTGCATCTTGCAAGTAAATAACCGGTAAGAAAACGATAATGGTAGTTAGGGTGGAAGCCGTAATCGCTCCGCCCACTTCGGCAGTACCGTTGATGGCGGCCGTCTTGGCATCGGCACCCGATTCGTGATTCCGGAATATATTTTCTAATACCACAATCGCATTATCTACCAGCATTCCTGCACCTAAGGCCAAGCCCCCCAAGGTCATAATATTAATGGTAAGACCATTGAAATACATGAGGGTAAAGGTGGCAATGATGGAAATAGGTATTGCGATACTGATAATGAGCGTAGTACCAAAGCGATGTAAGAAAAGAAAAAGTACTACTACTGCCAGCAAGACTCCAACTAAGGCTGTTTCCTGTACTTCATCTACAGCATTTTGAATGAATACGCCTTGATTAGAGATGACTTCAAATTCATAGCCAGGCAAGGCCTGTCGGATATCTTCCAGGGCTTCACTAATCTCCTCGACTGCCTTTACTGTATTGAACCGGTTTTCTTTGTAGATAGATAAACCAATGCAGCGCTGGCCATTGATCCGTACTATATTCTCCGGATCTTTATTCGTAAAGGTGGTTACCGCTACATCTTTCAGATAGATCGGAGCACGATTTCTAGCGGGTGCATTGGCCTGCTGAGTTGATTCCTGGGATTGGGCATTAGCTGAGTTGGCAGCAGCTTTTTCTTCTTTGTACCCAACAATCAGATTGTCGAAATCATCCTCCGTTTTCAACATCCCCACCCCCTTTACGGTATACTGCAGGCCCAACTCCTGGACGGTCCCGCCAGAAACGTTCTGGTTAAAGCTCTGGATCTTCTGACTGATGTTGTCCAGGCTCAAACCATAGGCTTCCAGTTTATAAGGAGCGGTATTGATGATCACTTCCTGTTCTTGGTCACCGGATAGGGATACCTGTGCCACTCCCTCTAAGCGCACGAGTTCCTTACTCACATAGTTATCACAGACCTTCCGCAATTCGTTGAGGTCATCGATACTATTGTGTGATACGCCAAGGAGCATGATGGGTGCACTATTAGGATCATATTGGGTCACCGTGATTCGATCCAGCTCACCTCCCTGATTGAAGTCATTCAAGGCTTTCTGCAAATCCAAGAAGGCCTCATCCATGTCTTTCTCCCAGCTGTATTCCACGGTAATTTGAGCAGAACCGATTTTTGTTACACTAGCCACTTGTGTTACGCCACCCTGGCGCATACTCAAGGCTTCGATCTGCTCAACAAACTGCTTTTCAATTTCCTCGGGTGCCTTCTCTCCTGACTCGATCTCCACGAATAGGCGGGGAGAGTTGAGATCAGGGAAGAGATCTACTCCTAAACGGAAATAAGATATATAGCCTAATATCCCAATGGCGAGGATCGCCATAAGTACAGTTACGGGATAGTTAACGGCAAATTGGGTCAATTTTTTCATTTCAGTACTTTCACTTTGGACTTATCACGAAGGGTTTCAAAACCTTTGGTCACTAAGCGTTCGTTGACTTCCAGCCCAGAGACAACCTCTATCATGTCTTCGTTTTCAATACCAGTTTCTATGATTCGCTCAAAGGCGGTGTTTTCCTTTACTATAAAAACACGTTTACCCCTTTGATCAGAAATGATGACTTCTTTTGGAATCACGATGATGTCGTCCCGCTGGTTGACTTTGATGAGCGTCTTGATGAACATACCTGGCCGAATCAAGAGTTTCGGATTCGAGAAACGAACTTTGCCGAGGTAGGTACGCGTGTTGACATCGATGGCTGGTGAGATCTCCGTTACGGTTCCAATCAAGGTATCATTGGGGAGACTGTAGTTCGTAATCTGCACTTTTTGCCCCGTTTTGATCTCAGTCATCGTGTTTTCAGGTAAACTCACGTCGACATACATTCTAGAATAGTTCATGATGGTAGCCAAGGAACTTCCCTGTTGAATTTGGCTATTGGGCGTGTAGTGGGGTAGGGTAACGATCACGCCAGAGATGGGAATGTCTATTTTCATTTTTTCGAGGCGGATCTCTGCGTTCTCGAGTTCATTCTGGGCATTGGTCATTTGCAGTTCAGAATTCCGTAATTCCCTTAAGGTAACCCCACCTTTGTCATAGACGGATTTTTGCTTTTCGTATTCCTGCTTAGCCAGGTCCAAGTTCATCTTTTTGGACTCCAAGCTGATTCCGTTGACGTATTCCTTGTCCTCGATCTCTACAAAAGCTTGACCTGCCTTGACCCGATCACCCAGCTTGAATGGACGATTGTAGGAGGGGTGATTCTTGATCTTATATTTGCCTGCAATCTGCGAAGTGACTTCCATCTCTTTTTCAGCCATGGCATTACCGGTGGCGATGGTATGCCTTGAGAGGGAAGAGGTCGCCACGTCAATGACGGAAACAGGTGCTGCTAGGTCGATGGAAGGACTTTCTTCTTCCGGTTGATTACAAGCCCATAGTGTTAGCAGGACTAGGACGCTGAGAGAAAGTTGTTTTTTCACGAATCTTCTATTTTAAGTACTTGGTATTGATTGGTTGGTCACCCTCTGAAGGATGCTGTTTGTAGCAGTAAGCTACCAAGTGATATTTATCAAATAATCACTCTTCTATTGATTAGGCAGTGCCACGGATACGGGCTGTTGTTTTTCCCAATCAAAGAGCGTTAAAATTTTGAGTTCTAATAATTGTGTTTTATAGTTGATCAGGGCTCTGGCGTAATCGATTCTCGAGGTAGAAAGCTGACTTTGAAACTGGTTCAATTCGATACCACTAAGGTCTCCATTGATATAGCGTTCTCTATTGATCTCATAAGTCCGTTCGGCATTTTCTACACTCTTTTTGGCGATTTCAATTCGTGGCATTTGTGTCTGCACGTTTCGGAATGCTCGTCGAATGTCCAGTCGAATTTGCTTTTGATCTTCTCTTAGCTCCAGTTGCTGGGTCCGCATAGAGACCATTTGCGATTCAATTCTAGCATTGCGTTCGCCCCAATCGAAAATCGGGATGTTCACGCTTAGGCCAACACTGGGGTTACGGGTAGGAGTAGCATAGATTTTACTTAGTACTTCATTATCCCCAAAAATACCCAGGGTTAGCTGTAGGTCAGCTCGAAATTCATTCTGTGATTTAGTTCGTAGTAGATTGTAAGATTCCCGTTCAATATTGATCTGCCGCTGTCGCAATTCCATTCTCGATTTCAGGGCAAAGTCAATGGCTTTATCCAGGTCTACGACTACTGGTTGTGCTTCAAGCGCGGCGACCAATTGGATCTCTTCGGTCAAGGTCATACCGATTTCACGTTTGAAGAGTTCTTCGGCATTAGCCAGGGCTAGCTCATTATCTTGGACAGAAAGCTGCGCATTGGCGAAATTGAGTTCGGCCTGATACAATTCCTCTGTTGCCAGCAGACCCGCTTCTACCTTGTTTTTCACGATTTCAAAGTTCTGAGTAGTATTGGCCAACTCCTCTTTAGAAATATCTAGGTTGAGTTGTGCCAAATACACATCGAAGAACTGGCTGGTGATGGTCTGTTCTAAGGTCAAACGCTGAATGGCGTATTGTAAACTAGCGTTCTCATAATTGAGCTCCAATTCATTCAATTGCACTTTTCGGCGATTGAAGGTGAAGATCGGTTGGTTAACGGCGAGGTAGAGGTTGTTGTAGAAGGCACGGTTGGAGTTCTCGCCGAAGTTGGCAATTTCAGTTTCATTGCTTCGCCAACTGAAAGTGTTGATGAGTGCCACCGTACCATCGGTTGCTAAAATGGGTTGATCCACCCGGAAGGTCCCAGAGGTATACATCGAAATGTTGGTAAACCATTGGGAAAACTGAGTGTCAAAGCTCCGATTATTGCTGAAGTTAAAGGGTTCAGCAGTAAGCGAAAAACGAGATTTCAGGGAGGCTCGTTCGGCCTGTAGATCATATTGATATTGCTCAATATTCATCAGGGAACGCTGAATACTAGGGCTTCCCGTCTCTGCGATCGCCATGGCTGTCTCTAAGGTGAGCGTGGTCTGGCTGAAGGCACTGAAGCTAGCAAAACACACCGCCATCATCATTGCCAGGCTTTTGATCGTATTCATATTGGTCATTATTCTACTATTATAGAGTGCAATTTTTTACATTTTTTGAAACCGCTAATCCATTCGAACCAGCTTAACCGCATCGGCGAAGACTGCCCGCAAGCGCGTCTCATTGCTCAGAGAAACGGTCAGGGTATCGGCAGTAAAGCTGTAATCTCCCAGGGAAGTCCAACCTTCTGGTGTATCCCGATGTAGTTCCACTGTCGGCTCATCCGTGCCATTTTCATGTGGTATGGTGAAGCGGTAGTTACCCCTCTGGTTACGATTCCAACGGAAGGAATCATCTTTAAATACATGATAGAATACCTCGTATCGCCCCGATTCAGGAATGGGAATTCTCCAGGTAGCGGCTTTTGATCCGTCACCCGCTTTGATGTACAAGGCCGAACGCACAAATTCTCCAAAGAACTTATCATCCGTAGTTGCCGTCCAGTTAAAAGGAGGTCTCCATACTCTGGTACCTTGGTATTTGAATTCTTCCTGACTTTCGGGCTTTAACCATTTTCGGAGACGACTTACTTCCTCAAAAATGGAATAGTCAAAGTCGGCGCTTTCATTATCCACAATAATTTCACCTTCATTAACCAGCACGATGGCTTTGTCTACTGTGCGTTGGGTTTCTCTGGCATTCTTGATACCGGTTTCATCGATTTGATCAAAGTTGTATTCGATCTGGTTGGGCAGGTTGCCTGATGCCAGGGTATTGATTTCCAAGCCGGTGGGCTCGGTTGCCGTCAGGTAGTATAGCTCCTTCGTTTGATTGGGGTCAAGGTAAACGAGGCGTTGTACTTCTTCCCCTGGTCTAAGTGTGATCTTTACTACTCCCTCGGCCGTACCCTGATTGGAGATGCTCATCCGGATACGGGTGAGTTCTCGGTCATCTGCTAGCACCTTTTCTGCGACTGGAGTGGAGATAAGGTAGCGGGGTAGCTCTATTTCGTGGAACCACTTGGCCATGACGGAAGAAAGATCGATGTCGAATTCTTCCTGCAAAATGCTATTGAAGTCCTCAAAACTGAGGTTTTCAAAACGCCTTTCTGCCAGCATACCTGTGATGAATTCCCGAAAACGATCCGTATCTGCTTGCGCTTGGATCATAGAAAACAACAGATCTCCCTTGAGTTCGATCACATTATCGATTAAGCTCTGATTTTCCTTTAGGGTCAAGATTTCCGCGAAGGATTTCTCCTGGAGCACCATGTTGGCTAACTCATACTGCGTGCTACCTGTATTTCGCCTCAACCATTCCGGTTGCTCACTGCCTTCACTGCGTAGATAGGATTCGAAAATGCGATTCAGTACCGGCCATTCGTCGGATTCAAGATTATTGCACATTTCATAGAGCTGCACGAACTGATAGTAGGGATTAATCCTTTCATCAACAGTGAACCTTTGATTATTGAAGGATGTATTGACATCTTTGAACTCGAAAAAGGTTTGCAAGAAGCTATTCAGCCCCATCATTTGCAGTTCCTCATCGGTGCGGTCCCTGTTTCGACTCCAGCGTTTTCGCCGCTTTACCATACCCTCAAAATCGTAATTGCGGGTGTGCATGCCCCGCTCCGGGATAAAGACGAGTCCTGGCTGCGTCGTTTCATGAATGGAGGTCCAGGTTCGATCGAAGGACTTGAATTGGGCTGGGACTTCCACCAGTGAAAAGGTGGAGAAAGGATATTTAAGGTCTGATTTTCGTTCAAAGTCCCCTAGGCGCTCCCGAATCACCGAAACTAGGGTGTCGCGGATGTCTGGGAAGGCATTTTTGAAGTAATCATGTTCGTCAATATAGTAGACTTGGAAAGTTAGACTATCCGTTTCCAATGATGCCGTTCTGTAATTACCAATGGATAGTGCCAGGTGGGCAATCTTGTAGGGACGATCGAATGTATAGGTATCTGGGCCTTGTTCTACCGTGGTTCCAGTGGAAACTGGGGTTAGCCCCGGAAGTGTTTTGACGGTTAGTTGGTAATCGATAAAATCCTTTCTATACCAAAGTGGGGAAGCATCACTGTATCCGACGCCAGCTGTTGGATACCATTGTGCTTCTGGAGTAAGCAAGAGGAAGTTTGGTTCAGTAAACGCATACCGTTGATCCAGATTACAGACCATTTCTTGATAGCGTTCATATTTCAAATCGCTGGAAACATCTAGAAAGCAAGCTTCTTCATTAATATTACCCTCATAGGTGATGGTCCAATTGATCTCTTGACCAGCCTCCAAAGGAGTTCTTGGTTGGATTAGGAGAAGGTTAATCTTTCTTTCGAAGGAAAGTGCTCCTTGTCCGTCCTGTACAGCGCTGACGGCGAGACCTGGGTTTAAGGTAAAAACGTACTCATTGGCCGATTGGACAGCTTGGCCCTGGATTTTTGATGTGGCTACAACACCGTCTTCCTTTTGCTCTAACTCAATAGTATGCCGCGCAATGTCTATTCTAGCTTGATCCAGATAGGAATTATTCAAGGCTATGATGTCCTTGGGGAGTTGAGTATTGGCATTATATTCCTGTATATGCTGGTAACCTAGCCAGGTACCTAGGCCGATTCCTGCCAAGCCAACGATGAGAGAGACACCATTCATTAGCCTGGATTGGGGGAGTCGCTTTATCAGTAAGATCGAAGTGAAAATGAAGCCAACACCGAAACTGGCGTACATTCCTCTCAGCCGGAGAATATCGTCCCAATGTCCGAATCCGATGATATCAGAATGGAACAACGGCTGATAAAATGCCATACAGTCAAATAGGTAATGGTAGGAGGTCTTTAGGTAAATCATGCTCGACAGTACCAAGCCAATTAACAGCACAAAAGTTAAGGCTTGGTTTCTCATGATGCACATTAGTAGAGCAGATAAGCCGATCAAGAAAAGTATACTCGGTAATGAAATAAGGAGCGGATAGTAAAGATATGCCTGCCAGTCCACGTATGTATTTTGACCCAGCAGGTTGAAGATCAGCCCTAGGCCCAGGGCCGCTACATTGATGATTAGGAAAATAGAGAGAATACTCCAAGTTTTACCGAGCAAATAAGAGCCGTTACTCATAGATCGCACGTAGATGACCTCCGTGGTATCTTGCTTCCGGTCTCGCTTGATAAACTCTGAGGATAAAAAGATTGCAATAATGGCCTGCGCCATATTTAGTAGGTAAATATAGGCATAAGGCATGGTAGAGGGTACCGCTCGATAACCCCATTCAGTATCTCCCACTTCGGAGATCTCTCCCATGTTGAATACGAAGAGCACAAAGAGAGAGAACACGGAGAAGATTCGGAAGAACCAACTTCTCATCAAGATTTTTCGCTCATACTTGGCTACTGTCCTAATCGGAGATGCCATTGGTAATTGTTTGAAATAATTTACAATGGTGCCCTAACCGGCACGATCCAGAGGTAACTGCTTGTTTCAACAATAGCTACAACTCTTATCCACTAGGGAGAACTCGAGGACTAAGCTATGGCCCAGGCGTGGCCGATGCGACAGCTAACGCCATAGGAGCAACTCATTAGTACTGAGTTATTACCTAATGTGATTCCACTTCCAAAAATGATAATTCTATCGCCAATCCAGGTCGAGGACCTTCTTCCATTAAGGCCTTCGACGGACCTCCCGACGGCGATTTGATAACTCGGGAGGATTTGGAAAATACACTTTTTCCGACTGAGTGTAGCCGTGGTTTGGGATTCTTCTAGTATAAATGCTTATACTAAAATTCGATTCTTGAGTGTATGTTCCACAAAATATACATAGGCATGTTCCAGGTTTGGGCTTACGGGTTCGGCATCGTAGCCGAGCACCTCATCACCCACTACCGTCACTTTCCAACCATCTTTTTGCATGACAGTAGCAATGACCTGGTATTTCTGGTTGACTTCTACGTATTCTTTCTCGTCCACATATAGCGACCAAACATGACCTTCAGCTTGTCGGATGATTTCTTCGGGAGATCCAGTAAAGGCTACCTGCCCCCGGTTTAATAGAGCCATGTGTTCGCAAGTGCTCGAAATGTCTGCAACAATATGTGTAGAGAGAATGATGATTACATCCTGTGAACTAATGCGTGCCAACAAGTTTCTGAAACGAATCCGTTCTTCAGGGTCCAATCCCGTAGTGGGCTCATCAACGATCACAATCTTGGGATCATTGATCAAGGCCTGGGCAATTCCGAGCCTTCTTTTCATCCCACCGGATAGTTTTCCTGCCTTCCGATTCCGCACATCGAAGAGCGCTACTTCCTCCAACATCTTATCCACCGCAGCCCTTCGCTTTTTACCACTACTCATGCCCGATAATCGAGCAGCATAGTCAAGAAACTCGTAGGTCTTCAAATTAGAGAAGAAGCTAAAGTCTTGTGGGAGATACCCCAACATACTGCGCACATAATCTCGATGCTTGGCTGTGTCTTTTCCATTGACCAAGACCCTTCCACTACTGGGCTTCATCAGGGTCACCAAAATCCTCATTAGACTTGACTTGCCAGCCCCATTGGGCCCTAAGAGTCCAAACATGCCTTCATTGATCTCGATATTGACATCTTTCAGTGCATGATTCCCATTCGGGTAAACCTTATTTAGATCTTGGATTGAGATATTCATGTGTACAGGTGATCTTCTTCGATGATAAAAGTAGCAAGATCAAGGCGCTTTGCTCGACAAAAGGACTTGATTTTCGACCAAAGCGGCATTTTGGGGTACTTAGGACAGGATATGGTATATGGAGGTATTGTTAGACAGGGGATGCCTCCGCCTACTTGAACCCCAGCGAAGAAAAAAGTAAAGGCTAGTGGGAGTAACTGATTCCGTATACGAATTCAAGACCTACCACCAGCCGAGACTTAGTATTAATCCGGGCTAAATAAAATCCAAGCGAAACAGCGCTTGTAATACCACTGGATTAATACGATTGTTAAAGAGGTCCTACTGAATTATAATGTCAAAAAAGCTGGTTTAGGCTAGGCGTCTGCTGAAGCAAATGCCAAGCATGAATAATGGGAGTACGCCGGACAATTGCCGGTGGCAGTCTCAACGTACTCCTATAGGGGGGACAATCAGGGGGGTAGCCTCTAGCTCTTCTAAGCAGTCAACAGGCCGTCAGTTTCTGTTGACTAAGGCTTTGGTATGCAGGGCTAATTTGTGATTAATTTTCCGGTAGGTCAATTACAGAAAAGTGAGTTTATAAATGGAAAACCAAGTCTTGTTTTGTGTAGATAATTGGTTTATAGTGGGTTATGGGTTTTGGTGTGAATCCTTTTGCCATTTGATATGCGGGAAGAATCCAAAGATACCGCACCAAGATCATTAAGATGCCGGATCTATGTACAGCGGGTAGGGAGCCACATTAAGATGTGGAAGAAGGGAAGGAGAAGCACATTACCTTTGTAAAGTAAGCGTCTTGAATGCCGTGAATCGAATTCTTAAAAACTCAAAGCATGCAAATCAAAAAAGAGATTAAACTAGTTCTAACCGTAGAGGAAACCAATCAAATATTGGAAGCGCTAGGCAATCAGCCCTTCAAGCAAGTCTTTGCACTGATTAGTAAGATACAAGAGCAAGCTGCTTCGCAATTGAATACGGCAGCTCAGGAGGAATAATAGGCTCAAGTTGCTAGTTTCAGTCTGGTCCTAAATAATCTTGTTATTTCGCCACCAAATGGGTGAGTTGAATCTCCCCTCTCATTAATTTGATCTGACCTTGCTTCTCGAGATCTTTTAATATTCTCGATATTACTACCCGAGTGGTTCCTAGTTCATTGGCTAATTTCTGGTGGGTCAGTTTCACTCGATTCTCGCCATAGCGATGGCGATATTGAACGAGATAATTGTATACTCTTTCATCAATGTGCTTGAAACTAAGGTCATTGATGGTGTTTAACAACTCCGTATATCGCCCAAGAAAGGTATTAATGATGAATTGATTCCATTTCGAATATTTGATCTGCCATTCTCTCACCTTGGTAGTAGGAATCAGTAATAGCTTAGATTTTCTTTCCGTGATGGCGTGTACCTGACTTTTCATCTCGGCAAAGCTAGCTACCAAAGACATCATACAAGTCTGTCCTGCGGGAATGTAATAAAGGAGTATTTCTCTATTCCGGTCGTAATCATTACGGAAGACTCGGATCAGGCCGTCCAGTACCAAAGGAATCATCTTCATGTATTTTCCAGACTCGGCCAAGACGACCTGTTCGTCTACAACAATGATTTGACAGTTGTGGAGTTCTTCGATGAGCTCTTTTTCAAGATTAAGTTGGTTTAGGGTCATAGCTAGTAGGGGTTCATGAATACTAAAGATCGTCTTTAATATGCTTGATTCCTACTAAAACATAGGCTATTTCCCGTTCTGCATGGGCGTTGAGTCTGGCATGAGTTTATTTAATACTGCGTATACCGGACAGAATTTTGTGAATGGACTGATGATTTGCAACACACCAACGGCCAGCGCAATATAGAGCCATTGTATCCCAAACTGGAAGGCCAAACTAACGGAGGCTAAATACAGAAGGCCAACGATGGCATCATGAGTTCTTACTTTAGCAATATCTCTTTGAGCAGTGGTAAGGTTGTTAGAAGCTGTCATAATTATCGGTTTTAATTGTTTTGTTGTTCTATAAAATTAAACAGCCTGACTATAAAAGACGGTATCTTTTGATACACAAGGGATTGAAGGAGAGAAATTAACACAAGGCATTACTACAGCTTTTTAGTTTGCTATACCTACATCGTACACCTGCGTTCGCTGGCACATTTCCCTGATGTCAATAAAAATGAACCGTCGTTTTTCTGCCTTTGCATAACCAGCCCTAAGGCGCAAATATGTACTTTTAGTGCTAGAGTCTGTTTAGGCTCTAATTACCTTCTAGATCAACCACTTTAAGCAAGGCAAGACATGAAAAAAAGAGATTTCCTGAAAAAGTCGGCTATCATAGCCTCTTCCGTTACCTTTCTTCCCTCCTCCGTTTGGGCTTTGACAAAAAACACCCATTTGAGAACCGCGCACATTGGGGTAGGCGGAATGGGTAATGCGGATTTAAAATCTATTTCGACTCATGAGTTGGTAAGAGTGACGGCGCTATGTGATGTAGATGCCAAGAACTTAGCAGCAGCTAAGAAAAAACATCCTGGAGCTAAGACATATACCGATTACAGGAAGCTTTTTGATGAAATGGGGAGTGAGATTGATGCCGTAATCGTTTCTACTCCTGATCATACGCATGCTCCCGCCTCGATTCGAGCCATGGAATTGGGTAAACCCGTCTATTGCCAGAAGCCACTGACGCATCATGTATCTGAAGCCAGGGCCATGCGAAAACTGGCTGCCGATAATAAGCTCGTTACGCAGATGGGTATTCAGATCCACTCCTGGAATCAGTATCGCGGCACGGTGAAGCTCATTCAATCCGGCTTGATCGGAAAGGTGAAAACGGTACGAGCTTGGTCCAATAAGAACTGGGGGTATAATGGTCCAGCGCCGCAGGGTAGCGATCCCATACCCAAGCATCTAGATTGGAATCTATGGCTGGGCACTTCACCCGAACGCCCTTACAAAGACAAGATATATCATCCAGGAAATTGGCGAAAATTACTGGATTACGGTTGCGGCACTTTAGGGGATATGGGCGTTCATATCTTTGACACGCCCTACACAGCCCTGGCGTTAGATGTCCCGAAAACCATCAAGACTGAATGTCGACAACCCAATGGATTCGGCCATCCGGAGAATAATGTGGTTACCTATAAGTTTCCAGGAACAGAATATACGACTAAGCGACTCAAGTGGGTGTGGTATGATGGCCCTGGCGCTCCGGACACGCACAAGGATTTGCGCATGCCCAATGGAGATAAATTGCCTGGACAAGGGGCGATGTTTATCGGAGAAAAGGGGCGTCTACTGCTACCGCATATTGATTACCCCAAGCTGATTGTCAATGGCCAATACGAAGAGATTGACTTTCCAGAATTAGAAAAACACAATCACTATCATCAGTTCGTAGATGCCTGTCTTGGGAAGGATGAATGCAGTGCTCCATTTTCTTACGCGGCTCGCCTATCAGAAGCTATTTTGCTAGGCGTGGTAGCCAATCGCTTCCCCAACAAAACCTTGCATTGGAAGAATGAGACCTCGCAGTTTAAGCAAGCGGAGGCGAATTTGCTGTTGTCTTCGAAGTATAGAAGTTTTTGATGTGCACAGATAGTGCGGCTGAGGTGCCTTTATTAAACAAAACGATCATTGCAGAACCGCAGTAATTTCATCCATAAACTTCAACGATTCGGTTTCGATCTGCTTGGTCAATACGTCTGGGTCTTGAAGATTAGGTCCTATAAGTAGAGGGTGGTCGATAATGGATAGACTTTTTTCAATAGATTCGACCACCTCGTACTTATCCCAGTCACTACCTTTGAATAGCTTCCAGTATTTTTTGCGGATATCCTTGTTTTGACCAGACAGGCAGATTGTGAATTGCGACGCTTTATGATCACATACGATGACGAATTTCAGTTTTAGTTTTTTCAATGCAGCTGGAGTTAGGGAGAAGTAGGAAAAATCCGGATTACCAAGATAAATGGCGCCATAGCTGAAGAGGGTACCATATGTTTTTTGAAAGAATAGCCGCAAGGCCTTCATATATGTGATGGCCTGACCATAATCTATTGGTCCTTGGTCTTCTCCGCTTGGGGCGTCACAATTTGGGACCTGCTCCTTGATCCCTTCATTCACCGTGTCAACTTCGGCCCTGCCTTCCCCTTCGATGGGAATGCTGATCTCTAGGATGAACTTCTGTTCGGGATGAGTTGTATGGTCATTTAGGTAGGCCTCGAAAAAGTCTCCGTCCCTAAACCTGTAATCATTCTCCATGACCCACACTAGCATACTTTGCCAAGCCTTTGGGATATCAGTTGCATCGATTTCAAAGTGCCCCACGGCGTACTTACCTTTTGAAATTTTAAGAGTTCTAATTTCTCCTTCCCCTTCCGTCTCCTGATCCACAGTAATGCAGGCACTAAATCTTGATTTTTCCAGTTGCGTGACGTTTGGGTTGTCATGGTAAATGGTAATCGCTTTAAACCCAAAGGGATTCAAGATTCCCTTTTGGGTACCCCATTTCATCAACTTTTCGAAGAGACTACCCATTTTCTCAAATTCTCCAATTTGCATGATACCAAGCAGGTTCATTTCCGGTAGCTGTTTTACCTCTATTTGAGCATTCATGTGTAACCATTTTTGCGTTTCATCAATGCTACAAATGTATTCTTCCAATGAAAATGGGTCTATACCGATCTTGCTAAGTGCGTTTTTCCCCTTGGACTTAAACATGGTAGGGGTGACCCCATAAAATTGTTTGAACGTTCTTGAAAATGAGCTTTCACTATTGAATCCGTAAGTATAGGCGAGTTCCTTGATGGACTTGTCCGTATAAACAAGAAGGATGGATGCTATTCGTTCCACTCTTTTTCGAGTGACGAATTGGTTTAGATTTTCACCAACTACCGCAGAAAATACTCTATGGAAATGAAAGGAGGAATAGCAAGCTTTTTTTGATAGCTTCTCAAGTGATAGATCAGCATCCAAATTCTGTTCAATGAAATCTAGTACATCAGTTATGCGTTTGATGTACTCCGTTTTGGTCTTGTTGGATTTCTCCCGCATTGAATTTGGCTTACTTTGGTTTGTACTTCACAAAGGTATGATCCTCACCTGCTAAGGCCTCTTTGATAATCCCTTCGATTTTCTGCCAATCTCCGCCGGCTAAACCTGCCCCTATGGCAGGATAACCGATTCTTTTACCCGTAAATACTTCCTTGACCAGCTGGAAGACTTGTTCTACGGCTTCATAATCTACCTTTACGCCTCTCCCTTTCCAGTTATATTGAGTATACCCATTGACAATAATTAGTTCCCTTCCATCCTTTGTATGTTTGGCCCAACTAATGGTTCCTAATTTCGATCGATCCCCGGCTTCGGTAGCTAGATCTGCTTGATAAGCCTCCGGGAAAATACGCTTAATAGATAAGGCTATTCCTGCTCCCATAGTACAGAAACAATTGCAACCATGAATGATCACGTCAAACTCACCCGCTAAAGCTAGTTGAATTAAATCTCCTTCCATTTCTTTCATATTGATAGCTTTTGATAGGAATTGCCCGGTGAGGAAGGCTTCAACCTGAACCTGCAATACCTATCGTGCAATAATCCCTGCATGGATGCCATCTTTCAGGTCAAAATAATCGCCAACGGAACCCACTACGGCATCTTCACGACTAAGGGCCAATGATTCTTTAAGACTGTAGAGGGCATGCAGTCCGGTACAATGGGCACCGACAATCTTTTCTACGTCAAAGTCCTGTAGGTGCTTGGCTGTCCATGCCAGATGTTCGTCGCTGGCAGATACCAAATGAAAGCCACCTACCACGGCAAAAATGTTCTTGTCCTGTATGGTAGATTTGACGTAATCCAAGGTGTTGATGATCCCCGCATGACCACAGCCGGCGAGGACTACGAAGCCTTTATCGGTATTAATGGCCAGGGATTGATCCTCAGGAATATTATCTACAATTTCTCCGTCTTCAGTATAGATGCGACCTCCTTGCCCGTAATTCTTCTCATCATGAATCCTTTCCACAGGGCCAGTAATCCAAACCCCTGGAAACAGCTCCGTAGGTTTTTCATAAATAATGATCTCAACGCCATCCGCTTCCAATTGCTGTTTCATCTCTTGCATCCGATTTCCACCATTAATCCTTTGAGCAAATATCCCTTTGCCAACGTGTACTCTGGACATGGCCTTAGGATTCAATACCTTTAGTTTTTCGCGCAGACTCAGTAATCCCCCGGTATGATCACCGTGATTGTGACTAAGGAAAACATCCTCTACCTCGTGTAGATCAAAGCCTAATTCCTCCGCATTTTTCAATACCGTTTCCGGACGCTGGCCCGTATCAAAGAGCAGTTGACGCCCGTCCGCTTCCACTAGAGCAGCGTATCCCCATTCACCAATTCCGCGATTGGCTAGCATCGTCGATAGCGTTGCGATCTTCAAGTCCGTAACCTGATGATGGGTTTCTATGAGGCTAACCTGCTTTGCTTGGGGCTCATTGGGAGATGGGCTTGGGGTACAATGGTAAAAGGACGAGAGGACAATGCCCAATAAGCAAATGTTGAAGTAGGTGGTTTTCATGCTTGAATGATTAGTGAATTATTAGAGCTACAGTAAACCAATACTTTGCGCATGGGTGCGAATTTCTTGAGAGGTGCGAACCAACACCGCATTGGTGCTGGATTTAGCCTCGATAAGTTCGGTGACCCTTTGGGCATTTTTATTGTTTTTGGTCAAGCGGATATAAATGGCTTTAATCCTTCCCGGGTATTGCTCTGCTAGTTGGATGTAGAAGTCTGCATCTTTGGACGCCGTGTCCCCCAGCATAATAAAGGGCAAGTCCGGATAGGTATCCAATATCCGACTAATCGTAGCCAGTTTGTGCTGCGAGAACTCTCCGGCCGGGCGAATGCCATAATCCCTAAGGAAAATGGGGCCTTTGGGTAATTCTTGGAACGCCATGAACTTTTCCAAGAGATCATACAAGTTCCAAGGACTGTTGGAGACGTAGAAGATTGGGTTACTCCTTGCGCCGTTTTCTCCTTTTGCGAAAGCTTGAAACAATTCCACCACACCCTCCATGGGCAAGCGTTGCGCTGCATTCTGCATGAAGGTAGCATACAACATCTTGAAGCGTAGGCGTGAAGTAACATGCGTTTGTAGCACGGTGTCGTCCACATCTGTAATCACGCCGTAGCTAGCGGAAGGAGAAGGAACAAAGATTTCTCCCCGTGCCTTAATCACAGGGGTGCTGGCATTCGAACTTGCAGGTTCGGTCAATTGCAGATCAGCTTCTAGCCAATGGTTTTTTGACTGAGTCGCGGGTTGTTCCCAGCTTGTATCCAAGGTGAAATAGCCTTCATGATCTGCTTGTACATCGAAAATCTGCTCTCCCACTTGAATAGAGACCTTGGCAAAAGGTATTTCATCCGTATCAAATCGCTTGAAACTGGCCATTAAATTGCTCAGTTCTCCTTTAGACCTGTGTTCCCAAAAGCTTTCGTCCTCTAAGACTCTGCCTTTTAAGAAAAGTTGCTTCTCATTGGCATATCCTCGATAGGGGAGGATTATGATGGGATCATCTCCCTTGAATTGGCGCGTTATTTTGTGGAGCCATTCCTCAGCCTCCTCGACAGAGTTCTGAAAGAATTCGAAGATTTTGTTCATACTGCAATTTATATAGCTACAGCTTATGCATGCTATTAATCCTGTCTATTTTTCTTTCCTAAAAGTTAAGCCTGCGAAATCGACAAGATAATATGTATCGTTTTCCGTAAAAGTTAAAGTCCAACCATAGCCGGCTAGTAAACCTGCTGTTTTCCCATATTTTTCCGAGATGAGATCAATCGGCATAGGATATTGAATATTCCCTGAGGCATAGATGACCGCAAGCAGTACATCGTCCTCAGTGATTTTGAGTTCGATGCTTTCAAATTTCATATCTCCGGCCTTCAATTGATAGCCAAAATGCTCATACCTTCCGACTTTCTCTTGCCATTTCTTGCTATTAACAGGGGCAAATTTATATCCCAATACTCGTTCTGTCTGATCACGCTTCAGTACCAAACAAGGGAAAGGACCTATATCCTTGAAATGGTAAAATGTGCCTTGTATTTCATTTCCATTGCTATCTACTGGAGCAAAAGAGGTAGAACTTTTCGGAATTAAACTGAATGATTCAGCGCCTCTAGTGATTTGTAAGGTATCGTTTTCTAGAAAAACCCTTGAGTAGGATATCGCCTCTCCATAGTTTCCTACGTATGCTTTCAATATCTCTTTTGATACGGTAATAGGCTCATCGTAGATCTCCTTTTTTTCATCTATCAGTTGGGGCAGGAATACATCAGCTATTGCTAGGCCAAAGTCTTCAAGGAGGTTGTAACCCGCATTTTCAGCTAGTGCTCTACCATTGGGAGAATTGGTTAGCAGCATGATGGCTGCTTTATCCTTGAGGAAAACCATCAGATGTGCAAAAGCATATCCCGCGGATCCGGTATGATTAGCAGCCAGTCCGTCCTCGTTTTCAAATAGATACCAGCCCAACCCCCGTTTGTTCCTTCCGATGACATAACCTACCGCTTTATTTTGAAGCGTAAAGATTTGTCTCATCGTGGTGCTATCCACAAGAGCAGGAGACTGGCCGTGATAGGAATTGATGATCCCCTGGGCTAAAAGGGCCAAATCATGGATACTACAGTAAATGCCTCCGGAAGCGATATCTCGCAATGGGTAGTCTATGACCTGCTGGCCATTTCTATCATAAATTTTCGTACTATTCGCTAAAGAATCCATATAGAATCCCGATTGGGTCATACCTAAAGGCTTGAAAATATGCTCATGCACATACTGAGCATAATCTACGCCACTTACTTGTCTGATAATATGCCCTAGAATGTTGTAGCCTGCATTAGAATAATACTCCAGACGGCCGGGGGGATACAACACCTGTGTTTTATTTATGAAATCCACCACATCGGTATACTTCCCTGATGCTAGGTCACTGTTTTTGAAAATATCTCCCTGCAAACCCGCAGCATGCATGATCAAATGTTTCACGGTGATTTCGCTATTATCTCCGAATTGGTTGTGCGGATCGAATTGAGGTAAGTAGGTAGTAATGGGTTCATTAATGTCAAGTAAGCCCCGCTCTTGAAGTTGCATGGCACATAGAGCTGTAACTGGTTTTGTAATAGAGCCGATATGGACAACGGTATTTTCATCCATGGCTACCTGCTTCTCTATATCGGCATATCCAAAGCCCTTCTCCCAAAGAATAGAATCATTCAGGATGATAGCTGCACTCACTCCTACAATTTTTTCCGTTTCCATTTTTTCTTCGATCAGACTTTGTGTCTTTTGGATGAGTCTTTGACCTAAATCATTTTGAGCTAGTGCAGGTAGGAAGGAGTGTAAAACAGTAATAAGGAGTAATAGATGGCTTCTAGTCATGAGTTCCGTTTTCCTCATGACGAACTTGATGGGTAATTGTTACAAGAGATTAGAGGATTAAGACTTCCCATCTACTTTACAAAGCGGTAGAGTAGTGGGAATGAGTTTTCTATGCTCCATGCTTCATTTACTCTATTTTTTCAAATGTAAAGGTCGAACCGTCCGAACCTACTAAGAACAAGGACTCCTTACTGAATTTAAATTTGATGAACCTGGGCGTAAAATAAAACACAGAATCAGATTGCGGAACTAATTCTACACGATCCTCCTGAAGACCATTGGCATACATCCGAGATTGATCTGTTTCAATCTCAAATTCAAGATTGTTGGATTTTTGGATGCTGTACTTCCAGTAATTCTTTTGGCTTGATCGATGTCTAGAAAGTAGGCTTTGCCATCCAGTATCTGTGCAATATTCGTATCCTCAATTTGAGAAATTAACTGCAGGATATGAATCGCTCTTCCTCTGAACTGATTCACATAGCTCCAAAAATTTTGTGCGCTATTCTGGTAATCCGCCAAGCGGTTCATGTAGATGGGATCATTCAGGAAAAAGTCCACTGCTTCTGGGCTCAATTGCCTGTGCGGAATTTGTCTAAACCAAGGATAACTAGATATGAGTGATTTTTTGAAGTCGCCGGTTCGAAGCTCAATGCTTGCTTGCTTATCAAGCACTGTCTTGATATCGACCTCATACAGTTGTTTGATTTGACTGATTAAATACTCATACTTTTTTGGAATGCGATCGATCATTGATTTGACCTGGTCGTAAGCGATTGTATTGAAGGGAATTCTAGGATAGTTTAGAAGTAATAATCTTGGACATTCCGGACAAATTGCCTGGATGTCTTCCTCCTTCAGCTTTCCGGCTAAGTTAAGCGCAATCAAGGAGTCCTTCTTAAAGTAGGAATCCAAGACCCACTCACTTTCATCTACTTCTAAGGCAAGATCTACCGCTAATTCGTGTAGTAAGGAGACGAGTTTGGTTTCGTCACTGTTCGCTTGATTCCAATTGTTAAATTGTAGCGCAATCAAAATTCCAATGACGACCAGGACTATCTCTCCAACTGCATAAGCGAGATAGTTCTTCAAATTTCCATTGTCAAGTAGTTTTCGTCTTATCCTTCGGAAAAATTTTAGCACGACTGTCTGGGTTTGTTTTTGCTAAAGATATCCCTTTCTTACGATATATAATTTCAATTTTTGGCGAATTTATCTACTTGTACTTATGGATTGTTGTTTACTGACTTTTGTCTTTCCATCAGTTTATCAATTCTCCTTTTATTCTCTTGCTGCAATAGGGAAGGGTATAGATTCAGTAGAAAATTGCCAATCATCATCATTAGTCCGAATACTAAGCTTACTCTAAAACTCTGATAGATGGCAACAAGCGTTACAAAGGCAAATCCGATTAAATGACTTATTTCAGAAAGTGTCATTTGATATCGTATTTCGGTCAAGTCTGTTTTCCTACTGGGTACCTTAATGGCTTGATTGAAGAACTTGAAAAAAGTGTTTTTGACGATCCACTTGAAGTATTTGATTCCGAGACGTTTGTTCCAGACTTTGCTTGTGACGAAATTTAGATTAGACAGTTTCTTATAGTATTCAGTCTTCATCAGTAGACTATTCAGGATCATCCCTACTATCCATGAAATCATCGACATAGATACGCCAAATACAAAACCTAGTACTAAGTGTTTCGTTATCATTTCTTGAAATTGTATTCAATGGATTTCAGCCTTTGCTGTACCTTGTGTTACCTATCCATTAGTTGAATGGCATTAATGATCTCATCCGGTGCTTCGAAATTCAGACAATGCCCCTTTCCTGGGATATCTATTCGGGTAGTGTTCGGTATTTCTTGTACGATATTGTCGGTATGAAAAGGGGGTGTGGTGGCATCTTTATCCCCAATCACCACAGCACAGGGAATGCTTATTCCTTTCAATCTATCGTAATAACTTTCATCTGCAAAGGCCTTTAAAATGGGGACAAGTTTTGAGTGGTCTTGCTGTGGAAAAATTTCAAGAATTGAGCGTACTATTTCAGGGTCAGGATTTTCTCCTATCAGCGATTTCCCAAATCCTATTCCTATGGGTTTCCATTTAATGAGCTTTAGCAATATTCCGGATTTAATCAATGGGATTTGTAGACGGTTTTGAAAATTGTTTTTGTTCACATCTCCCGCAAAAGTGGCCATCAGCACGCAACTTTTAATGTGCTTCTGCTGCATGTCTGGATGATCAATCAAGAATTTCATCGCTAAGAATCCACCCATGGAATGTCCGACCAGTATGCAGTCTTCTAAATTGAAGTATTCAATGAGTCCTCTATAATCTGATGCCATTGACCTTGAACTAATCCCATCCTGACCAATGCTTGATTTCCCATGCCCTCTCTGGTCAAATACTATTGTTCGATAATCTAATTGATTCAGACCTTCTACAATAACATTCCACTCAATGTGACTGAATCCGTAACCATGGGCCAGTAGGACGGTGGTTTTGCCAGTTCCTGAGGTAATCGTATGGATACGCGTGCCATCAGGCATCTCTACAAATTCTACCTTTCCTGGTATTGGTTTTGACAGTTGAAATTCTTGGTACATATCTTGTTGGTTTTGCCTGAATAATTTGTCAATGTTGTATGTAAACCCTGCTCCGATTGTTTTAGAACCTTGACATCTCGTTCTCAATACTCACCCTCAGGAAGTATTCCTAGAAATATAAGCAAGGTTCTGCCATTCAGAAACTAAATAGCCTTTTTTCCTAACTTAGCTTAGGATGTAGGCCAATTCAGCACTAAATTGTTCAATATGGAAAACAACAAATGGTGGATTAGAACTTCTGGGATTTTCGGATTACTAGGTGGGCTGATTTTATTCACAGGAGATATGTTGTTTTATTTCAATGGGGAAAGTACAGATCTAGTCCAGAATATGGGTCAAGCCTCCGATTTTCGAATCAAGGCCAGTACCGTCACTGCCTTATTGTCCAGCTGGTGTTATGTGTTAGGATTACCTCATCTAAACTTTGCTTTCAGTCCTGCAAAGCCAGCGATACGCAAGGGCATTGTCCTAGGGTTTGGTAGTATTTTCATAGCTTATGGCGTTATTCATGGGGCTTTTGTGGCGATCGCTACTTCCGCAAAATTAGCTACAGATCATCAACTAGACTTAGAGCAAAGCATTGCACTTGCCCGGGAGGCCAATGATGTACTTCGTGCATTTGTGTACCCTATTTTTGGTGTCGTTTCTCTATTTTTCATGGGGCAAGTTTGGAAACGTAAGACCCTGTACCCAAGGTGGATACTATTGGCTTACCCACTGACTACCTTGGTTTTTTTCGAACTGGTGATTAGCAAAGTATTGTCGGGCAAAACTTGGACCATCATTATGGGGGGGCATTTCAATCTAATACTAGTTCTCTTCTTTATCGTGTCTACTATTGTCTTATGGAATGAGGATCCGGAGACAATTCAAAGTTCTACACCTTAAAGTAAAGGGGTATCAGCTCATCACCTTTTTCCTATGAGCCACTCCCCATTGGTATAATTCTGTGATAAGCGCAGTAGTAGAGATTCCATAAGGTGTAATCTCATACTTTACTGTAATAGGACGAGTGTCTAAGACCGTTCTCTTAACCAGTAAATTGGCTTCTAAATCTTTTAGCTCTTTGGACAACATTTTGGAAGTAATTCCTACAACTTCCCGTTGCAATTCTTTGAATCCTTGCTTTTTATAAAAAGCCAAGACGCAGATGATGGGAATTTTCCATTTGCCACCCAACACTTCCAAGGCATCTCTAATAGCCATTAATTGTTTTCCACAATCTGGATTTGAACAAGCATTCGCCATTTTCTTCATGGGAGATGAATTTAATGTCAAAAGGTGGTTTACTAAAGGAAACCACTATATTTTCTATACTTAGTAGCAAATTTATATCCCCTTGTATAGTTTTACAAAAATTATTGTTCGAAAAAAATCTTAATCATGGGGAAAAATATCAAATTGGTCTATTGGATTTCCACAGCTTTGTTCTCATTTATTATTATCGGTTCTATTGTTCTTTACCTCACCCAGTACGAAAAATTTAGTGCTGGTTTCCTAAAATTAGGTTACCCTTCTTACCTCGTATACCCTCTCGTCGTTGCGAAGTCTTTAGGTTTAATTGCAATTTGGTATAGGAAAATTAATTGGTTAAAAGAGTGGGCGTATGCTGGATTCTTTTTCAATCTTACCTTATCACTAGTGGCTCACTTTGCCATCAGTACAGGTAATCATCTCAATGCCTTGCTAGCAATGATATTCTTTCTTATTTCTTATGTTTCCCAGAAGTATGCCTTTAAATAGTTACATGTACGTTACATAGCTTTTAGGAAAGCAGTGTGGAACGTACGGCTGTCGGCAGTACAAAGCAAATAAAAGAGTTGATAGGTAATTATTATGGAGTATAAGAAAGTTAGCTGGAATTCCTGAATTCCTTGGGACTAAGACCTGTTTTGGCTTTGAATAAATTGCTAAAATTAGAGGGGTACTCAAACCCCAAAGAGTAACCAATTTCACTTACTTTATTGGAAGAATTTAGGAGTCTATTTTTTGCTTTGTCTATGATAAAAGAGTGGATATGTTCCTGAGCAGATTTTCCCGTTTCTTTTCTAAGTAGATCACTAAAATAATTTGTTGAAAGGTTCAATTCTGAAGCACAAAAGTTTACGGTGGGAATACCAAATTCTTGCACCTTGTCTGTTCCGTAATAAGTATTTAGCAACCTTTCAAACTTAGAAAGAATATCAGAGTTTAAATTCGTTCTAGTGTAAAATTGACGATCATAGAATCTGAGGCAATAGTCTAAGATCAAGTGAATATTTGCAATTATGATTCGTTGGCTATGTTTATCAATGTGTTGATTATATTCTTTAAGAATCTTCGATAAGATTTCTTCAATGGTGTGTTTTTCATCTTCAGAGACGTGGAGCCCTTCATGTGTATCGTAATTGAAAAATGAATAGCTATTAATCTGATTGGATAGCTCAGATGCTCGAATCAAATCTGGGTGAAAGGCTAATCTCCATTCTTCCTTATGATCAAAGTCTTGTTCTGGATTACCATCATATTGCATGATTTGTCCAGGGGCAAAAAATAACAAGGTTCCGCCTTCGAAATCATATGAGTTTCGGCCATACATCAGATGCCCACAGTTACCACTTTTAAAGACTATAAAGTACAGGTCAGAAGCAATTTTTTTCCCAATTAAATCGGACATGTTCTGCCAACCTAGTCCGTAGTCAATGCTAACCTTGGGATGCTTTGGTTTAGTTAAGCCAGCTAATTGTCTAAATTGACTAATCGACTTTATGTGTATCGTCTTTGGCATGTAAGACAAAGTTAGATGAATACTATAAACAGAAGATCGTAAATGTGAAATTATGGCGTTTAGATTTCAGTTTTTTGCCAAAACACTTCACTTCTTTTCCTCAATCAACTCAATGACATTGCCATCAACATCTGTAATGATTGCTGCTTTTATTCCTGCTTGCGGTATATCCATTACTGGAGCTGCTGCTTCAACTCCTTTTTGTTTTAAATTTTCCAACACGGATTCAATATTTTCAACTTTAATTCCAAAATGATTGTACCCAGGATTAAGGTTTTCCATCGGGTTTAAACTTTTACCTGATGATCCTAAAGCAGGGATATTCCCAATGATTTCTATCTTAAAGTCGTTTTTGCCTAAGTATGCAAGACGCATTCCGGGCATGAATTCCACTGTCCATTCCTTAGTGATTTCCAAACCAAGTTTTTGAGTGTACCATGAAGTTAGCTTTTCAAAGTCACTGGTAAGGATTGCTACGTGATCATGTTTCATTTCTAAATAATTTCTAGATGTTAAAACTTGATAGCAAAAATCAACTTTAATAAGCTCAATAAGTTATGGTAATTGCTGATAATCGTATGAAAATTACTGATATAGGCCTAAAAGGACTTGCTTGGTATGAAGCGAAAATCTCTTTTTATAGGGGAGAATCAAGAAGTGGAACTATTCTAATGATGGCCACCTCATGAACTCCTGTATACTTACTCCACCCCCTCCATCGGAATTCCCGCCAATCTTTTAATCTCAATCTCCGTCAACTTCTTTCGGAAGATCACTTCACTAATGCGGTCCTTAATTTGTGTTTCGGAGAGGATGGCTTCGCGTACATCGAAGTTGGTGGCGCGGCCGGAGCGGTAAAGCTGCCGGGAGAGGGCGGTGTTTTGTGCCGCGATTTCTAGACTCTTGCGTTCTACAGCTTCTAAGCCGACCAAGGCCTGATAGTTTTGATATTGTTCGGAGAGGGAAGCTTCGATATTTTGCTTTAGATCGGCTTGTGTCAATTGGATGTTTTCTTGCAAAATGGTCGCATTGTCGATGTCTCTGCGGATATTCCTTCCGGGGAAAAGGTCGTAGTTGAAACTGAGGCCACCAGTCGGGCCAAAGGTGCGATTAGAAAGTAGGAAACCAACTTCTGCACGGGAGAAATTGTAATTGTAACCCAGGTTCACAGAAACGGTAGGGTAGAGGGCGGATCGAGCTTCGCGAATTTGCGTCAATGCGATTTGCTCATCCAGTTTTAGCAAGCGCATATCGTAATTTTGCTCTACGGCCAAGGCAGAAAGTTCTTGTAGCTGTGGAAGGAGCGTTTCTGGAATGTCCAATGGGACCGTAAATTCGATAGTTACCGTCCTACCCATGAGTCGGTTCATTGCGATCTGGTTCTGCCGAAAGGTATTCTCTAAGTTTAAGAGGGTAGAACTATCCGTATTTACCCGGTTTCGCGTTTGAAGGACTTCCAGGTTCGTCCCCGTACCAATCTGGAGCTTGCCAGATGCTAGGTTTCTTAAATCTTCATTTAGAGTAATGGATTGCTGAGTGATATCGATCTGCTGATTAATCCGTACTAGCCCGTAATAAAGTGTCTGTATTTGAGACACTAGATCTTGCATGGCTTGCTTGGTAAACACCTTGCTTTGTACTTGATCTAACTCCAATCTTTCCTTACGTGCATACATCTGGAAACCATCGAAAGCTGTCCAGTTTAGGGATGCCCCTAGCCGGAGATTCGTATTCCCTGCACCTGTTCCCGATCGTTCATCCCCAGAGAAAAACTTTTGTCTTGTATTATTACTCGTGTAGGATACCGTTCCATTAGTGTTGACGGTCGGTAGCATACCTGCATTCCCCTTATTGTTGTTATTTGCGGCAATGGCTTCTTGATTTCTACGAATCTTAATGCCATAGTTGTTTTCCAAGCCCACTTCAATGGCCTCTTTCAGCGTCAATAAGTCCTGTCCAAAGACAGGAAAGCATAGTAAAACAGCTGGAAAAAGTAAACCTAATCGACTCCACTTCATGATTTTCGCTTAAAATAGGTGTAGATAGATGGTATAACGTACAATGTAAGGAAGAGCGAGAAAATTAGCCCTCCAATGATGGCGACTCCCATGGGGATGCGACTGGTAGAGGCAGATCCAAAGGCCATGGCGATGGGCAGTACCCCGAGTATAGTGGCCATACTAGTCATCAGAATGGGCCGTAATCGTAGGGTAGCTGCTTCTAGTACCGCGGTTCTGGCTGTAAGCCCTGCTTCCATCTTTTGATTGGCGAATTCCACAATCAAAATTCCATTCTTGGTAACGATTCCAATCAATACGATTACGCCAATCTGACTAAAGATATTGATGGTATGTCCGCCCATCCAGAGGGCAAGCAACGCACCAGTAATGGCCAGTGGCACAGTAAACATAATGACCAATGGATCAAGGAAGCTCTCAAACTGGGCTGACAAGGCCAAATAGATTAGGATCAATGCTAAAAAGAAGGCGAAGTATAGCCCCCCTGAACTTTCTACAAAGTCTTTGGAAGCCCCAGACAAAGCAGAGCTAAAGGATTCATCTAGTACCTCTCTTTTAACCTGATCCATGGCTTCGATGCCATCCCCTATGGTGTAGCCATCCGCCAAACCAGCGGATACGGTAGCAGAGATATATCTATTATAGCGATAGAGCGTCGGTGGGTTAGATTCTTCGCTAAAGTACACCAGGTTGGAGAGCTGAATCAACTCTCCATCTCGATTACGAACATAGATTCCCGCGAGATCACCTGGATCATTGCGGTATTGCCGAGACGCTTCTCCCACTACCTCGTATTGCTTTCCATTTTTAATGAAATAGCCAAATCGCTGTCCACTATAAAATAGCTGCAAAGTTTCCGCTATATCACGTACCGTTACACCTAGACTTCTAGCTCGTTCTCGATCAATTTCGATATGTAATTCAGGTTTGTTGAATTTTAAATCCAAGTCAACCACGGAGAAAGCTGGATTCTTTTCAGCCTCTTCTACAAAGCGTGGAAGTGCCTCCTTCAAGCGATCAAAATCTGGTGCCTGAATTACATATTGTACGGGAAGGCCTCTAAATCTGCGTCCCACCTCTATCGTTTGCCGTTGGGTGATAATGGCCCGCGCATAATTCAAGCCCCTAACTTTTGGGTATAGGGATTGCACAATTTCGGATTGACTTCTTTCTCTTTCATCGGGTTCCACCACGGTGAAAAAGACAAAGCCGGAGTTGGCAGCAGTACTAGATCCAAAACCAGGAGAGGTAACAGAAATGTATGCCCTCGCCTCTGGAATGGTATCCAAAATATCCAGCAGATCCGTCATATAATTGTCCATGACTTCAAAGGTGGTTCCTTCGGGAGCTGTTGCAAAAACCCGGAAAGAGCTCTTGTCTTCTAAGGGGGCAATCTCTGTAGGTAGCAGCTGGATGATGTAATAAATGGCCGCAATACAAGCTGCGGACAGCGGCCATGCCAGCCACCTGATTTTCAAAAAGCCTTTTAGACTAGCATTGTATAAATGGTTAATTCCTTCCAGTATATTTTCAGTAAACCTAAATAAGGCGGACTGTCGACGGCTTTTCCTCAAAAAACGAGCACTCAGCATCGGGGTTAAAGTCAGCGATACCAAGGTGGAAATCACAATGGCCCCCGACACCACAATGCCAAATTCACGGAATAACCGACCCGTCAATCCTTGCAGGAAGATGATGGGCAAGAACACGGCCACCAGGGTGATACTAGTTGCAATAATGGCAAAATAGATCTCTTTCGCTCCTTCAAAACCGGCCTTAATGGGTTCCACTCCCTGTTCAATCCGTCGGTAGATATTCTCCATCATTACAATGGCATCATCCACCACCAGTCCTGTCGCTAATACAATACCTAATAGCGTAAGTACATTGATAGAAAAGTCAAAAATGTACATCACAAAGAAGGTGCCGATCAAAGAAATCGGAATGGTGATGACTGGAATCAAGGTAGTGCGCCAATTCCGTAAGAACAGGAAGATGACAATCACTACTAAGCCGAAGGCGATCATGATGGTATCTTGCACCTCATTCACGGCCTTTCGTACCGATCGTGTATTGTCAAAGGCATAACCTACCTTAAGATCTGGCGGTAAGTCCTTCTTGATTTGTTCCACTCTCACATACACCGCATCCGCTATATCAATCAGATTGGAGCCAGGTAGGGGCGTAATGGCACAGCCGACCATCTTAATAACGCCTTTCCCACGTAAAGACGTGTTAAGATTCCGTGGTCTAAGAGCCACGTTAGCCACATCTTTCAATTGCACGATCACGCCATCCCTTTCTCTAACTACCATTTCGGAAAACTCCTCGGGGGTAGTCAAGCGGCCAAAAGTTCTGATGGTCAACTCTGTCCGATTGCCTTCGATTTTCCCAGTAGGTAATTCCAGATTTTGCTGTTGTAAAGCCGTCCGCACATCCAGTGGTGTTAGGCCGTAGGCGGAGAGCTTGTTGGGGTCCATCTCGATCCGCATCGCATACTCCTTCGATCCCCAAATTCTGATATTGGACACGCCAGCTACAGTCTGCAGGCGTTCCTTAAAGATATTATTGGCTAATTCGGTAAGACTAAGTAGGTCTCGATTTTCACTCTGGATGGTCAAGGCCATTAAAGTCCCTGCATTGGCATCTGATTTGGAAACAGTGGGCGGGTCAGCGTCGGGAGGAAGTCTTCTTTGTGCTTGAGAGACCTTATCGCGGACATCATTAGCGGCAGCTTCCAGGTCGGTCCCAATTTCGAATTCAACCGTAATCGTACTTCGACCATCGGCACTAATGGAAGATAAAGAGCGGATTCCCGCAATACCATTGACCGTCTCTTCCAGTGGCTCCGTGATTTGGGATTCAATCACCTGGGCGTTGGCACCCACATAGCTAGTAGAAACGGATACAATCGGTGGGTCCACTACCGGATACTCCCTTACGCCTAGGTAGGTGTAACCAATGGCGCCAAATAGAATAATGACAATAGAAATGACCGTTGCCAGCACCGGTCGTTCGATACTAGTGGATGATAAACTCATTCTGCAAGATCATTTACGGGTTCAACTAATTCCTGAATTTTCACTGGCGCACCATTGGTGAGTGACATTAATGCGCTCACAATGATGGTATCTCCTTGAGAAACCCCAGTAGTAACCTCTACCAGTTGTGCTCGCCGATCCTCCACAATTACTGGCGTTGCTACGGCCTTCCCTCCTTTATAGACAAACACTTGCTTGCCGTCCAGGACCGGAATAACAGCATCGGTTGGCACCATGATAGCTTCATTATTTTTATCAGTGACTAGGTTTACCTTGGCAAACTGGCCAGGCTTTAGTCGATTGCCTGGGTTGGCGCAGGTAGCTCGAACTCGGAAAGTGCGCGTTTCAGGAGCGATTTCAGAATCAGTAGCGTACACTTTAGCGCGAAAAGTTTGATCGAAGCCCACAACGGTGAAGCTAAGGGCCTGGTTGGCCCGGACCTGGCTGATGTATTTCTCTGGCACCTCAAACTCCAATTTCAAGGGATTCACTTGCTTGAGATCCACAATGATATCGTTAGGGGTGACGTAGGCGCCAAGGCTTTTTTGGCGTAAGCCAACCAGTCCAGAGAAAGGAGCTACAATATTTGACTTTTCTATCTGGACATCGAGCACGGCCATTTCAGCTTTGATCGCCTCCACGCGATTGTTCAGCCGATCCATCTCTTCTGCACTTACCCCTTGGATCTTTAGCAATTCATTGCCCCGCGTTACTTCTTTTTCCGCTAGATCCAAACTCACTTCCAGGCGTTTGCGTTCCGCTTGGAGCTCCTTGTCGTCAATCTTGGCCAACAATCTTCCTTTCTTTACAAAGGAGGATTCGTTGAAGTTGAGTTGCATCAATTTACCAGTGCGCTCGGGGCGTATATCTACTGCTTCATAGGCGATGAGACTTCCGGTGGCCCCAATGCTCTTTTCCAAAGTCCTGGATTCCACGACCAGCCCTTGCACAGGTAGAGCCCTTGCTTTGGGAGGTGCTGCCGCCGCTGCTGCAGTCTTGGGTTCCGCCTTTTTCTCGTCAGTTTTGGAACAAGCTGGTAAGAGGAAAATTAAGGATAGGCAAAAGAGGGTCAAGGTGACTTGTAGGTGATTTTTTGTAATGTCCATTTATGTAGTACTTACTATTTAAGACTCTAAATAAAATGCTTTAGCAGAGATAGAGTTCAAAAGGAATGCTGAAGAGATTCTGATTTAACAGAATAGCAGTATTTTCTAGGTAGCAATTGGTTGATGATAGGGTTTATCTGTGGAGGAGCCGTTTTAGCCGCTGTCTTTTGGGGGTGAATAGTGAGGTATATGGTGCGGGTAAGTTGATAGTTGTTCAATCATGAATTGCTTGTCGCTTGCTTTAGGCCAGAGATATGAGATGGGTAATGCTAAGCTGGGAATAGACGCGGGGAGTGTTCCTAAAGCTATTTTCGTGTTCTTTGATTCAAGTAGTGGCCCAAGAATTTGTTCAAGTCTTAGGCCACTTTAATCTGTTGTTAACCAATAATTTGGTTCATTGAACTTCTATTTTGGAGGCGTGATAGTAAAGCCCAGCTCCAGTAGAACGGGTACCTGATCATAATAAATGGTACTTCTTTCTAATTTACCATCTTTAACCTGCGCGGTTAGCTGAAAGGGAAGGGATAGGTCCTTGCCATTTTGTGTAAAACTATAGGTCCCCCAGAGGTTTACCCAATCTCCCTGGAGGTTACCGGATAATACCCGGAAAGTCTGAGTGATTTGATTTACCTTTCTATTGGATTGTACCTTATAGTTTTCTTTCCACTGGTTGATTAACTGTTCCGTGTTGACGGAGTCTTTCGGACCTGGGCCGTAGGCTATGTAGTTGTCAGACAGAATGGCCTTGAGCTCATCCAATTTGCCATTTACGCAGAAATTCACATAGTCGACCACGACCTTCATGTCGACTTCAGGTTCAGGGTTTTCTACGACTACATCCTTGTAGGATACGGGATTATCTTGCGCTTGTAGGTGAACGGTGAAGGCTAGCAGCAAGAAAGGGATCAATACGCCGAGATTGAGATTTTTTTTCATAGTACTCATATTTGATAGGTTGGGAAAAGTTGAAATGATATGAATGTGCTGAAATAGCAGACATTCCAAGCAGGGCCAAAATCAGTTTCAACATTGCTGTGAACTCCTCACTGAATGAATGTGTGAGGCTTGTTTTTGGTAGGAGTACTATGAGACGTACGTACTGAAGGTAAGAAAAAAGGAGGTAAAGTGCTAATAATCAGGTGGTTTTTTGCTGAGGTGTGGATGGTTCTAATGCAGTCTGACTCCAAGTCACATCCAGCCCGATAGCGGTTTTTTTGTATATTCATCCAATTGTGCCTACTGTTAAGGCCATACTTATTTTTCATGACCATTCTTGAACCGCGCCGCAGCTAAAAATAGTCATGTTAGAAACTAAATCAAATCATTGGACCCGTGTCGGTTTTTCTTTCCCTAGAGTGGCAAAGTTGAGTTTAGTGAGTGTATGCCTATGTTGTTTCCTTCCTGGTGCTGTTCTACTGGCCCAAGTTTCGTCTATTGGTTTTGAAGAAGTTCATCTAGAAGTAAATGGCGAAAAAATATCGCTCTTCAAAGACCTAATCCAGGATGAGGATGGGTTTCTTTGGATAAATACGAATAAGGGAAGACTGCTCAAGTATAATGGATATGAGGTCAAAGTCTATAAACATATTCCCGACGATACGACATCACTATTGCCCGGTGGCACAGAAGGATTTTATGTTGACCAAAGCGGCTCCTTTTGGATAGGCATGTCAGAAGGAGTAAGCAGGTACGTGGCCGACTGTGATTGTTTTAAACATTATTTCTTTGAACCGAATGACCTGACACCAGGAGGGCTACTATCGACTATTGTCCAGGTTTTTACGGAAGATCAGGACCAGAACTTATGGGTAGGACAGCAGGGGGGAGGCCTATATCGATATGATAGGGTTAATGATCAATTCATTCGCTATCTGGATGATCCAGCGGATCCTAATTCCCTTACCAAAGATATTGTGCGTGTGTTATTGGCAGATCAGAATGGAAACATTTGGATTGGTACGGGCTATGGCTTACCTGAATATGGTGGTGGGTTGATTCGATTTAAGCCTTCAACCGGTGAGGTCAAGCGATTTAAACATGATCCCTTAGACTCGAATAGTTTGCTGGATAATAGGGTAAGTGCCCTTTTGGAAGATGAAGAAGGGAAGATTTGGGTCGGTACCTATCAATGTGGTCTTCATCAATTTAATCCGGATACGGAAGATTTTACGAGGATGCTTCCGGATGCTAATAATCCTCATGCACTCCATGCACCCTGTGACGAGGTAGTTGGATTTGGAGATGGTCCCTTTGTACAAATCATTCATCAAGATCAGCGCGGCGATTATTGGGTCGGTACCTTGGGCGTTGGCCTTAACCACTTTAATTCGCAGGAAGAAAAATTAAGCTTCATCAATCCTTCAAAAGGAGGATTTAGTTGGCTTTGGACGCTGTATGAGGACCGGCAAGGTCATTTATGGTTGACCTACCTTAATGGAGGTGAGGGCCTTTGGAAATTGGATGCGTTTGCCCGAAAATTTAGTTTTTATCCAGCCTTAAAATCTGTAGAACAAAGCTGTCAATCGAAGATAGAGCCAGGCATTTTTTGGCTCAGCACTTTTAAAGAAGGCCTCCATAAGCTGAATATTAAAACGGGTGCTATCACTTCATTCCTACACGACGAACGGAACAAGGGCAGCATTGCTAACAATTCCGTCCGTGCAGTGTATGAAGATGAAGATGGGACGATCTGGGTAGGACTGGGAACAGGAGGTATCCAGACCATTGGAGAAAACGGGGACGGTGGACTGGCACGCTTGAACCGTCAAACCAATCAATTCATTCACTATGATATACAGAGGGATGATACAAGCGATTTTAGCCATACAGTTTATGCCATTTCCGAGGTTCAAGCGGGTTACTTGTGGCTAGCGATCAGGCATGACGAATTACTTCGTTTCGATAAGCAAAATGAGTCTTTCAAACGATATGCCTTTAGCGAATCCAAGGAGGATTCTAGAATCTTTATGCCTGATGATATCAATGGAGAAACACTTTGGGCTCTTGATTTTACCCATAAAACCTTATATCGATACAATCGAAGGACAGATAGCTTTGACCCGTTCCTGCGAGGGTATCAAGCCATGGCAATCTTGGAAGAAACCAAAGATGAGTTTTGGATGGCAACCTTTGACAAGGGATTATTGCATTACAATCACGCTGATGGCAGTATTGAACAGTATACGATAGGCGACGGGCTACCTGCTAATGAAGTAGCTAACTTTAGGAAAGACTCCAATGGCATCTTATGGGTTGCGACCCTATCGGGTTTGGTGAAATTTGATCCGGTGTCAAAGCAATTTGACCGAACCGGCTTACCTGAGGACCCTGTTTTTCGTACTGCATTTCAAGGCAAGGATGGTCAATTGTTTTTTGGTGGAAATTCAGGGATGTATGCTTTTTATGCAGATGAGGTAAAAGGTAGTCCGTTTCCCCCAGAAGTTCTGATAACCGGTCTAGAAGTGTCAGGTGAACCCTTTGAATTACCGAAAGATGAAGAAGATCAGATTACAGTGCCCCACCAACAAAACGATTTCCATTTTGCATTTGTAGGCTTGCATTACAGTGATCCTTTAAACAATAAATACCAATATAAGCTGATTCCTTATGACGATAAGTGGATCAATGGCGGCAACCAACGTTCTGCCCGCTATACTAATCTGGATCCGGGGCGATATACTTTTCAAGTGAAGGCGGCTAATAGTGATGGTATTTGGACGGGAAATGGGACTTCCATATCATTTGTTGTTCGTTCTCCCTGGTGGCAAACCTGGTGGGCTTACCTTGGTTTTGGCTTTTTACTGGCGGCTATTTTTTATGGCTGGTCGGCCTATCGTAGAAGACAGTGGTTGCTAGAGCATCAACTTCAACTAGAACAGCAGGAGGCTGAACGATTAAAGGAACTGGACCAGGTGAAGACCCAGTTGTATACCAACATTACGCATGAATTCCGAACCCCGCTTACCGTGATTTCCGGTATGGCTGATCAGATACTGGAAAACCCCGAGGACTGGTTCCGCAGAGGCCTCTCAATGATCAAACGCAACAGTGGGCAATTGCTGGGATTGATCAACCAAATGTTAGACCTTTCCAAACTAGAGGGAGGAAATCTACCCATTCACTTCATTCAGGACGACATTGTTCGATTCCTCAAATACCTTGCAGAGTCCATGCATTCGTATGCCGAAAGCAAAGACATTCGCTTGCACTTTTTACCAGGAGTACGAGCAGTGCAGATGGACTTTGATCCAGAGAAAATCCAGACGATTTTCTTAAATCTAGTAGGAAATGGGATCAAGTTTACTCCGGAGGGTGGAGACATCTACATCACCGTATCAGAATCACTAGACCCGGAGCATGGGGCTAATTTGGAGTTGAAGGTAAAGGATAACGGAATGGGGATTCCAGCGGACCAATTACCACATATTTTTGACCGGTTCTATCAAGTAGACGATTCCAGTACCCGGAAAGGTGAGGGCACTGGTATTGGCTTGGCGTTGACGAAGGAGTTGGTCAAATTATTGGGGGGAAGGATCGAAGTGGAAAGTCAAGAAGAAGAGGGTACAGCATTTACGATTTTTCTACCAATAAGCAGGAAAGCAGAGCAGAGGACTGCCATATCAGACACTCCGTCCTTCAAGCCAATGGTGGACTTGATACCTGAGGGATCAACATTGGCAGCTGAGACAATGATAGAAAATACAGATTTGCCCTTAGCCCTATTAGTCGAAGACAATAAGGATGTCTTACAATATCTCTCTGCCTGTCTTCAAGGGCAGTATCGTTTAGAAAAGGCAAGGAATGGCCTAGAGGGGATTGAAAAAGCTATAAATCTAGTACCCGACATCATCATCAGTGATGTGATGATGCCTGAAAAAGATGGTTTTGAAGTGGTAGCAACCCTGAAAAAAGATGTGCGCACCAGCCACATCCCAATCATTCTACTAACTGCTAAGGCGGATTTGGATTCCCGCTTGGAAGGCTTGGAACAAGGCGCGGATGCCTACCTATCCAAGCCTTTTGAAAAGAAAGAGCTAGAAGTGCGCTTGCGGAAGCTGATTGAAATTCGGCAGCAGCTTAGCGCGCGTTACAGTACGCTTACCCCCCTGGGCATACCCACTACTCCAATAGAAGCCCAGCAAGATAGCTATGTACAAGAGCTAAAGGAAGCCATCTTATCTCTGTTGGAAGATGGAGAGTTCACTATCCCTTATTTATGTAGAGAGATGGGGGTTAGTCGGTCACAACTTCACCGCAAGCTCAAGGCCCTGACGGGAAAGACAACCACCCAGGTGATCCGTATGATCCGTATGCAACGGGCGAAAGAACTCCTACAACAGAGCGAGTTGAACGTATCGGAAGTCGGGTACGCCATTGGGTATGATAACCCCAGTCATTTCACCCAGGAATTCACGAAGGAGTTTGGCAGGGCACCGAGTTTTTACAAGGCGCCCAGAGGATAGCTTGATGCTCACCGTTGCATGCGGTCGGACCACCTTACCCTCCTCCTCCAAACCTATTTATCGGTGCTCACGAATAATCTATCTTCTTTCTCCCAGAGATACACTTCACGCTTCTTAAAGTTAAATGCCACGCGGAATTGTTGCAGGAATTCATAACCTATGATACCATCAGTCTTAGGCCCAACCACATGTCGGTTATAGTGGTCAAGATTGGCAAAGGCGGTATTCATTTCCGCTACTTCCCCTAGCGTAGTTTGCACCCCGGAAAGGCTTGCAAAAGTTGTCTTCTGACCCTTATTGCCGAAGCCGTGGAAGCGCTGCTGACGGCGACGCTTGATGAAAGATGCCAACTGCTCCAGATATTTGTTGGCGAAAAGATTGACCTCTGCTCCAGTGTCTACGGCCAGCTTCAGTTTCTTGTCGCCAACACGAAGATTAATGAGGGGGGTTCCTCCTTTGTATTTGAAGGTCAGTACTTCATCCGGCAGGGGCCCTTGTGCAAAAGAGCTGTTTTCACCATTGCGATCTAAGGGGTACAACCGAAGTTCACGTTTGCGATAATCAATCATTAAGGTATGTTTCTTGAACACTTCCGTACCTAATAGGCCATGTATACGAATGCCCTTCGAACGTTCTATGGCTACCATCGGTACGATCTGAGCATATACTCTTCCCCAGCTCTGTTCTCCGATTTGGACGGTAGGACGGCCTAGTTCCATAGTACCTCCTTGGCCGTTTAAGCCATAGTAATGCTTTGAGGATTGATGTCCTACATAATATCTGTTATTCAGAAGCAGCTCGGAAATTCCAGTGTCTAAGATGAAGTTGCCTTTCTGTCCGTCTACAATTGCCTCTATGATGATTAGTTTGCCCTCGACCTGGAAGGGAATAGTAGCATAAGACCCTAGCAGGATATTATTAAAGGATACCATTAAGAAGAGAGCGATGTATAGTTTAAAGTTTGCCATGATTTGAAGGATTTTATGGTTGAGAAATCCTTCAGCGCTGAAGTCATGACAAAGGTGCAGGCCACGGGGGGATGGTGAATTAGATATTGTTCCAAAGGCTTTAGTGTGGTACTGAATTTGTTCCGAAGCCTTGGTGAAAAGGGTGGTTCAGTGGGAAAAAACATTAGATATCGTTGCAGGGGTAGCGAAGGGTGATTGGCATTGGTTTGAAAATCAGATACTTATATGTCTCAAGGTCTTGATTTTGACTTTTCCGAGGAAATGGAGTGATGGTAGGTATTGTAATTATAGTTTCACTAACTTGAGCTATCTCATACATGTAAGCCCTTACTGCTCTCCGCTAATTACAACTAAGTTTTAACTCTGACCCATGGGAAAATCAACATTCAATTTTTCGCCCAAGTGGCGGTCAATAGCACTTGGTCTCTTTTGTTTACTTGTCTCTTCTACTTCCATTTTCACCCAAGTAAGTGGGGTCATTAAGGATAGTGAAACGAAGGAACCCTTAGTTGGAGTCTCCGTCTTGATTTCCGGTACAAGCACAGGCACGACCACCGATCAGGAGGGAAGATTTATGCTGTTTGCAAGCGAGGGAGATGTCATCATTTGCTCTTTCATTGGTTATACAAGACAAGAGATCGTGATTGGTGCCGCTACCAATCTTTCCATCAACTTGGTTTCAGGACTGCTCATGGAAGAAGTTGTAGTCACGGGATATTCTGTCGATGCTCGAAGAAAAATCCCAGGCTCCGTCTCCACGGTTCCGGCTAGGGATATACAGGTTGCTCCATCTGGAAATATCGAGCAACAGCTACAAGGGCGAGTGGCGGGGGTGACTGTGATAACCAATGGACAACCTGGGACGACTAGTCAAGTAAGAGTAAGGGGGTATGGGGCTTTGGGAGGGAATGAACCGCTTTACATTGTGGATGGAGTACCCGTTAATTCTGTAGATTTCCTTACTCCAGGGGATGTTGCTAGTGTGACAATTCTGAAGGACGCAACGGCTGCTTCTATTTATGGAGCTCGAGCAGCCGGAGGAGTGATTGTTTATACCACCAAAAAAGGGAAAAGGACACAGCAAGAATTGACAATCAGTTATGATGGTATGTTCGGGCTAACAACTCCTGGGGCTGGACTCTCTATGATGAACTCACAGGACCAGGCAGACTGGACCTGGGCGGCTATAAGAAATGCAGCGATTTCCCGAGGGGAAATACCCGAGTTTTCTCACCCCCAGTATGGCGATGGAGCTACGCCTGTATTACCTGATTATCTGTTGGTAGGGCAAGAGGCAGGTGTGATAGGGTCGGTTGATTTAGCGACACAACGTCAGTTGTATAACATTGATCATGATGCAGGCCCTATCTATCAGGTAGTAAAAGCTAATAAAGAAGGTACTGACTGGTATGATGTGGTGATGCGCAATGCCTTGCTGAAACGTCATCATCTAGGTATCTCAGGCGCCGGAGCAGCCAGCCAGTATTATGTGGGAGTTGGGATGCAAGAACAGGAGGGGATCGTCAGGAACCAGCAGTTTTCCCGTTATTCTTTTCGGGTCAACACAGCATTTGACCTCCTACCATTCTTAAAGATTGGAGAAAATTTCCAAGGAACCTATCGCTCAACTAGACTACTTGAAGGAGCAGCTGGTGGAATAGGTTCTGCGGACACCTGGACATTTGTAAATAGCAGTTTAACCAATCCGATCATCCCCGTTTATGATGAGTTTGGCGGTTATGCTGGTAACGCGGCTCCAGGGGTTGGGGTCAACTGGTCTAACCCATTGGCAGACGCGGAAAATTTAAAGGATAATCGAGACTTTACTGTCCAAGCCTTTGGAAACTTTTATATCGAATTAGAGCCGATCAAAGGATTAATTTTGCGGAGCAGTTTTGGTGGACAGTTCAGTACAGCTAATAGCCGCGAGTACCTAAAAACGACTTACCATAGTATCAACAAGCGAATAACCCCTGCCTTTAGTCAATTTTCAAGCTATACTTCCCAATGGGTCTGGACGAGCACAGCCAATTTCAGGAAGACTATAGGGTATAATACTGTGGACTTATTGCTGGGGCAAGAAGTATTGGATCAAGGATCTGGTTTTACGATTAGTGGCTTCGGTCTTGACCCCTTTTCTGAAAATGTTGACTACATTGGATTAACTACCCTATCCAACCGTACGGTCGAAGGAGCCCCTTTTAATGGCGTGAGGTTTGCTTCTTATTTCAGCCGGATAAATTATGACTATGCCGATAAGTACATGGTATCTGCAGTGCTTCGTCGGGATGGTTCTTCTCGCTTTGGTCAAAATAATCGCTATGGATTCTTTCCCGCGTTTTCTGCCGCCTGGCGGATTTCGTCAGAGCGATTTATGCAAAAATTTACTTTCATTGATGATATAAAATTGCGAGGAGGCTTTGGTGTCATGGGTAACTCCAATAATGTAGATCCGAACAATCAATACAGTCTATTTAGTTCCAGTCTGGAGGCTTCCAGCTATGATATTGACGGCACTAATACCAGTACAGTGGAAGGTTTTTATCGAACCCGCATTGGTAATCCTACTGCCAAATGGGAACAGGCTATTACGGCAAATATTGGCTTGGACATGCTACTGTTTAACGGTAGACTTGACCTAGGCGTAGAGTTTTGGCGAAAGCGCACAAAAGATCTCTTATTTCGGATGCCCGTAACGGTGCAGAGTGGCTTTTTTGCTGCAGACCCCTTTGTCAATGTAGGGGAAATGCTGAATGAAGGGATTGACTTTACGGTTACTTCCAAGGGGCGAACCAATGGAATAAGGTATCAGATCACTCTTAATGGCAGTTTTTTGCACAATGAGATCGTAACCCTGGCGCCAGGCATTGAAAACTTGCCCAATCGCAGTAGTGTCTACGGAAGTATTCGGCCGATTCTCAATCAGGTAGGACAACCATTGTCTACCTTTTATGGCTTTGAGGTACAGGGCTTGTTTCAAGACCAGGCCGAAGTCGATGCTGCAGCCACACAGGATGGAGCCGCACCAGGACGTTTTCGATACCGTGATATCAATGCAGATGGTGTGATCGATCAACAAGATCGTACCAAGCTGGGGAATCCTATTGCAGACTTTACAGGTGGGTTTGCCGTAAGGCTAGGCTTTCGAAATTGGAAATTGGAAGCCTATTCCTTTGCTTCCATTGGGAATGAAGTGTATAATCTTTCTAAGCGTGTTACCGACTTTTATACTGCTGGCTCGGCCATTGCTGAGCGTGTGAAGGAATCCTGGACCTTTGATAACCCGAGAGGGGAAATCCCGATATTTGAGAACGTCTCTAATTTTAGTACCAATACCGAATCCAATTCCTATTACGTAGAGGACGGCTCTTATTTCAGAATGCAAAACATCACTTTGTCCTATCTGATGCCGAAAGCAACCATCGGCAAATGGGGGCTAGAAAAATTCAGATTATACGTATCAGTCAACAATGCTTTTACCATTACGAGATACAGTGGTTTAGATCCAAGTGTAGGCGGTTGGAGAGACACGAACTTTGGCGTAGATCAGGGCAATTACCCGATGACGAGCAATTGGGTATTTGGTGTAAATCTGGATTTATAGAACAAGAAGCCTTGGCGAATTCAAAATTAACAATCATGCAAAAAACTAATACTTATATCAGTCTGGTGTGCATCCTGGCTTTCGTCCTAATGGCGTGCAAAGATAGTTTTCTGGACGTGGCTCCCACCGGTTCGCTGGGCTCGACCGAGTTATCATCTTTAGAAGGAATCGAAGGGACCTTAATTGGTGCATACAGCATGTTGCTAGGCCGAGCAGATCCTTTTTCTGGCGCGACTAATTGGATATGGGGTTCCATACGCGGTGGTGATGCTAATAAAGGCTCAGAGGAAGGAGATGCCCCTTTCATTAACGAAATACAGACCTTTGCTGTGCAGCCCAGCAATCAGGCTTTGTTATGGAAGTACAGGGTGCTTTATGAAGGTATCGCTCGAGCGAATGGGACATTGCGTTTGCTGCTTGTGGCTCAGCAAAATGTATCCGAAGCGGATAAAATCAGGATAGAGGCCGAGGCTCGTTTCTTAAGGGGACATTTCTACTTCGATTTGAAGAAGAATTTTAACAATACGCCTTATGTGGATGAGTATTGGGATGAAGTGACGCCTATCCAAAATGATCAAGATCTTTGGCCTTTTATTGAGGCAGATTTTCAATTTGCTTTTGATCATTTACCAGAAATACAAGCAGCGATTGGTCGGGCAAACAAGTGGGCAGCGGGTATCTATTTGGCCAAAGCCTATCTGTTTCAAAATAAATATTCTGCAGCTCAATTGCTCTTGGATCAAGCCATCACTAAAGGTGTAACGGCTGGGGGCAAACCCTATGGCTTGTTGCCATACTACGCCGATATCTTTAGATCCACTCATGATAATAATGAAGAATCAGTCTTTGCGGTTCAAGCCGCTGTTGGAACTGGAGCTTTGACCAATGCGAACCCAGCTATGCTTTTGAATTTTCCGATGGGTGGGCAAGATGTTCCCGGCGGCTGTTGCGGCTTCTTTGCACCAAGCCTAGACTTAGCTAATTCCTTTCGTACCGATGCGGCTGGTTTACCTTTACCCGGCCGCACCTACAATGAGGCTAACCATGCCTTGAAAACGGACCTAGGACTTACGGCCTTAGATACTTTTACGCCTGATGCTGGAAATATCGATCCTAGATTAGATCATGCGATAGGCCGCAGGGGTATTCCGTATCTAGACTGGGGTTTACACCCTGGTGCCACCTGGGTTCGAGCTCAACCCTATAGCGGTCCTTATTCCCCCAAGAAGTTCAGTTACTATAAAGAGGGAGTAGGGGTTGAAAATGATGTGTCGGGTTGGACCCGAGGTTACACTGCCGTAAACTATAATCTGATCCGTTTTGCCGATGTTCTGTTGATGGCTGCCGAAGCGGAAATAGAACTCAACAATCTGGATCAAGCGCGAGAATACATTAATCGAGTAAGAATTCGCGCAATGAATTCTCCTTTACCCGAGGCTGAAGCTCGTTATGTTATGGCAATTTATCCGCCTTTTGCCAACCAGGCCGCCGGAAGGAGGGCTGTTCGTCTAGAACGAAAACTAGAACTCTCAGGCGAGGGACATCGCTTTTACGATTTGGTGCGTTGGGGTATCGCCAAGGCGGAACTGGATGCCTATCTGCAACATGAAGACCAATTTTTAAAACCACCTTTTGCAGGAGCTGATTTTACCGCAGGGAAAAGTGAGTATCTGCCTATTCCTCAGGCGGAGATTGATTTGCAGGGGGTGGATGTATTGAGGCAAAATCCGGGTTATTAGTTGGAATGGAGGCTTATTTGCGAATGCAAACTGCTCAGGGATATTCACCAGTAAATCTCTCTTAATATGCTAATGTAGGTAGCTCTATTTATGGAACCTCATCTAAACCCCAAAATAGGTGTATTGGAAGGAATAGGTAGCTAGAGGACTGTTGAAGAGCTTTGACTCAATGTAAGGCTAGTCCTGGTGCCACCCTCGTCAATTTGACATGCAACAACAAGGGAACACCAGACAGATTCTATCAGATTTCACGTTTCTTTGATTATCAATCCCGCACAAAGCGCACGCTTGTAATTAATCCATTTTTCACCTCATAGATAGAGACATACTTAGTTTCCTTTTCAGCGCGAGTTACAATTTCGTGGTTGATGACATACGCTCCATTGGTGATCTGATTAATAATTTCTACATGGACATTTTTCTCTTTGAAATCAGCTTCAAAAATCGAGGCTAACCTTTGAGAACCTTTGCCTAATAACTTAGATGGATAGGTGTAAACTTTGACATCTTCATGGTAGCATTTTAAGAAGGCAGCGAGATCATGTTGATTGAAAAAATCCATTCTCGCATTGACTACCTCTAGGGGTTGTACTTGATCAGTGTTTTGTTGGGTTCTGGATGCATCAAGGTTTGCCCCGTGGGCAGATTTTTGCTCACAAGCAAGTAGGAAGATCATTGCGAATCCAACAAGAAAGGTTGCTGCTTTGGTCATTGTAATGAAGTATTTGATTAGGCAGCAATAATCGACAATCAGCTACAAAGGTTCTTTAAAGAACATGTTTCTTTAAACGATTTTGGAAGAAAAAGCAGCATTAGGAATTTACGTTTCTCCGGTAGGCGGAAGGAGTTATTCCCGTTTCCTTCTTAAAGGCGACATTGAAGGAGGTTACGTTGCCAAAACCCACTTCATAGGCGATCGTGGCAATCTTATCCGTTTTGTGTTCTGGTGCTCCCAATAGCTTTTTAGCCTTTTCCACGCGATGGTAGTTCACAAACTCAGAGAAGTTTTGCTGTCTATTTTCATTGATGGCCTGAGAAATGAGTCTAGTGTTGACCCCCAGTTTCTCCGCAACGACTTGGAGGTTGAGTCCATCCTGTAGAAAAAATTCTTCCAGTTCGAAAAGTGTTTTTATCCTTTGATACAATTCTTTCGAACCCCGGGCATCCATTTTTGAATGACTGTACTTTTCCAAACTAAACTTATGACGATTCAAAAAAAGGTAGGTAAAGGAGTATATCATAAAGCTGTAGAAAATAGGGCCTGAAATGTAGTGGGGAGTGAGTTCGAAGAGGTTACCTAAATAGTAAAACCAGATTAAGGTAGCACCTAGCAATATTAGTCGATACCATTGCAGTAGCTCCTTTGAAGCGCTAGTACGACTTCTACGTAACAGGGAAAAAGAAAGTATCAAGTAAATCAATAAGAAAAATACGACAAGCCCGTAGTTCCAAAAGGATTCGAAGTTTCCGTTTCTCGGAACGAATGGAATCAGAAAAAGGAAGCAACCGAAAGGGACGAAATGGAGGTAATCAGAACGACTGAATATTTTTCTTTTTTCAAGCAGCGTTAGGCCATAAAGAAATAAAGCTGGACCGGCGAAGAATATACCTGAGGTCCCTATATTCTTTTGCCATTCTTCCAAGGGGATATAGTAATTTAAGACTGATTTACCTATTCGCATGGTTAGCCCCAGTATAATTAACCCTAAAAGAACATTCGCTTTTTTATCTCCATTCTTCAGAGAGAATAAGTAAAAACTTAGGAAAAGTCCTTGAGCAAGCCCCATTGATGCCATGATAAGGATGATTCCATTTGTTAGCATTTGCTCAAGCTGTATGTGTGATGACGAGATTTATAGTTACTTCCCAATACAGAACTTCCCAAAAATATTTCCCAGCAAATCATCCGTGGAGATCTCACCGGTGATCTCTCCCAGGAAGGCCAAGGATCTGCGAATATCCATCGCCACGAAATCTGAGGTGATGCCGGAGTCCATGGCGTGCAGGACATCGTCCAGGCTTTCACTGGCCTTTTTCAGGGCTTCGAAGTGGCGGGCATTGCTCACGATGGTGCTGTCGACCTGGACTTGCTCGGTGAGGACGGATTGGTAGAGTTTCTCTTTGAGAAAGCCGATATTCATTTTTTCTAGGGCGGAAATCGGTACCCACTGAGCTTTTGAAACAGTGGAAAGGAAATCGGAATCGTCTGTCGTCTGTCCCCTGTCTTCTGTCTCCTCAAAATAATGCTCAAACTTTGTATGCGGATTCAAGTCCATCTTATTGGCGATGACGAGCAAATGCATATCAGGCTTGACCAGTTTGGCGAGGTCTTGGCGGACTTCTTCCGGCTGCGTTTGGATGACGTCGAAGACGTAGATGAGGAGGGCGGATTGGCTGATTTTTTCCATCGTCTTTTCGACGCCGATGGCTTCGATCTGATCACTAGCTTCGCGGATGCCAGCGGTGTCGATTAAGCGAAATTGGATGCCTTCAATATTGAGCACTTCCTCGATGGTATCTCGGGTGGTGCCGGCGATGTCGGAAACAATGGCTCGGTCCTCGTTTAACAGGGCGTTGAGGAGGGTGGATTTGCCAGCATTGGGACGGCCAGCGATAACGGTGTTGATGCCGTGCTTGATGGCGTTGCCGAGATCGAAGGATTGTACCAGGGCGTGGATATAGGTTTGGATCTTCTTGACCAAATTCTTCAATTCGGTGCGATCGGCGAATTCTACGTCTTCTTCGGAGAAATCGAGTTCTAGTTCGATGAGACTGGCAAAATCGAGCAGTTGTTGGCGTAACTTTTGGATTTCATCGCTGAACCCGCCTCGCATTTGCTGCATGGCCAGATTATGGGAGGAGGCAGAACTGGAGGCAATTAGATCAGCTACGGCTTCGGCCTGACTGAGGTCCATTTGGCCATTTAGGAAGGCCCGGAGGGTGAATTCACCAGGCTGGGCCATACGAGCGCCTTCCTGCACGAATAGTTGGATAAGCTGCTGGATAATGTAATTGGAGCCATGACAGGAGACTTCTACGACATTTTCACCAGTATAAGACTTTGGAGCTACAAAAAGGGACACCAACACCTCATCTATGATCCGATCTTCACGGTCTCTAATCGTTCCAAAGTGGATGGTGTGACTCTCTTGTTTTTCCAAGTCTTTCCCCTTAAATACACCGTTACAGATCGAGATGGCCTCCTTGCCAGATAAGCGAATCACGCCTATGGCGCCAATGCCCGTAGGTGTGGCCAGTGCTACAATGGTGTCATTCAGATCGTGCGTCGAATATTGCATCCGGCAAAAGTACGGGAAATTGCAAACAATGAGGGAGTTGATTGGAGGGATGGGGAACTAAGGTCCATTTGAGACTTATCTTAACTAATGGACTTGAGTCCACTGCTTTCCATCCCAGGTCCAAAAATCGCCCAATGCCTTCCGATTGCTGTCTCGGCCGCCATGCAAGACAACTTGCTGGAGATTATAATCATAAGTTCCAGCTGCCATATCCCTTGGACTTGGTCCACTTTCGATTACTTTGGTCCATGCTTCTCCATCCCATTCCCAGGTGTCTTGATAAAGCTGCTCCGGCGTCCTTCTCTTTCCTCCGAATAGAACGATGCGTCCTCGCTTTAAGTCTGTAACCATCAGATGATTGTTTCGGGCAGGTGGACCCGCTACTTTCAATTGTTGCCATTTTTCTCCATCCCATTCCCAAGTGTCTCCCACAGAATTACCGTTAGCGTATCCACCAAAGAGGAGGAGGGTCTCTCGATTAGGATCGTAAGCCATTTGGGCACGAGTTCTAGAGCTAGGCTTGTTTCCTTGGACAGGTATGGCTTCCCAATTTCCCTTGCGATAAGCCCACATCTCATCCGAACCCTTAGCCGAACCGGAAAAGAGAAATATTACTCCTCGTTTTTCATCCACCGCTACGGCTGCAGAATGTCTTAAGGAGGGCTTGAGGTGGCTTTGCTCGACCCAACTTTCCCCATTCCAATCCCAGATCATATCCTCAACCAGTCCTTTGTCCGAGACACCCCCGATCAGAAGACTCATTTGTGTAAAGGGATCAAAAATGAACGCATGACTACTTCTAGCGGTAGGAGTCTTGACGGATCTTCGTAACCAGGCATTCCCATCCCATTCCCAGGTATCGCCAAAGAACCTTGTTTGATCGCCATTGCCTCCAAATAGAACCAGCTTTTTATCGGCTCGATCGAAAGTGATGGCATGATGATTTCTGGCTTCCGGCTTATCTATGGACGTGAACTGAGATGAGATGAAGGGGAGAAGAATCAACAAGAAAAGGTGACGCATAAGCTACGGTATAGGTTAAGGCGTCATAAGTTAGAGAATGGCCATAGCATTGAACTTAGCTTCTAATGATCAGTCAGCTTCCTGTCAAAAGTTCAAGTGCATCCATAGCAAATGTCCCCCGCTTTATATCCTAAGGTGTAAGGTGTGGTCAGGAAGGAGATCTTCTTTAAGACCAGGTTCGTAAGATTCCCAGGGCAAATCTCTATCCTGGCTCTTGCGTTCCGCCTTGGCAAAATTTTCTTTGAACATAAAAATCAAAGCAAAAAAGACAATGATGGAAACGATCCATTTTTGCATTCTGCCTAATCCAAACAAGCCTAGAATCAGATAGCCAAAAAAGATGATGGAAAGCGTAAAGAAAAGTGGGGCGATTTGCGGAATATCCGACATCAAGGAGATGATAGATCGAAACTCTGTAGAAAGCTGTCTGAAAAACCATTTAACGGGCTCAGGAATTGCCGGTAAGTTTTCCAACACTTTGAAGAGATCCTTATCATATTCCTTGATCATGAAGAAGTTCAAGGCCAAGAAATTACAGCCTACAATGCCGACTACCATCATGATGCGCTGAGGTAACTGCACCCAACTGTGAGAAACGCGTTGCACATAGGCCTCCATACGGCCACCGAGTTGGTTGGTCATCCACACTGTGATGAAACTTCCACCCATTCCAATGAGAATCGCTACTGATAAGGGATCGACGTCCATTGCTGGTTATTTTACTAACAGTCTGTTTTCAAGGACTAATTACTCAAATTTAGTATTAGAAACAATAAAATCCGTCAAATGCTGCTCCTTTTTCTATGAAGTGCAGCTTTAAGACCATAATCAAGAAGTTGGTGGTGATCAATGTCTGAACAAAAAACGAACAACTGAACGGGCATAGCGCTCAGGAGTCGGAGTAGATTTGGACTTTCAAAGAAAGAAAAAGCGGAGAATAGACAGAATAGACTGTGCACGCGCACAATTTTTTCTTAAAATGGGGTTAACATTTGCACAGCAAGCAGACTTTCCCTACCTTAATTGCCAGAATTATCACCAAGCGATGTAAACAACAGACTGTTTTATAAACACTTGTGATGATAGCATAATAACATCATTAGTTACCAACTTTTCAAATAAGAATCATGAAAAAGAAAATACAGGGTAGTGAGCGCCGCAACTTTCTAAAAGCCTCTGGAGCGACCTTGCTCGCCAGTAGCCTAGGGGCAAATGTACTAGCTCACAGTACGTCTCCCTTTTTCAACGACAATGAGGTATTAAAGGTCGGATTGATTGGATGTGGCGGACGGGGTACCGGTGCAGCTAATCAAGCAATGAATGCTGACCCAAAGGTGATTTTGACAGCGATGGCAGATATTTTTCCTGACCGCTTAGAAAAATCATATAATGCCTTAAAGACTGAAAATGAAGAGAAACTGCAAGTAGCAGATGATCATAAATTTATAGGCTTCGACGCATACAAGAAGGTGTTGGCCTCGGATGTGGACGTCGTTATTTTATGTACGCCACCTTCCTTCCGTCCAGGACACTTGGAGGCTGCCGTCGAAGCGGGAAAGCATATCTTCTGTGAAAAGCCAGTGGCTGTAGATGCGCCAGGTATCCGCCGGGTAATTGAGGTAGCCAAGAAAGCGAAAGAGAAGAACTTGGCATTAATGTCGGGCTTCTGCTGGAGATATGACTTCCCAAAGCGTGCGACTTACGAGCGCATCCTAAATGGAGATATTGGCAAAGTGACTGGTATTTACAATACCTACAACACAGGTGCCCTTTGGGAAAGAGAAAGAAAGACGGATTGGAACGACATGGAGTTCATCATGCGCAACTGGCTATACTACAATTGGCTTTCTGGTGACCATATTGCTGAACAAGCTGTGCATAGTTTGGATTTAATGTCCTGGGCGATGGGCGATGTATTGCCATTAAAGGCAGTAGGAACGGGTGGCCGTCAAAGTCGAACGGATGCCAAGTACGGTAATGTATATGATCATTTTGCGATTGTTTACGAATATGCTGATGGCATTAGAGGCTTCCACTTTAGTCGCCAGCAGAAAGGCTGTAAGCGAGCGTATGATATTACTATCCAAGGTGACCGTGGTCAGTGCTATATTGATGTATTCCGTAAGCATGAGATCACTGGTGCAGTAAATTGGAAATATAAGGGAGAAAAGAACAATATGTACCAAACGGAGCATGATGAGTTGTTTGCCTCCATCCGCGCCGGAAAACCTATCAATGATGGGGTTCGAATGGCACATAGCACTATGCTCGCCATTTGGGGGAGAATGGTAGCTTATACCGGGGAAGAACTGACCTGGGAGAAAGCCCTGAACTCCGAAGAAAAGTTAGGGCCAGCATTAGAAGATTATAACTGGGATCTAGCTTGGAAAATGAAGGATGTAGCTAAGCCTGGTATGACTAAGTTTGTTTAGAATATCCGCCAGATAATAGTTTAAAGTTGAATGTTTAGGGTTTAGGCTGTGTCAAGCCTAAGCCCTAAACTATAAATGTTGACGCTTAAACGGTAACCCTCAACTTTCCAACGATCAATCCTAAACTTTCAAAACCACCAATTCATGCAAAAACAAGACCGAAGAGCCTTCATAAAAACAAGTTCTGCTGCGGCCCTATCGCTGGCCGTTGCTCCAAATCTAATGGGCAATACCCCGCCCGTGACCAATCAACCCTTAATCAAGAAGAGTTTAAAATTTGGGATGATCAAAGAAGATCTATCCGTATTAGATAAATTCAAGCTGGTAAAAGATCTGGGGTTCCATGGTATTGAATTTGACAGCCCCAATGATTTGAATGATAAGGAGATCCTAAAAGCTAAGCGAAAGACTGGCCTGGAAATTCCTGGAGTAGTGAACTCTAGACACTGGAAAATGCCTTTATCCTCTCCTGATCCTGCTGTTAGAGCACAGTGTGTGGAGTCCATGAAAACAGCCTTGAAAGCCTGTAAGAAGTACGGTGGTACGACCGTACTCCTCGTTCCGGGCGTGGTGAATGACAAGGTGCGTTACGATGAGGCCTATGAACGTTCCCAAGCTGAAATTCGTAAGCTGTTGCCGATAGCTGAAAAAACAGGGATCAAGATTGCCATTGAGAATGTTTGGAATAATTTCCTGATCAGCCCAATGGAAGCCGCTCGTTACATTGATGAGTTTGATAGCGAAATGATCGGTTGGTACTTCGACGTAGGAAATATTATTCGCTATGGTTGGGCCGATCAATGGGTGCGCATTTTGGGCAAACGAATCATTAAGATCGATGTAAAGGAATATAGCCGCAAGAAGCAGAAGGAAGAGGGGATTTGGGCCGGGTTCCAAGTGAAACTGGGACAAGGGGATTCAGATTGGGCGAGTGTGAATAAGGCTTTGCGAGAGGTAGGCTATCAGGGTTGGGGCTCTGCCGAAGTGCCAGGAGGAGATCGAACTCGACTTCGTGAGATTTCGGAGAATATGGATAAGATTTATGCTTTATAGGCCTTTGTTCGCCACTGTTTAGGGTTTAAGGTTGAATGTTTAAGGAGTAGGTTGCTATCCTTTAAACAGTAAACGAAAACCCTAAACTTCCCATTCTAGATCTGCCTTTACAAAAATAGTAGCGATTTGACCGCCTCGTAATAACTGTCACTCACTGGAATAGTTGAGTCATTTATTGATAACTTCCGACCTTTCAGACTCGATACCTTCTGTCCATTAACGATGTACGATCTGTGTACGCGCAAGAAGGAATCTGGTAATGTTGGTAGCAATTTCTTTAGTGATTGATTGGCAGTGATCTTTTTTCCAGTGTCCAAATGATAGTGTACATATTCACCGTCGCTTTCTATGTATAAAATCTCCTGTGGCGAAACTTTATACAGATCATAGCCAGATTTGATTACAATAGGCTTTATGGAAGCAGGATCTGTAGCTTCTCCCTTTGGGAACTTTTCTACAGCAGTTAGAAACCGATTGAAGGTTATGGGTTTTAGTAAATAATCCAGGGCATTCAATTCAAAGCCCTTGAGCGCATATTCAGAATAAGCAGTTGTGAATATCACCTTCGTGTCTGATTTGGCAATGAGTGCTGCGAAATCAGTCCCTTTTAGGTCTGGCATTTGAATATCCAAAAACAGAAGATCCACGGAGTTGGCTTTCATAAACGACAATCCATCTAAGGGATTTTCAAACGAAGCCTGCCATCGTAAAGAATCTACCTTATCTATGTAGGTCTTGATTAGCTTTCTTGCTAACTCTTCATCGTCTATTATTACACAGTTAATCATTTGAGCTTCATTCTTAGGTAGACCTTAAAAGTATCGGACCTTCTAATATCTAGCTGGTGAGTTTGAGGGTACAGGATGTCGAGCCTCTTTTTTACATTTTGGAGCCCTATTCCCCCTCGTTCATCATTTACGAGCGTTTCGGATGGAAGGCTATTTTCCACTGAAAATTCAATGATATCTTCTTCCGACTTAAGGTGAATATTTACAAAACTAGTTCCTCTTTTCTCTATTCCACTGTGTTTAAATGCGTTTTCAATAAAGGGCACAAAAAGCATGGGAGGGACTAGGAGTGTCTCATCTTCCACCTCTTCTATAAAAGTAATATTGAACTTTTCGCTGCTTTTAAGTTTAAATAGTTCAATAAAATGCGTGATGTACTGCAACTCCTTCTGCAAAGGAACCTCTGGTCGCTCACAATCATACAATACATATCGGAGCATCAAAGAAAGGGTGCTAATGCCTTCCTGTGTTTTATCGGAATTTGTGACGGACAGGGCGTAGATGTTATTCAATGCATTAAATAAAAAATGCGGGTTGATCTGCATTTTTAAGAACTTCAGCTCACTTTTCACCAATTCCATTCTGGACAAGATCTCACTCTTCTCTTTTTGCTGGGCGTAAGCAAAAGTTTCTACGAGTATCGCTGAAAGGCAGGGTATAGCCATGATTAAAAGCTGCCGAAAAGAACGCGATGCCATTAGGGGAGGTCTCTGACCTATTGGTACCGAGGAGGCTCGTCTTATTGGGTCTGGCCCGAGGACAGTACTGATGTAAGTAGCTAACAGAATTAAAGAAACAACAGATAGTAAAAAGTAAATGTATTTTTTTTTGAGTAGGAATTTAGGCACTGCATAATATATCACTACGAAAAGAAGGAAGGCTTGTAGCATAAAGGATAGGCCATTCGCTCGAATAAAACGCAATTCCAAACCAACAGACAACCAAACCAAGCACCAAACTCCTAACCAAAACAGCACCTGAAAAAGGTATCTTTTAGAGCTATACATATAGCAAAGAAAGTAAAATATATTTTGATCCCCCCTTGAATGTAGCCGTTTGAGGTCGAGGAATAAAACGATTCAACGGAGATGATTTCCTATTCACTGAAAACTATGACCGACTCACTGAAAGTTCAAATTCCGGACTAAAATAGAGCCTATCTTTATTTCCGTACAGGAGGATATTGGAGCTAGAAATTACCTCAAGAAGATATCCAATAGCAGAACTGGTTTAGGCCATTTGTTTGTCATCCAGATAAAAAAAATAGATCCGTTCAAACACCAAAACGCAGATGAGATAACCACCAAGCAAGATGATCGAGTCGCAAGTGAAATATTTTTAATGTATAAAATAATCAAATGAATTATCTCAAATTCTCAATTTTACTGCTTTTAGGAGTTGCTCTATTCTTTTCATCATGTAAAAATGACGAAGATTCCTGTATCGAAATAGTTTGGTACGAAGATGCCGATGGTGATGGACTAGGTAATCCGAATGTGAGCCGAGTTGCATGTAATCAACCAGAAGGCTATGTAGAGGATAATACCGACCCAAATGACACTGGGCTCGCCAGTACCCCCCTTTCTGCTTTCGACGAATTTAATTCTGAAGCTGTGACTATATCATTTGATGGAAATGAAGTCACTATTGAGTCAAATGGACTACCGAATCATACCACTCCTTATTGGGAAGAAACACATCCGCTATACATTGAGCCTGTGGTGGCAACCACTCGTCAAACACCCGGTCGGATTGGAGGTGAACGTAGCTACACCCTTACCGTACCCATCATACCAGAAATAGCACCGACTGGTACCGTTACAGGGCTGGGAGCTATTGGCATTGCTGTCACTGGTGTTCCTATTTTTAATGATTTAGAAGGTCCCAACAGACCTTTAGAAGAAATGATTGTTGAGACCTTTGATTATGCCGGAGCACACAATGGTCCTTCAGGTTATCACTACCATATAGAGTCTTACGATGTTCCGGAGAACACGGTACTTTCTCATGATGATGAAAAATTAGTAGGGATTATGGCGGATGGATTTTTGATTTATGGGAGAAGAGAGATGGATGGATCATATCCTACAGACTTAGACGAGTCTGGTGGTCATTTTGGGGTAACTCAACATAGTAACGGTGAGGAAATTTACCATTACCATATCATCAATGAATATTACTTCGGAAATATCATTGCTCTTTTTGCAGGGGAGTTGAAAGGCACACCAAATACTATTTTTTAAGATATAGAAGGATTTCTGAGTTTCATGGAATCATCAGGGTTATAGGTATGTAATTCTTGGTGATTCCTTTTTAAAAAACAAAATATGAGATGTGTGAGAGCAATGGTATTTATGTTCATGGTCTTGATGATAGCTTGTGCAGAAAATAGAGAAGTAAAAAAAGGCCTTCCTGATTTACGGGTATCGAAGCTAGCAGTAAAAATCCCGGATAAAACGGTCGGCATATCTTCACTACAATATGATAACAAGGTATCGCTATGGTCATTGGGCGACGAACGCTATTCTGGTTACATGGTGAGTTTCTACCAGGATAGTACGCTCAAAGAAAAAATAGGAATCCTAAATGGTAAAAGACAAGATCAAGCCATCCATTGGTATCCAGATGGAAAATTAAAACAAGTGGCTCACTATCATCAAGGAAAACTACACGGAGAAAAAAAAATGTGGTCATCAGATACAAGTCATATCCTGATTGCTCACTACAACTATCATTTAGGAAAGGCACACGGAGAGCAAAAGCAATGGTATCCCTCTGGTGAACTGTACAAAAAACTACAGCTGAACTTTGGTAAAGAAGATGGAGTTCAGCAAGCATTTAGAAAAAATGGTGAATTGTACGCTAACTATGAAGCGAAAAATGGTAGAATATTTGGACTGAGAAAAGCGTCACTTTGCTACGGGATAGAAGATAAGAAGGTTAGGTATGCAAAATAGAATCAAGCTTTTACCTAGTACTAGCATGATCGTTGGCAAAGGTTTAAGGTTGAAAGTTTAGGAGTTAGGTGTACCATTCCTTAAACATTACACAATAAACCTTGAATTTCTCTTACTAGAAATTCCGATCCAATTTATTCCGCTTTTCTTCCACAATCGGCCGGACAAAACAGCCCTCCAAATGATCATTCACTAAACCCATGGCTTGCATAAAGGCATATGCCGTGGTAGGTCCGACAAAACTCCAGCCTCGCTTTTTCAAGTCTTTGCTGATCGCTACAGAAGTAGGAGTCTGAGTTATCGGGCGCAGGCTAGCGTAGTCAAATTTATCGGGTCGTTCACTTGCGGTGGGTTCGAAACTCCAGAAATATTTGGCCAGGGAGCCTTCTTTTTCTGCGAGTTCAATGGCCCGTTTTGCATTATTGATGGTTGATTCAATTTTCTTTCGATGTCTTACGATACCAGCATCTTGCAATAGCCGTTCTACATCTTTCTCCCCAAATCGAGCTACCTTCTCAAAATCAAAGCCAGCAAAAGCTGTACGGAAATTCTCCCGCTTGCGCAAAATGGTGAGCCAACTTAGACCAGATTGAAAGCCCTCCAAACAGATTTTCTCGAATAGTCGAATATCATCCGTAACTGGATGCCCCCATTCTTCATCATGATATCTTTGATAATCGGGATGATTGTTATACCACCAGCAACGTGCTTTGCCGTCTTCTCCAATGAGTAGACCGTCTGTCGGTATTTGATCTGCCATAACTCCTTTTTTGGGTGATTGAGATTGATCGATCGGGAAGATACAATCTTAGTATCGCTTGGCCTAACGATAATTAACCATTCAATTCCGGGAATAAGGCGGAAAGTCCTGCTTCCGAAGCTTCGCAGATTCCTCTTTCCGTAATCAAACCCGTTACCAATCGAGCGGGCGTGACATCGAAGCCATAGTTCAAGGCTGGACTTTCGGCTGGTGTGAGTAGTACCTTCTTGAGTTCATCTTGTTCCAATCCCTGAATGTATTTGACCTCATGACCACTGCGCTCTTCAATCGGAATATCACACAGTCCATTCTCGATTGTCCAATCAATGGTTGAAGAGGGTAGGGCTACATAAAATGGTACCTGATTGTCATAAGCCGCTAAAGCCTTCAAGTAGGTTCCGATCTTGTTGGCTACATCCCCATTTCTGGTGGTCCTATCCGTTCCGACAATGACCATGTCGACCATGCGATGCTGCATCAAGTGACCTCCTAAATTATCTACGATTACCGTATGAGGTACCCCGTGTTCTTTTAGTTCAAAGGCGGTAATGCGGGCGCCTTGATTCCTAGGGCGGGTCTCATCGACCCAGACGTGCACCGGAATGCCTTTGTCATGGGCGGCATAGATCGGAGAGGTGGCTGTCCCATAATCGATGCACGCCATCCAGCCTGCATTACAGTGGGTCAACACATTTACGGGTTTATTGCCATTCTTCTCATAAATATCTTCGATAATTTTCAAGCCATGTTCGCCTATGCTACGGCAAAAGGCAACGCTTTCCTCGGCCACCTCGGCTGCCAAGTCCTTGGCTATACTCACCAACTCTTGCTGATGACTTTTACCTTGCAAGGCGATCTGAACTCTTTGCAGCACATTGAAAAGGTCAACGGCTGTGGGGCGGGTTTCCTGTAGCTCCTGAATGGCGGCTGGGATAAAGGTGGCCCAGTCGGTGTTTGAGGGGGCGTGATAAAGGCCTAGGTACATTCCATAAGCTGCCGTGACGCCGATCAACGGGGCGCCGCGTACATGCATCTCGCGAATAGCTGCTGCGCTTTCCTCAAGACTCTTTAAGGCTTCGATGGTGAGCTTATGTGGAAGACTGCGTTGATCTATGATGTTTACAGTTCCTTCATCTTCAGGGTCTAGCCAAATGGTGCGATAGGATTGATTTTGGATCTTCATGGCAATGATGTAAGGTGTATGGATGGAAATGCAGATTTACTATTTCCTTATTCGGAACCGCCAAAGCTAATAAAATCGGTAGTATTCATCTCTTCATCAGCCGATTAATGGTAAGAAGAACAAAGGGTTAACATACACCTATGATAGCCTTAACACGGAATTGATCAAAAGGAAGCTGAACCGCCACTTTTTCCAGGTGTAGAAATTGTCAAGAGCGCCGGCAATTTTATTCGGAGAGTGGGAGTTAATGCACTTAGCAACATATCCCTTGAGCATATCCTCCAATATCTGGATATTGTAGTAGTATTCAACATAATAACCAAGAATGAAACAGTTACAACTTAACGCTTTACTAGCCTTACTTTTCTTTTCCCTTACTCAACTGTCTGCGCAAAAGATGGAAACCGCCAAGGTGATCGCTTTTGTCAACGTCAATGTGTTACCGATGAACGGCGATGGCCTGATGCCCAATCAGACGGTTTTAGTGAAAAATGGGAAAATTCAGAAACTTGGCCCGGTCACCAAGATCAAGGTGCCAAAATCTGCCCTGCAAATAGATGGTGAGGGGAAATACTTGATGCCAGGCTTGGCAGAAATGCATGCGCATATTCCTACCCCTAGAGATGGAGATGATACGCGGGTCAAAGAAGTGCTATTCCTGTATCTTTCCCAGGGGATAACCACCATCCGTGGCATGCTGGGTGATCCCTATCATTTGGGACTTCGGAAGCAGGCTGCTGACGGTACTATCCTTAGTCCTCGAATCTACACCTCCAGCCCTTCCGTCAATGGAAACAGCGTACAAACGGTTGAAGAGGCGCGCACCAAAGTGGCAAAATACAAGACGGATGGCTATGATTTTCTAAAGATCCACCCCGGACTATCACTTGAGGTGTTCAATGCCGTAGCTGAAACTGCGGATAAAGTCGGGATTCCTTTTTCAGGACACGTTCCTCTTCAGGTTGGAATCGAAAGAGCCATCGATGCGGGCTATGCTTCCATTGATCACCTGGACGGGTTCTTAGAAGGTCTGGTGTCGGAGTCAGCCGATGTGCAAATGAACCAAAATGGCTTCTTTGGATATAATTTTACGGATATAGCCGATGTCAATAAGCTATCCAAGCTAGTAGCCAGGGCTAAGGCGCGCGGTGTGTGGTTCGTTCCTACTCAAACATTGATGACGCGTTGGTTTTCTCCCACAAAGCCTGAGGTAATAGGGAATGAACCTGAAATGCAATACATGCCATCAGCTACGCTATACCAATGGCGGCTCAATAAAAATCGCATGTTAGAGGATCCAAGCTACGAGGTCAAACGCTGGGAAGCATTCGTTGCCTTGCGACAAAAGATCATGCGCAATTTACACCGCTCTGGTGCCGGAATCCTATTGGGATCTGACGCACCCCAAGTCTATAATGTTCCCGGCTTCTCTATTCACCATGAGCTGAAAGACATGGTAGACGCGGGTATCCCTGCGCTCGCAGTCCTACAGAGTGGCACCGCCAACCCTGCCAAATTCTTCAAGGAGGAAGGCAATTATGGGACGGTAGAAAAAGGTGCTGCGGCAGACTTGATTCTATTGGATGCCAATCCGATCGAGGACATTACCAATGCGCAGCGTCAAGTGGGGGTGATGACGGCGGGCCGTTGGCTCACCAAATCTGCTATTGATGCCCAATTAATGGAAATAGCCAATCGTCATAGTAAGTAGCATAGATTGTATTTTCTGTACGGAAAGACCCGAAGCTTCCTCCTTATATTGCCTGGAAGTTTCGGGTTTTTTATGGGCTGAAATAAAGGCTGGCTTCTTGGCTTCTGAAATTTAAAATGACCTCGAAGGTTAAGTTTGGCTGAGTTTTCTTATTATTGGTGTAATTACATCGCCTTAGAGAAAGAACTTCACATACTCATGAGTCAAGCATTAAGTTTTGAGGATTTTGAAAAAGCTTGTCAGGACAATCGATTATACCAATCTCTCACGCCTGAAGAACGCAGTCACTTGTTCAAGTTGGCCAAGCGACAGCAGATATCCGCAGGAGAAGTCCTATTCTATTCTTCCGAAACGGATAGTTCTGCCTTTTACATCATAGAAGAAGGCAAGCTTCGCCTAAACCTGAACAGTGGGAAGGAAAAGATCTATGAAGAAGGAAAGTTGTTTGGAGAGATTTCGGTACTAAATGGGAGTCCTAGGATGGGAACGATGACGGCCTTAGTGGATAGTAGTTTGATTGTGATAGAAGGAGACTTATTGTTCGATGAAGACAGGATTCCTGCACAGAGTTCGTTCTCTATATTCAAAGGCTTAGTGGGGTATGTGATCAGCTACTTGAATGAAGAATACGCTCATGCTACCGAACGAATCATTGAGAAAGGGGAGGGCGTTACGATTGAGTTTAAGGAGTCCTTGAGTAAAAAGCTAAAACAGGAGGTCGTGAAAACCATCTGTGCCTTTCTCAATACGAGAGGAGGGACCATCCTTTTAGGCGTCAATGACAAAGCGGAAGTAATTGGTTTGGATGTTGAGTCGGAAAAAGATCTCGATAACTACAAGCAAAGTATCATACAGATTCTGAAGCATAAGGTGGGCATTAATGGTTCTACTAATATCCACTTCAACACGGAGAAACTGGACAATAAGATATTACTAAGAATCAATTGCACACCATCTAATCATCCCATTATTCTCGAAGACAAGGATGGCCAATACTTCTACATCCGGTCCGGTCCCACCAGTATCAAAGCGCCCAATATCAAAGAGGTACTTTCCTACTATCAAGAAAGGTTTGAATCGTCCAATCGATTTAACTAGCTCGCCAGAAATAAGGGGTGAATAGCACAAGAATGGTAAAAAGCTCTAAGCGTCCTAGTAGCATGTAAAAGACTAGGAATAGCTTGATGGGTTGACTCAGATGGGCAAAGTTATCCACTGGCCCTACTTCTCCTATCCCAGGCCCTACATTACCCAAGCTGGTGGCTGCGGCACCAATGGCCGTCATGAAGTCCAGCCCCATTATGGTCAGGATAATAGATCCCAATACAAATAGGATTAGATAAAGGAGAAGAAAGATAATGATATGAGTAAGTATCCTACCCGGAACGCGTTTCCCGTTTAACTTAAGTGGAATAATGGCTCTAGGATGCAGTATCCGCTTGAACTCCAGAAAAGAATTCCTGAAGAAAACCAGGTGCCTGATAATTTTGATTCCTCCACTCGTAGACCCTGCCGATGCTCCCAAGAACAAGAGAATAAAGAAGGTCATGGTCAATCCATTTGACCAAGAGGTATAGTCTGCCGAGACGAAGCCCGTCGTCGTGATCAAGGAAATGATCATGAAAATACTTTCCCGGAAAGAACGTTCCAGACTTTGACCCGATACCCCAAAGACCCCTAAGGTCACGAAGAACGTCAGCAATAGAACCAGGAATAAATAGGCTCGAAACTCCTCACTCTTCCAAACGCGCCCCAACTTGCCTTTAAAAGCAAAGTAGATGACCGTGTAATTGGTTCCAGCAATGAACATGAATAAGGATAGGGTGTATTGGATAGAAGCACTATCAAAATAAGCTGTGCTATCATTCTTAGTAGAGAACCCGCCAGTGGCCATAGTAGTCAAGGCATGATTGATGGCGTCATAGAAGCCCATCCCTAAGCCATACAACACGAGCATCAACGTAGCGGTCAGACCGACATACAAAAACCACAGCCGCTTTGCTGTTTCACTGATGCGAGGATGAAGTTTATCAGAAGTAGGCCCTGGTGCTTCCGCCACAAAGAGCTCTACTCCTCCTATGCCCAAAAGTGGAAAGATGGCCACGGTCAAGACGATAATACCCATCCCTCCGATCCATTGGGTAAGACTTCGCCAGAATAGAATCCCTTTAGGCGTACTTTCAATGTCCATCAGCACACTGGCTCCTGTAGTCGTCATGCCCGAGACGGTCTCAAACAGGGCGTCGGCTAGATTAGGTATCACGCCGCTCAGTAGATAAGGTAAGGCGCCGTAGGTAACCATAGTGAGCCAGCCCAGCGCCACAATCAGGTACCCTTCTCGCTTCTTAATACTGCCCTCATTCTTGACGAAGTAGAGTAGGGGCCCCGCTAACAGGATACCGATTAGACCCGAATAGAGCAAAGCGGAGTGGTCTCCAGCGTCATAGTACAGTGAAAATGGAATGCACAGCAGCATGAGCAAACCCAACAAGGCCAGCAAAATACCGATCACTCTTAGTATGGGGCGGATATTAATCATAGCACTGACTCGCCTATCGGAAGAGTTTTTCTAGTTTGGTAATGGCTTCTGGAAGTGCAAAGATGATCACCTTGTCATTGACTTGAAGCTGGAAGTCGCCATTGGGGATCAAGGTTTCTTCCCCCCGAATAATCCCGCCCACAATAGCGGTGCTAGGGAAATGCAAGTCCCGCAAAGGCTTTTTAGTCAGTTGATTCTTCTTATGGATCACATACTCAATAATCTCTGCATCTACTCCAGCTAGACTAGTAATGGCTTCTACCTGCCCTTTACGCACGAAGCGGAAGATGTTGTTGGCTGTAATTAATTTTTTATTGATTAGGGTGTCAACGCCGATGTTTTGCGATATGTGGATGTATTCTTTGTTCTCTACCTGAGCGATCGTTTTATATACTCCATGGTTCTTGGCTGTCAAGCTAGCAATGATATTGGTTTCGGAATTACCGGACAGCGCCACAAAGGCATCCATTCGACTTAATCCTTCTTCCTCCAACATGTCAAAATTACTAGTGTCCCCATTTATGATCAAGGTGCTGTCCAACTGTTCAGCAAGTAGTTTACATTTTTCCTTATTTCTTTCAATGAGCGTTACGTTGTATTCCTGCTCCAATACCTTGGCCGTGTCTCTTGCTAAGCTGCTTCCTCCTAGGATCATCACATTCTTTACCTTCACCTTCTTTTTACCTACCAGATTGATGACGGCGTCGATATTTTCTTCCCTGGTGATGAAGTAGATATGGTCATTTCGATGAAATACCGTTCCAGCCCTCGGAATTAGCGTTTGGTGCCCCCTCAATATGGCGATCGGCCGAAGCATGAAGTCCGATTGCATGGCGTGTACCTCCGATAGTTTCCGATTGGCCAGTGGAGAATAATCATCCAGGGTGATACCGACAAGATTAATTTTGCCTTCTTCGAATTCAAAGTGGTCTGTAAAAGAACATTGTTTGACCAAGCGCGAGATCTCTTGTGCGGCCAGTTGGGGCGGACAGATCAGGGTGTCGATCCCGAGTTCTTGAAATAAGGCGCGCTGCTCGGTGCATAGATATCGGGGATTCTGTACCCGGGCAATAACTTTTTTAGCGCCAATTTTCTTTGCGAGTACTGACGCGATGAGATTGGTCTGTTCGGAAGTAGTTAGCGCCAGAAACAGATTGGCCTTATTCGTTTCAGCTTGCCGCAGAATATCTATAGATGAGGCGTCTCCCCGTATGGTTAGGACGTCTAGATGACTGGCTGCGATATCAAGGATCTCCTGGTTCGTGTCAATGAGAACGATATCTTGATGTTCAAAACTCAATAACTCTGCTAAGTGGGAGCCCACATCACCCGCTCCCGCAATCACAATTTTCATTTGTCATGGTTTAATCCCGCAAAAGTAGGCTTTTTTGCTTATTTTAAATAAGACAATTCGTGTACTCTTTTGTGGTGTTTGCTGGATTTGCGCAGCAAATAGAGTATTATTGTGACATGAAGGTATTAATGGTGTGTTTAGGGAATATTTGTCGTTCTCCCTTAGCTGAAGGCATTCTGCAAATGAAAGTCAAAGCACAAGGATTAGACTGGGAAGTAGATTCGGCAGGGACGGGAGCATGGCACGTCGGAGAGCAACCCGATCGACGTTCTGTCCAAGTAGCCCGACAACATGGCATTGATATCACCTACCAAAGAGCCCGCCAATTCCAGGCACAAGACCTAGATAATTACGATCTCATCTTCGCTATGGATCAATCCAATCTCACCAACATTCTTCGCAAAGCTAGCACGCCAGGACAAGAGAAAAAGGTACATCTGATCATGAATCAAGTACAACCGACGGCGAATATTAGTGTTCCAGATCCCTACTATGATGACAATGGATTTGAACTAGTGTATGAAATGCTAGAGGAGGCTTGCGATCGCATTATTGAGCAGTGGATTTGAGTGAAGCTGCCGCTGCACTTGATGTATTTTAGGCTAAATGGAGAGTTAAATGAAAAATAAATTTGATTTTTTTTACCCACTTACACTTGCCCATAGCTACGGAAAAATCAATTTTATAAAGAGATGTCCGTAAGTGAATTGACGTTGTTTTCTTAGCAAAAGAAGGAAAGTCTGACCCTCCTCGAGGATGTTCCAGCTACCGGAAAGGAACTTAAAAAAGAAATAATTTTTTCTATCATTGCGTTATCAAGTACGACAATCAGAAACGTACTACTTACACCTACATTACGAAGAACCACTCCAACAACAAGTAGCATAGGACTACTTATCACACCTGATTAACCCGCAACTTTCTTCCCTATAACATTTTCATCCGATCAGTCATTTTCCCCAGTTGAAAAGCTTTTTTTTATTTGTTTAATTCAAAACCGACACACTACCATGAAAAAACTGTTGTTTTTGCTACCCTTCACTTTATTTGTTGCTTGTGATAATGTAGGCAAGTATGCTGAAGCTATCACTAGCGTTGCTGGAGAATGGGATGGAGCTACTGAAGCTGTTACTGGACTTTTAGGAAACATTACTACTGCACAAGGTGGAATTACTGAAATGCTTGGTGGAATGAACATCAGCGAAGAATTGCAAGGCTCTTTGGCTGCTGATGTTCTTGGTCAATTGACTGGATTTAAAGATCAAGTAACAGGCCAGGGAAATGCTTTATCTGGCATTTTGGAGCAAGTGAATGCCTTCAAAGGGCAATGGGAAGAGAAAGGCGAAGCACTACAAGGCTTGAAAGATGGATTAGAAGGTGGAGAGATGCCTGAAGACATCGAAGGTACAATCAGTAGCCTGAAAGAAATGATCGCTACAGGTACTACAAAAGTAGGGGAGTGGGGACCACAAGTGGAAGAAGCTCAATCTGGAGCCAAATCTGCTTTTGATCAATTTACTTCCTTGTTGGCCAGCGTAACGGCTAGTGAATAAGACCGTTCTCGCTAACTAAAGAAAAAGGCCAGGTCCCAATCGGGGCCTGGCCTAATTTTTTATGTCTTTATCCAATCTTACTTTATCCTAAGAGAAAGCTAGATTGATAATCTCTTGTTGCTGCTGATCGTGTACCTTCTTGTAACCCGTAGCAGGCGAGGCACTGGATTTACGAGAGATCAAACTAAGATCAGCATTCAATCCGATTTGAGAGGAAGCAACAATCGAATAAATGTATTGCCATGCCCCCATGTTAGAAGGTTCCTCTTGTACCCAAAATGGGACTGCTTCGGGATAGCGCTTGAAAATCTTCTGTAGTTGAGTATCCGGTAACGGATACAGTTGTTCCAAACGTACGATCGCCACATCATCTCGCTTATCTTGTTGCTTGCGCTCCATGAGATCGTAATAGATCTTACCGGTACATAGCAACAGTTTCTTCACCTTCTTGCCACTTCGAGCCCCCACGTGAGGGTCGTCATACACTTCCTGGAAGCTATTACCCGTTTCAAATTCTGAGAGATCCGAAACCACCGCAGGATGACGCAATAATGACTTAGGCGTCATCACTACCAAAGGCTTGCGGAATGGTCGAGCCAATTGGCGGCGCAGTAAGTGGAAGAAGTTGGCTGGAGTAGTCACATTCGCAACGGTCATGTTGAACTCTGCACAGGATTGCAAGAAGCGTTCAACTCGGCCACTAGAGTGTTCAGGGCCCTGTCCTTCGTATCCGTGAGGAAGTAGAAGTACCAAGCCGTTCATTCGCTGCCATTTGGATTCAGCGGCGGATACGAACTGGTCCACCATGGTTTGAGCGCCGTTGTAGAAATCACCAAACTGCCCTTCCCACAATACTAAAGTTTCAGGATTGGCCATCGCATAACCATATTCGAAGCCCATTACCCCAAACTCGGACAATAGGGAGTTGTAAATGCGGAACTCCCCTTGCTCCTTTGAAAGACCGGACAGCCTAATGTACTCTTGGTCTGTATTGATGTCACGCAGTACAGCATGGCGGTGTGAGAACGTTCCTCGTTTCACATCCTGACCACTCATCCGCACATCTTTGCCCTCCATCAAGATGGTACCGTAGGCCAGTAATTCGCCCATGGCCCAGTCGAGTTTATTATTATCCAGTAATTTTTGCTTACCCTTTAGCAAACGGTTCACCTTCGATAATGCTTCAACACTTTTGGGGACAGTCATCAAGTGATTGATGATATGGTCAATTCGTTCTTTTTCAACTCCCGTCTCAGGTGAGTTTCTAAAATCCTTAGGATTCTTGGTCTTTTTGAGTTTTCGCCAAGCTTGTTCTGGCTCCTGGTATTCGTATTCTAATTTGCTCTGCTTGACTTCGTTCAAGCGTTCCTGCAGGAGATTCCAGAACTCCTTCTGCATTTCGTCCGCCAGCGCCTTATTAATATCATCACGTTCCAGCAACTTAGTCTGGTACACTTCTCGAGGAGTTGGATGCTCATTGATGATCTTATACATACCTGGCTGAGTAAACTTAGGATCATCTCCTTCGTTGTGTCCGTGTTTGCGATAGCAAACCATATCTATGAACACATCATTATTAAAGGCTTGACGATATTCTACCGCTAACTCAGAGGCAAAGAGCACAGCTTCTGGGTCGTCACCATTAACGTGGAAAACTGGAGCCTGAACCACATTCGCTACGCCTGTGCAATAGGTAGAAGAACGTGCATCATCAAAATCAGTGGTAAATCCAATCTGGTTATTAATGATGAAATGCAAAGTTCCTCCCGTATAATAGCCCTTCAGTTGACTCATCTGCACCGTTTCGTAGGCAATTCCCTGTCCGGCAATTGCGGCATCCCCATGGATCAAAATCGGAAGAATACGATCATAATCACTTTCGTAAAGGATATCAGCCTTGGCTCTGGCGAATCCTTGTACCACGGTATTTACCGCCTCTAAGTGAGAGGGGTTAGGCGTTAGTTTGAGGTGGACGGTTTTATTGCTTGGTGTTTGAACCTGGCTGGAAAAACCTAAATGATATTTCACATCCCCATCTCCAAAACTGAGATCCGGCACCGCTGTGCCTTCAAATTCATTGAAGATCTGCTCATAGGTTTTACCCATGATGTTGGCGAGTACATTAAGGCGACCCCGGTGAGCCATTCCAATAATGATCTCCTCAACTTTATCTTCAGCGGCTTTATTGATGATTCCATCCAAAGCAGCGATAGTGGTTTCTCCACCTTCTAATGAAAAGCGCTTTTGTCCAATGTATTTGGTGTGGAGGAATTGTTCGAATACTTGCGCACCATTCAGTTTCTCCAGGATTCTTCGCTTCTTTTCCAGGCCTAGATCAAACGCACGATCGGGGTGGTGCGACTCGATCTTTTCCCGAATCCAACGACGTTTGTTGCGATCCTGAATATGATGATATTCAAAACCGATAGATCCGCAGTATACGGTCTTCATGTGTTGGATGATCTCTTTCAAGGTGGCATTCTTCAAACCACATTCCTGACCCGCTTGAAAAACCGAGTCTAGATCCGCTGGCTCTAAGCCAAAATCCTCTATGTTGAGGTTGGGGTGGCGATCCCTTCTTTCCCGAATTGGGTTGGTGGTCGAAAGAAGGTGACCTCTATTGCGGAAAGCCTTTATAAGAGATAGTACTTGAAATTCCTTGGTGTTGATCGGCCCCGCTTCCGAAGCGGTAGCACTTCCATTTCCATTTTGCGAGAATTCAAAACCCTGGAAAAAGGCTCTCCAGGTGGCTTCTACGCTTTGGGGGTCCTTCAGATATTGCTCATACATTGAATTGATGAAAGTAGGATGAGCATTGCTGATTACAGAGAAATCATTCATCGATTATCTTGCCTTTTTTGTAAAGGGTTAACGATTTGAGATAGTTTTTTCCAAATTAGCCGCAAGTAAAGACCTGTTTAAATCTTATACAAGCTTTTATTAAAAAAAAACAGCAGTCCTTTGTCGAAGTTCTTAAATTTGCGGTTAATTTCTATAAAACGGCTGTTTACTAGCTTTTTGTACCTCCCCCAAGTGTTAGAAGTTACAATCCGAAGCCATCGAAACAGAGACAGAAATTTTTTTTGAGAAAAAGGTTCTATTTTATCGGAAAAAGCATAAATTTGCACTCCGATTTTGAGAAGTGAAGAAAATTAAAGATTAATGGCACACCATAAATCAGCTAAAAAGAGAATTCGTCAGGACGCTAGAAAGCGTTTGGCTAACCGTTATTACAAGAAGTCCACTCGTACTGCCATCAAGAAATTGCGCGGTATGACTGAGAAGTCTGAAGCTGAAAGCTTCTTGCCTAAAGTATTGAGTATGATCGATCGTTTGGCAAAGCGAAATACTTGGCACAAGAACAAAGCTTCTAACCTTAAGAGCAAATTGACTGTACACGTTAATAACCTGTAGGTAATACCGGTATTGACAGTCTTGCGAATTGATAATGGATCAAGGTTTCCATTATCAATTCGTTGTATTATATACTCACTTCTCTACTTTTCTCAGAGTACTCCTCTTCATACTACTTATAAGTCGATCTTCTGTTTAGAACATTCGCAGGCCGATCCTGTTGTAGCTAAAGAATTACAATCCAGAGAGATCTCACTAATGTAGTTTCCTTGATCAATCCTTGAAGTATGCCAGTAGAAAAGACTAAAAAGCAAATAATCCTTGAAGCAGCTGCGGTCTTGTTTCGTGATAAGGGGTATAGCGCTACTTCGATGAGGGATTTAGCCGAGGCGGTTCAGTTAAAAGCTTCCAGTCTCTATAATCATATCAGTGGCAAAGAGGAAATTCTTAAGACGATCTGTTTTCAAAATGCCAAGGTTTTTCATGATGAGTTGGAAGCGATAGAGGCCTCCACCTTGTCTCCAACAGAGAAGATTGAACAGCTGGTTCGTTTTCACATTGTCATGGCTACTGAGGAAGTGACTTCGATTACCTCCTTTAATGATGAATGGCGTCACCTCACCGAGCCGGATCTTAGCCGTTTCAAGGAACTGCGTAAGGATTATGAGCAGCGCTTCAAAGGCATACTAAAGGCCGGCATTACCGAAGGCATCTTCAAGAATATCGATCCTACCATCCTATTACATACCGTACTTTCTTCTATTCGTTGGGTCTACGACTGGTACCGCACGGGCCGACCTTGTACACCTGATGAACTGGCCAAAGAGATTACAGATATCGTACTTTCTGGCATTAAGCGCTAGTCTTACCCACTCTTCTTCAGAAACTTCCCCCAAATGGGGTAGGGATACCCTCATAAATATGGGTTATATTTATCAGACAAAAACAAAGTAATTTGTCTAGTTCCCTAATTCATGTCGCTATAGTCGAAGATAATGACGAAATCCGTCAAACTTTGGCACTCATCATAGATGGTACCCCTGGGTATTCCTGTAAGATGGTCTTTTCTAATGCAGAAGCTGCCGTGGAGGCCCTACGCAATAGCTACATCAACGTAGTATTGATGGACATCGAACTGCCGGGGATGACAGGGATAGAGGCTGTGAAGCAATTGAAACCCGTAGCTCCAGATATGGATTTTCTTATGCTCACGATCCGCCAGGATGACGAGGCTATTTTTCAATCCATCTGTGCCGGAGCCACCGGGTATTTGGTGAAGGACACGCCCCCCACGGCCTTATTGCAGGCTATCCAGGAAGTGGCAGATGGCGGAGCACCCATGAGCACCAGCATTGCTCGCAAAGTGGTTCGGTCCTTCCATTCCACTGCCCCCTCTCCATTATCCGCTCGAGAAACAGAAATTCTAAAGCTCCTCTGCGATGGCCTCAATTATCGCTCGATAGCCCAACAACTCTTCCTGAGTGCACATACTGTAAAATCGCATATCAAAAACATCTACAAGAAACTTCACGTCAATTCCAGAGCAGAAGCCGTAGGCAAGGCCCTCAAAGACAAACTCATCTAGTTCCTACACCTTTACGTGCATGTCACAAGCTCCGCTTGTTGACACCACACACCGCGGGCTCTCGCCCACCGACTCTTACACTCCCCCCCATCACGTCTATGTTCATGCCGCCCCCGCAAAATCCCCCATCTGGGCGATAGCCCACCCTCGTTTTCCACCCTAATTTTGAGCTTGTATTCAATTCATCTGAACCCAAAAAATAAGATTATGAAAAAATGGATGCTACTACTGGGGATGGCATGGCTTCTAGTGGGAACAATGGAGGCACAGATTTTACCAAAAGTGAAACGCAGTGCTACAAACAAAACAGCCAATGAAGTCAGCAAGAAAGTGAATAAGGGGATCGACGGACTATTCAATGGTAAAAAGAAGAAAAAGAAAAAGAAAGACAAGAATGGAACGTCTAAAGATAATGAGCAGGTGAAACAAACTAAGTCTGGGGCCCCTAGCTCTAGCACAGAAACTACTACTACGACTACTAATTCAGGGGATGA